>Ga0307517_10001142_pt1 | contig 44792 bp, 35 predicted proteins | sample 23_EM_MG_FD_194515 | JGI IMG/M metagenome (GOLD analysis project Ga0307517, IMG submission 194515) | Populus trichocarpa ectomycorrhiza microbial communities from riparian zone in the Pacific Northwest, United States - 23_EM | ecosystem: Host-associated > Plants > Roots > Unclassified | place...
TGGGGTACCTCAGTAGGGTAACTGGGGTCCCAAGGTAGGGTAATCATGTTTCTAAGGTAGGGTAACTTCACCCCTCCATGCCTTTATTTCCTTCGGGAGTCCGCGCGACCACATATAATGTTGCCCCAGGGACCCGTGCAACGTTTACTATGGGTCCTTTGCTTTATGCGAACATACTCTCCGAAGGTTACCCTGCCTAGTAGGGTAACTTTGGCCTACCTAGGTTACCCTGTCTAACCCTATGTCACCAGGTCACTTTGTAGACACTTGTACCAACTCATGTCTACCGGTAGTATACTAAGTATACTGGCCTATCCTCAATATGGTTACCACTTGGTATGCCATACGGGCTTGAGTCTAGTCCACTGTAGCTACCTATCTGTAGGGTCGTTACACTAGGTGGCTAAGCCAAAATAAATCATTTGTTGTTGTGGCCCGAGAGTGGGTTTTCTATTGGTACAGGCTCATATGAAGGGATCTCTTATTATTTAAGATCTGGCAAGTTGAGGTAAAATTAATAGTTTAACTTATATAAGTACATTGATTATGCCATTTGATTTCAGGAATAGAGAGTATGAGATGACACTATCACAAACAGGATAATCTCTCATCCTTAAAAGTATTCCTAACTAATATATTTTGTATTTCTTTCTTTTTCTTTCTATTGTAGGTTAACAAGATTATCCAGTTAGTGGGCAAGCGTGGCCTGTCTTCAAGTTGCTTTCCAGCAATCTCATACCACAATCTACCTCAGTAAAACTACTTGCTCTAGCTTCAAACATACCATATTTACACTTTAAATTCACCATCTGAGACCTGACCTCAACACCCACAATCAGAGATATATCATCCCAAGAAGTACTAATGTAATTCAGAAGGAGTCAAGCTTTGGGATAATAAGCTCGCTGGATTTCATTGACTGATTTTCTTACTAAATCCACTTCTCATTAATCTATACCGCTAGACCTATTATTGTCTAGACTGTGATTTCTGTTGAGATTCCCAATTGTCAATTGAGCGAGTAAATACAGTACCTTCTAACTTTGCCTCTTTTCTCTTTGTTCTCCGTCTTATTTTGCTTTTATTTTTTAATTCCTTTGGCTAGGGAGTGGGAAGTCTTCTTATTCTCGCTCTCCGTTATTTGTTCACATTTACTAAAAATGCATCCCTATAAGGCCTAGCAGGACTGAGCAAGTAGGCTACATCAACCACTATTGCTAAGTTAGCCTATCTCACTTTACACAGTACTTATTCTCCCTTCTCTTACCTCTTTTTCTCTTCTATATTCATGAAAGTGAGAAATTCTATCCCCTAACATGCACTATGATGATTCCGCTTTACTAAGAATCTTTTGCTTCCAAATTACAGCACTAGCATCCTTTATGCATTGTTATCTAGCTGAATCTATTTACTCACTTGAGTCTCTGTAAAGAAACAGCTTGCCTACCCTCTTTCCTTCTGTTAAATCATGATAAAATCAACTAATACAGGATAAAATACCATCACATATTGCAACTCCCCCTAGTCTACAGTGTCTTGTAATATATCCTTTTTTCTACTCTACTAGGGTTCATCAATCAGCATTCTTGATCCTGATCTTACCACTAACAGTTTTCTGCTCTTTTTAACCCTGTCCGGGTATATTGTTTTCCATTTTTGCCTCAAATACCCTAACTATTGGTATAAAATTATCAGAGCTAGGTAATAGAAAAGTTTTCACATTTTCAATAACCTCTTTTTTTTTTCTGAATTATTATCTAGACTTTTGCATTGTGAATTACTTTTACTTATAGTGTTGTATTGTTGCTATGGACCGTACTGAAATTTATTAGACACATTGTACAGTAACAACACTCAAGTCCGATTTTATGCACTCTACTCTCGTTTTCAAAGCAAATTAAGACCCCTATCCTATCCACTCTCTCCGGGGATCGCAATGGGGGAGTCCAAGTGCTAGCCAAAATGCCTCGCCTAGCATTCAACATACCCAGTAATCCATCAAATAATCCTGATGAGCCACCTTTTTCTTACCTTCCCTCCTTCCCCTATCATGAAGTTGCATAAGACTATCATAGTCCTGGTACGAGTGCGACCAGGCCGCCACGCCTGTCAGCCACTTCTTCCTCTTTCTCGCGACAGCGCCCACTCCATGGGTCCGCAACGATCTTTCCCCGCCCATCCTGTGTCTACCGTAAATTCTCGTATGAGTCGGAATGGCGCTAGCACTCGCTTAAGGGAAGGTGTGGCAAGCTAGGCGTGGCAAGTATGAAAAAAGGTGTGGCGAATATAAAATTTTCTGGTAACACAAGCCGAGTGATTGTTCATGATGGCGAGGACATCAGTCCCGGTGATCGTATTCCCATCCTTCATCATGTTCCTCCTCCTCCATCTCCAAATCCTCTAAATTACTATTCCCGGCTATTTCACTTTCAGATCTGCTGCCTCTCCAATCTCCCACCTCAATCTCTGAAAGTCCTTTAATATGAATTTCCATATCTCTGCTTCCGTTCACTGGAAGGGACATGCCAACAACCCGGAATGCCTTTGTAACAATATGTGACTTCTCATAACAAAACTAGGGTAAATTACAAGCAATTAGTATTTATGTAAGAACAACTGACTGCATTATTAGTAATATACTCTCTCCCAAGCAGCACCAACAGCCCAGGTCATAATAATTCTTCTCTTTCCAACGGCAGATTCTGTAACATCATCAAGTGCCTCCAAAGCCTGCTCCCCCATCTTTTCCAAAACAGTATCTAATTCATCCTGAATCATTTGCTTTAAAGGCCTATTGACTGATACATCGATAACCTGAATTAGGCTTGTACATCCTCCTGGTATTAGGGATGGTGTAATATCAGATTCTTTTAATAGACTCAAAACCTCAGATGTGTGATGAAACCTAGCAGCATCTAAGGCGAGGATTGCAGGCTGTAGCTTGCCGTTTGGAAGAGTTTGAAGTAAGGAAGGTCCTCCAGTCCACATCCTAGGTCCAGAACCAGCAGGATTGAGAGCAGGAATCAGAAGTTCTTGAATCCATTGAAGAGTAGTTTGAGTATTTGAATATCCTTTAGGATTAAACCAGACCACTACTCTCGGATCATACTGCTTTCTTTCCTCTCCATAGTAAGTTTCTTGCAATTGTAACTTATCTGTACCTTTGAAGATAATTAATGGCTTAACTCTTCCTATTCCATCAGCAAAGACTGTTAAAACAAGTGTTGCTTGTCTTTTATCCCATCCAGAGAGCAATGACTTAGCCCAGATGGTTTTGTCTCCTTTCAAAGCATAAGTTTTCCCACTTAAATACTCAAAAGGTAATGGAGTTTGATCCATATTTACAATATGAGATAAAGCATATCTTCCAATATCATAAGAATAGTCACCCAATCTTAGCTGTGAGTTGCGCCTATTAAACTGAAGCCAGTTGATAATTAACCTCCAAGAGTTTTCTGGAATTTGTTGGGCTTTGTTTGTCATAGCTCTTAGTGAGATACCCCATCTTGTAAGAAATCTGGTAAACCATCCTCGAGAAAAGCGAAACTGTGCAGGGTCCAACTCTGGATAGGTCTCCTGGAACTGCAACTTGCTTGCTAAACGAAACCACACAAGGCGTACTATTCCACCTTCTGTCCTGCGCTGACAGAATTTCTCATAAAGCCGTTGTTCCAGTTCCGGGTAAAAGCAGTTACCAGTAGGCTTCACTCCCCTTCCAGAAGAATTGGTATTTAGAATACTTTCTTCCTTTCTCCCCCAGTCTGATATGGTGCTTATCGGTATCTGGAATTGATTCTATTAGCGAAAACTTTAATCGGTTGGGTATTGTATTCACTCTGAGAATCAGATTCTCACCGATCAACAGGTTTTAGTATCAACAATACTAATACTAGCCACGGCCAACCAAGCTGTAGTCTGCTACTTAATCAATATTTTACAATTATTAAAATTTATTCATACCTTATATCTTTTAGAAACCTCTTTTAATGTTACTCGCCGTTGATGGTTTTCTCCTTTGGCAGCATCTGGCACTAATCCATACCTCCAATATTGCAAAACTGCTAACTTTCTCTCTCTTGGTCTACTGTGTACAGCTCTCTTAATAGGCGGGAGGAAGCTTGACTTAGAGCTATGTTTGCGCAATTTTAAGGGAGTTGGTTTCGGCCCCGGCTTGGATTTTAGCCGAAGTGTTTTTGCGCTGGCAATAATCTCTGTGCGAATGGCCGTCCCGCTGGATGATCGATAAGGCATGATAAACCTGGATTTCAACTTTGGATATGAACTTGGGACATGAACTAGGAATACTAAATGGTAATTATTCGGTCTCTCATTCTCTGATTTTATACAAAAATACTATTTTCTTACTAACTATTGGGAATACTCTGGAATGGGGTTGCGAAGACCAGAACCTCCGTTGATGTTCGAATAAAATGTGGCAAACGGCGACCGGCAGCCGGCATTGCCACACTTTCTCTTTAGCGACCACTAGCGCCATTCCGACTCATACGAGAATTTACGGTATCTTTGGGGTTGGCGCGAAAACACACAGGCAGCCACGCCACATTGTCCGGCAGGATGCTTTGGCTTACATACTCGAGTGCACCGGTTTGGCTTGTCGACGGAGGTACTCGGGTCAGGGGATAAATGATGAGACGGACAGGGGTTTATGGGTCCGGGCACTTTGTACAGCAGAGGTAAAATGTTATTTAATTTGGCAGGAATAATGCCAGGAAGGGTAAAAAGCTTTGACATCTTGGCCCCCTGTCCGTCTCATCATTTACCTCCATACCCGAGTACAGGGTGAAGTTTTGTAGGTTCCACAAACCAGGACTACCACCCACACCCCCTGTGTAACCTTCAAAACTTAGACCCTGTACCTCCGTCTACTCGAGTATCCGCGGTCGGTTTGGTCCTTGTATCCCAAAGCCACACTTCACATGCGCACTTCCGATTTGCCCCCTAATTTGTTCATGGCCCACTACTCGTACGAGTACTTGAGTAGCACTACTTCAGCCTGTAACCCAGCTCTCGAGCCGCAGAGCAACAACCCTGGTTGGCCGATGAGGAAGTTGATTTAATAAACAAGGGTTCACCCACACAAACAAGTCCCGCCTCATACCACCGAACCCTCCGCGCAATTCTATCTCCCCCCTCCACAGGGCACCGGGGAAACTTATAAATATCAAAACCGCTGTGTGCTGCTGGGGAATAAGGCAATCTCGATGCTCTTCTTCGGAGAAGACGCAGGCACGAGAGAAAAACATATTTCCCCAGAATTTCATGGTCTCACTTTTAACCCCCAACTCGCAGTGCAAGGGATCCGGTTAAAAAAATATTATAAACAAAATACTGGCTAGGGAGAAGAAACGAAGCCACTTGTCCGGCAGGCAGGCAGTCCCACCTTTCTCCCCTTTCCCTCCCCCGCTACAACCTCTCACTTACATAGCTCTCCGACACGGAAAATCTCTCATTTACTGCGCCAATGACCAGTTATTGCTTGTTACCTCACAGGTTCACAGTTTGGGATACGGTAAAATACATGCTGTCTTTCGTTCGCATCGAGTGCACTTGCGGGAATGTTTTACCGGTCGTTGGCATCTTACACAACATATTTCTCTCCTTTACTCGGTAGTGTTGAAGCGGCGGGGGGGGGGGGGGGGTTACCGTATGTGTGCAGCATACTCGAGTAGTTATCGTGCTTGGAACTTGTATAGTGTAGAATCATGTGGGGAACCAGAAAGGAATAAAAACCTCCTCCCCTTAACTTATTCATCATACTGGTACATCGAGCGCGCCCCGATCGCCTTGGAAGCGTTTTAGTTCTTGCTATCACGGTTGCGGATTGCTGGTGTTACAGCCGATCAATCTACTCGAGTACTGTATCCCTCCCTTCCTATCGCTTCTCTTGTCCTGTCTCCGTATAATTTCCTCCTTGTCAGGTCCAACCCTCAATCAGAAGCTTCCCTAGCGTGTTCCTTTGGTTGATGAATCGGGTGTGTGTGTGTGGAAGGCGACCATTCAATAAAATCAAATCCTGATGCAATAAAAGAGACCGAAAAAAAGAGAGCGAGCAGGAGATATATTTCGACGGGGCGGGATAGGACATCTACCGCTGTGTCTGATTGTGCGTGGCTGGCGTCTGGTTTGTTTTCAAATCCCCTTCTCATTCTCGCTTCTGCAGATGTGTTCGATTAATGAACACGTGCTGTACCACTCGCTGCTGATACTGTACAAGTAAGTTAGCCAGCACCAGTGAGGTACTGGCACTCCTGTACGAGTACCTCAACTGGAGAAGAGGGAGAAAAGTTCAAGTGGCTCCCGGGCCTCCAGAGCACGTGCTCTAACGTGCATACAGTCGCACCTCGCTATCCCTTTTACCTACTTTCATGAAATTATTCGGTATATCAAGGGAAAATCTCTTCAGCTGAGCGCAAACTGCACCACACCGCATACAATTATATCACTTATCACATTTGTTGTTGACAACACACCACTTCCTCCCGGTACAACCAGGATTTTCCTGAGTTTTACTACTCCCCGCTTTTCTCACCACCCTCCCCCCTTAGGTGTGGCAGCCAATCAGGCTCGCTTATCCTAAGGCTTCCAAACACACCAGGAAACAATTGCAAACCTAGTAACTGACTGTTTCCTCCCTGCCATGTCTACCTCTCCTGTCAAGAGAGTCCAGGGCCAACCCAGGGCTCAAAACTCACCTTCCCCCGGACCTGGCCCAGCTTCACCTCGCGTCCTCAACCCAGGATCTCCCTTTGGCATGACCCTCAGGGGCTGTCTCCCTGCTGGGTCCTCCATTCTTCACGCCTCTGAGTGCCCGAACAAAGGAATCAATATCCTCGCTCGCACCGTTCTCCCCGGGACCACATTCCCTGATGTCCGACTGGAACTGGGTTGTACAACTATGTGCTTTGTACACTTGGGTTCAAAAACCGGACCAGACGCTCCCGTTATCGCTCCAGCCCCGCGCCCTTTAGGCTTCCAAACAGCCCTGGCCTCCATTTTCGGAGACGAAAGGGTAAACACGGTCGACGCCCAAGCCCTGGCAGAACTCGCCGCAATGGCCTCCTCCTACCAGCCCTCCCCCGTCAACCCAAACACCGTACAAGTACCCGACTCACAACCAACCGGAGACGCGGTCATGGAAGGCACTGGTACACTCACCCCCACCTCCCAGCAGCTGATTCCCTTCGTGCCGGAATCCTCCATACCAGAACTCCCCATGGACATTGGAAACGGACAGAACACGGAAAAAACAGAGCTTGGTGATAGCCAGCACGCCCACTCGGAAACCCCCTCGCCCATCCTCACCCCGTTCTCTGACCCATCACTGCCATACCCAACATCAGCAGAACCCCTCCCGTCCCCCACCAGGTTCGCATCCTCCTGGTCCAGCACAAACGCAGCCTCCCAAATAGGCGGAGGAAAAACAACGCGAAGCGTACGCTTCTCCTCTCCCCTGGCCAGAATCTGGTCACCAAAAGTAGTCCCCGACACCTTCTCGGAAGCCAGTGGCAGCATCCAGACAAACACAGAAGAAGAACGGGTGACAATCGACCTGTGCCAACTCCTGGACAAGGAAGGAGCAACCCCGGAAAATACCGGACTCTCAGAAGACTTCCTCAACGGCGCGGCCACCCGCAAAGACCTCATCAACTACATGGCTGTCCTTGAGGACAGCATGGAAAAGAAGATGATGGAAATGGAGGCACGCATTATCGCCTCCGTCACTAGGGCCAGAAACCCACAAACCCCCAGACAAAGCAACCCCCCCCCCCGTGCCCAGAACCCCAAACCCCCTGCCCCAAAGCCAACCCTAGTTCCAGTCCGGAACCCCGCTGCCTCCCCTGCCCCTGGAAAAGACATGGAGAACGCCGAGGAGAAGAAGAAGGAAGCCTGGTCCGCCATCGCTGCGGCCGGCATTAACACGGACGGTTTCAAACTGGTACAGACCAGGAAAAAGAACGTGTCCCCAGCCCCTGGAGTCGGAAGGAAGAACGCCCCCTCCGCCCCATCCACCCCACATGCCAGACAGCGCAGACTACTTGTTAAGTCTGTGGAAAAAGGAAGAAGAGTAGGGGCTAGCGACTGCACACCGGCAAAGATAAGAGACGCGATCAACAGTGCGTCGAACACCACCAAGTTCGCATTCGCGGAATACAATAGGAACGACGACTTGGTACTCACCACCGTCGGAGACCTGCCAGCGGAACCTGCCCTGGCAAACATCAGGGGCATAACGAAAGCCCTCAATGATATTGGTATTTTCGGGTTCAACATCGGCCTCGACACCCCCACCGTCAACATAGTCGTAAACAGTATCCCCCTAGCAACCTCAGGGGACAGACACTGGACCACCGAAGAATGGAACATCAACGCCCCGGCATGGACTGAGCTGGAAAACGAACTCACAGCCTTCAACCCTGAACTCAGGCTCATGGACAGACCCAAATGGATCAAGTCCGTATCAGCTCTAGAGGCTGAAAACAAGGAGAAGTCCTCCATAATCGTGGCGGTAGAGGCCAACGAATGGCTTCTGGCCGAGCTCAAAAAACCCCACCCGGCAATGGCAGTCTACGGATCGAGGTGTAGCTTCCGAAAATACATCCGCAAAGACGCTTCAACCCACTGCGAGAGATGCCTACAATACGGACACCATGGGGCCCATTGCAGAATGGCCTCAATCTGCAAGTACTGCGGCAACCAACATCACACCAAGGACCACATGTGCGGCTCCCTATACTGCACGGCGGGCAAAGGAAGGCCATGTTCCCACACCATCAGGAGATGTGTGAACTGCGATGAAACATCTCACTTTACCGGAGATAGACACTGCCCCACAAGGACCAGGGCCCGCAGCCCCACCACCGCCGAAAAAGGCAAAGCACCGGCAGGGCCAGCCAACCCCACCCCCCATAATTAATTATGGCGACCACGGATGTTATCTTCCACAACGTCGGCGGGTCGATGAATGTGGTCACAGAGTTACTTAAGTCCTCCCTGAAACTTAAACCAAAGATTATAGCACTAGCAGAGTGCCCCCTAGAAAACGAAGATTGGATGGATATGAAAGGCTTCACTTGTTACGCTGACACAAAAGCGGCTAAATACGGCTGCGCCGTTTATATTAGAAATGAATATGTTAGTATGTTTGTCGTCGGACGGATAACCACACAATACATCACCCTATGCAGCGCGGGGACAGAAATCACCTTCGGCTACCAGAGACCCAACAAACACGACTGGGATACCAAAAACGAATGGCACGTAGGGGACAGAAATGTCGTCATCGGGGACCTAAATGCTAAACACAGGAACTGGTCAGCAGGATCAAACGCGGAAGGGCTAAAACTGAACCGGTGGCTACAATCAAGAAACATGGAAATTAGAAACCGGCACGTAATCACCATGCCCACCAATCGGAACGCGCAAGGAGGTACCACAATCGACCTGGCCATATCAGACCCAAGCACACCTTGCAAGGCCAACACCATCGACATATCGTCAGCCCAACACAAGGCCCTGAAAATCAAAATCGGTATAGTATGGAGAAAATCCCAAGAACTAGCGCTACGTTATGACAAAGCAGACTGGGAAAAGATAAAGACCGAGCTACTCTTCCAGGACGAAAGAACCACGGACCCGGACAAGGTTCAAAAGGAACTTACTAGGATCATCCACAAGCACACCCCCAGAGCTAGGCCCAACGCAAAGGCATTCTGGAACAAAGGCCTGGAAACCATGAGGAGCAAGATCAAAAGGGAACGAAAGAAAATACCCCATGACCCCACACTTCCAACGATGATAAAGTCCTATAGACAGGCAATAGCTAAAGCAAAAATAGAAGCCAATGCCAAAAGCCTACAGGAAGAAACGGACCCAGAATGCTTCAGAAGCGTCAAACCCATGACAACAAAGAGACCCATCCCAGCCCTCACAAGACCCGACGGTACCGACGCCTCCGAACACCCTCACATAGCAGAAGAACTACAGAGAGCACTATACGGGGGTGAACGCAGACGACCTACCCCGCGCAAACCCACCACGACCTCCAGTAAGATCACCATAGCAGAGCTCGACAAAGCCATAAAAGCCTCACCAAATGGAGCGGCAACCGGACCGGACGACATTCCCACAAGAATCGTACGAGAGCTCAGAAAGGCGAAAGAAAACCTCTTCCTCAAAATGATGAACAGAGCATACACCGAAGGGATACCAGACAGTTGGAAAACGAGCACCACGATCCTCATAAGGAAGGCAAAAAAGGACTCCTACAGACAGGCAAAAAGCTGGCGACCGATCCAACTCCAATCCATCCTTTCGAAGATTCTGGAGAGAGCGATAGTGGCCAAGCTGGCTGACCTCCGCCTCCTAAGCCCCCGCATGTTCGGAGGAAGAAAGAGCAACGGCACTACAGACGCCATACAAGCCCTAAACGACTTCGTCGAGAAGAACAAGGGAAGAAATATCTGCCTCTCAGCCCTGGACGTCGAAGGGGGGTTCGACCACCTCAACCTCAGCCGCACATGCAACAAGATAAGAGAACACAGCTCCCACCTGGCACAGTGGATCGAAAACTGGGGACACAACAGGCAAACAGCATACCGTTTCAACGGGAGAACGTCAAGAGCCTTCGGCACGGACCTGGGCACCCCACAGGGATCCCCGCTGTCCCCCATCTTATTCCTCATAAGCATTAAGGACGTCGTGGACAGTGAAATCAAGACATCCACCACAGCGGAAACCGATATATTCTCATACGTCGACGACATACTGGTGGCGACGGCATACGAAGACAAGAGGGAAGGGCAAGAATCCCACCAGGAACTCCTGGACCAACTCACGACCAAGGCATCAGCAGCGAGTTACAAGTTCTCTAAGCAAAAAGGGGAATATATACAACTCCACACAAAAAAGAACCAACACCTCCTGCCCAACATCGAAGGGACCCCCCTCGGCAAACAAACGGTCATGAGATGGCTGGGGTTCATCATCAGCGAGGACTGGAAGTGGAAACAGCACATGAAACATTGGATAGCAGAGGCCACAAACACCGGCTACGGCATCCGGGCCATGACAAGCAGATACCAGGTTGGCGGACTGAACGCATGGTGCACCCACAGACTCATCAAAGGGCTGGTACTTCCACAACTTACCTACGGCATCGAAGTATGGAAAAACAAGGCAATGATAGCCGAGGCACAAGTCGCGCTAAACAAGATAGTCCGCACAGCATACGGGATAGAGCTCAAGGTACCAACGATCGCAATCCAGACCGAAACAGGCATACCCCCACTGGACCTCCTGGCCCTAGGGAGGCTCAACGCCCTAGCCCTAAGGGCCAAATTCGTGGGCAGGGACACGAACATGACCAAGAGGTGGCTTCAGGACTCGGGCATCGTACTGGTAATCGAATACGCCACAGACCAGAAGACAGGAAAAGACAGGATCAAAGAAAACATCCGGCACCTCTGGAAAGAACGAATCGACCAGGCCGATATCAGGTACAAAGGCAAACCAAGGGCCTCGTACAAACATCTGCGAGGAATAACAAGACAACACCTCCGTGAGGTAATAGCCCTGAGGGCCACCGCGGGGTGGCCCTACCAAAAAGCGAACGGAGAAAGGCGTCAATGCGAGTGCACAAGAGACATTATCACCCCCGAACACCTTTTCAGCTTCTGCGGCGCAGTCCCACACACCAACTTACAACTTCATAGCAACAAGACTATTGTACGATTGGTCGGGTGGATCGAGAGCTGGCCCAAAAGCCTGAGGAACACCGTCGAATCCAAGGCGGAAGACAGAGCCGCCTACAGACGTCAAACAGCTGGGGCCACTATCAATATCCCCACATCACAACCGAGTCAACGACACCCCGGCACCCCAGCTAAAAACATAAGAAAGCATACCGCATGCGAGATCTGCGGCAAAGCAGTCCAGGCCAATAAAGTAGCACGGGACAAACACGCCAGAACACACCTCCCGGGATACACGAGGGGAGGCAAGAAGAGAGGCGGTCCCGGTGACGCAAGGACAAGAACAGGAGTGGCGGGCCCGGTGGCTAGTGGGCATAATGACTAGCAGAAGTATTTCTTTAGGTACACGACCACCAGGGCATTGAGATGCAGGAAGTGGGTTTTCTTTGTTTAAGGATTTCTTAACGTACACGACCATAGGGCCCGGAGGGGCAGGTATGGGTTTCCCTTGTTGAAGTAGGATTTATTTCATAAAGTACACGACTATTGGGCACAGGGGTGACGGGATAGGTTTTATATGTGGAGGATTTACTTGGTACACGACTATTGGGCATGGAGATGACGGGATAGGTTTCTTTTGTTTGTTGGAAAAAGATTTGTTGAGGGAGAGAGGAAGTTGGGGGGGGAGTTTCGTATGTTAGGTTAGGCGAGGGGTTGACAGTGGTAGGCATGTGGCGGACGCGGTGGATTTTCTTGATTAGGGGGCCCAGGCCCGGGGGGGTGGCCCGGGACGCCTCACATACTATTTAGTTAGTCGTAGGTAGCATGAATGCAAATTAGGTTGAACCTCGCTATCCCGGAACGCGCTGAACCGGATACCGCGCTGAACCGGACAAAATCCGTGGCAGCTCCGGACTGCCATACAATTCACCCCGCTGAACCGGAAACAGGCAAGTTTCGGATTCGTATGATATCTTGGAGCATACCCCCCTTGTCCCCATAGAAAGTTGATCTGCTGAGCCGGATCCTTTCTGGGCTGTCAGGTGAGCTAAGCCTGAAAAGGAAAGAAGGGTCTAGAATAGGGAGGGGTATGAGGGAGAACTTGATGGAAAACGAGGAAGGCAGACTTGGAGAATTCTGATGTATATGGTTTCTGAGTAGGAAGTTATGATATCTTAAATTTTATTCAATTGCCATTATGCCTACAACAAAGTCAACAAGGAAAGCCGGATTGACAGCTTTGCAAAAGTGCAAACAGTGCTGTCAATTCCGTGTATGAATATTCACTGAGAAAAACCTTCTTAAGAGAATGGGAATCAAAGTTCTTCCTCTGAATCTCTTGCTGTTATTCATGATACCCCGTTGTTCCGGATACCCCGTTGTCCCGGATGAAATCCGCGAAAAATGGCCATCCGGGATAGCGAGGTGCGACTGTACTACCGGTAGTGCAGCACTCGAGTTTCATACAAAACTGATAGATCAACTCGAAACCTGGCGCTCGAGAAACGCTTTTTCAAGTTTCAACCCCGGGGCTGAATGGCTCTGATCTTACATCCTTCATGCCATAACATAGAGTAATCGCTTTTGATATGGCGTTTCCAAACCGAAGCTTCCTCAGCCGTCAAGCCCTGTTTGAGAGAGGGGATTGGAGAGTGCTTTACTTGGCGGATTTAAAAGTATTCGGAAATCTTGGCGCCAAGTGTCCAGGCGAAAGGTGTGAGATGGCGCCAAGATTTCCGGATACTTTTGAATCCGCCAAGTAGTTTGCCTTCGCCTGTCTGTCTGCTGCTGGCTGGAGACCGGTGCGGCACATACCGAACACAGATACCGTAACTTATCTTAGAACCTGACTACCCTACCATACCGTATCACCTCTGATAGTCAATCTTGCCCACCTATCTGCCCTCCCTCCCTCGGCAGCATACAGGCAAACATTGTTTCGCCCGGGATAGCATACGATCCGTGCTATCAATCAAATCAAACTAGCATAATTAGCAAGGAAGCTCTGCTCTAATCTATCCTATTCAGAGCCTTTTGTCTGTCCATTTATTTTTATTTTTCCCAACGAAATCTCAGCCTCAGGGGTTGAGTTGAATTAACTCAGGCATGATGATACAGCACCTACCGCATCAGGAGGTTGGTAGACAGTTAATTTAGGTTAACGTATAGAATACTCCTTTACTCATATGCTCGAGTACAAGTGGCAGGGATAAAGTTTCGTACACGGCAGGGTTTCTTCTGCGGGTTAACCTAAATTAACTGTTCGGTAACTTTCTATGGGGCATTGTACAAGTGCCATGGGTGATGTTTTCGGACAAACCAAAGTGGCTTACCAGCAAAGAAATGGTAAAAATTAGTGAGGTCACAAAGTGGTGTGTGCGAAAACAAAAATGTTTTTTTTATAAACTTTTTTATTTTCGGCTACCAAGCTACTCTAAAGCATATGGGAATACTGATTCACCAGTCGTGGGCTCTACATCTGCTAAACGAAGGCCAAGTTTCCAAGCCGCATACCTGTCATCCAAAATCCAACAAAAATCACTAGCCCATCGCCAATCGCCAAGCTACAGGCAGGCCCCTAGCCTCTTAATGTAAGTCTTTAGCAGCCGCGGTCTCTGCCTGCTGCGAATCTTAAGCTCCTCTTGACCCTGGTCGACACTCAACGATACGGCCTATAACCTGTCCCTCCAAACCCACCATCTAAACCACCTCTACCATGCGCATGGGCACTACCCCCTCTGGTCTGATAGGAGTCATCTACCATCCCATTGTGCATACCTATTAATAATCTGTCGACAAACCTATATGCCCTTCTGACAAACAAGTCTGCCAGCACGCCGTGCCCCCTTCTCACACTAACAACCGTTGCCAACATATTTCTTGGCCCCTCCAATGCCCCACCTCTTCGACAGGTAAGAACCACTACCTCCTCACTCCCTCCATCATCCTCCCGCTCCCCCTCATCACTCGAATTATTCACTCTCCTCCGTTTGCCCTCAGCTACCGGAAAACCAATGGCTGAAGCCTCACCCATATCATCCACCACCACTGCCACTCTGGACTCAGCCACACCCGGCTTGGCCACCGGCGTCACGCACATATCTTCCTCCTCCTTCGCCACAATTAACCCACTTATCTTCTCTAAGGGCTCAGCCACCATTTGCTGCTCAGGCTTCTTACCCCTCTCAGGGGAAGCCACCTCAGAAATCACCACCTCCACCCTCATCCCCGTTCCCACCTCTTTCTGCAACATATGATTCCTCTTCGATAAGACAGAAACATGATGTGGCAACTTGGATACTTCTTTCTTCAAGTCAATGATTTTTTGTAGGCTAGCCGAAGCTACCAAACCTGCCTTTACAACCTTGGTCGCTGAAAATGTAGTAGAACCTCTCTTAACCATATTTAACAGATACCAAGTAGTTAATGGAAGACGAGTGCTAGGTGGTACTGGATCTCTAAGAACAAGAGGAGAGGGGTAAGACAGGGGCACTTTATCGTAGACGGAGACGTGTCTAGGAAGGCGCAATATAAACGTGTGTAAAATAGTGACAAAGATTTTTCGTGTAATAACTTATTATATTGATAAGGTCTCTTCTCCGTAGTGTGATGATTATAGTAAAGCTCGGGAGGCAATTCGATATTGATATCACAGGTTGATGGAGGGTGCGGCCTACAAGTATTTACCATACTAACTAAGTACTTGCTAACCACTCCGAACATTTCCTTATAGTGCGAACACCTTTTGATCCTGAATATAATCGCTCCACCATTGACTTCCGGACTGAAGAGCTCTTGGTTTCTCTAGTGTGGCACCATGTCCCAGTCAGAGTTCACAATCCTTCTTCAGTCACGAGGAACTGAAACTTGTTTGCATGCTTAGAAACTGTCCTCATCATTGGACGAATGAAGTGGCCAACTTCGGAATTGGACCTATCGCAGTAGCAGATATTACTCTGGCTTCCTGCGTATAGGCTGCGGTCAGACTCGGAGTCGGGATCGTACCAGTGGCACAATTCTCTCATAGTCCTTCCTTACGGAATAGTTCTACATGGTAATATACCATTGGTGTGGTGCGGTCATACTCATTGCATTCCAGAGTAGATTCAATGAAAATGTCACGTTACTTTGGTGACATAGTTTCCTGTGCCGAACCGCTAGGTTTGTAACTTTATGCAACATCGACCGATTTCGCGCGGGACACGTCCACCAGCTCGCCAAAGCTCTCCTCTCATAGATCCTGCATACAGCATCCGGTTGGACGGACGGCCGCCACGTATAGCTTGTTATAAGATAGGTTCTAATGATAGTGTCCTTTGTTGTTCGGGTGCAACTACGATGCTGTCTGGTGTCGTCGCGCCGTCTCAACGCCGGGTGTTAGTTTCAGAGGGTGAAGGTAGCGTAACCCGAGGGCACACAAAAATACATGGGAAAGCTACGCCTTTCCCATATGCCTAACAACGAGATACTAAAAATAATAGATAGAAGAGATAAATCTCTCTTCCAGTGATGAAATTAGAGTAAGAGTAGCATGCGCTGAAACTGAAGACTTGAAGCCTTCATGAGAGGGTGTCCAAGGAACGCTATTGGTCGAAAACTGAAATGTGACTGATCACATGGAGGTGCAATTTCAATGCCTGTGGTTGTAACTGACGTGGTGGTTTTGTGTGCGAAAACATCCCCAATGTATTACCCTAGTAGGAATAGCTTGCATAATTATGCGCAAGGTATATGCCACCATGGGGGAGAGCATATATCCGAATCCAAGCTTCCTGAGTAAGGACTTCGCGGAGGCATCTGGGAGACTACTCAGGAACCACAAAGAGTTCACGTTTCAAGATATGGATATTACCCTAGCGGGAATAGCTTGCATAATTATGCGCGAGGTATATGCCACTATGGGGGAGAGCATATATCCGAACCCAAGCTTCCTGAGTAAGGACTTCCCAGAGGCATCTGGGAGACTACTCAGGAACCACAAAGAGTTCACGTTTCAAGATATGGCTAACTGATTGGAACGATGATTAGAGAACCAGTTCTCTACTCTTACTAATGCATACGCATTATGCATTGATAGTTGAGTATCGGACTTGATCACTCCATATTCATGATACTATTGGTATGTAGGCATTTAGACTGCATATTCCCTTATAGTCTGTCAGGACGAAGAGATCGAAGACTGACTAGTGGTGGAGTGGGGACACCCTCAGAAGAAATAGCAGTCGGGAGATTCTCAGAGTCAAGCTGGGCAAGATTCAGGGTCAAACAGTGTTCGCACTTTGTTCTGACGAACGGAACTCTTAGAAAGATACTTCTCTACTAGAGAAGTCAAAGTAGCGTGAACATTAGTATAAATAGGAGGGCTCTCCCCGATGGTTGAGAACATCATCAAGCAACGGAGAAGAGACCTTAACAATATTATAAGTTATTACGATATTCTTCTATTATTTTATCGAACAATTCTTCTTGAGCCTTCCTGATGAATATTGCGTTGTCTCGAATATCCTCGGCCTAGTTAGCCTGGAATCCTACCGTGTTAGCTACCCCGTAACAGAGACATTACCTGCAGGGAACGGAAATGCCGGTAACAGTGTATACTGATCATCAAAACCTCCAGTATTTTCTTACAACAAAAGTCTAGATGCATAGACAAATAAGGTGGGCGCAAAGGTTATGTGGCTTTAATGTTAAAATAGTCTATCCTCCTGGAAGCAAAGGAGGCAAGCCCGACCCTTTGAGCAGGCGGCCGGAGAACCACCCTGAGGAGGGAGCTACGCATCGCAAACAACAAATTCTGCAACTGTAGCACTTCGGAAAATTCCACATCTCTATTGTATGAGGTTCAAATGCGGAACTGCTCCAACAGGGATTGGCTCAGATGGAAAGGGCAATGGGGATTCGGGTACAAAGACTCTCAGAAGACTCACGAATCCTGCCATATGGATCAAAGCTAGCACCAGGACACGACCTCTACAGTATCGAAAACATCAACATGCCCGCAAATAACAGAGCACTGGTTAAGATTGGCTCAGCCATTGCAGTACCATAAGGAATCTAGGGTCGCATAGCACCGGGAAGTGGTTTGGCGACTAAAGAAATCTCAGTAGACGCAGGGGTTATTCACGCTGATTATAGAGGAGAAATCAAGGTCTTGCTTGTTAACCATAATGAGGTAAACTATGAAGTAAAGAAAGGTGACCGCATAGCTCAGCCAATTGTGGAACGAATAGATGATCAAGATTGGATGGAGGTAGAAGGATTGGATACAAGAGAAAGGGCAGAAAAAGGTTTTGGAAGTAGTGGGCTAGGAGCAGAGTTGAAAGAGGTTCAACCAACGATATACTTCCTTCAAGCAGATGGCAACCATCAGTTCTACGATTCTTTCGATATTAATCAATACCCTATATTACGCAAGGGACAAGTCCTTCTATCTAAAGTGATTATCGCTAAGGCCAGGTTAAGAAAATTCGAAGAGGATTTCCTATCATCTGTTAAAGAAGCGGCAATGGAGGATGAGAACTGGATGCGAAGAAAGGAAGAGTTGGAAACCTTAATAAAGGAAGAAAAGGAACTACCTAAGCAATGGTCGATATCCGAAGGCCTACTCTACTACAAGGATCGCCTAGTCATTTCCGATAACGAGGATCTGCAAACCCTTATCGCTAAAAGTTGTCATGATGGCAAAATAGCAGGACATTTCGGACAAGAAAAAACCCTGGAAATTATCACACGAGACTTCTATTGGAAACAGATCACGGATTGGGTAAATGCCTATGTCCGATCCAGTACCCCATGCCAACAAGCAAAAGCCCCGAGGCATGCTAGCTTTGGGTTGCTTAGTCTCCTACAAGTGCCTTATGCTGCTTGGGCCTCTACATCGATAGACTTCATCACGCAGCTACCAAACTCAGCAGGGTATACTCAGATTATGGTTGTAGTAGACCGATTCACAAAAATGGCCCACTTTATCGGATTACATGAAAACGCGACAGCTAAAGAGGTGGCCGTAGCATTCCTTAAGGCAGTATGGAAACTTCACAGGCTACTATCGGAAATCATCTCGGATATGGATGTCAAGTGTGCGGGTGAATTTGGGAAGTCATTGTGTAAAAAACATGGGGTTAAGAGAAAAATGTCGACAGCTGATCATCCCCAAACCGATGGACAAACGGAAAGAGTCAATCAAGTATTGGGAGGGTACCTTCCAATATTTGTCAACTACCATCAGGATGACTGGTATCACCTCTTACGCCTAGCCGAGTATGCCTACAATAACTCTGTTACAATGGCTCATGACATGACCCCCTTCTTTGCAAAATACAGTTATTATCCACAAACCGAATGGTTAAAAGAACGAGAAACAGAAAGTCCAGGAGCCAACCTTTATGCCCACTGGATGCAAACGATACATCAACAAGCGAGACAATCACTTGAAAGGACAAGGGAAGATATGGGACGATATTACGATCGAAAAGCTAAGCGACAACCACATTTTAAAGTTGGTGACTTGGTTATGCTCAATGCTAAAAATATCCCAACGAAACGCCCTTCTAAGAAGTTTGCTCCAAAACTTTACTGTCCGTTCAAAATCCTAGAACAAAGAGGAGAACTCGCCTACAAGTTAGAAATATCAGATCGATGGACAATACACCCGGTATTCCATGTGTCGCTTCTCGAGCCCTACCGAACTTCCTCTCGACCTGCCCGAGAACAACCACCGATGACCCCAGAAGTGATAGATAGAGATCTTGAGTGGGAGGAGGAAAAAATAGTAAAGAGTGAAATGATCTCTTATGAACGAAGAGTTCACGAAAGTACCAGAACATTTGAGGAAACTGCGGTACTTCGTAAAATGGAAAGGGTGTTCAGAAGATGAAAACACCTGGGAACCACCCGAGCATTTAGGACATGCTAAGAAAATTGTTGGAAGAATTTCATAGTGAGAATCCAGATATGCCAAATTTGGGCTAAGTAGTATTACAAGGAAAGGTTTTCCTACCGTGGCCAAGTAAAGGCGGAAGGTTTTTTACCCTACCAAGTAGAGTACTAAAAGGAATTTATATTTATCGCTACACATGTATTATAAGGAGTTTGAGGTTAAATCCCTTTGGTGGGAGCTAATATTACCCTAGTGGGAATAGCTTGCATAATTATGCGCAAGGTATATGCCACCATGGGGGAGAGCATATATCCGAACCCAAGCTTCCTCAGTAGGGACTTCCCGGAGGCATCTGGGAGACTACTCAGGAACTACAAAGAGTTCACGTTTCAAGATATGGCTAAGTGATTGGAATGATGATTAGAGAATCAGTTCTCTACTCATACTAATGCATACGCATTATGCATTGATAGATGAATATCGGACTTGATCACTCTATATTCATGATACTATTGGTATGTAGGCATTTAGACTGCATATTCCATTATAGTCTATCAGAATGAAGAGATCGAAGACTGCCTACTGGTGGAGTGGAGACACGCTCAGAAAAAATAGCAGTCGGGAGATTCTCAGAGTCAAGCTGGGCAAGATTCAGTGTCAAACAATGTTCGCACTTTGTTCTGACGAACTGAATTTCTAGAAAGATACTTCTTTACTAGACAAGTCAAAGTAGCGTGAACATTAGTATAAATAGTAGAGCTCTCTCCGATGGTTGAGAACATTATCAAGCAACAGAGAAGAGACCTTAACAATATTATAAGTTATTACGATATTCTTCCATTACGTTATCGAACAAATTGTTCTTGAGCCTTCCTGACCTACAATCTGTTGTCGCGAATATTCCCGGCCTAGTTAACCTGGAATCCTACCGTGTTAGTTATCCCGTAATACCATGGCACTTGTACCTATACTCCCGTGGCTGGATTGAAACCAGAAGGGCGTATTTTGGACCAGTGCATGTTTAGTGACAGGTAATCATATATGGTATAAACTCGCCAAACTCAGTGGAAAACCCCACCATAGTTGTGGTACTGAACTCATGGCATCCTTGACTGCATAGCGAGTTTGGGAACCTTATACCATATGTGATTAGCTGTCACCTGACAAGCAATTGTCCAAAACTAGGCCTCCGGATTTCAATCCTGCTGCGTGAGTTCAGTAGTAGGTGGTTGGTGTCGGTACCAGTGTGTGGGTGTGGACGAGTACAATACCGTAAAATCTCGTGAAATCCACTTTCTCTATCAGCTCCCAATCTCTAGATTCTTAGTCAAAAGTTTCTTCCAAGGATTAGTTTTTTCCTGATACGGTATAACCTGCGTCATTCTATTTTATTGGATCTCATTAGCTTGACAAACTCAACCTATCTGTACTGATGTCGCGATATGCAGGGATATTCGTCACAGCTAGGAGATAGTAAATTGCACGAGATTAACCCTTCGAGAGGTAAAGTAACGAAATTCAGGGGAGCCACGAAATTTTGCCATACTCACATATAACATAGAGGGTTTCAGATTACTCCAGAAAGTAAAAAATATAAAGAAAAACACTATTATTACTGTCCAATACCATGAACTAGAGGCAAACTCGAGCGACAAAGAACAAGATAATAGGGCTGGCACTGAAAGCTAGACTGATGAATTTGGACGTTCGGACCTCCCTGCTCCCGTCTCCACCGACACTATAAACACAATCCCCGCGTAATCCTCACAGTATATACCCGAATATGCCCTTCCTGCAGTATAGCATACTTCCCAACTAGCCTAGGCTCTAAGCCGTTATTAGTAATATAGGATTGGCGTGTAGGGTTGTGAAGGCGAAACTGCCTGCATTGCCTATAGAGAAACTTAAACTTAAGCTTATTAAATACAAAGGAATGTGAGCAAGTTGGGCTACCAGTGAGAGATGTTTGAGCTGTGGTTAAAAGAGTAGTAATAAGGGAGGAGTGAAAGACAGGGTGAGAAACAAGGGAACCATTGGTGCCGGCAAGCCGGTAGCCATTAATGATAGCTGTAGCGAGTAACTTGTCGAAGAAAGGCTGCCAATTGCCTCGCGCAGCTTGCTGTGTAGACAAATATGATCGTAGTTGATCAGCAATATCAATACTGCCCATATACTGGTTATAATCATCGTTGATCTTTGGAATTGGAAGGAGTTTTCTCTGTTGATTTTCAGCAAAAGGTCTTCAGAGCCGCGGTAGCATTGGTACTTGTTTCCCTAGGCTTCTGGCGCACTTTTTTTCTTTACCTAGGCACTGGAATCAAGATTATGCACAGTGGAAAGTAGATGAACTGTGCTGTTATCCTGCCACAAAAATACCACAATGGGTGGAATACCCCATTCGCATGCTTGATTTACCTTAGCCTTCCTTGATGTATCTTGTACCTCATGAACCACTACTCCAGTAGGGAAATTCCACTCTAGTAGACCTACTGCCTTATCCTTACTAATATTTAGAATATTAGGAAAGTCTTTACTGCTGGTACGAACAGTTCCACATGCTCCAATATCATAGTCTAGTAGGAGTGCAAATAGACGAATATTTGAGAAGTAGTTGTCTATATATACAGTGGAAAAGGGTGTTCAGTAGAGTAGCCTCACTAGCATCTGAAGAACAGCTGAGGAAGTAGGTCAAAGAGGATAAGGCTTCTTTTGCTCAACTGAAGTAGCAAAGCCTTCAACCTGAGATGTAAGCTCCCAATCATAGGTATAGCAAGTATCGCATACTGCAAGTACTTTAGAGTCTAAACCAATAGGCTTATTCAGTATTTTAATAGTAAGCGCAGATCTGCCCAAAAGTTGAATCATCATCTTGTTGATCGCCGCATTCATAGAAGGAAGAAAACACTTCTTAGCTGGATTCCCGATTATGCTATTCAATAGCTCTAGCTTTTTCCACCACTGCTTCTGCTGGATTGACGACTTGCTTGACTCAGAAATGTGAAAGTACAGCATTAGCTTCTGGAACCTTGTGTAACTCATCTGCTTCATTGGCTCTCGGAGGATACCTTTAATTTGCCACCAGAAGCGCTTTGGACTTGCCACTTTTGATAGACCCATGTAGATTAAAAGTGTGAAATAGACAAGCAGCTCAGAAGGCGAGGTTGGATACCACTTGCGGATAAAGGGATGATGTAAACTAGCTAATCCAGCCCGATGAGAAGCAGCATATATATTGGTATGTTTTGCGAGAAGGCTGACCTGCTCATGGGAAAAAAAACAAAGAAAAGAGTTTGTAAGAGTCCAGAGAGCCAACCGCAGCATCTATTGCTTGAGCTTTGTGAGGTGGAAAGAGTCCCTGAAAGGGAATATGCGATGGTGGAGCAGGAAGCTCTTTGATCTTCGCAATAGTGGAGAGTTTGTCGCTGATAGTAGAGGGCTGCTTTTCCTTTCTCGTCACCGTCTCGACCTTAGATTTGCCAGAAACCTTTCTGCTTTCCTTCTGGCCACTGCTTCAGTTCTCCCTGTCCCCCAGATCTCGTTCTTTTTAGATATTAGCTTAGCAGTAGGTATGGGTAGCTGTCATCATATGTGTTGGGGTTGAGTAGTATCATAGGGTAAGTAGAACCGGTTTTTGGCTCTTGGCCGTAATGTATCTCTATATATACCTTCGGTCATAGATACGAAATAGACTAAGTCATTCTTCTACTACCACCACGTTCCTACACTTCTTAGCCCTTTCTCTCTTTGCGCCACCCTTCAGATTCCCATTCTCCTCGAATATTTCTCTTGTGGGACTCTCCCTTGCTTCAGGCCATTAGGTTTCCGTAACCGGTGGGTGAAGTTGTCAAGTTTGTGATCATGTCCAGCGCTTGGAAACCGCCGTTTGTTTTTGCTAAGCTATTTGTCCCAACACTTGTTTTACTACTATGCACTTTCTGTCAGCCAATTGGCTTCCTTCAAGAACTCCTATAGTATTTTCTCTATTACCTTTTTTGTTTTGCAATTGGGGCATTTTTTTCTCAATAATCAATATTATAGCTGCTCGTTCAGCCTGTCTCAGCAAAATTTTCACCTTAGTTTACGTTGTGATGATGTTGAAAATTCATTTATTAAGCCCCTGTCTTGGAGAGTACTAGTGCGCAACTTTTTGCAGCACTGAATTTCGTTGTTTCATCTCTCTAAGGGATACGGTACTACATGTGCTGTCCATAGGGTGGGTATAATTTGCTGGCAGGGAAGTGGGAAGGAGATTTTGTTTCTTCAACACATACGGGTACCTGTAACAGGGGCGCTCTGCCGGAAGACCGATCTTAAGATTGTGACCGCACCAAAGAATTATAGCAGAAGTAAGGATCAAAATAAAGATAAAGATTTTCAAAGTAGAATCAAGTGGTAAAACTTAATATCATTAAGCCTGAAAGCTTCACTCAATAAGTTCCCTCCAGGATTGTTGGTTATCAGAATAGGATGTCTCTCGCTGTAGTTGAGTAGAATAATGTAAAGCCAGAGCACACCCATCAACTATTCTGACCTTTCAGGAGCACCCTGCTCGGCTCAGGGCTGTTCAGGTCACCTTCCTAAAGTGAGCAAACACTCGAAGGTAGTCAGACTGCTCGGATATTAACTATCTCCACAAATAGGAAGTGTCCCCGGTAATGTCTCTCCAGCTCCATCTGCATGAGCGAAAACTCCTTCCTATGGGTAGCATGTCAGTGGCAGATGGACATGCCCACCGTAAAGATAATATCCATTGGGACTTACTGGCCCAGCGGTGGTTTCGTCTATACAAGTCATGCAGTCCATCGGCAAATCAACTTAACTATACTAAGCTTCTAAACCTGACTGCATGCTCCAACGATAAGAAATCTCCTGCTGCTTGACTGTCTGGATGCTACCAACAGCCAACCATCCAGGACTCTCTCAAATGGTGAGAAGACTCACACCTCTAGAGTCCACTAATAACTCATGGTAATGCTAGTATTTACAGGGTAGCCTGGCACTGGCATTGGGGTGGTTGTCCTGGAGGCCTTGCAGCTTTCCCGGTCAGCCCCAAGCCCTCTACATTTGACCATACTACTACCCGGAGGTTAAAGTATGCCCGTAGGTAGTTGCCCAGTGGTATCCAGGTGGCGTCCCAGGAGGCGGTCACCCTCACACCTCTTATATATCCAGCGAACAGCGTCTGGTCGGTTGGACGGCCACAACTGATACCGTGTTGTGGGAGCGTTCCTATGGATTTCACTTTACTAGGAAGCTTACAACTACACAGCCAGACAGTGATGTCGCGCGGTACCAAGGCTGGGGCCGCAGAGGGGTAATAGGAATATCTCTTGAAAGTTACAGGAGGTTCAGACCACTCCAGCTCTGTCAGTAGCCTATTTCGTGCCATATGAAGGGGCCCAATAAACATCTAAGAGCCCCACCATAGTGGGATAACTTTCCCCTAAGTCCGCAGATGACTCTGTCGGTGAAGGTAGAGTAATCATGTTTCCAAGGTAGGGTAACTTCACTCCCACATGCCTTTATTGCCTTCGGGGGTCCGCGCGACCACATATAATGTTGCCTCGGAAACCTGTCCAACGTTTACACTGTGTCTTTAACTTTACGCGAACATGTTCTCTGAAGGTTACCCGGCCCAGCAGGGTAACCTTAGCCTACCTGGGTTACCTTGTCTAACCCTCTGTTACCAAGTCACTTTGTAGACACTTGTACCAACTAATGCCTACCAGTCGTATACTAAGTATACTGGTCTAGCCTCAATCTGGTTACTTCTTGGTGTACCATATCGGCTTGAGTCTAGTCCACTGTAGCTACCTATCTGTATCGTCGTTACAGTACCATAAGTTCTTTATGAGTCCGAATCGCACTAGAGCGAACTATGATCAAACTAAGGCAACTGAGCTAACAGGAAGACAGGAAGAATGCCAAGTCGCAACAGTTTAAACATAAAGAGTGACTATTGGGCACGTTCAGGAAAATCTCACTAGCAATGTTTCTGGTATGTGGTATGAAATTGGAATTTATCTCTTGGACTGCTGAAATGGTGGAAAGCTTTGTGCCACGGGTCTCAGTGCCTGAGACAGAGATTTCTAAGATGCATTCTCAGTATTCTCGAGTGATAATGTGAGTAAGTACATCTTGTTGCTAATATTGGCGACGGTCTGGAACTTGAACACCTGTGAACCTTTAGTAATTAACAAATGTTGCTTATTAACTTGTGTCTCCAACACTCTGAGGGGTAGGAGAAAGATTCCCACTGTTTCAGCATTCCAAGAGATAGCACCATTCCCAGTGATACAAGCAGATATTATACTTGGAACTTTCTGACTGGTGGTGAGATGGCTCGGATACTGGCTGGCAGACAATGGAGAAACGGCAACACATTTCACAAAGAGGCTGGCCCTAGCACTGTGGGCCTTCTGGAGATTTCAGAAACTATCACTCAGGGGAAAGGGCCTATAATCATACCGGGCCTCCAGACTAGTGAAGGGAATACTCCTCCATACATTGCTTTACACCGCAGAATTCCTGGCGCCTTTAAAGTCAATAGTCAAAACAACGCAAACGTTCTGGAACCATATTCTGCATCAGCAAAAAGGTGGCCTGCGTCAGATACACTAGTGTTACGTCCTGACTCTCATAGGTTGGACTCTGCGTCCTGTGCGTCCTATGTGTCCTGTACCCATGCGCCACATCTGGTTGCGTCTGGTGCGTCTGGAGACCCTGCCTACACTGGGTTCTGTCCGGATACATGCAACTAAGCAACCCTGCCTCCCCTGCATCCTGACCAAAACCCCAACACTATTGTATATCAGGATTCACCACTACCCCTGATTCTCATTTCCGCCTTCTTTGTCTTCTAGCCTGGATGTGAGCAAGGGGTATTTCTTGGCAAAGAAACTATAGTTAGTGCTGGCGCCTGGTGGGGGAGCCGTCATACCCTTATTCTTAAATTTGCGCTAAAGACTTAGAGTTCTATTTTCAGAACTTCATCTTTGAGGGAGCGAAAATGCCAGCTCACTCCAGTCTGAAAACGAGTGATAGCTATAATACTCTCAAGTCTAGCATAGTGCCTGGTGGTTTCTCGGCACTTAGCCTCAAACTGGAGGCGACACGACACACTTTTTTCATCGCCATACTCAACACGGGTCCGGGCATTCACACTCCCAAGCCACAGCTGCAATACCCCACCACAGCCAGACAATGAATCCTGAATCCGATACCTGGAGGTTCCTGGGCTCGATGCCAGCTATCCAGTGGTATAAGATTCATCCCCAGAGGGATATTATTCATGAAGTTACAGGGCTGAATGTGATGGGATGCTTGCGATCTCAGAACTCAATGGCAGATTCCTCCACAACAACTTCTCTGATCCTGAATCTGATTGCGGGAGGTTGTTAGGCTCGTCGCCAGCTACGCAATGGTATAAGGTAGGTCTCTGTCGCATCATAGCCCATGAAATTGCTGTCTTTTGTGCAAGGTGTATCAGATATCAGACTGGCGATATTTTACTGGATGGCAGATATCTCCACAACCGATCAACCGATTTTGATTCTGTTTGCGGGAGGTTGTTGGGCTTGATGCCGGCCTTCCAACAGTATAAGGTACGTCTCTGTCATATCAGAGCCCAGGAAATCGCTGTCCTCTGTGGAGAGGATCTTTATAGTAGCCCTGGCGATATTTTACTCAATGGCAGATTACTCCACAGCCAGAGGACGGATTTTGATGCTCTTTGCGGGGGGTTGTTGGGCTCGACGCCAGCTTCCCAACGGTATAAGGTACGTCTCTGTTGCATGGATACTCAGGAATCCGCTGTCTTCTGTGGAGGGTATATTAGGTCTCAAGGTGGCAATATTTTACTCGACGGCAGATTACTCAACGACCGCTTGACGGATCTTGATGCTCTTTGCGGGAGGTTGTTGGCCATGGCACAGGCTTCCCAATGATATAAGATACTTCCCCCTGCGACCTTTATTCATGAAGTTACAGTACTGAATGGTGTGCTGGTGATCCCAGAACTAGATCGCTGATTCCTCCACAACCAGTTGTCCGATTCTGGATCTGATTGCTGGAGGTTGTCGGGCTTGACGCCAACTACGCGGTGGTATAAAGTATGTCTCTGTCACATCAAGACTCATGAATCCGCCAACCCTTCTGAGAGTGGGCTTTCTACAGGTCCCTGAACTCGATGGCAGATTCCTCTACAACCAGTGGGCCGATTCTGGATCTGATTGCGGGGGACTGTTGGGCTCGACGCGAGCTACACGGTGGTATAAGGGCCTTCTCCCGCCACCTTTATTCATGAAGTTAAAGTGCTAAACGGTTTGCTGGCGATCCGAGAGCTCGATGGCTGATTCCTCCATAACTGCTGGGCCGATTCTGGATCTGCTTGCAGGAGATTGTTGGGCTCGACGCCAGCTATGCTGTTGTAGAGGATACATCCTGAGGCGCCAATTCCCCATTGAGCTACAGGGTCCTGGGTAGAGGATAAAGGTGTTAAAATGCTTCTTATGACTTAGTATTTCTCTGTGAATTGGCCTGTATATTTAAAGAATAGAACACTACTAGTAGTAAATTTAACAGTTTGACGGTATGAAATCTATTGTGACCCAGGTCAGAAAAGTAAAGGGGGGACCCTTCGCTTATCTCAAGAAGATGTAGAGTTCGTGACGGGGCAGACGGGGCCCTGAGAAATGCGGGCCCCCAGCCCTCTCCCGGCCTCGCCCTACTCAACGGCCTGGGGCAGGGTGTCTTTTTCGGCATTCCCTGCCCCTGTCCCCCCTCAGGCCCCGCTCCACCCATACCCCAGACTGGTCACTGTTAAAAATAGGTGGTAACAAACAGGGCCCCGGCTAGGGAATGAGTCCGGGTGGGCCCACGACGGGGGCGGGGTGGCGATTACCCGAAACATACCCCCCCGGCCTCATCTAAGTGCGGGGTCTGGCGAGTGAAAGCCCACCCCACCCTGCCCTGTAACGAACACTAGGAAGATGTGGTCTGGCGTCATGTGGAATCCTGAGTATCTCGTGGTGCGTCAGATACCATCCTCAGTATTAGGTGCTGCATCTGGTGCGTCCTGAGAGCTGGTTGCTGCTTTAGGTTGCATCAGATGCATGTTGTGGTTGGGTGGTTGTGTCCGATCCGCGATTTGCATTTCAGCGTCAGGTGCATCAGATGCACAGAACGCACAGAATGCACAGAACCCACAGAACCCACAGAACCCACAGAACCCACAGAAGGCACAGAACGCAAGGTATTATTTTTGCTGATGTGAGGTGTATCATGAATGCCATTTATGCAACAAATATCTTGGTATGGTCTGAGGCCTGTCTGGCCTCTATGGCGATATACGTGGAACAGCTAAGCCTAATAACGGCTATGAGGATAACAACTGCCATTCCTGAGAACGATATAATCACTACAATGCTCCCATGGAGCTTCCCAACAAAAAGGGAAATTAGGATGGTAATCAACTGTAGAGCGGCTTTTGACTCAAATAAAGGAGGTATGAAACTAAAGGTGTGGAGCTTCAAATGCAATACGACTGCTTAGGTCAGATTACTTATAGACGAAATAGCAGCAAGGACTGCCGTAATCTTTCTGATGGACCCAATACCAATACAACTGACAACTTGAAGACTGTCACAGGTTATACCTGACAATGCCGAAGGGCACTTTAAGGTCACAGAAGCTATACACAGGAGCATCTATCAAAAATAGTTAGATGAACCATACCTGCCATACTACGAATACAGGCCACCTTACAGGGAATGCTGGAATTTCATTACAGTTTGCAAATTTGCGGCCAGAGAAATTAATCAAATAATGACCTACAAGAGTCACCTTAATGCTCGAAACGACTGGTCAAACCAAGACTGAGATCCCAAGTGCTAAAGGTAAAAGGAAGAGTCGCAAACTATGTCTCACATCTTTCGATACAGTGTATTGGAGGGCATGGGGGCCAATATAAACACAAAGGCTCTCAATATTACTCCAGAGTCACCACTCTGGAAAAGCAACAAGAAAGGGATAGAGCTGATAAGCAGATTTTCCTCTTATATGATAAAGAATAGGATAAAAGTTCCCATCGGATTGAAGGTTTTTCCTTTTACACGAAATGCTGCTTTGACATCATGAATTATGATTATGTTAGAATAAGCTGTTTTGATTGTTTTAATATTTATATTGTTAATAAGTGTTTTTTGGGGGAAGATATTTCTTATGTTAAAAGAGGATTTTAGGTAAGAACCTAGATTGCATGCTATACATTTTCCTGTAGCTAGCTATAAATAAGCCGCAGATTTGAGAGAAAAAAAGTAAAAAAAGGATAAGTTCTGACGTTGGTGGACTCAAATGGCTATTGCATATGAGTGAAAGATTGCTCGGAGCCTTAAGGTTTTGGTGCTACAAAGGTTTTCTCAAAATGTTATGAAATAGTTATTTAAGGTTAACTAGCCAGATATATCCCTGCTTGTTCCAGTTACTAGTTCCCTACCCTTGTCTGCAATAGCAGTCATGTTTGCAAACGTTTGAAAATTACGAGAACCACATGAATCGGGTAGGTAGTTAATGTATATTTACTAGTATGGGATATGGGTTCTTCTTTGGGGCGGGTTATCAATATTTATACTTCTAGGTGATCTTGTTTGAGTAGGGTATTATACTACTGTATAATCTGGTGAAAGTCAGATTGGCGCTAGTGAGGATTTTCTTGAAACCTGTCCAATCACTACTGCCTATATGTTTAAGCTATGGCAAATTTGCCTTCTTCCTGGCCTCCTGTGCGCTTGGTTGCATTAGTTTTGTGCTAGCTTCGATCTGACTTTCATCAAATTATATAGTCCCCTCTAGAGACTTAATGAACAGTTAATTCAGGTTAACCTGCACAATAATCCCTGTGTTGTACAAAAACATTTTTTCTAAAATCATTTTTCATTTCAGGTACTTAAGCTACTCTAAAGCATCACCCAATAGACTAGCAGGTCCCAGATTCACTTACCCAAACTATCTCTCTTACCACCTACACCAATTGCAAAAAAACAACAAATAGCCGTTTACACTAAATCAACATCAAAAACACCAATCCGACATCTCCCATAGCCAACTTCACCCCAAATAGGTCATGATACTAAATGAAGAATCTCTATTATTTGTAAACTAACAATAATAAGACTAACCTTCCTTTCTGAAATCCCAGTACTCACATACGAGGCAGGCTCCTCTAACATCTGGATACAGGATAAAGCAAACCCTAACCACGTCGAATTCCATACAGGGAATAGATATTGTCCCTATCGTTAAGTCACTCCTCGCCAATTAAGTCTATAAGATTCTCCTACTACCCCCCATATCCCATTTTTCACTGTCTCTGGCATATTGTCAGGATAGGTAGAAATATCTAGGAAAACACGGAGTCGCCATATTAGCAAAAAATGTATTTGCTTTGAATGGATAGGTATTGCCTTTCGACTCAGGGAATCTGTCCAGATTGTTCTGTTCACTCAGCCCACCCTGCGAGAGCCCGAGCAGTAAAGTTTCATCCTAGTCTGTTTGGTGCAATACAACCCACATCCTGTCTGCATGGTGCGTCTGGATTGTCAATATTGGACCCTAATGTCCAAAAGAACACCTAGGAAAGGGACTCATGGGTGTCTGTGTCTGGGGCCTATTTATGCCCCTAATAGCATGTGCTTACTACAGACTACTTCACCATAAGGTAAAGGCGTCAGACGAGAAGGAGCTTAATATAGGATGTCTAACTATCTATTGTCCTGGTAACGACCCACAACATATCCCTTATTTGATTACAGCTAACAACTCTTGCAAACAGGTTCTAAGTTCTTTCACACCTCGCCTTCATGCTTCTCCCAGTTGAACTATCGAATATTATCAACCTTTAGAGAGCTACTGGCATGCTCTTCCATTACGGTTGACACTATTCAATACCCCTTGGCCAGCAGATTCCAACCGATCCTGTTATGACGCTATCTGAGCACTCGTTAAAGAGTTATTCATACTCTCTTACTTTAGTTCACGAGATAAGTACTTTCAAATTGTTAGCCACTGAGTGCTACAGGCAATGTGAACTCTTTGAGACCTATAGTATTCAATTCTCGTGGGTGAGCAGATTCCAATGAGACCCTTCTTGACTCTAGTGAACATCTGCCCACGAGCTATATGTATTTTTCTACCTGCTAACTGCTGTAGGCATGTCTAGGCTTTGAAACTGTAAGGTGGTAGCCTCGGCGTGAGGTATTCCGACAGCTAGGACCTGAGTCGTTATTATATTAGAGAACTCGTTAACAAGATACGAGTAATGTAGGCTAGACATAAGGGGTACTTGATTATAGATAGTCGAAGTATTGGTAACGATACAATGTAGAAACCTATTATATTGATAAGATCTTTTCTCCGTGCTTGTTGACCTCTATCAACTTCGGGCTCTTGCCCGGCTCTTATACCCTGTCCTGGGGCACATCCAACTATCATACTAGTGAAGTACCTTTCCAACTTCTCCTAGCTTTTGTGAATATGTGAACACCGTTTAACCCTGAATCCGCACACACCACTTCGGCTTTAATCATTGCCCAAGTAATTGCGTCCAATTACTGGTTCTTGATTCTAATGCCATATGAACTTAGTCTGTATATGCAGCCTGGCTCACTATCAGACCAGTAGTTCCTTCCGGTCATGTTGTGATCAACGTTTCTTATGCTGGGTAATCATATGGATATGTCTTACATATCAAACTGCATATGTTGGTCGGCTTAACTTTAAAGTGCCATAACTTCCTATCCAACGATTCAAACTTCCCCGTTTGACTTGCTGTTAATAGATAATTATTTCCTCTATAGTAATTAGCGAAAACCCCGCAGTCGCATTGCTCATGCCAATGCCTGGAGACTGATTGCGATCCATAATGTAGTAATGATAACTACGGCGTGGGGGTGGGTCGAACACGTAATCTTCTGTAAGCAGTCAGGTGTTATTCTGACTGCACAAGTTCGTGGGTATCAAGGTAGGGTAACTCTGCCTTGTAACTCCTTACGGGGAATCCGTGCGCCTAACAGAAACATATACCACTTGATTCCTCTTGCCCGTGAATTCCAATGCACCCTGCCCAGTCGCTGTCTAATGCCTGGTTGAATTGTTTTCCACACTTTTGTACTTTAGTTTCCGAGGGAAGTACTTTCAAATTCTTGACTACTGAGTGCTACAGGCATACAAATGCTTAAAGAAGTATACTATTCAATTCCCCTCAGCAAGCGGGTTCCAATGAGACGCTTTCTGACCCTAGCGGATATCTGCCCGCTGAGCTATCTGTATTTTCCTACCTGGTGACTGCTGCAGACATATTCACGCTTTGAAACGTATACTATTCAATCCCTCTCACAAAGCGGATTCTAACGCATCCTGTTCTGACCCTGTCTGACCGCTGCTGCCAGAGCTATCACCACCTTTATACTTCTGTTCTGTGGGCTTGTAGATTTAAACAAATAGCTGCTGAATACTACAAGCATACTCATTTTACCGGCCTAGCTTTAATAAATATATTTATCTGCTACCTTGAAGTTTATTTAAATGGCTCTACTAGGTAAATAATACTATGTGGTATCTCATACTACGCGGACCATTCCAGACAATCCATCACAATATTCGTGTATTCTCTACAGTTTTTTTTCAACTTGTTAAGCTGGCATCTGATCATAGGTGGTTACACCTAAGTAGGCCTTTTAGTCAACTAGTGCATCTGATCATTACCGGAGAACTTAGCTGTCTCTGAAGAAGTTGGTTATGTCAGGTGGACCCAGTAAACTTGGTTGTGTCCAGTGCGTAAATAGCGCTTGATTGCGTCTAGTGTGTCTGGAAGGGGTGTGCCCCTGGCTGCCCATTCCCGGTTAATGAGCCACCACCCAGAATGCAAGTTTACGTTATAAGAGCGTGTAATAACCAATGCACAAAGAGCATGGGGTGCATCCGGGTGCAATCTGTTTGTTTTGCTGATGCAAACCCCCCCTTCGATTCAAACCCCTAGCCTCCTCGGGAGCCCCAGCCCTATAACTATACTCTTCTGTCCTATACGACCAAAGTCGCCTGAATCACTCCTATCTTCCCCTCAACCTCTATTCATCCTCCACCTCTTACTCTTTGGCAGCCTCACTACCGCCATCTTGGGTTGTTCTACCACCAATGCCACTCTGGACTCAGCTACAGTTGACTGCACCACAGTCACTACCCAAACATCCTTCTCCTCTTCCTCCACAATCGTTCCTCTCATTCTCACCAAGAGCTCAGCCACAATCTGTGGCTCAGGCTTCTGACCCCTCACAGGAGAAGCCACCTCAGCATCCTCCTCCTCCTCTTCCTTCTTCCTTTTCACCGCTTTCTTCAACACATGCTTCTGCTTCAATAAAAAAGCAACACATAGTGATGTAACTTAGAGACTTCCTTCTCCAAGTCCATGATTTTGTGTAAAGAGGTCGAAGCCACTATACCCACCTGAGTAACCTGAGTTGCCGAAAATATAGTAGTATCTTGCTTAACTATGATTAACTGATACCTGGCAGTTCACGGAAGATGAGGAACTAAAAATAATAGATGGAAGAGATAAATCTATCTTCCAGTGATGAAATTAGAGTAAGAGTAGGATACTCTTAAACTAAAGACTTGAAGTTGTCACGATGCGGGCTCCAACCATCTCAATTGATCAAAACCAGGAATATGACTGATCGCACAGAAGTGAAATTTCAATGACTGTGGTTGTAAGCAACATAGTGGATGTTTGTACGAAAACCTTTTTTTTTTCATTTTATCATGGTATATTATTCTGTTCGGGTTTTCGGTGGCCTCATCAGGGTCTTCTACCCATTTACTACTACTAACAATTTCATAATCTCACTAATCCCTTATCACTCCTCCCTCTCCTTTCCCTTCCTGCTCCTTCCCTTATTCTCGTATATTCTTCCTATCATCTCCCTTCTCATTTCCCCACTCTCCTCTATCCCTTCCTTTATAACCCTCCCTCCCGCCACCATCTTTCATTCATCTTTCACCATTCACTTCGTGATTTTCTTGGCTCCAATTACCACAGTTGCATTGGCTGTGGTCACTTTAGTCCAAAAACCTCTTCTCTTCCTCATTCTCTCTCTCTCTGACATTTTCAGCTTCTCTAACTCTTCTTTACTCCAACCCACTCTAAACCCACCACAACCCCTCTATCTCTCTACTACCTCCCTACCCTTCCTCCTCTCCTCTCCCTTCCACATTCCTCTCTTCCAAACCATTTCCTTCTAGCCTATACTCTCTGCAAATTCCCTCAACTTCTCCACTCCCCTCTTCCCAAACAACATTTCCTTCATGTCTATCCAACCCTCTCCTACCTAACTCTCATAATAAACTTCCTTCCACATTTTCCATCTTTCCTCCCACCACCTACCACACCTCAAAAATATATAGTCTCTATCATCAGCCTCCCCACAACATTTTCTCCACTCTTTGTATCTTGCCCCATCCATCAACCCATGATTCATCCTCATCTATACTAAAACCCTGCTAAACCATGCCTCCTTATCTTCTCCCGATTTCCCCCCTTCTTCACTTCCAAAATACTCTTCTTCCTTTCTTTTCTTCCTCCAATACTCTCTCCATCCTACCCTCTCCAACCTCTTTCTCCTGCTCTCCCACTCTCCCCAATTTAAAACTCTCCCTATCCTCCTATCCTCCTATCCTCCTCTTCCCATACTACCTCCTTCACTAAAATATCCACCTCTTCATTTTCCTCTATCTCCACATAACCAGGTACCCATTCCAAACAAATTTCCCAACCCAAACTTAACAATCTTTTCTCCATCTTTCTCGCCAACTGTTCCCCTTCCCCACCAAACTCCTTTCCTTTCCTCAACCTTTTTAACACCCCCACATTATCTACCCATACTACTACCCTCTTCAAATTACTTTTAGACTCCCCATCTACTCTGCTCAAAACCCTCCCACATCCTACATTCAATACAATAAGAGAATAGTACCATACACCTACTCGTCATATGGTGCTGCATTACACAAAACTATCATGACCATTCCTGGTACCCTTCATTGAACAAGTATATGCCTATTACCCTAGCGGGAATAGCTTGCATAATTATGCGTGAGGTATATGCCACTATAGGGGAGAGCATATATCCGAACCCAAGCTTCCTGAGTAGGGACTTCCCGGAGGCATCTGGGAGACTACTCAGGAACCACAAAGAGTTCACGTTTCAAGATATGGCTAACTGATTGGAACGATGATTAGAGAACCAGTTCTCTACTCTAACTAATGCATACGCATTATGCATTGATAGATGAATATCGGACTTGATCACTCCATATTCATGATACTATTGGTATGTAGGCATTTAGACTGCATATTCCATTATAGTCTATCAGGACGAAGAGATCGAAGACTGACTACTGGTGGAGTGGGGACACCCTCAGAAGAAATAGCAGTCGGGAGATTCTCAGAGTCAAGCTGGGCAAGATTCAGGGTCAAACAGTGTTCGCACTTTGTTCTGACGAACTGAACTCTTAGAAAGATACTTCTTTACTAGAGAAGTCAAAGTAGCGTGAACATTAGTATAAATAGTAGAGCTCTCCCCAATGGTTGAAAACATCATGAAGCAACAGAGAAGAGACCTTAACAATATTATAAGTTATTACGATATTCTTCTATTACTTTATGGAACAAATTCTTCTTGAGCCTTCCTGACCTATAATCTGTTGTCTCGAATATCTTCTGCCTAGTTAGCCCGGAATCCTACCGTGTTAGCTACCCCGTAACACTATATTGTTAATCTTCAGTCACCAAGGCTCCCATGTTAACAGACATCCTCGTCTGTTTTATCCGTTACTACCTTTTTTTCATTCTTGATGATATACCACAAGCTGCCACTGTCGCACTTGAACCCACGATCACCGAAGATTCGGATTCCATAGACGATTGGGAACCTGAATCAGAAGGAGGTATAACCTTACCTTGTTCCTCTCCTTCACCACAGCTTGGCCTGTCTCGCCCTACTACCCCTGAGACTATTATTCTATCAACACAAGCCATCAGACAGGTTGAACGAAACCAAAAAATTCTTCAGAACCTTATGGACGCTAAAGAACAAAATTGGTGGGTAACACCACAAGGGTCCTTTCGTCACCCTTTCCCTACTATAGCAAAGGGTCGTAAAAAGGCTCGACGATACTGGAGAGTTAGAAATTCCCTTTCAACTTAAAGGATCACAAACCTCTACCATGGCCCTTGTGAGCCCCAATTCTCGTCACGCGGAACTCATCAGGAGTCCCGATCAACCTATGGAAGATGATGATACTTCAACTCCTCATGCATCCTCATTCGACCCGTCCTCCCGTGCTATGACCACTAACTCACATCCAGGATCGGTCCTACATTCCCTCTTGAGTTGCTTCCATAGTGGGCAATTCCGTGTTGAAAAAAATACGTCACAATCAAACTCCCGTCAACGTGCAAGAAACACTATAAACCAAATGGAACTTCTTAAGCAACAAATCGGACTAGCCTTCCAACACATTTCCTCATCCATCAATCAAAGTCAAGACGAGAACTTGATAGCTTTGGATGCTTTATCGGAAGATGCTAGGACCCAATATACTAACCTACGGTTATTACAGACCAGGTTAGCAAAGGACGAATCAATTGTTGACAAGCAACTTCAGGACGCAAGAAAAGTACTAGCAACTCTTGAAGGAGCAACTCACGATAAACAGGAACGACTAAAAATAGCTATTGCACAAGAATTTAGCGGCCAAGAAGCTCAGCAAAAAGAAAGCGCAAAATCTTCGGAAGTCCGAGATAAAATATTGGAAACCGAAGTACTATCTCTTAAAGCGCAATTTGCTGAACAACTTAACAAACAGGATACCAAATGGCCACGTGTCCTAAGACATCAGGAAGACCGGACTAATGAACTATTAAATCAACAAAAATACAATGCAGCCGAACACTATCAAAAAGACCGTCAAGCAGCCAAGGAACTTCTGGATAAACAAAATCAAAAATTCCAAAACGGCATACAAGCTTTGACGGACAAAATAGATCATCGCGAAAAGCCCAGCTTTACCATCCCACCTACAAAGGGAGGTGATGGTGATCCAGGACCCTCGAACCAGGGTCAATTCAATCCTTGGATTCCTCCGAATAATCCTAATCCCGATAAACCATCAGCTTCAACTCCAAGGCAAGAAAAAGGAAAGGAAGTTGACCGTGGAGGAAATTTCCAACCACCTCCACCACCGCCAAGTAATATTGATGGTGATCCAGACCCAGACCTTAGTGACCATGACAACGATGACGAGAAAGGAGGAAACGATTGCAGGAGCAATAGAGGCGGACGTCCGGATCGCAACGCTCGAAGACCATCAGTTCCCAGAAATACATCTCCCCGTACGAAAGGCATATTAGAAATCTTGCAACAACTCAGTACACCAACTCGATCAATAAACAATGCGGCTGAACCCCCTTACTTCTTTTAAGCCGATGATAACCGGGATGTTAGAAACTGGCTAACTGCATGTGAAGATTATTTTGATCGAAACCCTTACCAAAGGGAGAAGCACACTCATCGCATTGTTTTCCCACTCGGCAAAACCAAGGGAAACAAGGTAGTCCTTTTCCCAGAAAAATATCGAAAGGTCATGGGAGGAATAGGAAGTTTTACCAGTGATCCCGATTATGCAACTTGGGAGAGATTCCGACAAGAGATTATAAAAAGATATATTCGTATCAAGGAAGAGGGACAAGCCCTAGCCAAAATGGACAGAATCAGTTATAAGGGCAAAATCGATACTTACCTTCTTCTCCTCGAAAATCTCAACATCAAAGCCGGACTCTCAGGTATAGCGTGGAGGGTCCGTGTCGAAAGAAAACTCCCGCAAGAAATATTACGTCGCCTATCGCATTTTGCATTTGCCACCGATGAAGAATAGATGGAAATTTTAAGAAACGTGGGTAGACAATAGGAGGAACTCCTGGAAAGGGGAAAATTAACAAAATCCCTAACGACCCCGCACGCACCCCCTCCTAAGCGAAAACGAGAAGAACCCGACAAAGGTTTCAATACCAAATATGAAAAAAGAGGATTGGACAATAAAGCTGGAAAGGGACCATCCCGATGGAAAACCCCGCAAAATACCACCGCAAGAAATAGAAACAATACTGTTGCGAAGGACGAACATACTGATTGGAAAAAAGCACAAGACAGAATCAAAGACGATGTGGTTGACAAATGAAAAAAGGAGAAACGCTGCACTCGTTACAGCATGGACAACCACACCTGGAGAAAATGCCGTAAGCCAATTGTGGTTGCCGCAACCTTCGCATACAAAAATAGGGGAAACCCTAAACAAGCATTTAAACCAAGAACTAGCACTCTCGCAGTGCAGCAAACTCCCCCAGCACGACAAGAACCACCTGCAAAGGTTAACTTAATACGACGAGAAAGGCCATCGCAAATCTGGGAATTATCTGATACAGAAATGTCATAGGTGTACGTGTCGCAAAATATCGAAGTATTTTCTTTCCTCAGTCTATAAGTCCTTATTTATCTCGCTTAGCGGACAAACTAGGGCGGATGTCACCGTGTCCTTAAGAATAACAGGGACAGGAGCAAGTCACGTCCTAGATTCGAGAAGCAAGCAGATACCACTTATTTTTAAGGCAAGCAGGAAGTGATTACAAAGATTTTTTCATACACGTTACACCTCAGCATGTTTCGGAAATCCTTGGCAAAGTCTTGGCACTGGTACAAAATTTCTCGCTACAGAATGCGGGGATGCCACACCCACAGGAACCATCGAACATGGAGTAAGGGGACTGGTGTATGGGTACCTTCCTAGAAAGGAACCAGGGGTTTTTGGCCTTCCGAGAAAAGACTTTTGAGTTGCCCCCCGAAGGAGGACTTTTTCTTTCCCCCGAAGGGGTCAGGTATTCCTAATTTGGAACGGTTTTGCCATTTTATCGACTTGGGTGTCTTGGGAGAAGGATCAGGGGTCGTGAAACCCCCTGGGCTTTCACGGGCCCAAGGTGCCACCAGTACAAATTACATTTGTTCTTGCCAGAGACTGGACTCGAATGCCTGACCCTATGGGTGAAGATAGGTGGGCCTGCCCTATCTCACAAACTAGCCCATGGCGAACAGTTCAGAAATACAATCATATGATCACGTATTATATCCCAACCTCGCGTAACCTCCAAACACCAAAAACGCGTTTATGCAACAACAACTCAAACTATGCAATAACAAACAGAGTTGCTAAGACAACCACGTTACACGAAAGCTAAGTTTTGTTTACTTGTATCGTTTGTTTACTTTTTTGTGGGTTGTTTTATTTTTGCATTGCTTGGTGTTGGGATTTGGCTCGTTTCGTGAGCTTTATATCTTCGGGAACCTCTTGGCAGGGGTTAAAGACCGCTTGTAGTGGGTTGCCCGGAAGTATAAAATATTTTGATCATTTATTATAGAAGGTTTGTCTGAGGAGATCTATCTGGTGGAAACAACGCGGGCGTTGTAACAAACACCCAACTGTACAACACCCACGATACCTTCTAAGCGAGGTAAACGACACACTTATGGTTGCATTAAGCGAACCGATATTATAATCAACGAACAACTCGTTAAGGACCTTCACATCCCTTACCACTCCCGGGCTGATGCAGTCCAAATCCAAGGTTTCACTGGAGAAGCAATCTCTTCTGGTGGATCACACTTTACGAAACCTCTCTACCTAGAAATAGGGACAAACAAACACTTGTCGCTTGTTTCCTGTGAAATAGCTCCAGCAGGAAAGTATGGAATGATTATACCTTTTGGGTGGTGGCATCAAGAACACCCGATAAAAAATATTGTGAACCCAGATGCGTGGTGCTTTGATGATACTGACTCTCAACCCCATCTGCTCCCCGAAGATGAAGGAATCACGGTAGAATGGGATCAAGATGTGCTAAACGATCCCAACGCAGTGGTTATAGGCAGGATTGAAAAGATTGATGAAGAAAAGGTCACTATCATCGATCGCCTGCTAGCTCAGTACGACGATTACCTGCACCTATTCAGACCTTCTACGGCAGAAAAACTTGCTCCACGCCGTACCTTTGATCATGCCATCAATCTCAAAGCAGATACCCAACCACCTGGGGGCCCGATATATCCGTTATCACAGAAACGGCTCGACGCCCTTCGGAAATACCATGACGATATGCTCAAACAAGGAAAGATTTCCCCCACCAAGTCCCCGCGGGCGCACCACTCCTTTTTGTACCGAAGCCTGACGGTCGCTCACAGTTAGTTGTCGACTACCGAGGCTTGAACACGGTTACAGTACACAACAAATACTCCATCCCCTTAATGCCGGAATTGAGAGATCAGGTCCATGACGCTCAGATCTTTACTAAGCTAGTCCTGAAGGATGGCTTTCATTTAATAAGAATACGAAAAAGGAATGAATGGAAAACAGCTTTTCGAACCCGTTATAGCCAGTACCAATATCGGATTATGCCTTTTGGATTGGTTAACGCACCCGCTACCTTTCAAACCATGATGAACGAAATATTACGAGAGTTCCTAGATCAGCGAGTCGTGGTAGACATCGATGATATCCTAATCTACTCTCAGACTCTAGAGGAACATATTATACTTGTTCGCAAAGTCTTACAATGACTTGGGGAATACCGAATGGCCATCTCCTTCGAGAAGAGCCTGTTTCATGTAAAAATAGTGGATTTTTTTGGTTATGTGGTTGCAACCGACGGGGTGACTATGAACGAGAAAAAGGTTGAATCAATTAAGTCTTGGAAAGCCCCTGCCTCAGTTAAAGACATTCAAATCTTTATTGGGTTTGCTAATTTTTACCGCCGTTTTATAAAAAACTTCTCGGTAATCTGCCCACCAATTACGAACCTACTAAAAGGGGACCCCAAGAAATTTTCCTGGAGAAAAGAACAACAAGAAGCCTTTGAGGACCTGAAACGTTGATTCATCTCGGCTCCTATCCTCTGTCACTTCTATCCCGATTTGAACACCGTGGTCGAAACAGATGCCAGTGACTATGCACTTGGTTGTATCTTATCACAGTTCCACGGCAAAAGGCTTCATCCGGTGGCTTTCCACTCTCGCAAACTCTCGCCGGCCGAACGAAATTATGACATTCACCATAAGGAGCTGTTAGCTATCGTTGTCACTTTCATGGAATGGAGACATTATTGGGAAGGAACGGAAAAGCCGGTAACAGTCTATACTGGTCATCAAAACCTCCAGTATTTCCTTACAACAAAAGTCTGGACGTATAGACAAATAAGGTGGGCTCAAAAATTATGTAGCTTTAACTTTAAAATAGTCTATGGTCCCGGAACCAAAGGAGGCAAGCCAGATGCTCTGAGTAGGCGGCCGGAGTACCGCCTTGAGGAGGGAGCTAGGCGTCGCGAACAACATATTCTGCAACCCAAGCACTTCAGAAAATTCCAGATCACTGTTGGATGGGGTTCAAATGCGGAACAGCTCCAACAGGGATTGCCTCAAATGGAAAAGGAAATGGGAATTCGGGTACAAAGACTCTCCAAAGACGCACGAATCCCGACAAACGGGTCAAAGCTAGCGGCAGGACACAACCTCTACAGTAGCGAAGACATTAAGATCCTGGCAAATAACCGAGCCCTGGTTAAGCTTGGCTTAGCCATCACAGTACCAGAAGGAACCTACGGTCGTATAGCACTTAGATGTGGTTTGGCAACTAAGGGAATCTCGGTAGACGCAGGGGTGATTGACGCTGATTATAGAGGAGAAGTCAAGGTCCTACTCGTTAACCACAATAGTATGGACTATGAAGTCAGGAAAGGTGACCGCATAGCTCAGCTGATTGTGGAACGGTTGGATGATCAAGATTGGATGAAGGTAGAGGAACTGGATGTGATGGAAAGGGCAGAGAAAGGGTTTGGAAGGAGCGGGCTAGGAGTAGAGTTGAAAGAGGTTCAACCAACGATATACTTCCTTCAAGCAGATGGCAACCATCAGTTCTACGATCCCTTCGATATTAATCAACACCATATACTACGCAAGGGACAAGTCCTCCTATCTAATGCGATTATCGCTAAAGCCAGCTTAAGAAAATTCGAAGAGGATTTCCTATCATCTGTTAAAGAAGCGGCAATGGAGGATGAGAACTGGATGCGAAGAAAGGAAGAGTTGGAAACCTTAACGAAGGAAGAAAAGGAACTACCTAAGCAATGGTCGATATCCGAAGGCCTACTCTACTACAAGGATCGCCTATTCATCCTCGATAACGAAGATCTGCAAACCCTTATCGCCAAAAGTTGTCACGATTCTAAGATAGCAGGACATTTCGGACAAGAAAAAACCCTGGAACTTATCAAACTAGATTTCTATTGGAAAAGGATAACCCATTGGATAAACGACTATGTCCGATCCTGTACCACATGCCAACAAGCGAAAGCCCCGAGACAGGCTCGCTTTGAGTTACTTAGTCTCCTACAAATGCCTTATGCAGCTTGGGCCTCTACATCGATAGACTTTATCATGCAGCTACCAAACTCGGCAGGCTATACTCAGATTATGGTTGTAGTAGACCGATTCACAAACATGGCCCACTTTATCGGATTACAAGAAAACGCGACCGCTAAGGAGGTGGCAGAAGCATTCCTTAAGGAAGTATGGAAACTTCACGAGCTACTATCGGAAATCATCTCGGATATGGATGCGAAGTTTGCAGGAGAATTTTGGGCGTCATTGTGTAAAAACATGGGATTAAGAGCAAAATGTCGACAGCTTAGCATCCCCAAACTGATTGACAAACGGAAAGAGTCAATCAAGTATTGGGAGGGTACCTTCGAATATTTATCAACTACGATCAGGATGACGAGTATCACCTCTTACCCCTAGCCGAGTATGCCTACAACAACTCGGTTACAACAGCATATGACATGACCCCCTTCTTAGCAAACTACGGATATCATCCACAAACCGAATGGCTAAAAGAACGCGAAGCGCAAAATCCAGGAGCCAACCTTTATGCCCACTGGATGCAAACGATACATCAACAACCGAGACAATCACTGGAAAGGACAAGGGAAGCTATGGGACGATATTACGATCGAAAGGCTAAGCAGCAACCAGACTTTAAAGTTGGTGACATGGTTATGCTCAATGCTAAAAATATCCCAACGAAACGCCCCTCTAAGAAGCTAGCTCCAAAACTTTACAGTCCCTTCAAAATCCTAGAACAAAGAGGAGAACTCGCCTACAAGTTAGAAATATCAGATCGATGGAAAATATACCCAGTATTCCATGTGTCACTTCTCGAGCCCTACCGAACTCCCACTCGACCTGCCCGAGAACAACCACTGATGACCCCAGAAGAGATAGATGGAGATCTTGAGTGGGAAGTGCAAAAAATAGTAAAGAGTGAAATAATCTCTTATGAATGAAGAGTTCGTGGAAGTACCAGATCTTTTGAAGAACTGCGTTACTTTGTAAAATGGAAAAGGTGTTCGGCAGATGAGAACACCTGGGAACCACCAGAGCATTTAGAACATGCTAAGGAATTGGTTGAGGAATTTCATAGGGAGAATCCGGATATGCCACAATTGGGCTAAGTAGTATTACTAGGGAAAAGGTTTTCCTGCCGTGGCCAAGTAAACGCGGAAGGTTTTTTACCCTACCTAGTAGAGTACTAAAAGGAATTTATGTTTTTCTCTATACATGTACTATAAGGAGTTTGAGGTCAAACCCCTTTGGTGGGAGCTAATATTACCCTAGCGGAAATAGCTTGCATAATTATGCGCAAGGTATATGCCACCATGGGGGAGAGCATATATCCGAACCCAAGCTTCCTGAGTAAGGACTTCCCGGAGGCATCTGGGAGACTACTCAGGAACCACAAAGAGTTCACGTTTCAAGATATGGCTAACTGATTGGAACGATGATTAGAGAACCAGTTCTCTACGCTTACTAATGCATACGCATTATGCATTGATAGTTGAGTATCAGACTTGATCACTCCATATTCATGATACTATTGGTATGTAGGCATTTAGACTGCATATTCCATTATAGTCTATCAGGACGAAGAGATCGAAGACTGACTACTGGTGGAGTGGGGACACCCTCAGAAGAAATAGCAGTCGGGAGATT
>Ga0307517_10001143_pt1 | contig 44766 bp, 38 predicted proteins | sample 23_EM_MG_FD_194515 | JGI IMG/M metagenome (GOLD analysis project Ga0307517, IMG submission 194515) | Populus trichocarpa ectomycorrhiza microbial communities from riparian zone in the Pacific Northwest, United States - 23_EM | ecosystem: Host-associated > Plants > Roots > Unclassified | place...
CCGAGTAAGCCCCGCGGACCTACACAAGCCGGACCTCTTGCACAACATCTACCTTGGCTTATTCAAACATATGATGGAATGGGTGGAAGGTTTCCTGAAAAAGCATAAACGGCAGCAGGCGTTCGATGATGCTTGGAAAGAAATTCCTCCTTACCCCGGATTCAGCGTACAGAAAAAGGCCTATCGCGAAATCACACAATGGCAAGGAAAGGAGATGCGCAATCTCGGCCGTTGTATTTCAGCCGTATTGGCGTCCGGATTGCGAAATCCGGACAGTTCCCAGTATCCGGATTTCAAGAGCGCTTCGAAGTGCGTTAGCGCGCTGGTGGACTTCACTCTCATGGCTCAATATCGCAGTCATACACCAGTCACACTTTCCTACATGGAAAGCTACCTGCAGACATTCCACCGGATAAAGGTTATTTTTCTTGAGTCCGGTACCTGGAAGGCTACCCACGCTCAAGAAAATCGCCAGGATCCAGAGCTAAGGGAACTAAGGGCAGATCAGCGTGCTAAAGAAGTCCGCCATAGAACCGTCGCTAATCGCCGTCGGCTGGCTGATCAAGAGAGGGTTAAAAGGTCTGATCGGCGGGCAGATTTGATACGGCGTGAGAACCACCTCAACTTCATCAAGATGCACTACCTGACTCACTTTGCCTCCCATGTACGGCTTTTTGGATCCATATCGATGTATTCAACCGAGATCGGTGAACTAGCACATAAGGATCAGGTTAAAGATGGCTACCGCAGGTCAAACAAGAATCAAGCCGCCCGACAGATCTTGTCGCACTATGGCCGCCAGCACGCCCTAGGAATAAGGTTGCAGACAATAGAAGGACTTTTGAAAGTTGAAGGTGTGATGGTGGTAGAAGATAGTGGGATGGAATTGCCGACTATTCCAAGTCGCAGCACACCTCGCCGGGTGCTTAAAGGCCGTATGAAGAACACCCGCATGCTGACCGAATCATGCACAGCCCTGGATATCCATTATTCCAACATGATGGAGTAGATACTGCATTTTATCAGGCAGACCGCTGCGGATGACGGGCGGTTGCCTGCGGAGCCCGCCGAACTCGGGTTACTTCCTGTAGAAGGATTTGCTCCGGTTGAAATCCCAGTGCCCGACTTTCAGGAAACTGACAGGTTCCAGATCCACGGAGCCCGCTGCACTGGAACAAGGGCATTCGCAACGGTGGCTCTTGAAACGATTGGCTGTGGGTCCAGACTGGTGGGGGGGGGAACTATGGAGATTTACGGGGACGCCTGGTGGCTCGGTTGCTAGCACTTTTCAAGATAAGAAATATTCTAAGTGAGGCCGCAGCTGGCCATCGCCTGGCATTAGTTTGCATACTCGATCCGATCAATGGTGGCAGATTTCACATTCCGAGCAGACATATTCGCGTCGGCAACCGGATCAATGGTCGAGACATGCGAATAGTCAGTATAGGGGCAGTGATTGGACAGGCGCAGGTAATTCCTAGTGGTGAGAAGTAATGGATAGTGAATCACAGGATTGATCTGAGTACGTTTAATGAAATATATTAAATTATTCTATCCAATTATGTACAGTATTTATTTGGCTGAGTGGAAACTAGGCACTTAAGGTGGCAGTTCGCGTATTGAGTGTCCGGCTTCAACTTGGCCGGGGGAGTACTATACGATCAGCGGGCATTTCAGGCAATGTTTTAAATAGGTTGAATTGTTCTGCATGACTATATGGCGAAGTTGAAGCCGTACGCTTAAGGTGGCAGTGCCTATATTCAGTGTCCGGCTTCAACTCAGCCGGGGGAGTACTACACGATCCGTGGGCGTTTAAGGCAATGTTTTAAATACGTTGAATTGTTCCACACCAATATCCGGCCGGGTTGAAGCTGGACACTTAAGGTGGCGGTTCCCAGATTGAGTGTCCGGCTTCAACTCGGCCGCGGGAGTCATACATGATTCGCGGGTATTGATGGGAATGTTTTAAATAGGATGAATTGTTTTGTATGAATATACGGCCAAGTTGAAGCCCTACACTTGTGGTCGCAGTGCCCATATTGAGTGTCCGGCGTCCACTCGGCGGCAGGAGTACAACATGATCCGTGGGCGTTTAAGGGAATGTTTTAAATAAACTGAATTGAATAGGCGGCCAAGTTGAAGCCGGCGACTTAAGGGAGAGATTCCCGTAGAAAGTGTGCGGCTTCAACTTGGCCGCCTGCGTTCTACGGATGATTAATGCGAAACTATGCTCTCCGGTGGGAAGGGAAGCCAACCAAAGTAGGGGGTCTGCATGGCGGCCGCGCCGGCTGTCTTGTCAACAGTAAGGGAATTATGTAAACAGAGTAGTGTGCAGACTAAGAAAAAAGCGACGTAGGATGGCAGCGGACGGAAGCGGTTGGAAGCGGACAGATCTAGGTCGCCAGAGGTGTGAGGGTAGCAGAGATGGTCACCGGACGCGCGCAACCGCAAGGAGTAGGCAGGAGGCCAGTAGACGAGAGGAGTAGGGGGCAGAAACAAGGGGGAGGCACGAGGAGGTGGTGGGGCCGGAACAAGTGCCTCGGACGCTGTGGAGGGAAAGTGGGGCGTCCGGGTGCACCAGACGCAAGTAATGAAAGGCAAGAAAGCACGGTAGATCCGGGAGGACCGGACGCAAAGAGCGGACCATATTCATCCGCAAGCGGGCTCTGTCTGTCCGGCGAAAAATGTTTTTTTGCTGATCCATTGTCAATAAACCAATAGGACGGAACATTGTCGGAAGTAAGTGCGTCTTCAAAACAAAAAAGAATGCTGACCGTACATTGGAAAGATTTCGAGCAAGAGCCGTTGCGCAGGGATTTTCTCAAGCACCTGGCTTTGACTTCGAAGACACCTTTGCCCCAGTTATTCGGTACGAATCACTCAGACTACTGATTGCGATATCCGCCAGAAACAAGTGACAACCGCGACAGTTTGACGTCAAATCTGCCTTCCTTAACGGTAAATCGAAAGAAGAACTTTACATGCGACCGCCACCAGGGTTCAGTGACGGAGATAAAGTATGGAAACTTAACCTATGCATATATGGACTTAAGCAATCCGCGAATGAATGGTATGCTCTCTTCGCTAAATTCTTGACCCTCAAAGACTTTACCGCATCACATCAAGACCCTGGCATGTTTATCCACAACAAGGTCGAATGCTACATATCGCTTGACGTGGACGACATTGCAATATATTCGGCCGATACCCCCATCCTGACCACTCTCATCAAAGACCTGAAAACAGCATTTGAGATCTCGGACCTCGGGGAAGCCTCATTTCTACTCGGCCTACATATCACGTATACATCAGATGGTATTGCTCTTACCCAGGAACGATACATCGGTACTATCCTCTCTCGATTTGGAATGGAAAACTCTAACACGGTATCCATCCCCTTACCAAAAGGCATTACACTTACGAAAGGAATTACGGAACAACCAAAAGAGCAAGTTACCACATACCAATCAATGATAGGTTCCCTCATGTACCTCGTTACCGGCACAAGACCTGATCTAGAGTATATGCTATCATTTCTAGCACAATTTTGTTCTTGCCCTAACAACGAACATATAGGGGCTGCTAAACACGTCTTTAGATATGTTAATGGAACGCGAAACCTTGGCCTATTTTACCAGTACACAACAAGGAACGCTATCCATGTTTATGTGGACACTGACATTGCTGGCTGTCACGATACCAGAAGATCTACCTCCGGTTACATTGTTCTATTCAATAACTGTTGTGTCTCCTGGCTCTCAAGGAAACCACACTCTGTTGCCAAATCAGCTACGGAAGCAGAATTCGTTGCCATTTCCTACACTACCCGCCATATTCGATGGCTTCTGAAAGGCCTCCCCGAGCTTCGCCTTCATGTTCCAATTGCTATGCATGCTGATAATACCGGTGCAAATTTCTTGGCTGTCAACCCTGAGATCAACGTTCGAACAAAGCATATCGCTGTCGACTTCTTCATCACGCGCAAAGCTCTGGAAGACAACTTGTTCGTTCTGCTTAAGGTTGAATCAGTTAACAATCTTGCTGATATATCCACCAAAATCTTGGCATAACCTGCGCATCAGCGAATGGTTACTTTATTGCGCTGTAGATAATGTGAAGAAGTGTTGAAATTGTTTGTATATTTCCTATGTATATTCAACACACAACCGTGTATTCTTTTACTTAGTTTGTGTTTTGGCTCCACCTGTCCACCGCTTACATTACTACAGCTAAGATATATATTATTGTGTTTTATTATTTATTTCAGGATAATATCTCGGGATTTAACATGTGCTTTCCAATCAGGTGTTTAGGATTTGATCGTTGTTTATGCATCTTTTATGCACCATTCTTGGTCATGATATTTCTAATAATCGCTCCAGACCCTTTTATTTTCACGCACATGATTTGGGATGTACTTGGTTGGATTTCATGGTCAAACATGTTCGCACTTATGTTTCTTAGATTGTTTTTCCTAAATTTCTCTTGCGCATATGGACGCGCACCTTTCTATAAATAAGGTGCTACTGCCGACCTGGCTTGAAAGAATTAAGAACCGGAACTCCGACCAATCCTTTCTTCATCTCCTCGCTAAGCGTGCATCGCAACCGCCCTAGGCTTCGTTACAGGGCCCGTTTCCGAGGAGTGGGGACAAAGTAACATAGGTTATTCTGATTAACTGGTCGCAAAGATCATCCAAATCGGACAAGAACGGACTGAGATAGAGCTCTTTGAAGTTAGACAACTTCACAGAGCTTTATCTGACTCAGTTTTGGTCTGATTTGGACGATTCCTTTTTTAATATGCAGTTAATAACCTGCTCTTGGCGCCCCGTTTGTTAGAAACGGGGCCCCGTAATGAACACTCCAACCCCCCTCGTACTTGCGAAGTATTATCCACACAGAATAGATTGTGCCGCATTCACATTTTGAACAAGTTGAAGGAAAAATAGAACTCAGGGATTGCCGTTCAACCAAGTGTATTCTTAGACTGAAGGTCTGTCGAAGTCTGCTGTCTCCTGCTAGCCAGGTGACTGGTTTAAATACAAAACCCGAGAGCAATAACCTTCCTGCAATCACGATCATTACCCGTAGCTGCGCACATACCGCAATCCTGTAATCCTGCAAGACCAAGGAAAGAAATAAACATAGCTCAGCCTTTACCAGTGTTACATGACCATTCCGTACCCGGAATCCTAAATATAAACTTCCAACCAAGCCAACTAAACATAGCAATACGATAGCATAGCCTATCTGACTCCGAGACAGTGCCCGAGCTGAAATCAAATCAAACAAACTAAATATAAATCAACTAAACATAGGAGATCCTGCACTGCCCACTCCTAGGTACCGTTACCGGAACATGTACACATGTTACAGTATTGTTATATGATACCACAATATTCGGTCTGGTACTGTGTGGCTGAAACTGAGCCTGCTTATTTGTTTCCAAATTGTTTCCTGTACTTTTACTTTTTTCTATAGTGGGCAGTTCAGATATCTAGTTAGTTTAAGCGGTGGAGAGGGCAAGTGATTACTAAGGCGGGGCAAAGTTTGTGAGTTGAAAAGTAAGAGAAGAGGCAACAGAGACTAGATAAAATACAGAGTACGAGCAAGAGGAACCATGACATGTTCTGTTCAATATGTGAATGCGGCACAATCTATTCTGTGTGGATAATACTTCAGAAGTACGAGGCGGGTTGCGAGGCACGCTTAGTGAGGAGTTGAAGAAGGGAGTGGTAGGAGTTCTGGTTCTTGATTCTTTTAAGCCAGGTGGGCGGTAGCACCTTATTTATAGAAAGGTGCGCGTCCACATGCACAAGAGAAATATAGGAAAAACAATGTAAAAAACACAAGTGCAAACATGTTTGACCCTGAAATCCAACCAAGTAAATCCCTAATAATATGCGTGAAACCAAAAGGGTGTGGAGCAATTATTAGAAATATCATGACAAAGAATGGTGCATAAGAGATGCATAAACAACCATAAAATCCTAAACACCTGATTGGAAAACACATGTTAAATCCTGAGATATTATCCTGAAATAAACAATAAAATAGCATAATATATATCGTAGCTGTAGTAATGTAAGCGGTGGACAGGCGGAGCCGAACCACCAACTAAGTAAAAGAATACACGGTAGTGTGTTGAATATACATAGGAAATATACAGAGAATTTCAACATGTTCATAGACGAGTCAGATCTTGTGTTTGCGGAATAGTCTACGTCTTTCTTTACCGGTTCTTTTTATCATCGTTATTGATATTCTTTAACTCTACCCATTGTGTGAACGGCGATTGCCCACAACGGTACTGTTTCGTTTCCTGGTAGTGATATCATTTCCGTGCTCAATTCGTTTCGTTCTTTTCCTTGCTTTGGGGTTAGAATCGCTCATAAGAGAATACTATGATATCAGCCCGGACAAAAGTCATCGTTTCAGTACCGGGGCTATACCTAACGGATACCCCCACAAATACCCCTACCAAGGTAATCCCACTTACGACCTCACGTTTACCCAATAGTGTGACGGCGCCCCCGTGCATAAATCAAAGTTACAAGTCAGAAGTCCGAGGCCTTTGCAACCATGCCTGAGGCAACGCCGGAGGATACGAAATGACACAAAATTATTGCTGCGATTGAGCTCTCTTCCCTCTTAAATATTCCCCAAGAGTTCCGACTTCCGACTTCGAACCCCCACCCCCGCCCCGGGAGCCCCTACTCTAATCTAGTCTAGTCTTAACTAAATTACACTAGCGTTCCCCACTCTCCGGTTGCTACCAGTGACCATTCCTCGGTATTAGAAAGATATCCGGTGAGTCAGGGTTAGGGATGTTCGGCAATATTGGTACCCTTCTGATGACATCAACAGGACGGGGTATCAGAGCACGGTAATTTATAAAGAGAACAGCTAGTGATAGTTTTGCCCCAAGAAAAGGAGTTACCGGGCAGCGTTGAACTAGCCGCTCAGGAATTTAGGATGGGCGCCTAATTCACCACCCGCTGCTACAAAAAGGCCAGTGACCACTAATACCGTGATATACCTCACTATCTAGAAAACCTAAATCAAATATCAACCTAACGAATAAGATGCCAGGAATGGAGAGCGAGAATATGACGATATGACTATGTCTAATTAGAACGCTATACGAAGAAATGCGTGAAGAAAAATTAAAATACAGATAAATAGTAAATTCAAAAGATAAGAAACTAGAAAAAAGTCCTGGCCAATGCCTATGTACACCGAAACCTCGCCTACACCAACCCCCAAGCTGGCAAGTGCCTACTAAATAAGAATTGATCTGGTAACGGGGAAGAGAGGATGTGGGGAAAGGGGGGGGACGAATGGAAAAGGCGGGAAAAGGCACCGGTCGAGCATAGACTGGAGGATTGATTACTGGTTGTCAGGGCGGGTCTTAGTTTTTCTTACGCGGTAGAAGATCGTTCGGGGTCGGATGGAAAGAAGCCGGGGCCTCCGGGGCGGGTGGGCTGAGGGGCCGGGATCTGTAGATCTGGAAATAGAATCCTCGGGGTCGAATAGCCTTAGACGCCGAGCGCGGGTCACCGGTGGAAACTCAGGTTGACCATTGAAGTCTGTATCGTCCGTATCCGGATCAGGAGATATGAACTGCGTCTCCACCGCAGACTCTTCAGCAGGCCCAGGGGACGGCATGAGGGAGGTCTGGCCACTATGATCGTCTTTGTCGGGAGCAACATCGTTCCTTTCACGTAGAATTTTCACAATTCCATCATGTCCTCCGAAGCCAGCGAGCGATAGCGGGTCCTGGTTCCACCTATCCGGTATGGTGGGGAGGACGTCATTCCGTTCCAAAAGCATCCTCACTACCCCCTCATGTCCATGCTTTGCAGCCCACCCGAGCGGCGTTCTGCGATATCCGGAGCCTACGCAGTTGGGATTAACTCCCTCTTGTTCCAACAATATCTTTACAGCCCCCTCATGCCCGCCGGCAGCGGCCCACGAAAGCGGCGTCATACCATATCGGGGGTCCGCATGGTCGCGATTGACGTTCTTTCGTTCCAAAAGCATCTTTACGATCCCGTCATTCCCTTTCCCAGCGGCCCACGAGAGCGGTGTTCGGCCATTGGCGGTGTCTACATGGCTGGGATTGACGTCTTCTCGTTCCAAAAGCATCTTTGCGACGCCCTCATTCCCGTTCATAGCGGCCCACAAGAGCGGTGTTTGGCCATTCACGGTGTCTGCAAGGTCGGGATTGATGTCCTTTCGTTCCAAAAGCGTTTTTACAACCCCCTCATGCCCCTTCTTTGCAGCCAACGTGAGTGACGCCTGGCCATACTTGGTGTCCACATGATCGGGATTGACGTCCTCTCGTTGCAGGAGCATCTGCGCTACTGCCTCATGCCCGTTCGTAGCGGCAAATAGTAGTGGCGTCTGACCAGATATGGTGTCTACACGATCGGGATCGACACCCTTTCGTTGTAAAAGCATCTGTACGACTACCGCATGTCCGTTCTCGGCTGCAAACGATAGTGGTGTCCGACCGTCTTCGGTGTCCGCAAGGTCGGGATCGATGTCCTCATGTTCCAAAAGCATCTTTACTACCTCTTCACGACCCATGAGAGCGGCCCATATCAGTGGTGTACAGCCATTTTTGCTCCCTGCTTGGTTGGGATTTACATCCTCTCGTTCCAAAAGCATCCTTACTACTCCATTACGCCCCAGCACAGCAGCCTGCGTGAGTAGCGTCAAGCCACACTCTTCTTGGTTAGGATTGACATCTTCTTGTTCCAAAAGCATCTTTACTACTTCCTCACGCCCCGACATTACGGCAAACGCCAGTGACGTCCAACCATTTTCGCTATCTACTTGGTCGTGATTGACGTCTCCGCGTCTCGAGAGCTTATTTGCTTCGGCCCCCTCCCCTCTTAAAGCTTCCTTAGCGCGAGTTCTACCTTCCGCCCAGGCGACTAGATCAACCTCAAATTCCTTCGCTTCCGATACGGCAGCCATTGCGTCCATCATCCCTCGAAATGCCACTTTATCAAGTCCTGTAAAGAGTTTAAGTCCCCCCCTCGCATCTAAATAAGGGTAGCAGCCCCCACCTTTATTTTCCTTCAATTTCACTAGTTGAATAGATATATGCCCCTTGAAAAATATTCCGAAAACCCTCCACGCGAGTAATCCGACCTTTTTCGTCATCCCCCTTGTTGTGTGCAGCCCCCAGTAAAAGGACGAATATTCTAGAAGAGGCATTGTTGTCGGCGCCGAGCTTAGAGTTGGTGAAAGATCCCTGATAGATTTAAAATTAAGATATGTCAAGCAGGCCTCAGCAATTACTGAATGGGAGCTACGGAATAATGTAGGATCACTTAAGAGATATTCGTTCAGAGTGAAGTGCACTGGTCGGACAATAGACGAGGACGCCTCGAACTTGAGAAGACCCAGACAAGAGGATAGGAGCGTCCGTAATGCGGGAATGGTTTCCGGATCCAGATCTGAGGATCCTACCTCCACTCCTAGGGCATGGCAGAGCTCCTCGGCCCGTAATGGCCTTTCCGAATACAACACCCACATCAATGCCTTCAGCCCGAGCAATGGCCTATTTCCCTTCTGCGCCAACAGCCGCCTTAGGGTTACCGAGTAGGCATCGCCTAGTCCATTCCCTCGAGCCATCTCTCCTAGTTTCTTTCTCCTCTGACCAATTGTCACCTCCCCCAGAATGGCCTCGATGTTAAGCGAAGCGAGGAGGAATCTGCCGCAACATTTGGTAAGTATACATTATCGATAGAAGGGGGACGCCAACGCACATATTTGACATCTTGTCGAGAACAGTTCTCACAATTTCCGCCCGTAAACTATCGTTCATCGCCTCTGGGATGTCATCTCTATCCAACCTCGTCACCACATAGCTCCTGACATCATCCTGGCTAGGGCTGATTGATATCGCAACCGCCTTGGCAAAATATCTTTCAATATGTTCCCATACATAGGGCCTCCCTGTGAGAAATATGCGCGCCGTAGGAGACTTCCGAACAACATCTGCTAGCAAATCAAGAAGGTCCAGAAGACTTTTTGGCTGGCATTCGTCTAGCGCATCAATACAGATGAAAGCTTTAGGTGACGAACCAATCGCGATCTTCAACATTCGCACTAGATCGGGGAGTAGGGGCCTTCTCCCCCCTCGAAATGCCTCCCGTATATCGCTCGGGATCTCCCTGCCTACCAGTCTTCTCAAAATCGCTCCCATCATGTTGGCGACTGTCTGCTCCTGTTGAGCATTGTAGTCGCAGTAAAACCATGCAACAGCTAAACCTTCCTGCCTTGCCTGATCGCACAACCTGTCAATTACTAGGGAACTAGGATTTCTAGACGTTAGTGGTATTCCCTTCTTTGAAAAAAATCCGGCCGCTTACCTCAGATGTGTCTTGCCCACTCCAGGATCTCCGAAGCAGAACAAGACAGCCTTATCAGCTCCTCCTTCGCCACCCCTCCAGTCCCGAAACTCGCTTGTTTCAAAAAGCCAATTCCCGACACCTTCCAGCCGGTTGGTGCGCACGCTATGATGCCTGCTATCTGGATCTAGTGGAGAGAGCCAGCGCATAACCTTTGCATCCTCGTCGGAGTTATAAACGGTGATGTTGAAACTATCTTTTATATTGCCACAGTCGGTATTGCAGTCGCCGAAGGTGACCATGTGTGTACTCGTAGTCTGGGCCATGATTCTCGGTAGAAAATATCGGTTGTGTGTAGAAATGGTAGAGTTGTAGCGTTAGTGGGGGGGTCCATAAATATTTCCTGTGGGTAAAGCTGAAGAGAAGCGAGGTTATCTAGTTTCTTCCGTGGCAACAACCCCCTAATCACTTTCATGCCAAGGAAATACCCACGCATTGTGAGAGCAGGTTTCGGCGAATTCCCACAACCTAACTCCACCAACTCGAGTACAAAAACTACGGTAACGCACGGTGCCCTACCGGTCTGGGAGACAGCAACTTGACCGAAGTGTCTGCGGCGTGAAACCCACCCCCATCGTCCACCGCCGATGAATACCAATAAGAACAACACGATTAGCATCGAACCCAGAATGGTAGGCGACACATTTTAAGCGAGATTCTCTTAAATGCTCACGCCCAAAAATCCATATGTATTAAATTATTTCTCCGCTGGTTTAATCATAGGAATGGAATTATTATTGTATAAATTTGTTTAGAAGTATAAAATTCTAGTGATAAAAACTCATTGTAGAGCATCAAATTATCCTTAAGAAAAAGATTATTGTTGAGCATGAAATTATCGTCGAGCTGGCAGGCACTCCTCAACAGTGCCCGTGGGTTGCGAGTTTAGAGCGAACAGGGGTGCTGGACGCCACCACCTTGGCACAATTACTGCTAATTATGGAGACTTCCTTGGCTAAACCGCGCACTGATTGGTACCATTTATTCAGGAGGAGTCTTTTTTTTTATCAATAATTATAATCAAAACTGGCAAGGTCGCCAAGTCTAGATCAAAAGCGGAGGAAGTGCACCAGAGGAAGAACCTGCCATGCGATTGGAAATTTTCTTAACTACATTCTGAGAACTGAGCCGACCGCAATATTGAAAAACTAAGGCCCTGTTCTGTTGCAATGGGACTATTCAGGACCCTTCCATTGTGAAATGGTTTGGTATATGGAAACGGTTGTTGACAATTTGGGACAGTTGACTCCCAGTAAACATGTGAAGTGGTCAACACTTCGTTTCGAAATGAAAAATTTTCACCCTAGAGCTTCCTGCAGAAATTTGACTGATTGCCGAATTGATTGAATTTTTGGAAGTTGGAATTGAATAAAAGATTCACCAGTAATATTATAATATTATTATACAAGTGCCCACAAATATGTTTTCATACAAGGCAGGGATTATTCTGCTGGTTGACTATCCCTGTAGCGTACAAAGACATATCACCAAGTATCATACTTGTAAAGGGGTTACTACATTCTAGAAGATGGTGATTTTTACATTGGTAATATTATTGTAAATATTGACATGTGGTATTGCTAGATGGCAACCGGTCTGTTATGACCATTTTGAAATGGAATGGTTAATCCCTTTTACGGTTACTAAACGCCCATTTCTCTTCTCCCATTTTGCAATGGAAGGAAACGGTCATTTGTATGGGAAAACGAAATGGTCCCATCGCAACCGAATAGGGCCTTAATGTCCACAGCCCACAGCGCAAGCAAGCAAAGCCCAGGGATGACAGTGCGCTGGCAGGATCAAGGTGTGGTTCTCCTCTTGCTACGCGTATAGCGACGACCTCGCCTAAACCTGTGACATCACATGTTTCTGCGACTGTTTTTAAGCCTTCTACCCAAGGGTCCTGCAGAAGCAAGCCATTGTCACATACGGTCTGCCTAGCCCCCCTGAGTACAGATACTGGCAGGAGATGGGAGAAAAAACCAGAGTCAGAATGTGCAATCACTTCAGTACCCCACTACCCATCTATTCGCATGTCGCAGGGTTTTAAAAAAGAGGTGATTTTACAAACTCGTGCAATTTTTTCGCCTTCTTTCTTGAATCCATTCGCTATTGGTATACAAGCCCAAAATTGCCTCAACGTTTGTAGGGGTGCTTCGTTTAGGGGCATCAAGCGCTACAGTCTTCAACACACCGACAACAAAACTGGGAGGGCTCCGAACAGGGTATTTGGTGGGCAAAAAAGTAAATAGCCACGATTAGGGTTACAAAATTATATGTGATTCATCCCTGTTCGTCGCCTGAGCAACATGATGGATGAGTGAATGGCAATCGCAGCTCCACGCAAGATTACCTTCTTCCTTTTTTATCGGGACCTGTTCCCAAAGTACCGGACGATGCCGACACCGCCCTGAAGTATCGCGTGGAAAACACAACTACTCGGAGAGAACAGAAACTGCAAACCACCCCCTACAAAACCCAGAGAAGCAATAGAAAATACTATGAAATCACTCACAACCAACCCTAGCAATTACTTGCCATTAACTAAATCCGTATCATTACCGTAGGCCAAATACATGCGAACTTCTGCAAGATATTCCCAGTGAAAAACTCGCCGACTATCTCCCGTTGAGATCATTCTATCTTTTGTCCGCCCATTCTATGGACGGCTGATACCGCTGTCGATAATTTTTTAGTCTCCTGTGCCAGCACTAGCAGCTCGGTGCTAACCGGGGAAGTCGGGATTGTGCGAACGGGGGATGAGGGCCCCCACACAACTGTACGAGAAATGTAGAGTACTCGAGTACTTGTACTACCGGTAGTACTAGTAGATTCCGGTACATATTAGACTCCCAACCGAAGGACCTGTAACTGAGGAGACGGTCCACCCCCTGGCGGCGCCCCACCCAATCAACAACTCAACCCCTGTGCTCGCTTATTTCCAAAACCTAGCCCCCGACACTGTTCAAGTGGTCATTGCGCATATCTTGATATCTGTTATTTGGCTGTACCTGTACTGGTAATACCCCTAGAGAGGCAATATTATCCTGTTGCCGGCATTGTCCTGTCATGCTCTTGACTTTGTGGGCAGATATTGATTTGTTAAGGTTAAGGTTAGAAAAGATTCCTAGTAATTAATCCCCGTTAGTCACCCGCCCAGTTTTGCTAGGTCCCCGGTGGTGACCGTACCAGGAATAAAGAGCGAGGACATTGACATTGAGCCAAGTCTCACGGGAACTCCGGGGGGGAGAAAGGAACAGGCGAAGAAGAACCAAGAAAGCAGAGGGGACAAGATAAATTTACCCTTGAGCCAGGAGGAACTAGGAGGTGCTCTTACTGGAGTCTCTTGGCAAGTAGATCTCGGGAGATCCTCCTTGTGCCAAGTCCTCATGCGGGGGTCATTTATGGGAGGATGTGTGGCGGCGAAGGGGGAAAGATGTAAGCGAGCAAAGCCAAAAGAAAAACGAAGGAGGAGAGGACTCAACGCCAGTTTGCGAATATCGTCAGGGCTAATCAAGTGAGATTATGATGGGCACCGATATTCTTGAGTGGATGCGCGAACTTGAGGCTCTGCTGCTGGGGTGTGGGTGTGGGTTGGGGCGCGAAGAAGGTGAGGTTGCACGGGGGGAGGCATGGCGAAATCTGCTATGACAAAATCGTTATTCCCCTGCTGTTGGAGCGCCCTTCAGCCTCATCTACGGAGGCCTATAGCGACCAAATCGCCACCAAACCGAAAAGACAAAAAACATTTCATTGAAATCACGCAAACTGATTTGAATTAACAACAAAATTTGCACAACTAAGAGAATAAGAGAAATGAAAGCATAAAAAACTTAAGAAATTAACTGTCATAGCAAATAAGGAACCGAGGGGAAAAAAAAGAGCGGAGAAGGAAAAATAAGAAGAAAAAAGAAAAGCTGCAACAAGAAGCGCAGTGCCTGATAGGGGAGCTGATTTGGGTTGATTAGCCACTTGAATTCCATTAGCATTTAGGATTTAGAGCTTTGGTTTGAGAGCGAGTTCGCTTCAATGCAGGAGAGCCATGGGAGTGAGGTCGCGATGGTGATGATGATGTAATCTGAGCTCGGGAACGTTTGAAAATAAGATCTTTTCCGACTTGTGGAAGCGGTGGGGATGATGGTGGACTTCTCGGGGGTGTGGAGAGCGGAGAATCATCAACCAGTATTATTGGTGTACTTGGCTGTGGTCTTACATTAACTATGAGAAATGACGAGTGTTTAGTAAGACTTGGTAATTGAAATTATAATGTAGGATACGGGCCTAGCAAGAAAGAGATATTGTGCGGGAAAGAGGAGACTCGTATAAGATCATTGAAAGCTAGTCGAGAAACGCTAAGTTGCTGCCCTCCAGGATTCAAAATTCCCTGCCTGAAGGCTGAATTGAAATGTTGTTTAAAAGAGTAGAAAAAGGTGAAAATATTGCTACATACTCTGGTCAGCGAGCCCCAAAGTTAGAGCCTCCATAGATTGCCCGGTATTCAAGTGACGATTGTTTTGTAGCTGCTTCTCCGGCTCATGATCAATGTTGATTAAATAAGGATCAATCCTCTATTTTACTATATTAGTACAATTATGGAACTAAATTTTGGAAACAGAATAGGGCCAAATAAGAGACCAAATTCAAAAGAAAAAGAAAGAGGAATGGGTAAGAGAGTACCAGATTTGATTGATCAAAGCAAGTTGTAGCAGTGTTATGTATGGTGGCAGTAAATGAGGCTTCTCCAGTAGGACTCGGATTGGCAGGGGCAGATGGGGTGTATGGCTGATAGACAACCTTGACCGACTTTCTATTATTATCTAAGTCGCTAAATTGCGACACATAATCCTCATTCTCAATTGGGTCTTGAACTTTCACCTTACGGCCAAGATGAGGAGGGGGAATTGGATCCTCTTCAGGATCAAAAAGTAATGTGTATTCCAGAGCAAGAAAGATTGTAGGATCAGGCGGAGGTTTAGAGGATCGCTTGGCAGTTCCCAATGTATGAGGAAAATATTTGCAAAGAATTTTCCGCAGGGTAGTAGGTATTTGGTATTCTCTCTCCGGAATTCGAATGCCACCCCATGTTGCGGTCTAACTTAGAAAAAAAGAAATGCGCTCAATAAATGGTTCTAGTCTTGAATATTAGTATAATACTAGCAATGGGGTGAAAATAGTTATGCCCTATAACTAGGAACAGAAGACTTACGATTCACATCCTTACTTTGATCATAAGGTATTAGTTTTACAAATTCCTGGCATAGCCAGCTTTGTGATAAAAGATGTAACGTAAGAAATTTAGTCCAGCCAGCATATTCACCAGAAATCACTTGTTCTAGGATTGCTGGTTCAAGAATAAGAATTTCAGACCCTTGAATGGCCTGAAATCGCTTTGATTCATGCTTGCTGGCGTGGCGAAAAACAAGGCGATGTTGGTATCTCAAATCTGGAGTTTCTACTGGAGCAGAAACAAGGCTAGTGCGGAGGGCAGAAGAGAGGGAAGCACTAGAACTGGAAGCTGTGAGATGTATGGGAGGTGTTGTATTACCGTAAAGGTCAGGACGATATGTTTGATGTGTTTTCGTAAAACTTGAGTTAGATATCCTACGGGAGTGGGAGCCAGAGCTGGGGGCAGGGGGACGCGTACGGCCAACTGGTAGCGCTTTGAATGCATTAGGCCCTAGTCTTGCATTGCTAACTGCTCGTTCCAGTGCTTGATGTGATTCAAATTTACTGGCTAGGGCGACGGTATCACTATTGCTGCTGTTATCTTGATTTCAAATAAGTTAGAAAACGAGTGATCGTCTATGAATCAACTTCGATTGGAAACTGTATTGCCAAATATTATTTAGAACTAAGCATACCTATTGTGTTTTCAGTTCTCCCATGTAACTCCAGCTGAGAATCATATGATACAGGTTGTGAGCAGCGGGTACAACATTTGATGGCAAGACCAGCAGGAAAAGGGGTTGGTGAAGCAGTTGCCGGGTAAATGTTGTATCGACTACCAGGTTTTCTCTGAAAGCATCCATCACAGTAGGGGTCATCTGGGTTTGGTGGAGGCATAAAGTCTGTGAGGAAGGGCTACCCCGAGTATCAGAGCGCTTAGAACTGCAGAATATGATCGCAAGAGAGCAGCTCAATGATAGGCGTAAAAGTATCAATAGAAAAAGAGTTTAATCTTGAAGAAGCAGATATAAAGCGTGTAGCAGTGCACACACTTTAACAGGCAAGAAGTCAATCTTTCTATAGCCGATTCCTTAGCCAATACTTATAATGTCAGCAAGTACGCCCCTCCTAACACCATATAAGTATCTTCTTTGGATCTGGTATATTTTTGAGGATCAGACACTAGAATCAACTCACAACTTACTTCATACTAACTGTCCAGAAGTTGAACTACTACAGCTTAGCGCCAACATTTCGCAGCCAGCTAGTGCATATCCTTCAATCCGCACCTTATCTCGTACATTCCACCAATGGAATTACTGTAAGCGGCATATACCAAAGATAGATTCAATATCACGACAAGCAATTCAGGAGCGCCTTTGGACTTTATTCTATCACTTAGGACTATCAGATAAAGAAATTATGCTTTTTCTTCAATCGGAGGGGTATCTGATTTCCGAAAGATCGTAGGTTCCCAAAATCATATCCATCCCTCTGCATTCCCCTTATACCACAAAATTCCTTTTGCGATATTCAATAAGTTCTATTAGCCCATAGAAATACAAGGAAAACTAATAAGTAGCCACTCTGACTACCTGGATACTGGCCTGATTGGGATTGGGACTATTTGGGATACTTCGTATATAGAGCAGGGTTGTACGTGGCATGCCCGGGCAGCAAGCTGTAATCTCTTAGCGCTCAAGTAGCTAAGATGCAGTCCACCCTATCACCCGGGCCCGCTGTCATTGATGAATCAGAGCTTAGATCTTCGGCAAAATCAACGTTCCTTTCATCCGGGCCAAAGACAAAGCTGCCAAAGACACTCGACCATCCGAGTGAAGTGGCCTCCAGTAACGTGGTCCAAGGTACAATTATTTTGGTATGGTTGTCTCTCTATCTTCTTCGGCTGAGTTGCCCAAATTTACAAAAGGTGTTCAGTACATGGAATTCTCTAGGCTAACAATTCAGGTTTTGCAGGAAAAGAATTTGTTATTAATGGAACTTTATCCGGGATAGAGGTAGTGCCAGAAGAGCAAAATCCTAGTCCTGCGGCTGCGAGAGCACCAATTGGAATCCACTCCAACATCACGGCCTATTTGAGATTAGCGATTAAAATCTTCCAGTGTCCAGGTAGCTCGAGTAGCTGCAAGGTTGATAAGTTGCATAAAAGGCATTAGTATATATGCTAATTTGGTAATTCTAATTGGTTGGAATCTAGAATGCGCCGCTTACGGTTGGGCCTTGGCATGCAGAGGCGCTTTGAGCAGAATCACATGCCGGCACACAATCAAATCATGCAGAACGCATTAAGACAACAACTTAGCCATGGGCATGCATATGCATATGGTCGCCGACATTTATATACTAGTTTAAGGAGGGCTGGTATACCGGTTACCAGGGATAGAATGTTTGAGCAACTGCGGCTACTAGATCCAGCAGGTATCGCTTCGCGGCCATTTGGCCTGCAGAGAACTCCCCGTGGCACCTATCAGGTGCCGGGACCTGATTTTGTACTCTCGGTTGATGGGCATCACAAAATGAGTGACTATGGAATTGAGGTCTATGCTGGTATCGATCGTTATTCAAGGTAAGTAGAATTGAAAAAACAGTAGGAAATGATGCAAGTTTACTAGAATAACAGAATCAAGTAGATATATACGGTGGATACATGTTGGTATCGCAGCAAGAACTGGAATTGCTATTCTTAAGCAATATCTGAATCTTATTGAGGATACAAATGTCTTGCCACGAGCAATTCGTTCCGATCGAGGAACTGAGACAACAATGATGGCCAATGCCCACTGGCAACTCCACCGAGCACTGGATTCAGATACTAGCTTTGCCGATATCTATTGGTACGGCACTTCCACCCTAAACCAGCGGATAGAGTCCTGGTGGCGCCAAATGAGTAAGAGTCAGACACTAGCTTGGAAGGTTAGTATTAAATTCTACATAGGAAAATACTCACTCTGAACTAGTATATTGATCTCATGACTGCTGTGCTAGTGCTAATAGAAGAATAATTAGAATTTCTTTGATAACCTTCGAGATACTGGCTTCTATACTGGCAACTATGCTGATCAGGTGGCATTATTGTATATTTATATGCCAATAATCAGGAGTGAAATCTATGGCTTTGCCGATCTCTGGAATACACACATGATTCGATACCAAAGAAACCGTTCCAATCTTCCAACGGGGAAGCCGATTATTCTATACCATCACCCCAGTCCTCCTGCCCGATCCTACGGTGTGGAACCTTGTATAGAAACCCTGAACATACTTCAACAAGATGTTATCGACTACGGTAAGTCTATTATTCACATTGATTGGCTTTGGTCTCACTGTGAATTCTATTGGCTTAGATCCGGATGAGTATCTACCCGAATCTTCCCAAGCATGGTGCCGGTTGCAACTAGAACATATTGGCATCACATCTCCAATAACTACTAGTATGCAGCATGATGATGGAACACCTATACATAAGGTTGCTTACCTTTACCTCAGAGAGGTGGGAAATCACTTTATCACGCATGGAGGTCATCTCTCTCTCTCAATTAAGCCCACAGGTACCTACTCTTGGGAACCAACCGCCGACCTACAACAAGGAGAACACGTTGAAATTAATTTGGATGTTGATGAACAGTTGGGCGAACTGGGCTCAGTCTATAGTTCACAAGACTCAGATTAAGAGGCGGAGCATTCAGCTTGAGACAAAAACAGTATGTATCAGCAGAATCATGTACCAGCACTATGAAATATTTTCTACTAAAGTGTCTTCTTTTTGTGCTTATATTTTTGTTTTTGATTTTGTTGTCGGTAATCATTTTTTCATTTTCAGCTAATGCAAAATAGCTTTTACTTTTTTCGGTTGGAATGTTTTTTGTCTTTTAGGTTTGGTGGCGATTTGGTCGTTATAGGCCTCCGTACTCATCACATCCTTCGGAGGAGTGACCAACAGGAGGTATTTGTTCTAGTTTTCTGGCATAATAGCATGGACCCTATCGTTCCGCTAGAATTTTTACCGTCCACAGATATCCTCAGGGGTGAGTACTCGTAGCGGTCCGACAGGAGGGCATTCAGATGTGTTCGGCGTCCGCATTGGACAAGGCTGACGTCCTAGCGTCCCAATACCGTAGCATACCTACCGCGTTGCTCTTCTCCCGCCTGCCCATGGGAGGCGTTCGGCCACATCCGGGGCTCTCCCGGTTGGGATTGACACACCGTCATCCCAAAAAACGTCTTTACCATCCCTTTGCCACTGAACTTAACGAACAACGTGAGTGCAGATGGTGCCAGGCTATATTTCGTAGCTGTCCGGTTAGGGTTGACGTCCTCTTGTCCTAGAAGCATCTTTACCGGCTCCTCCTCACGCGGGCCAACAACCAACTACCTATGCAAGAGCTGTATCCCCCATGTGATCATCTAACTAATTTTTCACTGGCTTGGCGATAAATTTTGTAGACAAGATTTGAACGCAATAGAGTTTAGACCCAAAGATGAATTTCCACGCCTGTCTATCCAGCTACATGAAAAACTGAGAGAAATTCTGCTCTCTACATCCCCCTGATGCCACGTGATACACAGCACAATATCTAAGGAAATATATACAGTACGAGCCCTATAATAATTTAGGCGTCACACAACCTGTTGGAAACGGTATCATGCTGCTCGGCATGCCATCCTGATATCCCCTTTGTTCTTTAGATAGCTTCTGGGAACGTGCTTGTTTGTGGCTTCGGAAATGCGCTCAGGAATCGGGCATGTGTTTTTTGGATAGCATTTCGAACGCTGGAGTGCACGAGAGTTTTGGAACTGCGGCGCTGCCGGCGGGAGAACAGCGGGAGCGCTGTGGGACCGGCGTGAAAGAGCTGGAAGGCCGGAGGCAGAAGAGTGTTTGTTCTCCTTTTGTTAGCATCTGAGGAAAGGGGGATACACCTGGAAGAATACTGGCTCATGGAAGAACAGAAGTGATTTGTGAGGAAATATATGTTGAAAATAGTGCTTCTCTCTATACTCTCACGATATTTCCTTTGTTCTGATAGCTTCCGGGAGCGCGCTTGTTTGTGGCTTTGGATATGCATCGAGGACCCGGTCAGATGGCTCCGGCATTGGGCCTGGGTTTGTGTTCGGAGATGTGCAGAGGATTCAGGTATGGGTTTGTCTTCGGAGACTCTCTTTGGCTTCGGGTATACAGTTTGGCTTTGGGCGCTTGGTTTATACGTTCGGGAAAGCATTGCGAATGCAGGAATGCGAGATAGTTTTGGGATCGTGCAGCTTTCAGGAAAGCCGGGAGAAAAGGGGAAGTACTGTAAGATCAGCCGGAAAGCGCTGGAAGCCCAGAGGTGGCAAAGTGTTTGTTTTCTTTTTAGTTAGCCGGGAGTGCTCCGGGGGGAAGGAGAGACTCACATGGAGTAGTGTGATGCTTCATGGATGGATATGCTGATTGATATATATTTCTGTGATCGCCCTTAGTTAGAGAGCTGAGCATCGAGTATCGAGTCATCATTGAGCGAGAGACTGTGGTTGCTGTTAAGTTAGTGAAGAGTTTTCCCCGCTCCTGAGCGATGGTTTTCGTTGTAAGTTTCTTGGCGTTTTCGTTTCGTTCCACCACCGGTCACTTGCTATGCATCATATCACTTCTATTCGTATATGGTTTCTTCTCCTCTGAAATGCTTCTTTCGGCTCTCTATGTTTTCCATACTCGTTACTGGTTGAAGCCAAATGTGTGTTCATTCATTGTTTCTTTTGTTCCTCTCATGTCCCTTCTTTGATAGTCTTCGTTTTCTAATTTCCTTGTAGAGGGATAGCCGTAGTAATGACTGGACTCAACCACTTTAGAATATAGCTGAACTATGTCTTTCTTATTATACAATTGATAGGCATTCTGCGGTGGGGGATCTTGACTACTTTCTATTATCACTCCTTCATCCAAGTACCGATCGCATATTGCAACAGTTTCGCAGGTGAAGTCTAAAATCATCGCCCTACGCCTATTATTCTGCCTTAACGAAATGAACCGTACATTAACGGGCATGGAAAACTCCGGCCCATGACGACAGCACTCCCCCACAAACCCCACTATCACGAAAATCAAAAAAAAAAAGACGTAAAAAGTAAATGGATAGTAGAATACGTAGTAGGAATTAGTGTTTGATCCAGAGGAATATTTTTAGGTGGTGTTGAAAATGCGGGGTGGTGAGGAGAGTTGGGTTGCCATGGGTCGTTTGTTGTACGGTTAATTTTGTTAATAAAGAATAGCAAAAAAATTTCAAACAGAAAAAACCTGTCCGATCATAAAGTTATTGGTTCTAGACTAACTAGCCCAGACCACAGTTTTCCTGGGAGGATACAAGTGGTTTAGAGCCTCTTTGGCGGTAACGGAAGGCGGGTCGACCTTTCCGTTCCCACCAGACAGACTCTTAGGGGTTGCAAGGAAGAGGGTCGGAGGGGGAGAGGAGAACCCGTCTCGGCTGAGGCCGTGTTCAAAGGGGGGTGGGGAACTGAGCCCAGGAGGCTGGCACTGCTTTCTCTTATAAATCACACTATATATGTACCGATCGTATGCGTGGAGAAGAATAAAGTGTATTAAAGACCGACAAAGTTCGATGATTCTCTTCTCAATAGTTGGGTGTAAATAGAACTCTTAAGTACAAAAAATAATAAGTACTCTTACATGAGCATCACGCCATCCTTCTTACCCCTCCTTCCTTCACCGCTTTCCTGCATATTCTACCCCGCTTCTCGGATGCTTCGCCGGGTTCCAGAACCAACGGTGAAGCAACCGATATCCTTCTAGTATGCTCTAACATCAGAGATGAGTACCAATAGCCTATCGCGAGATACGGTGATGAATCCGAAGTGAGCACCGGTGATCAACAAGACTTTCTGCTCCACCAGGGTGTGCTGACAGGAATTCGCCCTAGCCGGTACAGTCCGTAATGTCCTATCGGGATCCTGTTTTCTGAATTGCATCTCGACAGCGGACTCTTCCCCATACTCGGCAGGGGTCGGGAGGGATGTTTGGCAACAGCGATCCGCTAGGACTCTGTTGGCATTACCCCTCACCAGTAGAATCCTCAGAACTCCATCTCGTCCTGTAGAGAGGGCCAGCGTTCCAAAAGAATATCCACTGCCCGCTCAACCCTGTGCGCAGCCGCCCACAACAGTGGCGACCTGTCTTCTATGGTATCTCCCAGGTCGGGATTGATGCCCTCCCACTCCAAAAGTACCTTGACTACCCCCTCGTGTCCGTTCATCGCTGCCCAAGAGAGTGGCCTTCTGCCATACAAGGTATCTACTAATATTATAAGCACACGATCGGAGGAAGACTGATGGAAGAAGGACAAAGTAGAGTTTCACTGGGCAAAGGATATCAGGGACGGGCTTGTATTGTTATGACCTACCGAGTTACAATTGAGGCCGTTATCGACCCTTTAAATACATGAATCTTTTCCTGCTCTTCCGGAAGTCTCTAGAACCAAGTCGCCCTATTTTCCCACTTTATCACCCAATTGCTTTACCCCGCTTGGGTACCCCTCTTACCCCTCTTGCCCCTCTTTTCCTACCCCGCTTTCCCCTCACTTCGCATCCTTCACCGAATACCTAGGTCCGGTGAATCCTCCGGTGTTGTTCTCGCATCTTCTAAGACTCTAAGGATCGTGTAAGCAGGGCGCCGGTGATTAATAACACCTCCCCTCACCGGTGCTCTCCTCCCGTGCTTCAAGAACAGGGTTTCTGGCGTCACTGCCAGTGTCGTGCTCGTTAAACTGCAGCCTATGTACTGACAGATCAATAAGACCTAAGCCCAGATTATGCTTTGTGAATGCTGGTTGCGGGAGTGCCTTTGTGAAAATATCGGCAGTCATTTCGCTAGTGGGGCAGTAGGCAAGGTGAATCCTTTTGCTTTCGACGTGCTGGCGAACAAAATGGTATTGTATGTCAATATGTTTTGTTCGTGCGTGGAATTCTGGGTTTCTGGCTAATGCAATCGCACCCTGGTTGTCTATATAGATATTGCTTAGTTCCGATGAGTGTCCACGTGCTCCTAGGTCTAACAGCAGAGTCTGCAGCCAAATCGATTCTTTTACGGCCTGGGTTAGGGCCATGTATTCCGCTTCAGTTGACGAGAGGGCAACTGTTGCCTGCTTCTTACTGTTCCACGAGATGGATGCTCCATTAAGCATAAACGAATATCCCCCGATGGATCTCCGGTCATCCCCCGATCCCCAATCTGCGTCGGTAAATCCCCCAGCAATTCCGCGTACTGTGTAGCACAACCCCCGATTTGGTGTACCTGCAAGGTACCGAAATATCCTTTTGACTGCGGTCCAGTGGGTGGTGTTGGGATTGGTACTGAATTGGCTAACCTTGGAGACAGCGTATGAAATGTCGGGCCGGGTTCCGAGCATTGCGTACATCAATGAGCCGACCGCCGATTGGTACTTTCGTTTGTCTGTCTAGCTTGCCTCAAAGTTTTGGCTACTCTTCGCAAGTCTTATATGAGGATCTGCTGGAGTACTTGTGGGGTTACAGTCGTCCATATTGTAGGTTTCGAGGATATTTTTGATGTACTTCGTCTGGGATAGGTGTAGGGTTCTGAGGGTCCGGTTTCGTTCAATCTCCAAGCCTAAAAATGTTTGCAGTTCTCCAAGGTCCGTCATTTCGAATTCCTCGTGGAGCTTGATGCGAATCCAATTAATCTGAGGAATGGTTGGTGCGGCCAGTACCAGATCATCCACATACAGTAATAGGATTATCTGCCGCTCATAGTTAATAAATAGACTATGATCGGTCTCGCTGCGAATGAAATTATTAGAGCGAAAGAACTTGTCGATTCTGCCATACCAAGCACGCGGTGACTGTTTTAATCCATAGATAGATTTAAGCAGCCTGCAGGCGATTGGTGCTTGGTATTCATGTGTCACGTGCTTCGCAGGTACATTGACTCCCTCCGGAATCTCGATAAAAACTGTTTCTTCTAATTCACTGTTCAGGAAAGCCGTTTTCCCGTCCATTCGGCATATTTCCCAATCCCTCTCACAATCCAAGGCCAAGAGCGTCTGTATTGTCGCAAACTTTGCCACAGGGGCGAACCTTTCTTCATAATCCATTCCGGGCTTCTGGCTATACCCTTTAGCCACTGGTCGGGCCTTATAGCGCCCATCATCTTTTTTTCAAAAAAGCCAACCACAACGCATCGCACTTATGTCCGCTGGCAGCGTCTCCAACACCCATGTGTTATTCTTGGCTAGGGATGTCAGTTCAGATTCCCAAGCCTTCTTCCATTTATCCTTTTCGCTGCTATTTAGCGCGTCATTTAAAGTCTGTGGTTCTGGCTCTACCCCATTTGCCAGTAGCGCATAGTTGGCATGCCTGACAAACATTGCATCTCTTCTGCGATTTCTTTCTGATCTCCGCCGCTCCACCTCCTGTTGACCCCTTTCCCCCCGTGGCTCACTTTCCGCAATCGCTAACCGTGGGCGCACGACAATCGTGTCCTGAATATTAGGATTCGCTAAGGGTTCGATCTCGGCTGGCGGTGGGGTAATTCTCTCTAGGCTATGATAGTCATCGGGAGGCGTTTCCCTTATTTTCTGTATCTCAGTAATCATTTTCGGTTCCCATTCCACGGTTGACTTTTGTCCTTGGGTCTCCGGCTCCACTGTGTCTGACGAGGATTCATCTATTATCACGTCTCTTGATACGAGAACTGTCTTTTTCTCCGCATTGTATAAGCGGTATACCTTTGACCCCGCATCCTCCTCATATCCTACCAGGATGCATTGTACTGATTTCGCATCTAGTTTGCGTCGTCTCTCTTTTGGTATGTGAACCCAGGCAGTAGAGCCGAATACTCTAAGATGCCCTATTCCTGCTTCCTTTCCTGTCCAGTGCGCTAATGGGGAAGTATTGTTGCGACTTCGCGAAGGCAAACGGTTATGGATATGGGCGGCTGTAAGTACAGCAAATCCCCCAAAGGTTGAGTCGAGTTTGGAGTCTTGTAGTATGCAGCGCGCATTTTCCATTAGTGTCCGGTTCATTCTTTCTGCGATGCCATTTTGGGATGGTGTATATGGCGGGCTGACTATATGCTGGATTCCAGAGTCGGCCAAATACTTCTGGAATGTCTTGTTCATGTATTCTCCGCCTCCGTCGCTTCTGAGAGATTTAACTTCCATGCCAGTAGTCTTTTCTGCTCGTGCGCGGTATGCCTGAAATGCGGCAAGTGCCCCATCCTTTGAGTGCAATAAGCAAACGCTAACACGACCGCTCATTTCATCCGTAAAGGTAATGAAGTAGCGCTCGCCGTGCAAACCTGGTGTCTGCATTGGTCCACATAGGTCGGTGTGCACAACCATCAGGAGTTCGTTTGCCTTTTCTCGTACCTTTGTTTCTGCCTCTTTGTGCTGCCTTCCCAAGGCACATATCCCACATATCTTCGCCGGGATTCCTTCTTCGGGGCGAACATCCATTCCAGAGACCTTGGAAGCTAGATATTGAATAGTTGAGCGATCCAGTGTTCGGTGGCAGAGTCTCCGGTGCCATGTTTCCAGGGTGGCGCTAGAGGATTGATTTGTACTTAGTCCGAGGTTTGCGCTATTTGCTGGATTGGATTCAGTGGTTGAGGGGGCAGTATTTCGGATAAGGTGATACAAGCTTCCACTTCGGTATCCGAGTTCAATCTTCGCTTGCCCATTGTTTATAAAACAGATACTACTTTCAAACTCTACAGCGTATCCTGCATCCACCATCCGAGCGACAGAAATGAGGCTGGCCACCATGTTGGGCACATGCCACACCTCCGTCAATCGTATTACACCAACCTCCGTCGTAAGCTCAATATCACCTATTCCATGTGCTTGGATCTTGGTACCATCTGCGATAGTAATTTCCCGCGATTGGCTTACTGTTCTATAGGTACAGAACTCGGTTCGGTAGCGCGCGAGATGTTGACTTGCGCCAGAGTCAATAATCCAATTGCTGCCGGGGAGACATTGTGGATCTTCGGCCAGAAAGGTAAATTCCTTGGTTCTTGTTCCGGTTCCAGAAGCTTCTTCCGCCTTACGCTTAAAACAATCCTTTTTCCAGTGGCCACTTTTCCCGCAGTGGTAACACTTTGTTATATTTGGGCGTTGCTGTCCCATGCTTCTTCTTTCGTGTGGGACGATATTGCTAACACTTTCACGGAACCTAGGACGAAATCCTCCTCTTCCTCTCCCATTAAAGGTAGTTCCTCCGCGGCCCCTAAAACTCGTTGATCCCATTGGTGGTCGCCGTGCTGTGAATGCCGACTGTGATGTTTCTCTTCCGCCATTATTCGTATTCGGAACTTGGTTGATCTGTCGTCTGCCAGATTCCTGCAGGAGTCTGCCTGCCATCGTGTCGAACGTAATGGGCTCACTCCGTGATTGTAAGGCCATTACCAATGGCTCATAGGATTCGGGTAGACTTAGTGTCAAAATTGTCACTAGCTCGGTATCGTTCATTCCTTTCCCATCCTCTGAAAGGCTTCTTAGCTGATTAGCTAATTCTCTAAAAGCATTTAGATGTTGTGCCATATCGTCACCCTCAGACATTCTGAGGCCCCAGAGCCGTTGCATCAACACCATCCGCCCATTCATTCCTATTCCTTGATGTACTTCTTTGAGTGCCGTCCAAGCCTCCTTCGTTGTGGTTGCATCCTGAATGTATGGGATCTGCGAGTCCTTTATGTTTAGGGTAATAATAGTGAATGCCTGGTCGTCCTTACTTGCGCTAACTGTACTCGCAGGGTCTTCGATTGCCCCCAATAGGTCCTTCTCCTTCAGGATACGAATGATCCTGAACCGCCAGGCATTATAATTGCTCTGGCCCGTTGCCATAGCTCCGTCAAGCTTCTCAATCGATTGCGTGAGCGAGGTCGTACTCCCACTGGGATTTTTGTCACTAGGACTCGTGCTGGCCGAGGCGCTCTCTGCTGATCCACTGGCTGAGGCAGACATCCCAAAGGTAATGTGTTGTTATTCCGTATTGAGCGAACGGTTGATATGTGTTGCTGATAGACTTTGACCAGGTACGCTCACCGGGCTCATAACCTAATATTATAAGCACACGATCGGAGGAAGACTGATGGAAGAAGGACAAAGTAGAGTTTCACTGGGCAAAGGATATCAGGGACGGGCTTGTATTGTTATGACCTACCGAGTTACAATTGAGGCCGTTATCGACCCTTTAAATACATGAATCTTTTCCTGCTCTTCCGGAAGTCTCTAGAACCAAGTCGCCCTATTTTCCCACTTTATCACCCAATTGCTTTACCCCGCTTGGGTACCCCTCTTACCCCTCTTGCCCCTCTTTTCCTACCCCGCTTTCCCCTCACTTCGCATCCTTCACCGAATACCTAGGTCCGGTGAATCCTCCGGTGTTGTTCTCGCATCTTCTAAGACTCTAAGGATCGTGTAAGCAGGGCGCCGGTGATTAATAACATCTACCTGGTCGGGATTGGCGTCCTCTCGTTCCAAAAGCATTTTCACTGGCCCTTCATGCCCATTGCGCGCTGCCCATAAAAGTAGCGTTTCGCCGGATTCGGCGCCCACCCTGCTGGGATCCAGGTTCCCACGCCCCGAAAGCATATTCATTACCCACGTGCGCCCGCTCTCGGCTGCCCAAAACAGTAGAATTTTATGAGATTCGGGGAGATCCTGTCGCTCCGAAAGCATGTTCAAAACCCGTTTATGCCCTCGCAGCACAGCCCAGTCGAGTGGAGCTCGGCCATATGTAGTGTCTACATGGTCGGGATTGGTGTCCTTTCGTTCCAAAAACAGCTTTACTAGTCCCTCATGCCCGTTCTCGGCCGCGCACGAGAGTGGTGTTCGGCCATGCAGGGTATCTTTCTTGTTCGGATTAACGTCTCCTCGTTCCAACAAAATCTTCACTACCTTCTCATGCCCATTTCTAGTAGCCCACAGGAGTGGTGTCTGGCCATATTTGGTGTCTGGCTGGTCTGGTTGGGCATCGTCCCGTTCCAAAAGCATTTTTACCACAGCCTCATGCCCATTCCTAGCAGCCCACGAGAGTGGAGCTTGACCATATTTGGTATCCAGTTGGTGGGGCTTGACGTCTTGTCGTTCCAAAAGCATCCTGACTACCCCATTCCGCCCGCCCGAGGCCGCCCACAAGAGAGGTGTTCGGCCATATTTGGTGTCTGCCTGGTTGGGGTTGACGTCCTTTCGGCTCAAGAGCATCTTGACTATCCCCTCATTCCCGGAGCGAGCGGCTAACAAGAGTGGTGTCCATCCATCTCGGAGGTCTATAGTATCGAGGCTGACATCCGGTCGTTGCAAAAGCACCTTGACTGCCCCCTCACACCCATTCAAGGCCGCCCAGAGGAGTGGAGTTCGGCCATATTTGGTGTCTGCTTGGTTGGGGTTGACGTCGTCTCGTTCCAAAAGCATCTTCACGACCCCGTCATAGCCGTAGACGGCTGCGTGTATGAGTGGTGTCTTGCTACATTTGTCTGCCCGGCCGGGATTGATGTCTTCTCGTTCTAAAAGCATCCTAACTACCCCTTCATGCCCCTCCCTAACCGCTATCGAGAGTGGCGTTCGTCCATATTCGGTGTCTTCCAGGTTAGGATCAACGTCCTCCCGTTCCAAAAGCATCTTTATCATAACCTCATCCTCAACCCCAGCCGCAAAAGAGAGTGGTGTCTGTCCAACTATGTTGTAGTTATTTGGATCAACATCCTGTCGTTCTAAAAGTAGCTTTAGTACCCGATAGCCACCCCCCGACACCGCCCACCAGAGTAGCGTGCCTCCATAATCATGATCTACGGTGTTGGGGTCTAGGTTCTCTCGCTGTAAAAGTAACTTTTCTAACTCCTCATCCCCATTGTTCACCACCCAGAGGGGTAGCGTTTCTTCGGAATAGGGCATATTTACGTTGGGACTTACGTCCTGTCGTTCCAAAAGTATCTTTACCACACCCATGTGCCCGTAATCTGCAGCAAAAGACAGTGCAGTGCAGCTGTCGAGGGTGTCTTCCACGTTAGGGTTGACATCCTCTCTTTCCAGAAGCATTTTTACTACACCCTCATGGCCATCCATGGCTGCGTGCATGAGTGGCGTCCGCCCGAGGGATTCCTCTCCCTGGTCGAGGTCTATATCCTCTTGCTCCAAGAGCTTCTTTACGACCGCCCCATGCCCTCTTTTAGCTGCCCATAAGAGAGCCGTACGCCCGCAACAATCTCTTGCATTAACATCGCACTCCCTCATTTCTAATACAGCAGCAAGTATCTCCACGATCCCAAAGAATGCCATTACGTGGAGGCCTGTAAATCCCGTTTGTCCTTCGGCCTCATGCAACTCGTCCACCCACAACCCATCCTCACAATCCGATAACAGTAGTGCAGCAGATATGTGCTCACCAAAACTATCGAGAAGCCGCCATGAAAGCAATTTGGCATTTTCGGTCATCCCCGTTCTTGCGTGCTCCCCCCAGTAGCAGGAAGCATAGTCTAGAAGCGGGATGGATATGTGTTCGTAGTCAAACTCTTCTAGCGTGAGATCCCGAACATATCTAAAATTGAGGTATGTCAAGCAAACCTCGGCAATTGTTGAGTCAGGATTGTGGAATAGGGTAAGATCATTTGAGAGGTGCTCTTGTAGAGTAAAGTGCATCAGTCGGACTGTGGATGAAGATGCTTCGACAGTGACGAGACCCAGACAGGACGAGAGGAGTGTCTTTAATGCAGGGACATTATCTTGATCCAGATCCTCAGATCTTATCACAACTCCGAGGGCCTGGCAGAGGTCGCCGGGGCTTAACGGCCTCCGGGAATATAATACCCACATTAGGACGTTCAATCCGAGTACTGATTTATTTCCCCTCTGCGCCTTCAGCCGAGCCAGGGTTGCCTTGTATGCATCGCCCAGCCCATTACCCCGCCCCATCGCTTCAAGTTTCTTTCTTCTTTGAGATTTTGTCACCTCCCCAAGAACAACGTCGATGATTAAGGAAACAAGGAGGAATCTGTATGCATAATCGCCGGTAAGTAGACATCGCTTGTAGAGGGGGAATTTCAAATGCTACTACTCACATATCGGACATCTTTGCCAAAATGGTTTTGACAATATCCGCGCGTAAAACATCGTCCATGGCCTCTGGTTCGTCGTCCCTGTCCAACTTCATCTCCACATAATTCCTGATATCATCTTGGTTAGGGCTAACGGGTATCACAATCGCCCTGGTGAAATATCTTTGAATCGCTTCCCTGACAGGGGGCCTCCCGGTGAGGAATATTCTCGTCATAGGGGACTCCCGAACAATCCCTCGCAGCGACTCAAGTAGGACGGGAAGCTCCCTCGGCAGGTATTCGTCAAGCGCATCTATACAGATGAAAACCTGTGGTAATGAATCAATCGCGGTCTTCAACATTCCCTTCAGATCCGCAAGTAGCGGTCTTCTCCCTTCCTGAAATGCCGCAACTATCTCTTTAGGGATCTCCCTCCTTCCTACTAGCCCCTTCAAAATCGCCCCGAGTACGTTGATGACCGTCTGCTCCTGCTGACCAAGGTAGTCGCAGTACAGCCATGCAACCGCTAGACCTCCGTCTCTCGCCTCATCACGCAGTCTATCGATCACCAGAGAACTAGTATTTCCGGCCGTTAGCGAATTTGGTTCCTTTAAAAGAATTTAGGCACTCACCTCAAATGTGTCTTTCCCACTCCCGGATTGCCGGAGCAAAAAAAGACAGCCTCATCGGCTCCACCCTCACCCTCCCTCCACTTCTTCCACTCCTTTAGTTCAAGAAGCCAATCCCCGACACCTTCATGTCGGTTGGTCCGCACGGTGTTATGTCGGTCATCCGGCTCTAGCGGGGAGAGCCAGCGCATAATCCTTGCATCCTGGTCGGAGTTATAGATGGTGGTGTTGACACTATTATCTGTATTTCCGCAGTTGGTATTGCGATCGCCAAATGTGACTCTGTGTGTATTTGTAGTTTGGGCCATTATGCTTCGTCTAAAATTTTGGCGGTGTGTAGAAATGGTAGAGAAATAAATATTATGGAAGATTAATCGGGAGTTTACAGAACCTTCCGATGGCTAAAGCTGAAAAAAAGTGGGGTTATCTAGTTTTTCTTGTTGCAACAAGCGCCCTGTCATTTTCACGCCAAGGAAATACGATCACATTGCACGTTTTGGAGGGTCACTTGTGCCACGACCTTGCTGCACCTCAGCCAAACAGGGTGCTGTTCTATGCTGTGTTCCAACGCGGCAGCAATGGGATGTCAGTGTACCGTATGATACGTTACAATCACTCACCTGATATGCAAAACCTGCACCGCCATACTGGAGGTTCATAGTCAACGAGTTTTACTGTAATGGGGACAAAGCAAGAAACAGCATAATCAAGCCCCCCACCACAATCTATGAAGCTCTACCGGTAGTGGACAGGCGAAAAATCACAAGGTCAGAGTCCCCCCCAATTGCTCGCACCCAGTGGCCCCATGTCACTGCGGACCGGGTATTGTTTTATCTATTGGCTCGCTGCGTTCTCTCGATTTTAGCGGCCATGTGTTGAAATCTTCTCTAATATTGTTGGTCCGGAGTTTCATTTAGTTGCACACAAAGTGGTAAATTTATCCGAGGGGATTGTTTTACCATCATTCATCCACTGTCCAATCGGTAAACTACGCTTCCGGATTCCGAACCTAATCCCTCCTGCAAAATAAAACCCTCCACCCTGCAAGTAAAATCTAACCTTGTTCAGGCTCCGTTCTTCCTGTGTGGGAGGTCTACCGTTATATGCAAACCTCCGGGGTCATCCATGCTTGGCTAAGCGAGTACTCGTACAAGAGATGGGGATGACCAATGCGTGATTCTACAGGTCCGGTTGGTGCATAATCTCGCCTAAACTTGTCCGGTTCCGGATCTGGGCAACCCTTTCAGGACCCCACTGATACACCTTATGGGATGCCTGGCACTCCGATAGGGTAGGATGCTCCCATTAAGTTATCCAAGGGGAAGCTGCTGCTGCGAGAATTCAGCCTTCTTTGGGAACCCGCTCTTATCCAAACCCCTGTCCCCAACATCATATCATAGAGGAACTCACCGAGCATGCCTTATCATCTGTTATTTAGCCTCTGTAGAGCGATCTACACCGTGGTCGCGACGAAACTGGTCGTGACGAACAGGGATTAACAACGAGTTATTTTCTACAAGAGTGAACCTTTTCGATACCATGCTCTTGGCGTGAAACCCTTCCGGATACCGTTGACCGAGAAGTATGCCAGCGAAAAAGTGAAACCATTGCATGGAACCATCACTCTCTTCGGCCACCATTAAATAGCAAAGAAAAATTAACAAATAAAGTGAAAAAGGAGTAAATGCGGTCGATGTCTTATATTTATTTTTCCATCCTCAGAATGGCTTCCTGTGGGATAGTTTTTTAAGCCAAGAACCCCTAGAAAATAGCTAAAAATAATAATTGTAAGGAGGTTCTAGAAAAATACTAGAAGGGTTGAAGTAATTCTTTATTTTTCTGTCATTTTTTTCAATTTCTTTGCATTGTTTAAGGGATAAAAAGATACCAGTATGCTAGAGTGTTTAAAGCCTTCGTTTTTCGTTCAAATGGGGGTTGCCCCTGTGAAGGTTTCACTTTCTCGATGGTATATTTCCCGGTCGATTTCAATAATCTTTATTACTATGTAAAAGGATCGTGCCAATCCAGGCTTTGGTCCCTACGGCAGTACGTTCCCAGGAGTACGCCGGTCCAACCCGCCTAGCCCGCAGTACATCTGAAAAGTACCACCCGCGCGATTCGTAGACCGAAGTCCGAGTATCCGGCCAACATACGGGAATCTTCAAAAATGAAGTACAAAAGAAATCCACCTCCAGTACCCCAAAATCACTACCGCGAACAAGGATGCAGCCCCATCCAAGCCCACACTCCGGCAGACCGGTCACTCAACCCAACAAAGGAAAAGTCCACGCCGCCCCTTTGATAAAACGATACCCAGGGCACCCAACAAAACGCACGCCACAAGCCACTATCCACCAGCCACCCACAGCACGGGCTCAGCCACACGTGGCTCAGGCGCCTTCTGTGACGCCACCGCAACTGGGGAAAAATCTCACGTGCCACCCCCTCCACCAGCTCCTCGGGACCCCAGCGAAGAGGTCCAGCACGACCGTAAATCGACCGAAAAAGGGGAAAAACGAGCCGCGTAGGTTTGCCGGAGGGCAAGCCCCCCAGCTCCAGTTGCCCTGGTGATAACACGATAACCAGCCAAGGACTTATCGATGGAAATAGGCAACGAAGGCCCAAATCCTAAAGACATGAAGCTATCGCGAGATAGTCTCCACGGGCGTTGATTGGGTGATCCCCCCGCAACCCCCCGGAAAACGACCTGTCACAAGGGTGAAAAACACTGTCGATGGTATCCGAAAGGGTTGACCGCCAAGCGCATGGTATTCTACAGGTTTTCTCTTTTCTACAACCATAACTTGGGGGATTTCTTTTTTGCCCACCAAATACCGCTGTTCGTCACGACCCTGGTTTCGTCGCGCTAACGGTAAAGACTGTAGCGCATAAACTTTATATCATTTTTGGATTGGTACAGCTCACAGTTGTATTGCCGCAGTGGGCCTTGTTGCCGGCAAATTTGATTGATTGCCTATGTGTAGTCTGGAGCGTAATTTTCTGTTCAAAGCGCCGGCCGCATGTAGAAATGGTGGGTAGCGATATGTCGGTGAATGGGGTAATAGAGTCATTTGGCAACTATTTTTTTTACTCAGAAAATTCAAATTCTGAGTTGAAATTTCTAGTTTCTTGGCGTGCACGGACACAATTTGTATGGGGTGGCTACTCGAAATTTGCGAATTATCGATTAAAAAATAGTTGCCAAATGACTCTAATCCCTTCGTTTGATTTGGCTACTTGCCCCGAGTAGTGTGGCAACGACACTTGCATGAGCGCGAAGCTAATAAAGGTATCGCTAACAATGCAATTGACGAGCACCTTTGACACCCACCTGGGTTTAAAGTGATCGACCCTAGCCTGTTTGAGTGATGGGAGCAAACATACGCAGTCTTGTGTTCATCATGGGCATGCTGAGTGCTACTGATTTCGCTCCATTCTGAGCACTGCACTGCTTCTCAAGCACAAAGTTTTCTATATCACGATTGCCCAAAATAGACTGGTTTCAAACAATATGAATGGGCCTAAAAATTGTTGAATAACACCGGCGATCACTCCATCCTGATGTATTTTCCTTTGTACCCTTTCGCATATAATTGCTTGTTCGTTGTTAGTTTCCTTTGTCACTTATTATCAATCAAGAGGAGCGGATATACCTTGATGGTGTACTTGTACTATAGGATGATTCGGATGGATGGCCGGTAATAGCCGGACAAGGAACCGGAGACACAAACCACAGAAGAAGGCGGAGGAGAAACTGGACAGGAAACCAGTGAATAGGCAAGAATGGCTGACGGAAAAGGGACTGGAACTGTATTTGCCTTGTGTATCTCCGGATGGATTTCCGGGAGAGAACATCGTAGAAAAATCTCTTTGTATAGTCTATATAAACCCTATACTCCACCATAGTTAGACAAGCAAGCAAGAAAGCCACGCCTCCGATCAATATACTCACGCTTCTCTCTTGACTTCTTTGTACTTCTTCATCTAGCCAGCGCTTTCTTCTCCCATCCAGAACTCATAATAATAGAATCCATGTAAACAATAAGTTTAATTAAGAAAGGCTTTATTTTTGAACGTAATTATATTACGATACATTACTTGGCCGGCCTGGTAGGACCGGTCTTGGTCAAGTCGGTTTCGATAATCCTAACCATCCAGTCGGTCTAATTTTCACCATTAGACTAGACTTGACTTTCGACCGGACTAGCTAGTCCAGTCCAGTCTTCCGCCGACCATTCGGAACCCTGATGAACACTGAAATAAAGCCCCTAGACCAACACCGCCCTCGGCTCATTGGATCCTACCAGTAGGGAGAAAATTCTGGGTCGAAGTACTCCTATCAACGGAAAGGCTTGTGGGAAGAAAGAATAAAGGATATCAAAAAAAGAGAATTCATAATTCGGTAACCTCCGCCTCTAACCATTGCGGGCTGAGGGTATTATTATGAGTTCTGGATGGGAGAAGAAAGCGCTGGAGAGATGAAGAAGTACAAAGAAGTCAAGAGAGGAGCGTGAGTATATTGATCGGAAGCGTGGCTATCTGCTTACTTGTCTAACTATGGTGGAGTATAGGGTTTATATAGACAATAGAAAGAGAAGTTTCTACCATGTTCTCTCCCGGAAATGCATCCGGAGATACCTAGGGCAAATACAGTTCCGGTCTCATTGCCGTCAGGCATTCTGGCCTATTCACCGGTTTCCTGTCCGGTTTCTTCTCCGCCATCAACTCCGCCTTCAACTCCGCCTTCAACTCCGCCTTCAACTCCGGTTTATGTCTCCGGTTTCTTGTCCGGTCATTACCGGCCATTCATCCGAATCATCCTTTAGTATACCATCAAGGTATATCCGCTCCTCCTCTTGATTGATAATAAGTGACCAAGGAAACTAACACACAAGAAATAATATGCGAACTGGGACAAAGGAAAATACATCAGCATGGAGTGATCGCCGGTGTTCTTCAACAGAGAAGAGTCATTTAAATACGAAAATCAATGCCAACTGTTCCTTCCGTTTCTTTAACATCATCACACCATTTCGTTCCTTCCTCACGCCATTGCTATACCCCTCCTGCACCTCATTTCACCGCTTCGGCGACCCATCAACACCTCGTCTGGCATAGTGCATGTGTAGGTGATCCCTCCGATATTCTTTTAGTATGCCTTAGTGATTGGTAAGAGCGGGATAGTAGAAATGATGTCCGATGGCGGAAGTGGCTGCCTGTGATTAACAGCAGGTAGGAGTGCAGGTTGGCCATTCAAGTGTGATGTTGGTTCTAGGGTCATGAGGTTTAAATCGGTTTTCACTACATGCTCGTCCATGCTTCAAGAACGGTAGGAGGGATGTCTATCCACAGCGATCTGCTGGAACGCAATTGCCATTTCCCCAATACAGTAGGATAAGAAATGCCTCCATCACGCCCTTTAGAGAGGGCTAGCTACAGTTGGGTTTGGTTCTGGGGATCTGGCGCGGCGGTAGGGAGACCTGTCTTCTCCAAAAGCATCTTTACCACGCCCTCATGCCCGCGCTCAGACGCCCACATGAGTGGAGTCCAGTCATAAAAGGTGTCTGCCTGGGCCGGATTGACGTCATTTCGTTTCAAAAACATTTTGATCACCTCCTCGTGCCCATTCTCAGCCGCCCACAAGATTGGTGTCCGGCCCTCCACAAGGTCTGCATTGTTGGGATTGACGTCCGTTCGATCCAAAAGCATCTTTACGACCTCCACTCTCCCATTCTGAGCTGCCAGCGATAGCGCCGTACGGCCATAATAGATTTCTGCTTGCTCTGGATTGACATCCTCTCTCTCCAACAGCATCATTACGACCTTTCCATGCCCGTTCGCTGCCGCCCACAAGAGTGGTGTCCGGCCATCTCTGGTGTCCGCCTTGTTGGGATCCACTCCATCCCGTCCCAAAAGCATCTTCACTACCCGACTATGCCCCTCTATCGCAGCCCACGAGAGTGGTGTTCGGCGATATTTTATGTCTGCCTGGTCCGGATTCACATCCTCTCGCTCCAGAAGAATCTTGACTACAGCCCCACTCCCGCACCCAGCGGCCCACGAGAGCGGCGTTCGGCCAGATTTGGTGTCTGGCTGGTCGGGATTGACGTCCTCTCGCTCTAGAAGGATGTTCACCATCACCTCGTTCCTACACCCAGCGGCCCACGAGAGCGGTGTTCGGCCATATTCTGTGTCCGTCTGGTTAGGATTGACTTCCTCTCGCTCTAGAAGCATATTGACTACCGCCTCATTCCTATACTCAGCGGCCCACGAGAGCGGCGTTCTGCCAGATTTGGTGTCTGGCTGGTCGGGATTGACGTCCTTTCGCTCCAGAAGCATCTTGACTACAGCCCAACTCCCGCGCCCAGCGGCCCACGAGAGCGGCGTTCTGCCAGATTTGGTGTCTGGCTGGTCGGGATTGACGTCCTTTCGCTCCAGAAGCATCTTGACTACAGCCCAATTCCCGCACCCAGCGGCCCACGAGAGCGGCGTTCGGCCAGATTTGGTGTCTGGCTGGTCGGGATTGACGTCCTTTCGCTCTAGAAGCATCTTGATTACAGCCCCACTCCCATACTTAACGGCCCACGAGAGCGGCGTTCGGCCAGATTTGGTGTCTGGCTGGTCGGGATTGACGTCCTTTCGCTCCAGAAGCATCTTGACTACAGCCCCACTCCCATACTCAACGGCCCACGAGAGCGGTGTTCGGCCATATTTTGTGTCCGCCTGGTCTGGATTCACATCCCCTCGCTCTAGAAGCATCTTGACTGCAGCTCCATTACCACCCTCAGCGGCCCACGAGAGCGGCGTTCGGCCATCTTCAGCATCTGCCTGGTCAGGAATGACGTCCTCTCGTTCCAAAAGCATCTTTACTGCCACCTCATTCCCACACTCAGCGGCGCACGTGAGTGGAGTCCGCCCCCACCCGACCATGGCCGTATTGGTGTCAAAATCCTGTCGTTTCAAAAGTAGCTTTAGTGCCCACTCACGCCCCCTCTCCACTGCCCAACAGATTGGCCCGTGGTCCGAATCCCAACATTCTGAGTTGAGATCTAGGTCCTCTCGCTCCAAAAGTATTTTCACAATACCCTCATGTCCCTTCATAACCGCCCAGGAGAATATCGCTTCGTCACAACCCTCTAATCCTAGGTTGGGATCCACCTCTTCCCGTTCCAAAAGTATCTTTACCAGACCCACATAGCCGCCAGATGCAGCCGATTGGAGTGCAGTATAACCAAGCGCGGACACCGCATTGGGATTGACGCCCCCTCTTCCCAAAAGCGCCATTGCCACCCCTTCATGCCTTTCTTCTACTGCCCATAAGAATGGCGTCATATGCCTATTGGTGTCTGGCTGGTCGGGATCGACATCCTCTCGCTCTAAGAGCATCCTTACCACCGCCACATGCCCTCTTATAGCTGCCCATGTGAGAGGTGTATGACCGAAGCAATCTCCTGCGTTAACGCTCCATTCCTTCAATTCTAATACAGCAGCAAATATCTCCACAATCCCCAAGAATGCTGCTCCGTGGAGTCCTGTAAATTTCCCTTGTCCTGCCTCCATGTCCAACATTCCTCCACCGCCTGGATCACTATTAAATACCAATATTACCCCAGATATATGCTCATCAAATCTAGCGAGAAGCCTCAGTGCAAGTGCTTTAACATTTTCTGTCATCCCCCTTCTTGCATGGTCCCCCCAGTAGCAAGAAGCATAATCCAGCAGGGCGTGTATTTCAGGAGCCCCCCAAGGATCATCTGGCGGAAGATCCCTGATACATCGAAAATTTAGGTAAGTCAAGCAAACCTCCGCAAGCATCGAGTGAGGGTTATGGATTTGGGTAGGATCACTTGAGAGGTGCTCCTGCAGGGTAAAGTGCACGAGTCGGATAGTGGATGAAGACAGCTCGACAGTGACAAGACCTAGGCAACATGATAGGAGTGCCCCCAATGAGGGAATGTTTTGGAGATCCAGATCTGTTGATCCTATCTCAACTCCCAGGGCATGACAGAGCTCCTTCGCACGTAACGGCCGCTCCGAATTCAATACCCACATCAGGACCTTGAGTCCAAGTTCTGGTTTATTTCCCTTCTGCGCCTTTAGCCGGGTTAGGGTTGCTGTGTAGGCATCGCTCAGCCCATTTCCGCGGACCATATCTTCGAGTTTCTTTCTTCTCTGACGAATTGTCACCTCGCCTAGTATAGTGTCGATGTTTAACGAAACAAGGAGGAATCTACATATAATCATTAGCAAGCACACATCAGTCCGAGAGCTGAAATGGCAAATGCTCTTACGCACATATCGGACATCTTTTCCAAAATATTTCTTACGATATCTGCCCGTAAATCATTGTCCATGGCCCCTGGCTCTTCATCCCTGCCTAACCTCATCTCCAGGTAACTCCTGACGTCATTTGTGTTAGGGCTGATGGGAATCACAACCGCCATGGTGAAATATCTAAGAATCGCCTCCTTGACATGGGGCCTCCCTGTAAGGAATATTCGCGTGATAGGGGACTCCCGAACAATATCTCTGAGCGACTCAAGAAGCTGTGGAAGACCTTGGGGGAGGAATTCGTCTAATGCATCGATGCAGATGAAAACTTGCGGTAGCGAAGCAATCGCGACACTCAACATCCGCATCAGATCCGGAAGTAGAGGCCTTCTCCCGCTAACCTTCTTTGCTCCCTGAAATTCCCCCCGTATATCTTTTGGGATGTCCCCCCTGCCCACCAGTTGCTTCAAAATCGCTCCCATCATGTTGGTGATAGTCTGTTCTTGCTGCGCAAGGAAGTCGCAGTACAACCATGCAACTGCCAGATCTTCCGCGCTCGCCTCATCACACAACCCATCGATGACTCGGGATCTATTATTTCTGGCCATCAGTCGACTTGCTTTATCAGAGAATCTGGCCACTTACGTCAGGTATGTTTTACCCACCCCCGGATTCCCGGAGCAAAACATCACAGCCTTATCAGTTCCACCTTCAGCCCCCCTCCATTCCCGCATCTCACTTGTCCCAAAAAGCCAATCCCCGACACCTTCGAATCGGTTGGTGCGCACGCCATGGTGCCTATTACCTGGCTCTAACGGAGAGAGCCAACTCAAAATTTGTGCATCCTCGTTGGACTGATGGACAGTGGTGTTGAAGCTATCATTTATGTTTCCGCTGTTGATATTGCCGTCGCCGAATTTCACCATGTGTGTATATGTATTGTGGGCCATGGCGCTCCGTGCAAAATTCAGGTGGCGTGTAGAAATGATGGAAAAATATAGAAGGTTAATGGGGGAGTTTACAGAACTTTTCTGTGGGCAAATTTGAAGAAAAGCGGGGAATCCAGTTTCTTTTATGGCAACTACCGCCCGACCGTTTTCATCCCAAGGAAATGCGGTCACGTTGGAGGTATGGGTGAATTGCTTATCCCTTAGACTGATGAACCATGCCGATTCCACTTCTTCCGTACTCGAGTATACGGTAGCCTTATTCTGCGGCTCAGCTGCTTTGCCTGAAAAAAATCATCAAATACCGAGCGCTCGTTGGTAGAAATTTGCTGAGCCGCAGAATAGAGCTACCGTATGCGGAAGGAGTGGAATATACATGCCTCATCAGTTTGTGGGAGACCAAGGCCAGGCTCCATGTGAGAGGAACCTGGTGCTGTGCTCTACAACGCGAGCATAGGGCGCGGCAGTAGACTATACGGTACAGTACAGCCACTGGCCAGTTATATGAGACTAGCACCCCATACCGGGAGCTCAAAGTGAAAGAGTCCGATTAGGAGTGAAACAAGGAATACTCGTACAACATACTCAACCCCCCCACCACAATCCCGGAAGCCACTGCCGACAGGCGACAAACTTCAAGGGCAGGGTGCCCCACAACTGTTTTTTTATCACGCCAAGTACCCCTATGTCACCGTGGAATTATTTTGTATATTTTCACGCTATGTTCCCTGGATTTGAGCCGCCATGTTCAGAATTCCTCAATAATACCGCTGTTTTGGAGAGGGTCTCCTTGGCTCAGTCGCACCCAAAATACACAAGCAGATCAAATTTATCCACTCAGATTTTTTTACCATCATACACAGCCCGATGGGTAGGACAACACTGGCAGATTTCAAATCGGACTCTCCTGCAGAATGAAAAACTCCCAACTTTACAGTACTCGAGTACAGGAAAATCCTTTAACCGTGTTCAGCCTCACCACGTTGGTGTTCTTCCACGGGGCTGAGTCTACCACGATATTCCCTTCTCCGAATTCCTTCTTTGTGCAGTAACTTTACTAGTACTAGCATGGAGCAAAAAGTGATCGGAAAAAAAGTGGTTGGTGCAACACCACTTTTTTTCCCATCACTTACCCTCACACCCAAGGACTTGAATGGTCGAAGCGAGGCCCCGGTAGCGACGATCAGACAGGGGGGCCACCAGGACGCAATTCTTCAGGGATGGTTAATGCACTAGGATCACGATCTCGCCTAAATTGGCCCAGTTCCAGCTTGACGCAACTCTTTCCGGACCCCACTGATGGTCCACACACCTGATGTCCTGCGCTCCCCAGCTGCTAGGGTTAGATGCCCCCACACTTGCATTTTTCTGATGTTTGTGAACACGACTACTATTGCATACAATCTAAACCCTGGGGCTCTAGCCTATTGCTTTCGCATACGCAATAGCATCTACCTTCGCAAACATCAAAAAAGTACGAGTAAAGCCGGTCAAGGACACCCCCTCCCCTGCGAAAACCCAGCCTTCTCAACCCCTTCATCTCCGAAATTCGCTCTACCCTGGAACCTTTCCCTAAAATAATAGCAGCACTCTTCACGTGTTTCTTAGAATTTGTTTCGTTATCTAGCGTCTATAGTGAGAGCTATCCCATAATGTCTCGATCTTGTCTGATTCTAAAAGCAGCCCTAGTACAGCTCACTATTATGTTGCCGCAGTGCGCCTTTTTGTCGGCAAGTTTGATTGATTGGGTATTTGTTGTCTAGGCCAGAACGCCGTGTTTAAACCACTGCTTGCGTGTAGAAACAGCGGGATGGCGATACGCGGGCGAATGGGGTAATACAGTACAGGCATAGGGTACAGCAGCGATAAATCTACTCAATACATCTATTTGGGAGGATACTGAACCTGCTTCACGTCCTTCAGTATTCAATCACGGGGAACAAGAGTAAAGAAATAAACTTTTCAAGCGAGAGTGATTCTCTTAAATTCTCCCGCGCGGTGAACTCTATAGCACTAGGAATCAGATGTTCCTTTGCCAGCCATCGCCTTATTTTTTGGGTGGTAGAATGTCTAGCGCAGAGGGTTAACTTGGGGGCTCTCCTTAGCCGAGCTGCTCACCGTTTAAATTGAATCCTCATTCACACAATTCAGGATCTCAAACCGACCCCCCGCAAAAGGATAAATGCGAAATCTGGAGGGATAGTCTTTCGCAGTTCCCTCCCTCACCCTTTTCACTGTTCTTGCGGGTTGAGTCTAGCTCGCTATTGAAAAGCCCTGGATTCCCATGCGTGAGTGGGTGTGGACGGCGCGGCGCCAATAATGCACGCGAAAGACCAGTGCGCGATTCTTCCATTGCGACGCTATGATGGTGTCACGATCTCGCCTAAACTCGTCACTTTCCATATTCAGATCCCTTAAACCGTTTTCAAGCACTCGCACTAAGTGCGGATACACCTGGTTGTGGAAGCGATCGGTGGTGAACTAACTGAAGAGAGCAAAGTTAGGAATAATTGTGACAGCTATGATGTAAGTATTATGATGAACGTAAAGGGTGCTAAGATAATTCAGCCCCCTTCAAACACTAGCCTATTTGGATAATTGTGATATGAAAAACTGTGAGGTGTGGGGCTCGGAATAGTGCTAAATGAGTACCGCTCAGCATGGCCATGATGGAAAGTAGGTTGTCTGTAAAATAACATATATTCAAAAGTAAATACAGGAAGCATCCCTATCCAGGTTCTCTATCCTACGGCAGTACAAGGCACAGGGGGTATGTTTTCGCACACACCACTTTGTGACCCACCAATTTTCTAGTGTTTTTTGCTGGTCAGCCACTTTGGTGTGTGCGAAAACATACCCCCTGTAACTTGTACTATCATCGGTACACCAGCCCCCCCTTCCCAACTCCCCAATAAAGTAAATCCACCTCCGGTACCAAAATCACTACTAACATGGTAACGCACACAGCCCTGCACATTCCCCCAACAACCCTCCCCCACAATTGAAAACCAAACATAACACCCCCAACTACCTTCCCACTTCGCTACCACCTTGACTGATCGCAGTCATTTCCTCTCCTCTCTTCCAATATTAACAATTTTGTCTTCCTCGGGTGCGCCGCGTTCTTTGTCTTACTAGAGGCACCTCTGGCTACAATAACCTCTCTGATGACAACATCCTCATCGCCGGACGATCCTAACCTCGGCTCCTCCCCTACAGTGTCACCACTGCTTTTAACAATTTCTTTAAAATTTCCCAGGGCCCCTAAATCTGGCCACTCCCCGGTTTCCTCCAAGTATTACCCCTCTTCTCCACCACCCTTGCCAAGTAACTCGGTACTAGTGGTTCCTGGTGGTCGGGACTTGTTCTCTCAACCAGGTCCATCGCGGGCCGGTGGGATTCTTTCCACTCACAAAAAGGTCGTAACCGAGGTTCCCAGCGGTCAGGGCTTCGTTTCTCAACCAGGTCCATCGCGGACCTGCCAAATGCATCTCTTCCCCAAAAATGTGGTAACCGAGGTTACGGCCATTGGGGTTCCATCTCCTCACCCAGGCCCATCGCGAACCTGTTATAATCCTTTCCCATTTAGGGCACCCTGTCGCTCTCCTCCTCACCAGGCACAACCTCTGTGGCGCTCTCCATATCCTTACCAGCCACAACATCGGTGGCGCTCTCCACCTCCTCACCAGCCACCACTTCTCTGGCGCTCTCAACCTCCTCACCAGCCACAACTTCTGTGGCGCTCTCTACCTCCTTGCTTGCCACAATCTCTATAGCGGTCTCCATCTCCTCCCCAGCCACCCTTGGTGTAGCCTCATCTTCAGCCACCTCCTCATCGTCAAGGGGCTGCATCTCTCCCGACACTGTCCATTTGACGATGTCCTCCAGAATTTGCTTCTCCAATATTACAGAATGTAATCTTTTTGAGAGCACTGAAAAGTGGTGGCGCAGGTCAGAAATTTCTGCCTTGAGGGCCAATTGTTGCTCGATAGCCTTGGATAGTACTATCGACCCCTTTGCAACAGAAGTGGCCAAAAAGGACGAAGAACCTTGCTTAACCATATCGATCGTGAACGGAAGGAACTGTACAAGATCCGGCGCTAGAAATACTTGATGAAAGAGACAAAATGATCTCTGAAACAAACATCAGCAAAAAAACCTTTTTCACCGGACGTATCGAGCCCGCGTCCGGACGAAGCCAGTCCGCTCTTTGCCTCCCGTCCTTCCGGATCTCCTGAGCCCTCTTTGCCTTTCATCTCTTGCGTCTGG
>Ga0307517_10001144_pt1 | contig 44730 bp, 59 predicted proteins | sample 23_EM_MG_FD_194515 | JGI IMG/M metagenome (GOLD analysis project Ga0307517, IMG submission 194515) | Populus trichocarpa ectomycorrhiza microbial communities from riparian zone in the Pacific Northwest, United States - 23_EM | ecosystem: Host-associated > Plants > Roots > Unclassified | place...
TGCAAAATATTCAACACATGCACCAACAAAATCAAAAAACCCACTCACCCTTCCAGAGCAGATACACCCATCACATCCAGACTCGCAATCCTCTCCATTCTAGTAGCTAATTCGGCATTACTATCCTCACCATACCGCGTCCTCCTAGCACTCTCGAGCTTGCGCTGATACCAATCCTCATAATCATGTCTGATCTCATCAACAGACAAGCTCTGAGGTGAATCTTGCTTATTTGCCAAAAGTAATAATGGAACTCCGAGAATCTGAGGATTTGAAAGGACGTTGTCTAGAGTACTTATTTCGTGGTTAATTTTTTTTCGAGAAGGAGCGAGGGAGATGCATATGCGTACCGAAGACTTCCCAACCTTCACTTAGTCGTTCCCGATCTTCTGCGTCAAGAACATAAACGACACCATGACAATCCCCGTAGTATCTGTGCCATATGGTACGTATTCCACGTTGTCCACCCAAGTCCCAGAATTGGAGTATCGAAGATGAGACGGTTATTGAACCAGCTACGGAAGTAGTATTTCAACTGTGGTCCCTCCAATGTGAATAATAATTACTGTTCTGTCCCACTGTTGGCCCGATCTTGTCAGGAGATAGCCCGGGTACGTTATTGTAGAGAGTTTTTATCCTCTCCAGTAGTGTCTGTGATGAGGCTGGTGTCTGAATGAATAGCGAAAGTACACGAAAGAGGGGAAAGAAGACATACAGTTTTGCCTGCACCATCAAGCCCGATAATGATGACTGAAAACTCCTCCTTCCTGGCAATTCATGTCATCAACATTACTGACCGAATGAAACAAAGCAAATGCATACCTGGTGAGGTGTTCATGTAGCCCTTTGAGTAGATGATACATGGCAAGAGCCAGGGTTCCGAACTTGACAAACCCTGGGCCAAACAAGACACACAGCTCAGTCACAAACGACGTCGAGAACAATGGGCTACGTCTCGTACTACACATATGGCTTGCCTACGTTCCTAGTCATTGTCATCGCTCTATACCTCCTGTTCACCGGTCAGTTCGCGACTTACGGTCTTCTGCGCGTCGGCTAATCGAGGCATCATCACAGACTCTGGCGAAGCATTCAATGTCGGTCGTTTCCTCGAAGAATCAAGTCCTTATGCATGGGCTGCAACTGGCATAGGCCTTTGCACAGGTCTAAGTGTACTAGGAGCAGGGTGGTGCGTTTTCACATAAACCAACAAAACTAGGAATGACCATGTTTATTTTTGCACAGGGGGATATTCATTACTGGTGCCTCCATCTTGGGAGGGGGTGTGAGAGCACCCAGAATTACAACTAAGAATTTGATTAGGTGCGTTGACTTTTGGAATTATTCTGCACATTTTATTTACGATTTCCTTCTTCAGCATCATCTTCTGCGAGGTCGTCGCCATTTACGGAGTTGTAAGCTCCTCCCCTCGCTAGTTTGCCTTTCATTTCCTCATCATACCAAAAGATCATTGGCATAGTATACTCCTCCAAACTGGACCCATTATCGTCTGCCTCCCTCTACACTCCCGCCAACTATTTCACCGGCTACGCCCTCTTTTGGGGCGGGCTGACAGTCGGCTCATGCAACCTACTATGCGGCGTCTGTGTGGGTATCACAGGAGCCAACGCTGCACTTGCAGACGCAGCAGATCCAGATTTGTTTGTCAAGGTTCTTGTCGTCGAGGTATTTGGAAGTATACTAGGACTTTTCGGATTGATAGGTCAGCTCAAGTCGCCCATGTTGAGCTTGCACTTTTGCTGATTATTTATTCCAGTGGGCCTGTTAATGACCAGTCAAGCCGGAAATTTTGCTGCCGCCCCAAGTGTGCAATCCACTGCTCAGGCAATAGTTTCGCCTTTCGTGTGACGATCCAAGTCCCAAGTATACATGATGATGCAATAATAAATTCCAGCCTGCTCAATCACTGGATTAACTCAACGAAAGATTAAGGTACAGAGATGCACGCCCATACAAAAACAACGAATACATACGTTCTGAATATCGTGATAGGAATTAAAAAATATTAAGCAGATAAGCTGCCGATGACCATCTTATTTCTTGTGGGTTGTATCATCAAATGGACTCTCTGCGTATTCCAGACCGTCATCATCATCCACAGTGTATCCTTTTGTTTCAGGTGGCATGGTGGTTGGTACTGGAACATCAGCATCACTATTATTTCCAGCGACGGTTGGATTGTCGTCTCTGATTAAGCTAACCGGCCTCTTGGGTAATAAGCCAAGTTTACCCCCATCGATCGGAGCTGCTGGACTAGCGAGTGGTGGCGGAACTGTATTTGTCTGAGTTTTGGGAGTGGAAGTAGTTTCAGAAGTTGGATCCAAATTAATAAGCGGAGGAGAAACAGAATGAGAAGCGGGGAGGGGTACAGATGTTGGGGATGATTGTCCTGTATATTGGAATCCTTGATGCGGTTGATTAGACTGAGGAGGACCGTAATACGATGCAGGACCAGGTGACCATTGTTGATTTGGATATTGTTGAGCTGGGTATTGAGTAGTTGATGGACCGGATGCACTGAAAAGATATTAAATCTTTGGTAAAGCATAGGATGTACTACATACCGTCCTTGTTCAAACTCTTGGAACTTGGTCTTCACCTTGGTCAAGAAACTCCCAATTGTCTTCTTTCCAGCTGTGAAGGACCAAAATCAGCATCTCGGTGACAATGAGCAGCACAGCCAAAGGGCAACATACTCTCTGCGAACTTGGTGATCTGCTCCTGGAATTCTCCCACACCCTGTCCTTGGCCGGTCTGTTGCTGCGGATACTGCCCTCCAGGATACATAGGCTGCCCTACAGGATACACAGGCTGCCCTCCAGGATACACAGGCTGCCCTCCAGGGTGTACAGGATAAGTTCCCGGGTGTCCCGGAGGGCCTTGAAATCTGTTCACAGCTCGTTGGGTCATTTGCTCTTCTTCTTGAATCAAAAGTTGCCGAGCGAACTGTTCGTCCAGCTGTTCTTGAGACTAGAAAAATCCCTTGTCAGAAATTGCCAAATTGGAATTAGGCCTGGTTAGAACACGTACCATAACCGGGGCAGTATGGCGACGCTGGGGTCGTTGAGGAAGAACAGGTTCAGGTTTATAGTCCGGATCACTCATGATAAGTAATGTATCGACTGCGCGATCCTGGTTCCACTCCACAGACTCGAGAACAGATTGCCTTTATACTGAGTGAGTACATGTAAGATATCGAAAAGAATTGCTACGCACAAGATCGCATCGTCATAATCAGGGAACATGGCACGGAGAGCGACGACTCGAGGGTCCGTTGGTGATTCGCGTTGCTCCGTGGCTGTTGGTTCTGCGGTAGTCTCCAACGGCTCTGGAGGAGCCTGTGGAGATGGACTCCGAGATACAACGATTTCTGCTGCTGGGGGGGATGACCCCGTCACCGATTCTGGGGAAGGACGATCATCGGATGCGACGACAGGGATAGTTACGTTGGTTTCTGCCATTGTTGTGGTTGTTGATTGAAAGATAAGTAACTGCGAACTGCGCTGATGAGCTCTTCGCCAGTCACGTGTTCGCTGTTGTCCGACGCGCCACTGACGACGATGACCACCGAAAATGTGCCAGAGATGGGGAGGTATCTGCGCCAGATTGTGGATAACGCGTTTGAGGAGGGGCACTTCGAGAGTGCCGTCGCGATGCTGGACCAGTTGCGCTCTCCAGAACATAAGCCGTCGATGTACGTTCACCACTGTGCGGCGCGTCCTTGTGCTAATGAATGACACCTGGGTCTTCAGAATCCACATCCTTCACTTGATATTTATTGCGCTCCATCCGATACAGGAGTCCCAGCTCAATGAGGATGAGGCACACCTGGATCCAAAGGCACTCCTCATGCAATCCCCTCGCAAAATGATAAAGCACTCAAGGGCATCGCTAACCCTCTCTTCGTCAGCTGTCATTGCATCTCAACAGCTTCTCATGTCTTTGATAGCCACAAACTCCCCAAAATACATCGGTACAGCCCTTCCATACTACCCTGAAACCAAGAACGATCCCCCAATGGAATTTCCTTTCAGTGAAAGTTTAATCTTCAACCAAGCCGTGGCGATCAAGCACTCCAAAAACTGCTGGGAAATCTTAAAATCAAGCTTCAAGGCCCGTACGACACATCTTTTGAACACTCCGAATGCGAAGGGGAAGGGAAAACAAAGTTCACGACTTCGATTTGTGGAACCCTCCTACAACGACAATGACGGAGGGGACATCAAAATTGTCTCCGACGATTCTTGGTTCGTCTTGGAGTGGCTGATTACACTTTTCGAGAAAGATGCGGATACTACAGAAGGGCAAGGTCAACGTAAGTTCTTATGGTTTCACCCCAAGTTCCACTCTCACATGTTTATCCAGAAAGATATTCCCCACTTCTTTTAAATCAGCTGCCGCCACCTCCGATTGACTCCTCCGCACGCTGGGATGCATCCGAACCTTTAAGAGTAATATTCTACGCCTTCCAGCAGGTGGATCCACGTCGTCGACTCTCAGGCATGCGCCTCCTCACACTTGTGCATCTATCCCCTTTCATCGACTGTGCAGAACTAATCTGTCTTTTTTTTGTTTGAATAGCTCGTCGAATTGACTCAAACCTCATATCTCAACCTCCCCTCATTCGCTACAAGTGCGCTTGCTCAATTAACTACGATTAACTCCGAGACCTCGTCCCAATTCGACACTCTATTCTGTCATCTCAGTTCTGCACCAGCGGCGCTGTCCTTCAAACTCGCGTTGTGCAAAAAAATTATTGAAGATGCATCAGACACATCCTCACCTTCCAACACCAATCGTAGAGTATCTGGTGGCATGGCCGTAGGAGGTACTGCTCGCTCGGCCACGACTTCAGCGAAACCTCGAGCGAGGGTGAGAACGACGACGGCTGAGAGCTCCCTTACTGCTCCTGAGGGAACCACAGCAGTAGCAAACGACGCCACTGCTCCCGACACCACCACTATTGGCAGCACGAATACACTTCCCCCTGTGTCGCCGACCTTCGTCGCTCGCCTCCCATCCTATTCAGAAGTAATGCAACTGCTCAGAATGACTTTGCCCTTCTTCACGTTTTCGATTACCCGACAATCAGCCGAGTCGATTCATCTCCCAAACAAATCCTGGGCGACTTTCTTGCTCCTCACGAGAGTCAAGTTCGAACTTTTGCTCGCTTACACACTCGTCCAATCGCACAGACGTGAGATGGCTGAACAAAATGTGTCTTTATTTGGACGGAATAAGGATGATATTCAAGTCAATTTAGATCCACCCGATGCTGCCTTCGTTCAGTCAGTCAGCGACGGGTCATTTGCCGCACTTCTGCACGAAGTTTTCGCTCTTCAAGGGGGAAATGAAGACGAACAGATGATCTTGTTCAAAGACGTGCTCAGTGCTCTTACTGGACTCCCACTGCCCACTGAGGGATCAAGCACAAACATGGTCTTAGGATGAGTCCAGTATTTATTCTACTTGCTTCAGGTCGACGTATGGTTAGCAGGCTCCCTCCCATGATCTCTTCAGATTCAACGGTCGGTCACTTCCATGGAAATATATTTGTCTTGATGGGTTGTATCAGTCCATTGGAGTAGATCCCCCCCAGTGCATGTCAACACATTAGAGGCTCGGTTGCCGAACTGGCAAACTTGAGACTTGTAGAACAAATGGCCGTTGCATGAGTAGTTTCCATAGGTCATGTAGTCCGGAATCATAAGCGACAACCCAATCATCGTCATTTGGCAACATATACTTCGAGTTGCTCCCCTGAAAAACTGGTAAACGTTAGTGGTTTCTTCTTTTGATTGTTGTCGACATCAACCTCGAATGAGTCCTTCGACACATGAAGAATCCAGTAGCATTGGCAGTGTAATGGTGCGACGTATCCATTGCGATTTGCAACTGATGCCATCATTTTCAGTGATTCACCACCAAGTTGGATTTGCATTACATAAATACTGTCAACTCTATAAGGCCTTCTAGGGTTTTCGATCCAAACCACTCCGTCTGCGTTATCCTCCTTTCCTCGTTATTTTTCGTTTGCTATTCGAACCATTTTCTGACTCTTCAAGCGACAACTCTGCCAACCACTCGTGAGTTCTTTGTAAATATATGTGCAATATTCTTTTTTCGCCAACTCTAACAATAAGTGCAGAGTGTTTATTGCGTGAGAGCGTGGTCGTTGCTGACCCGAGTCTCATCTCGTCTTCCTATTGGGATAAGGAATGAGCAGTTCCGAGATCGGAAAACCTTGAGAAACCAACCTTTAAGGTGGTTTGATAATCTTCTAATCGTCTCTCGAAAGTCTTTTTCATGACATTCAAAGTAACCGAAGTGACTATTGGTTTTGGAGGTTTCCCTTTGTTCTTTGAGCGATCCCATTCAGAGTCGAAGAGGATAATCCTAATGAAAGAGACCAAAGCGGGTGGAAGATTTAGGGTTGCAAGGGATTTCGTAGAAGGGTCGATTTCCAGGAGAAATACACTATCCAGCGATAGTCAGTCGGTTTATCCTCCAGAGAATTCATACGTACTCGTCACCACCTTCTTCTAACCACCAATCAATCCTCTCATGAAGGTCAGAATCCTGGATTGCATCTCGGCGTGCCTCGCGCGCTTTTTCAAGGACGACATCTGCGCCAATTTCCACAACGTCCCATGGATTTCCTAGCTTGTCCTCCCCAAATAGATGGGCAGGCAAAGGACAGTAGTCCACAAAGCCAAATACACGCAGCAAGGCGGAATTGGGTCGATCGCCATATGTATTCCACTTGACACTTTACGTTAGTCAAGACTTGGAATGTCAATGTTTCTATAAACTTACAATTTGTTCTCCTGATTTTATCGGTTTCGTAGACACGATCTTGACGCATTCGGGTTCGCAGAACGGTTTAACCTTTTAGGACGTTAGTTACTCAGTTCGGCAACCTAAATGGGAACATACGTTATCGTGGCCATATCGTGCATTCAACATATCTGCAAGTGGAAGCACGACAACTTCTTCCTCATCCTCTTTTTCGTCATCATCGTCATCCACTTCCATTGACTCGGACATGTCGTGACCATCCTCCATCATCGTTGCATCCGCGTCGTTAACTCCCTCTAGCCCACTTTCTCCGTTCTCAACGGCTTGCGAAATCTCACTCTTAATGGTGAAGCTACGCGTGAGGAGAAGCGAACCCATGACGTGGTACATGTCGAAAGAATAGTGAAGGGCTAGATCAGCTGGTGGAAATAGATCTGGACGACTCTAAGTTAAGATAATTATACACATTTATCAGTGCACGAAAGGAGATCTTACCTGCATTGCGGGGACAACCTTCTCCCTGTAATCAACTTCTACTTGCCCCTTGCCCAGTTTGTCTTCGGAAGGGGTTAGTGATATCCTACGAGATAATTTTTTTTGGGGGGAAAAACCAACCTACCACGGCAGTGCCTTTCAGCTCGGCGAGGTCATCGTCACCCCAGAACATCGGTGTATCAAACTCTTTCGGGACAATTTCTATGATCATAAATCATCTTTGAATCAAGGTCTTCGATAATCACTTACTGAAATATTTATACCAGTTTGAGTTGGTCCCCATTGCAGCCTCCCACATCAAGTTTAATATGAGTCCAGACCAGTGCTCATCCAGCTTAAACGTATTCCACGCATCATGACCGAACTTGGAGAGTAAAACACAGGTTCGTTTACCAAGCACAAGTGACCATGGTATCGAAAAAAGGGTATAACCCTCCTATCTTTCCAATTGGCACAATCAGTTTCGAGATGAAGAGAATAAATTCTACTTACGGGGATGTCCTTAAGTGCTATGCCACCTCGTCCACCCTCAGAAGAAGGAAAGTTGACAATATCCATGGCAGAAAGGTCAACATAACCACCCTCCGATTGGAACCAGAGCAAAAAATCCGCGACATCTGGAGTTGGCATCGTGGTAGTCAGAGAATAACTTTCTCCAGAAATTTCGCAAAGGCACTCCTTCCCACGATCGATCAACCACCTTTCCAATGAACCTTGTTATGAATTTCGCTCTACGACGACAAACGGGCTCACTAACGTTTTGAGTAACGTTTATATCTCGCTCGAAATAATGGATTTATGATTTATCTGCGGTTCCGAAGCGACTGAATCCATCTCGATTGACTGGTAAGCATGGGCCATTGCTCATGTTGATCAATTGAAACGCAGGTCGCTTAAGCAATGTTCGCCCATACCACTGCGTCAGGTTAAAAAGTCTTCTACGCGCTAGACGTGGGAGTTGCGTCCTGCATATAGGCTATATTCTTGATTGCTGGACCTGATATAGAAACCTATGTTGCGCCGGATGAACTGGTCCTCACATATAGCTCATTTATCCTCCAGGCATTGACTCTTGGTACCCCCAGGAAGTACATTCGGACTTCTTTCTTGCTGGTTTAAATTCTCTTTGACTGTGGCATCCGGTCCTTTTCTCCGAGTCACTGGTCAAAGTTCCATCCAACAGGCCCATCTTTCCTAACAAAACTGGTATTCGTCGTGTAGGATCACGCTTCTAACTACGAATGGCTCAACCGTAACGTCCACAGGCATTCTCGGGTTAGCCGTTACGGAAGCATCAGGCCAGATATATACATTTTGGCTCGATCTCATGCGCAAGCGGATAGACTATCTCTCGACCTTGGATCACGCTTTACCTATGGAGTAAATTTCACGTTTCACTCACAAGCGCGGCCGCCTCGCTCCAGTGATCTCAGTTCTGCAGCTGTTCTTCTGTAAGCATAGTCCGGAGTATGACCGGAGACCTCCCTTTCATAATATGCCTACCCCTCGACATCCTTCAGTGGACCGTGACGAGTGATCCATTCTTCACGGGTTTTCGGCTCGATAGAAGTCAATCACAGACAAGCAAGGCAATGCGCAATTCAGCATATACGGCAGAATTCTTCTCTTAAATTGCTGTCGAGCGGTGGAAGAACTTTCATTCTTGATACAACCTTGCAAGAGATGCATACTAGATTACTCTCGACGCCACCGAAGAGCTCGAATTCCTTGATTAGTTATTCTTCTGGCGTTTCGACTGTTTGGGCCAGTCTTTGGCATCTGATTTCTCGACTGCTGCAGTCGCAAGGCAGCACTGCAATGCCAGGCGGTCCTATCCCTGTCCCTGGCAACTTTTGCGTCTGTCTACCGTGCCGATCCCTCATGCCTGCTGTCCTAATTGGACCTACCTGTTACCACTCGATCTCATGGTCTTGACTTCTCTTGTTCAGATAATGAAGAAAAAAAAACACCAAACAAAATTATGAGGGTCGAAAGCGAAGAATACTTCTTCAATTGATTCGAGGGATCGATGGGGATTGATAGTCGTCCGCCACTTGAACGTGAACGTCACGTTTTCCACTAAACTTTTCGTTGCTGATGCAGTTTTTCGGGCGTCGTAACAGGTCGAAGTGCTGTATTTGAGCTCTTGATGGTGCTCGCGCAGTAATGTGTGACTTCCATTGACGAGAAATTTTTGCAGGTCATGATGCATGAACCCTCATTGCTCCAATAATTTGCATCGATCAACATTATCGTATCTTGCTTATGAATAAACGGCTTGACTGCATCATCTGTGAAGGCTTTATATTGAGAGAAAGCTGCTTTCTGGAAGTAGTATTTTACTGGACATTTGACACGAAGGTTCTCGTTATGAACTTCAACTTGAACGTTCCTCTCCTTATTTGAGCCATCAAAATGATCGCGTGACTTCCATTCGGCTCTTCTGCTCTTAACCTTTAGAAAGAAGACTGAAGCCCGACAACGACTACTACGAACCCCATACTTGAATGGAGGTGCAGAGGAGATTGCAAACGAATCGAGATGCACTATTGGAACAATATTTCGCAAACTTAGAAGGCGTCTATGACCTGCAAGATACTCTGATTCAGAGCATTCTGCCATCTGTCACAGATGAGCTTGGACTGGGATCGGAAGCTCAGGAATGGGCAAAGGAGTGGCTGTCTGATACACGTATGTAACGAATCCTTTCAACCTGCATGTATTGACATCAATTCAAGCAACCGTATTTCGTATATTCAGGGTCTGTGCTTCGCTCGGGCTAGCTCCTCCCATTATCAGCTCATGTGTTCTAGAGAAATAGATTTACCCGATCATTTTGTTTGGAAACCGTGCAGAAGAATTTATTATGGCGCCTTCAGAATTTATGGCCATTAGAATCTCCTCGACCGATACCGAACCTCTACTGCCTGCCAATTCATATACGTGATCCACTGGGCAGACCCATTCTTGTTCTCCGGCCTAACTCAATGGATGAAACGCCGCCTTTTAACAAACAAAATGTTCTCATTCACGCGTTCGAACGTCTGAGGTTGCACTTGAAGCAGCTTTATGACAACTCAACAGATGATAATCCCACCCTTCAATACGTAGTGCTCTTGGACCTGAGTGAGCTGTCATTCCAAAGCATTGTAAGATTTTTATTTAACAAGTTCCACAATAGCGTTTAACTTTGAATGCAACCCCAGGATATCAACTTCTTCACCTGGATAGCGAAAGAGCTCTCTCCCCGATTTCCGGGAATGATCGGGGCAGGTGAGTTGTCCAATTTTGTTATTTCCGACAACAGTCTTACAAATTCCTATCCTAATAGTCTTTATGCTTAATTACTCTTGGGCTCATTCTGGAATTTGGGGAGTAATCAAGTATGTTTGTCGTCGTTGTATTATATTTTTGCCTTTAGGCTCATTTCAATTAGGCGTTTACTCCCAGAAGCAGCACTCTCTCGAATATATTTTCCTTCAAATAAAGAATTGATAGAGTGCTTGACCTCCTCAGCCTTACCGCAAGGTAAAGTTCGGCGATCACTCCCCATAAATTTGAGCTGACCAGGGCCCGAAAGAATTCGGAGGATCGTTGCCATCTTTGTTTAACCTCGAAGATCCGCTTCGTCCAAGACACTTGACTCCGTCCCCTGTCCTTAACCCTGCGCTCTCCAAAAACGTCGTAGAGTTTGCTACCGCCTCGCACAATGGATCAATTTCTCGGCTATCGTCAACATCTGCGTTGAACCCATTCTACGGGTATCCAGTAGCACCCGCTCCAACGAGAGGAGTCCCCACCCTCAGATTTGGGCGCCGGCGGAAACGAGACTTAATTCGAACGTTGGCGAAACTTTTTTGGCTACGGTGGCATAGCCAAATTAACACTATCCTCTGTCTTGGCGTGATTGTCGTCTTGTTCAGATTCGTGTCGAGGAAAGGATTATTGCGCCTCCCTCGAGGCCCTCTCTAGCCTTCTTTGGCAGGCCGTCTGCGGTTTGAAAAGGCCTTCTGTCAGCCAGGACATAGTTATTTCTATGACCCTATTGATTCCCTTAGCAGACTAGTATACTCTGCAAGCTTAATCATATGTAATTGTGGTTGAACAAGAACTCAGTCGACACTAGAGGAAGTATTCCGGGAGCTGATTGCAAATTAGGTGATGACCAAAAAATAGATTGGAGAAAAGTTTACCTTTCCTCCCGCATTCTGCGCCGCCTGCTGAGTGGGGCCATCCCGCTCGTTCTCAGGCGCAGCTTCGAAGACGTTGAAGTACATTGATCCTCCCGGTCCCACTTCAAGTATACTAGCGGAATTACCGCAACGGTAGCAATAGTTCGGTGCCGACCAAACGGTAGAAAGGTGTTTGTCAAATAGGGAAGAGTATCCCTCCATGCACAGCTGATGTGCACGTAGAATATGCTGCATGTTGTTCTCGTCAAGGAATTTATATACTACTCCGGAGCCAAAGGTGTACCCAGCTCCCCTGGATCATTTTTAATGCTTCTAGACGATGAGCAAAATGGATAAACCCACCGGGGTGATATTGCGAAGTCTTCCTTTTCAGGGTCGGGATCAGACCATACCAAGTCTGCCATTGGCCCTTCGTGAGGTATTTCTGGGGATAAAATTTGTAAACAAAGCCAGTATTCTGAAGTCAAGAGAACGATACCTCTAAATCGATCGACGACTTTGATCTGGTCAATAGAGTGTATCGAAGGTGAGAGTCCTAATGAATCATTTTGGTCAAAATTGAAAGTTAAAAAAAAAGTTTAGAGTGACACACCTCCGTGAACGCAAAATATCCGATCATCGATGACAACGGACAATGTCAAGAAGTCAAACATATCCGTAAAATAAGTCCAGACGTGAGAAGAGCCGTATTTCCGCACACATTCTGTATAGAATCCATACGTCTGTAGAGCGGATAAGAGTGCCCATCAGGTGTGACGAACAACGAACAAACTAACTTGAGTAACGGCTCTTGATTCATGGTTGCCTCTGATTAGCTGCACTCGATCGGGATAACGGAGTTTGAGACATGTTAGAAGAGAAATTGTTTCAACGGAGAAGAGTCCGCGATCCACATAGTCGCCTTGAGAAGAGAGTAAGTAATAAGTACGATTGGAGCACCATCTTCCATACCCAAGAACAAATAATTCGTGTTCGGAGCGTACCCTCCTATCCGGAATATTTCTATTAGATCGTAAAATTGGCTGATAAATCACGTCAGAACATCTCGATAGGTGGGCGGGACTGACAGACCCATGAATGTCGCCGACGACGGTGACTGGTGCGCTGACGTGCACAACATTTGATTCGCGCATTAGAACCTCCTTAGTTTTTTCACATATTTCCCGTAGAAGCACCTCATGCAACAGCTGTTTTCTTAAGAGCTGGGCGATGCAGGCGTCGAGATCGAAAGGAGCCATTATTGATGACTTTGAAAGGCATAGAGAACTGTCGCGATCATTATTTGATCCTGTTTGGCTGCATCTTCAATTATAACTTGCAGTTCGGTCTCTTACACTTTAGAAGAGGTTCTGTTCTTCTCTTTATCAAGTATATCTGTCTGATTAAGGATCTACTTACCCTTCCTATTAAGCACAGCGGTGTGTCCCAGCAAAGTCTCCGTTTCACTTGCTCCCATTTTCAACTGAAAATTAAACAAATTCTGCATGGAAGAGGCAATCAAATTAATTCAATAAAGCCATTGCACAGCCTGGCGATTTTCTCGCGTCTTTTTTGACGTGAACGCTGAAAGCTGATAGGAATTATTTTTGCAGGAGCTGCCCATCTTCTGGAGTTTCCATTTCATCGTGATGCTCTGATATCAAAGATTCCTCCCTCTCTTTGCTAGGATGATCATCCCTGTGTTCATTAATCTATGGACGAAACTTACTAGTTGGGATCTGCGAACGCGAGCCGCTCTCCATCATTCGTTTCTGATCAATATTCCCGTCGCAATTTCTGTGAATTCGAATGCCACTGCAATGTATCTCTTGCGTGCGCAATATCAATGCCTAGTCACGGTTCTATGACGAAGTGGCAGACAAAATTCTCATTGTGGATTGCGCAGTGAACATATTCAAGCCAAAACAGTATTCGTCAAGCTAATCGAACAGCGTGTCATTGCGAGAATCCATTCAAGACATTTGCCGTAAATCCCGGAACAACCTCAAACGTATGTCCATGACGTTTTCACATCCGAGAAACCTTCCTTCTCGACTAATAAACTCTTTAAACCCCATATACTTGTTTTCTAGACACCAAAGGCAATCTCCTGACTTGGAAATTCGAACCTGAGTGTGTGAACGTACGTCGCAATTTATTTAACCCTGGTAACTTGACTAGCTATGATAGGGTTCAAATAATGGCATATTTGACACCATTGTGTCAGGGTGCCTAACTTCTTTTGGCTTCATCTTTCTCGATTCCTTCCACAGTCCCGTGCCGAATCTCCAGGGTAGGCGAAAGGCACCGTCATCTACAGATTCATCTAAGCTTGGTACCCCGAAACACGGCCAGCATGGTTTCGATGCATGATTTCTCCAGGCAAAAGGGACTCCTGATCAGAGGTAAGCTGCTGTGCGATGAAGGGTCTTCTGCCTGCTGTTTCCGAAGTGATGCTTCTCCAGTAATAATGCTACTGCGAGTCGATGTAGCTCGGTTCAGGATAGATGGCGGCCGTGGATAGCGGCCTATCCCGTCTCTCGGAACGCAGGACATTTGGTTATGATCTAATTCACGATATTATGCCGTCCCGGTACCATGCAATTCCAAGTTAGTCTAGGACACCAGGCGGCTCCGTCCTATTAAAGGACAGGCCCCCTCCACTCCCTCCTTGGTCAATTTCTTCCACGACTCTATCCCATCAACTACAAACACTTTCCTTCCACCCAGATTCTCTGATGAATCACCGCGAGCCTCGTCTCTATCCGTACGATGGCCACCAATCCGCCTGGGCCTCCAGCCAGGTTTCTACCCATAATCTCGACTACGTAACCAATGGGTACTATGATACCTCGAACCACTACTATACATCCCCTAGTCAGGAGATAAATAGTATGAGTGACAGTGGGTGCATAGTCATCACTTATTTCTGACCTCGCTAATACCTCATCACAGTGGCCAGTCCTTCTGGTCCTTACTTCCGTAGCATGACACCTTCTCTTATGTCAGGACATCGTTATCCTCACGCAAGCCGTGAGCCACGGTATCTACCTTCGCAAGACTTCGTATCCCCGACATCGCCTCTGGGTCCGTCCGTGTGTGCCCAGCATTCAGTTCATTATGCATCGCACTGCCTCCCTGCCCTGGACCAAAACACAGCGCATTTAAATCAGCCGACCCAACAAACACGATTCATCCCAACCCCATCGCAGATCGCCCACGCCTATTCCACATACTCGCCGCAAATCAGCAACTCTGCTTTGCAAGGGGACCTCTATGATTCCTCTATCGACTATTCGTCCTCCCCTCATATGAACACCATCCAGCGTCGCCCATCTCGCACATTGATTGGCCGTCCGCGCGGTGGATCTGTAGCAGGCAGTACATCCCCAACAACCGCATCGTCTCCATCAGGCGAGAGGTTTCCTTGCGAAAAGTGCGGCAAAACATTTTCCAGATCGCATGATCGGAAAAGACACTACGAGACGCAACACCTTCCGTCTCCAATTATTCATCGCTGCATGTATTGTCATAAGGAGTTTAGCAGGTGCGATTCGTCCCCTTATTCTGCTCCGTGTTGGACACGACATCGACCCTCGTGATATTCTGATATTCTTTCCTTCAGGGCTGATTCCTTGAAAAGGCATCTAGATAACGGATGTGACGAGATGCGTTCGTAAATCACTCCTGACAAAATTTCTTGCATTTCATCAGTGAGCTTTTCCCTCCGTCCAGTCATTCACTTTTTGACACTTACGCATTCGTTTCTCTCAGTCACACCCTTCTTATCTTGTTTCAATTAACAGCTATAAATAATTACCACATTGGGGTAACCAACGTTTCCCCCCACTGACAGTGACGGCTGAGTTCGTTGCATTCGCCATCGGTCGCATGGGAGCGGCCTCCATTCGCGAGCGACAGGTATTTTTTATTGTATCCCAAGGGGCATATGTAATGAAAATTACCAAATATTCTTGTCATAGATTTTAGTCCTTAAGGATATTATGTATATACGTCGGCAGTTTGCGTAACGGCATTGCAACACGTTACATTATATACAAGTATCTGGGGACAACATGTCGAACATAGATTAATTGCTTCTGCCAGGAGGTCCGCCGGCGTGTGCTTTAAATCCATTCCAAGCCTTATGGCAACCATTCAAGTCGATGACATGGGAGCATCGACCGCGATCATGAAATCGATAATATATATTTGAACAACCTGCCCAAACGGCTTAGTTAGAGGTTATGCCACTAACTCGGATCACAGACACGACCCTTAGCCTTCAGATGGTCAGGATTTTATCGGTGCCTTGCAGGGTCCAGTCATGTACCACCGCTGCAAGGTATTTAGGTAAATTCACGTCGGCAGCAGGTGAAAAGACAACGCTTCGGTTTCATTTGTGCTCGGTACTCAGTAAATGACGTCTATAGTAATCAACTGTCGGCCGACAGTCATTTTTAGTCAACAAACTTTTTAGCCGGTTCAAATGAAACGGTGGATTTTGTCCTTCCCTTCCTCAAGCCTGAAGGTCGAAGCCTTCGGTCCTGACAGAGATGTAGTTACTAGAACCGTGCAGACTTGGGACTCCGTGCGGCCTACTCGGAGACGTTTGGAATCCGAAAAGGACGACGACGTATCCAGGTCATGTACTTCCGACTCCGCAGAAGGTATAGCTTGAACACGAGCCATCGCCTCTATATGACGCAAGTACCAGTGGAATGGAGAGTGCTGTCTAGAGTGACAGGATTGATTAACATTTAAGTGATAGTATGGAAAACCCCCCACATTAATGTCATTCTGAAGCCGAATTATCGTCATCCTCTTGGACTCCCTCAACAGCACGCAGTCCCTCGATTTCTACCGGTCCAGTACCGCCCTCTCCATCAGATTCTCTGCCTTCTTTCTCTTTCTCCTCCCTCTCGTTCCGTTTCTTATTGACCTTCTCGATAATCTTATCCGCTCGGTTGAATATCCCCCCGGTGGTCGCACCGCACGCGAGGCATTTCGGGGTTTTCGCGTACCGTTTGATGGCACAGGCGGAGCAGTAGTAGTGCCCACAACGAGTCACGACAGGGTCGGTGTAGTGTTTTCGACAGATGAGGCAGGCAAAAGGGACGTCTTCTTCGGAATCATCAGAATCTGAAACGTCCTCTACTCGCTTCTTCGGGTTCTCGGCTAGTTTATCGAGCTGCCAGCCTGCCAGGTCTAGTGAAGCAAAAAGAATTAGAAATTTGATACTTTTTTAAAAGATAATTGATACTAACATGTTCCTCTGTCGTGAAGGAATTTACATGTATCACCAAAGCCACAGTAACCAGTTTCTGTCAAGTGGTCAGTACAACGGGAAGGCACAACCTGAAAAATGACTTGCCTTTATAATCTTTACACACATCAGGCTGATAATCTACAATGGTAACAGTCCGAATTGTATTCGTGCTCCGTTGGGGTCCGACTCTCTTGGCTTTGGAAACCTCGGTAGTCTTCTTTAGATGATGTTTGTATGCCGCATGCCCATGATACTGTCCATCATTCGGGACGTCCAGATCATCCAACCCAGCATCCTCCCTTTCCTTCTTGTGTCTTTTTGCCAACAGGTCCGCGACCTCATCTCCCGCTATGATCTCCATCGCGGTATTTAAATGGGAACCTGCGGCAGTCCATTTTACATCTGGCCCGTCGTCATGTTCATCCCTGGACCGTTTCGTCCCTGCAGACAAAAGGTTTGAGGTAGTTCTCTTTGTGGGAAGAACGACTTCAGACTTGGACGTGGATGGCTGGTTGGCGCTGGAAGGTGAGAGAGAACGTTTCCTCGACGTTGTTGGTCGAGCTTTCTTCTTAAAGAAACGGACATTGATATGTTCGTCTGTCGATACCATGTGGAAGAGGTTTGATGACTAAGCGGCTCTCCGTTCTAAAAAATCCGCCGGACACCTGATAGCGAGCTGAGTCAGCAAAGCGTGGGTCCGGACCGAACTGATAAATTGTATGCATTGACCGCTATCTTCCCAGTCAATGCCTCCCCCGTCGTCGCTCCAGGGCCTCAATATCATACACCCTGCACACGACTCCGCCCCTGCCAACTCCAGAGACCTAAGTCAGGCCTATCCCGATCTCTCTGCACAACTGGACCTCTGGGCGAGTCTCAACTTCGAGTCTGATGATCCCCTTGCCCACGAAAACAACCAACCTAAAAATTCTCTTCGTTTACTACCCGACGAAGAAGAGGAAGAGGCAAGGTCCCCAGTCACTGAGGAAAACGCCATCCGCGATGGCCATACTAACGTCGTTACCCCAACCACCACCGTAACCCAAAATATTCCTGGATTAATTAACCCAGTACAGGCAGTCGCTGCTGCTGCTGCCGTCGCCGCCGCTCAATCATTCGACTTGAATGCTCTTTTGGCAAGCTTTGGCCTCGATTCGTTCGCAACAGCACCCCAGGCTCAGCCCCCATTACAGCAACTGCAATCTCATCCACACGTTATCACTCCGTCTCTCGCTCAGCTTTTGGCCCTTCATTCCGTCGGTTATCCTCCTCATGCATATTCTCTTCCCCCTATCAATCCATCATCTCTCCCTTCGCCCCGTGATCCACCTGTTACCTCAGAGGAGTCTTACGGGTCTGCGAAACGTCCTCGCACACGCAGATCATCCGTAACCATTGACTCGCCAGAAGACGGGTCACCTTCATCAGTCACAACTCCAGGAACCCCGACCACATCCAGCTCTACTTTTTCCTCTTCTATTCTCACTCCCCTGTCTGCTTCCGAGGATAAACGCCGCAGGAATACAGCAGCAAGTGCGCGGTTCAGGCTGAAGAAGAAGGAAAGAGAGGCTGCCTTAGAGTCAAAGGCTAAGGATCTGGAGAGTAAAGTCGTTGACCTCGAGAGGGAGTGCGAGGCCCTGCGTAGAGAAAACGGATGGTTGAAGGGCTTGGTTGTGGGCGTCACTGGTGCTGCCGCTCAAGTTCCTAACGGTCAAGGACTCGTTGCCCCTTCTCCCACATCAACTGGCACCAAAAGAAGTCGTGACGATCCAGGGTCTGTATAATTTCAAAAGTTTCTTTTCTTTTCTTGTTGTGTTGTCGTCAATTTCTCAAGTAAAATTTTTCCCAAAAATTTTTGTGGTCCTTGCATTCTCGTCCCCCTTCCGTCCATTCAAGTATATGTAGCTTTACGGACGGGATGAGGGAAATATCACCATGTCTGCCTCTTATCATCGCTTCATACAAACATCGAAATGACATCATGTCAAGTCAACGTGGGGCCCCAGTCTGTTAAGCTTATATTACCCCGCAGTTGGGCGGCTATTGTCGATCATCACAGGCGATTTACAACATTTTGTCGAACTGGCTTCACGATCAGCTACCAGTGGTGGTGTGTTAGGGGGAGGATCGGGACTATCGGACGACTTAACCTTCCACTTACTTGGATCAACACATTCAATGGTGACGGAGCACACCGTCTGTGCGGCATTACGGTGGCTGGTGACTTGGCAACAATTGATTCTCATATTTGATAACAATGACCACGAGAAAAACACGCCAAGGAGGCCTCAAGTTCATCCTGTTTGATTGGTTGTTACAACTTTGTTATGTTTGATGGTCCAAATCTAAGTCCTTCTGCGATCGCATTCCGCTCCATCAGTATTCCATGTACCTGCATTCTTAGGCCATGGATCTGTGCTCTGAGAGACATACTCTCCTCTCCCAAACGAAGCGTCTCGTTCGCAAGTGCCATCTCGCCTCGCCTTCCGACTGCATCGATTGCCCCTGCCAAACCCACCACACTCTCCCTCAATCCGGCCAGTGTACCCTCAACAGTGTTTTCGACATCGAGGGGTGCAATGGAAGGTATCTTGAATAATCCCCCGCCTCCACTCTGATGACCTCCGATATAAAACGATACATCCGTACGGTCCCTTTCTACACCCGAACTTGGGCTTCCATCGACACCCCTGCTTGTCGCGTCGTCCATGGAGCTCGAACCTGGATTCGTATCCTGAGAGATGGTTTTGTACCAAGGCCCTAGAATCCCCTTAATCACCCCCATTTCCTTCTTCAAGACTTGCACGGTGTTATCTGTCGTTTCCAAGCGATGCCGCAACACTATATTTTGTTCTGTCAATAATGCAACCTTTGCGTCGTTGTATGATATGTAGTCCTTCAATGATTCATAAGGGCAGATGAACAAATGCTCTGACAACGAATCATCGAGATCGCAGGAGAATGGACACCCGTGAGCGGCGTGTGGACATTTGATCTGGAAAACGCATCTTTTCAGCCCAGGGCGATGATGAAAGCAAAGGTTAAATAACCTGTTCCTCCCCCGCTTCGTCGTTATCTTTCTTCGCATCTTCTTCTCCCAGAGCACCATCCACATCCCTGCCTTCTCCAAAGAGACATTCCTCTTTTAAATGGACAGGCATCATCTGCCGCTGACAAGTCGTTTCGCAACCCTCCGTTCTGTGTGGACACTCTACTATCAATTCATCCACCAACTACTTCAGGGATCGACAATCAATAGAACCATAAACAAAAAAATGATTTAGAGCTCACGGCTCTGACGATCCCACCCGCGTCTACCAGGTCTTGGACCTTCACTAATCGTCTGTCGACGGGACAATGAGGAGAGTGCTCTAATGCTTGAACGATACATTCATAGCAGAATGTATGGGCGCAGGTTTGAGTCGTGACAGGTCGGACAAAGGGTGCATGGCATATACAGCAGATCAGGTTAGAGTTTGGGGTACCAACGTAATTGAAGACGAGAGACATCGGGAGATTGTGCTGCCCTTGTGACCGTGATTACATGTCACAGCAGTTATCGCTGACAAGAATACTCAAAGAATACTTATGGCTTCCACAGCGAAATTGTCCATTGCATCTGCCATCGCTTTATCAACTGGCTACAGGATGCCACTTCTAGGATTTGGTGTATTTCAAAACTATGATACCAAAGCCTCCGTGTTGGAGGCATTCAAAGCGGGTTATCGGTAAGTTGCCCTGAAGTACCAACGTAGTTTAAGTGGCTTATAGGATGCAACAGGCATATAGACTCTGCTCAAGCGTATAGAAATGAAGCACATGTAGCTGAGGCCTGGAGAGAGTCTGGATTGGATAGAGAGCAGGTCTTCATCAGTTAGTAAGGAGATTCCAATGTTTCGCCCCTTCTCACGCGATAGTGATAGCCACCAAGTGTGCATCTAGGCAACACGGCTATCAATCCACTCTGAAGGGTGTCGATGCGTCACTTGAGAAGATGGGATTGGGTTCGTCGTAATCTCTTCTGAATTATTATATCCGAATATCTTACCTATGCACAGATTATATCGACCTTTTCCTTATACACGATCCCTTATCTGGAAAACAGCGTCGTTTGGAGACCTATAAGGCTCTTCTAGAATCAAAGGCAGCAGGGAAGATAAGATCTGTCGGCGTGTCGAATTAGTGGGTTTCCTCTCCTCGACCTGTAAATTCAATTCACGACATCGCAATTCCAGCAACATCAAACATATTGAAGAAATTAAAATGGAAGGTTATGAAATACCTTCTGTCAACCAGATCGAGGTACTTACCTCCTCTCCTTTTTTTAAAAAAACCAACGATTGTTGCACCCCTAGCTTCATCCATTCTGCCAGCAAAAACCGATCGTCGAGTATTGCAGAAAAAACAACATAGTCGTACAAGCATATTGTCCCATCCTTCGTGGAAAGATGGACCATCCTATTATTCTAGAAATCGCCAAAAAGGCATGTACCATAACAGGTTGATTCCCGAGTGTGTTTTAAACTGCTACACAGTACGATCGTGACCCTGCCCAAATTCTCATTCGGTGGTCTCTCCAGAGCGGGTGAGTTGCTAATTTGGTTTTACCAAAAGTACTTCTTTCTTAAATTCCCCATAGCTTTGTTCCTCTCCCAAAGAGTGCCACACCTTCGCGTATTCATTCCAACGCTTCTGTATACGATTTTGAGCTTTCAGATGAGGATATGGGAGCATTGAATGCTTTAGATCGCGGAAAGGCGGGTGCAATCAGTTGGAATCCAGTTGATGCCGATTAACAAGGGTCAATTGGGACTTTTCTTTCGAGATTTTGACAATCCGTGTACCCGAAATGGCAGAACTTCATTCATCTCTCAATGTTTGGCTCGTCTCCTTCTTAACGCAGAGTGGTTAGAAAACGTTTTCCCTCCAGTGATATTGCCCGAACCATTGCGAGTTAAACTTAAAGGCTTTTGTTCCTCAGGCTGTGACCCAGCCGAGTTTCAACTTTCTGCTATTTAAGAACCTACCATGCGAGACGAATCCGGAACGTTTCTGATTCACCAAGTCGCCATTGACAGCCAGAGTTTAACTAGACACGCTACGTGAATTGCTCGGAACTCTAGACTGCACCGTGGAGGCTCCCAAGGACAGTGGCGAAGATGTCGTTGGTGTGGGAGGGCAAGGACCGACCGTTGTCGGGCTATCTTCGCAGTCGTGCAAGCAGCAGCTTCTCTAAAAGGTGCCTCAAAAACGAAGACACGGGAACATTACAGCATTTCAATGGCCCGATGTGCCACATCGAGGTTACAGGTTACATTGGTTGCTGCTTCGATCCCATTTACATTTTGTCCGTCGCACGCATAAAATCAGAGAAGCCAGCTGCCAGGGTCCGAGAGCCTCCTCTGCATGAAATATAAAACCTCATTGGTGGCAGAGTTCCTCCAGGGAACGTGAGTCTACCCCGGATCCAGAGATGGCAAAGAGATGGCTTTGTTAGACAACCATCTTTAAATAAAATTCAAACACAGTATCGGATTTAAACGACCCTGTAGGGCGCGGGTCGTCTGGGTATTTTCCCAGAGAGTGGGGGGCTTTAGTCATTGAAGATTCGGATTGCCTTGGTTTCAGGTAGTTCTGCCTGGGTCATAATGGAGGTTTGAGGCTCCACCAGACGAACTCGTTTCTTAGCAGGAGATCCTGGAGAATTGAGACATAAATCGCTCAGAGAAAGTCGTCCTCAATGTACCTTTGTTACTCGCCATCCAACTGCGCCTTCACAATAACGTGGATGCTCCCCTTGGACATCAGGAAAAACACTTGATATTTGGACGGCTCCCAACGGAAATTCATAGCGTACCGACATTGGCTGACTCTCTCGGCTTCTCCTTTAAAATCGCCTGCATCATGTCGAGATACTTACTCATGATCAGCGCGAATGTCAAGCACTGCCACCAAATCAGCATCGGCCCGCATTTCGTCACTTCTGTTCTTTCCTCCTGCGGTGCGGTATCTCAGCCCGCGTATGATGTCGGACGATGTTGCGGACGACCCAACATACAATCCATTCGCCGAGCATGACCACGAATATGACAGGCCGACGACTTCTCAAGGTTACTACCACTCCGCATTCATTCCAAGTTTGAACGACAGTCCATTCCCGTTGCGGGGAGAACAAAGGTCAGAGCGCGGAAGAGAGAGAAAAGGACACCTGAGATCCAGGTCTGATGTCCAGCTTGTGTCACCCAATAGTGCTGGATTGCATCCGTTGAAATCAGCACTGTTTGCTTCCGTTGACGATTCTCTCTCCGATGTTACCAGGCCGAACCTTTTTCGGATCGTCAGTGAGGGCCAGACTTCACCTCCTCAGGAAGAGGAGTCGTCGAGTAATGAAACGGACGTGGTCATTGAAGAGAAAGACGTGATTCTACATCATGTACTTACAATTCCTTCTTTGCAAGTCCAATATTGACGCCAAACACTATAGGTGACACCAAAGGACTCCCTTGCTGGCGTTGCACTAAAGTATGGAATTACACTAGCCAACCTTCGAAGAGCAAATCAGCTCTGGACGTCCGACTCTATCCATCGTCGCTCAGTCCTTTACATTCCCGTCGAGGTCGCTTCTCGTGCCCAGGATTATATCCAAGAGAACACTGACGCTTCAGAGGAGGAAACCAATGTTTTGAACAATGGCGCTCACTCTTCCCCGTTGTCATTTGACGAAGACAAGAGCGATGTTGGCGGACTTACAAAACCATCCATTAACGTCGTCCGTGTACCAGCCAGCCAGTTGACGTATTTCCCTCCGTCGTCCACAAAGAACTTGGACTCCAGATCCAATAGACAATCCCTGGACAATCCAAGCCCTTCTAGCCAGAGAATTTCGCCCACATCAAGTAACAAGTACGACCCCACACTCCCGAATAACTCACTCACATCAATCCTCACTGCCCTCCCGATCGCTGCATCAACCCGAGACGAAATTATCAGCAGACTATCCTTTGACAGTGTCAGTTCGAGTTACAGCGACACTTCGCGTGACAGTCCAAGCAACGAGAATAGCCACGAATTGGGTGAGGTCCGCAAGCTAAGACGTGGGTGGAAGGACGAACTCATGGTTTCTCTCTCAAACGAGGGCGATGCATACAATATGTCGATGGCCACACCAAAGGGGCGCCCTCTGAACGACTCCTTACCGCCAAGCCCTACAACTGCCACACGCCAACTTCCACTTGCACCACCCGGTTCTTTGCCTAAATCCTCTCATGTTCGTTCCATTTCCTCCTGCTCTCCACCTCGATTCTACGTTTCGCAACCCCATGAAACATTCGTCCGGACTTCACAACCGGAACCCTCACCTGCTATGGAGATCCCTATCCGACGCAGTAGTACTCTTAGTGCTGTATCCGGCAAGAGACTACAAGCCACTTTTGGTGTCGAACACCGGACTAGTGCCCGTAAGGACAGGAGGGGGGTCAAAGATATTGATCTGCATTCTTTAGCCCAGAGAATGAGGGTACATGATCCCCAGCCATGATGCATCTTGTCAGATGATTCTGCTTATACCTTACTGCGGCTTTTAAATGACACACACACATCTGTCTACACGTTGAAGAAACATAGCACTATTCACCCATCCTGTGATTTCGTATGAAAAGTGAGAGAAGCAGTTATACAATTGGGTATGTATTCGAAAATTTTACAAAAAAAAATCTTTTTTGTGAGTCCTTTAGTTACATTTTACTCAAAATCCTTGGTCGTGTTTCCCTTCCTCATAAAACTTTTGCATGCGATTGATGATACTATCGAGACCTTGCAACCAATTTTCCAACTCCTTGTCGAAATCCTCATCACTGACTGGGGTTCCACCGTCAGGGTCAGCGGTAAGCTTTGCGTAGAAGTCAACACGATAAGGACACGCTTTCATCGCCACCTGTTGTAAACGATGTTAGAAAGGGGGAAAAGGGTATCTTTCAAAACGACTTACCGAGAAAATGGGTCTGACAAACATGTTATGGTGCTGCTTCAAGGTTTTTTCGTATGAATTCAGGAAAGCTACATTAAGCTCATGTTTTTTGTTTTCCTGGGAGTATTGGAGTGCTTTGCATGTGAAGGACAGTCCTCGGAGTAGCCAGAGGAGACCCTCGGTCGCAACGCGTTTCTTTTCGGTTTTCTCGTTCTCGACCAAGGATTCGAGTGTCCCAGAGAGAGATTTGGCAGCGTCATAGCGGGCTTGGACTTTCTGCAAGTAGATGTCATCAGATCTGAATATTTCAAGTGGACAAAAGGGTAATCATTACCCCAATGTTGCCGCTCAGGTCGCGAGTAACAGGTGTGAATGCTGCGGCCCCAAGCAAATCTGGGGAATTTAGTCTTTCGTGTTAGAGAGTAGAATGTTCCATACTAAACAAGCCAACCAAGCCTTTGGACGCTTCGATGAACTTGACTGTATCAACGCCTGATTCGGTGACAGGGACGTCTGCGAAGGACTATCGATTCCATCATCAGAGGAATTCATAAAACACAAGATGAGTCTTTTTACTGACGGTGACGGTTTGGAGGTATGGTGCCATTGTTGGGATGGGAGAAGAGGTATCAGATCAAATTCCCTTTTTGGTATATTATGATCACCTCTCTTGTCAGGATGCCTCATGCAGATACGTCTCTAGTTCCAACAAGGTACTAGTACAATATCCAACGTATGTATTTGTTGAAAATTTCTCTTAGCATCCAAACAAAACCCGAATTCTGGGTACATGTCCATGCCCAACTTCACAATTTGTTAGCAGAAGGCCAAAGGGACTGGGTGCGCCACGACTCAGAAAGTAGTACACTACCACAACCTTCTGCCAACAGATCACCAACTTGGCAAATGCATCGTCGCTGATCTTCAATTCTCTGCTTGCATTCCGAATCCCAAGTGAGGCTGTCAACTGGTGTGGTGAGGGAGATTTCTCAATGTGAATATGTGATTTAAGCACTATTTAAAACAGGGTTTTACATAGACTCAGCGCTGTATCCTCCGCCACGCTATTCCGACTCCCATAATACTCCTGACGCGTCCAATCACAATCGCTTACTGCTCGGTCCCTTCTGTGGAAAACCTGCATGTCAGTTCATCTCCGTGGCTCCAGAAAAATCAAGAGGAGTCTGCGCGGACGCTTATCTCCAACGCAAAACACTCATCGTAAAAGACGTCGACCAATACCCGGGACACATTGCTTGCGATGACAAAACGAAGAGCGAAATCGTCCTTCCTCTCATATACGGAGTCGACAGTGACAAAATTGTCGTTTTGGGAGTTTTGGATTTGGACTGCCTTGCCATCGATGGATTTGATGAGGAAGACAGGGAAGGATTAGAAAAAATCGCAAAGCTTATCGTAAATTCATGCAACTGGTAGAAAACACCAAGTGATCAGACTAATCAGATTTGTTCTTCAAAAATTCCACATGTAGTTTGCCTTGATTCGCATGATCCTTCTGCACCTTCTTTGCCTGGTTCTTGCTGAGCTCCTTGCCTCCCCCATCGGTGAGAGGGATCCCTTGTTCATCCCATGAACCATACGTTCCTTCTGGTACATTGGGAGATTTGAACATCTCTTGGGGAGGCACACGACCTTTCTCGAGTTTCTGAATACGTTTCTGTCGGTCAGCCTCGATCTGAGCCTGCTTCTTCGCAGCCTTCGATTCTACAAGAGCCTTTTTCTCTTCCCTCGCTTTCATCAATTCGGCTGGAGAAACCAACTTCACTAGTGCCTTGCCATCTAAAGAATATTCCCAATTGGTCAAAGATGCAGAATTTGAGATTCATTTTGACAATACCTTCTTGGTCATCCAGCGCGACGCCCAGTGGCACAAGATCGAAATCCCGGAGTCTATCGGAAAGCGAGAGAATATCCTTGAGTGCTGTATCTCCTTTTCCAATTGCAAGCTTCCGAATGTTATCTCTAAATGCCGATAATATTTTCAAATATGGCATCAAAATTTCTTCCCGCTTGAAAGGAGAAATAAAAATAGTTAAACCCAAGAATCGAACCAACAGACGGCAAAGAACTCACATTGGCATTACCCTCCCTGCTCTCCACCTGACCCCAGCCAATTTCCGCCTTCTCGCCTTCTCCAAGACCAAACATCCGGAGCATATTTCCAACCCACTCTGCGACTAACCTGACAAGTCTGACATTGAGTACCGTCCCTCGAGAGTTGATATACACATTGGTCTTTGAAACGAGATCACGAAGCGTGACCATCGCCTCTGGCGTGTTGAAAGAATCGCAGAGGGCTTCCCTGAAAGCAGTCTGGCTCTTGGACAGACTGGTCGAGTCCTTTTCAGTCTTCACATGAATATCGAAGTAAATAGTCAGTTCACCTGGATAACAAGTCTTGCTCTGGCTCTTCGAAGTGGTGATGACCATCTGATGCGGGTTCATCCGGATTTGCCCTGCTAACAAGGGCTTTCACTATGGTGAAGAAGTTCTGATCATGGATGAGCCATTGGCGATGCTTTGAAGAAAGAAAGAGAGGGGTGCGAACATTGAATGTAATTTCTAGATTTCTAACCTCCCCCGTCATCAGGGACTCAGAGAAATCAATTTTTGCATTCCAAAGCTGGGTAAGGAACGCTAAACGAAGTTGACGAGGCGTAAATTTCTCAAGGATTTCCTAAAGCATAAAATATCAACGCCAATCCAAATGGTAAAAGCATTTCGGTTTGCCCACGTCTATAGTAATGAAGTTTTTGAGAGACTTGCTCATCTTCAGACCTTCGATATGGAGATGTCCGGTGTGGAGGAAGTAATTAACCCAAGAATTGCAATTGTGATATGCCTAGATAGATTCGATTAAACATGCTTCGTCGATGAATCCAACAGCACCTACTTCACTTTGAGCCACCTCATTATCATGATGTGGGAACGCAAGATCGATTCCGCCAGAGTGAATATCCATGTTATCCCCAAAGATTGCGCTGGCCATAACAGAACATTCGATATGCCAACCAGGTCGTCCCGGACCCCAGGGAGATGGCCACGCCGGCTCGCCTGTCTTTGATCCTTTCCAAAGAGCAAAATCAGACGGTGATCGTCTTCCTTTCTGTGTCGCCAGGGAACCTAAGAAAATGTGTCAGGTGAAAAAGAATGCATTTTCGCAGCTACAAACCTTCGCCTCCTTCAAGCAAATCCCGGTTGCCCTTACTCCAAGGCTCGAGTTTTGCGTAGTAATGTCCTTCAGCTTTGTCAAAGGTTGTTGTGTTAAAGTAAACACTCCCTTCCGCTTCATATGCATATCCATTCGAAATGATCCGTTCGACGAAGGCGACTATCTCTGGCACATATTCTGTTACTCGCGTGACAATGTCAGGGTCGCGTACGCGTAGACGAGCCATATCTTGGAAGAATTTGGCTTCCCAATAAGCCGCCAGTTTCCTTGAAATCGCAGGATCTGCTACTGTATATTTCAACTGGGTTTTAGTTAGATCAGATTTGTTCTCCGAAGACATGGACCACAAACAAACCTCAGCATCAAGAGAGAGGGTCAGAACGTCCTTTGCTGCATCAATTAATTTATGAGCCGACTCCATACTGGCATCCTGTTGGCTCAGTCGTTGCTGGAAAGTTTTGATTGCATCGAGTGCACGCCTCTATATGTGGAATAGTTGAGAATTACAATTCAGGACATGAATTTCGGGGCTTACAGCAGAAGAGTAATACATGTCGAACTTTTCATCCCGTTTCAAGCACTCCTGCTTCCATTCTGGGTTGCTGTATAGTTCTGATATTCGCGACCAAGCGGTCTCTTCGTTCCCTTCAGTGGCCCTATCATTTTCTGAGACTCCCTTGTTCACTCGCGTCCGCACGAAGGTCTCCCATGATTTTCGTACTTGGTCTAATAAAGCGATTGTGAGAGAGGTTGTTTGAGATCTAAAGGTTTCTAATAGATGGTTCTGTCGTGCACGCTCTATGATCTTGACTGGTCGTAAGCACGGAGAAAAAAGGTTGTGTAGCTAACATCACCTTGTCATCGATATCCGTGATATTCATAACCAATTGGACGTCATATCCAAAATAATCGGTCATAATTCTCCTGAGAATGTCTTGAGTAACATAGTTTCTACACCAACCATCGCTGTCAAAAAATCATGGAAGCGAGTCAACAAATCTCGTACCTTGCATGACCCATGTGTGAAGCATCGTAAACGGTAGGGCCACAGTTGTACCATTTCACATGCCGCCCATTCCGAGGGACAAATTCATTCTAAACAAATTTCGGTCAACCGAAAAAGGCAGCAGAGCATATGGATATTCCGAACTTTTGATTTCGTCAAGGAATTGTAAACTCGAAGTGTGTGTTCTTCGGTTTCTTTCTTTGGTAACGACCATGGTGGTTGTGACATCGAGGACTTTAGGCGTGGGTTAGTGCTGTTGAATTTCAGAAAATATTTGATACAACTGTTGCTGTATGATCTGGTAGATGCTCTTATCATGAAATGACTCTGACTCGAGTCGAAGTCACCAAGAAGTAAGTCACATGGTCCAGGTTAGTTATGTAATTAAACGTGACGGGAAAGACTGTGACGCATTTGTGACACTGCATCTTGGGAAATTCCGAGCATGAAAATTTCCACCTTGGGTTAGAAATATAAATTTATGGACCTCAGACATCCTATTCGCACAAATTGAGTCACTACTATGTAGTAGTACCACAAGTTGAGTGCAGATCTCTCATAGACTTGCTGAAACCACATATAGCTGACTAAGCAACGTTCACTCTGTCTGTCAATGCATCGCCTGCTCTTGGAGTTTCCCGAAGTAAGTCACGTATTTTATTTATCCAAAATGAGTGGTTTTCGGTATGCTACTTACACATGTCATGTCAGGAGATGGGCTCCGGGTCTTTACGGGCGCTGAGGGTCTAAATAATGTTCCGCATGGAACCATGTAGGTGGAAAAGGGTTGTGCACGTTTGACCCTAATATACCTATCCTATCCATGAGGAATTTCCACACAACAATGAGAACAAAAATCTTCAACCTCGTGTTGTGTATCGTGTGGATCCATTCAATGTCTGTATGGCATGATCGCTGCCAATTCTGCAGGGGGGTAGTAACCAGGTGAGTCGGGCAGTGCAGATATAACATTCATTGATCGTTCGGCAGTTAGCCAAACTGCAACATTTTATGGTCTTGTGCTGGTAATTATGACATCGTATTCTGTTCTCTCGTAGGTTAATGCTAATGCTAAAAAATCTCGGCTTCTTTGGAGATCGGGATTCGGCGCTCTTCTAATAGAAAATTCCGGAGACAGCTGCAGCATGTGGTCTCTTGCATATGATAACGACGCAGAAATTGGCTCAGTCTTTCTATTTCGGTCGTTTACCGATAATCCTATGACCGAGAATGATCTCTTTGGTGCATGTACCAGCCAGAAGATAACAAAACACTTGTTCCGCCGTTACTGACGGAACCAAATGTCGAGATCGTTCTTGATTGAGTGATTAGGGTTAGCTGTGCCGAATCGAGATCGTTCTCTAAAAATGGTAGAATTCAATCACATACGAGCTGATCAGATTTATTCGAATGTCAGCGCTCTACCAGCATCCCCTCCTCAGCCTCTATGCAACAACCAACATGTTCCAATATGCGGATTCGGTCCACTGCAGACGCTCATAAAATATTTATGGGTGTCAGGCAGGGCTTCCTGCATATGGTGTCCCGACGTTTGGATGCAGATGAACGCCTGGCATTGCGTTCGGGTTGCATCTATGCCTGGGAAGAGCGCGGTCCACACACGGAAACCACAGGTCTTGGGATCGAGCGCTTTACAGAGGGCAGAAGGTGGTCGCCTTCTCGTGTACGAGATGTACGTCGTCCATTATTTTTGACTCATCAAGGAGTCAGTCCTACATTTTATTATCAAAGGAATTTCTGTTTTACTACGAGAAGTATTCACCGCCACCAGATCTTAATCCCGGGTATTTCATATCTTTATTTGCTAATTGCTAAACGTTAAATCTTATCACAGCGGAAAGTTGGTGGAGGTTAAACCACCTCGAGACTGGGATCCTCTTGTAAAACAGACACACTCTGTTTGGGTCGAAACAGAGAGAGGTCGCAGGAAGTGGCACCTCAGTAAGCGCCGGTGATGATTATCGCCCCACTCATCCAATCCTCATATGTCTGTTCCATAGCTGCATATTTCACCCAAGCCACCATCGATCAACTGAGTACTGTCGATAACATTTCTCGTATTCGGGAGCTGGTGATCCCTGAGGGAATGTTCAAAAGCACCAGATTGGCCAAGAATCGTGCCCGAGCCGACGAGAACAAAAGCTCGGATGTGTCCAAGACAGTCACTTCTCGCTCCTACGCAGCGTATTCAACTCCATATCAGTATCGAACCCAGACTCCGACTCGAGGCACCCCAAGAATGTACCCCATGTTTATGAGTGAGCCCTATCATACCAGGCGGTCTTCGCCCGTGTATGAAACATCGCACTCCTCTGTACCTCCTCAGGATGGCGGTCACCATCATCAAGTGGCCTATCCCAACGAGAACGGATCACAGTTTTTCCCCCCCAATTCCTACCACCGTTCATCAAATTCGTTCACTTCCTTCCTTCATTCTACCTCAAATGGCATGCCTTCGTCTGCAGGGCAAGAGGGGGCCAACAGCTATTACCGGTCACCATCTCCATGGAGTAATGAAAACGCTCTAGACTATAGCAATTCACCACCGCTGCCCCTGCCACCGTCTCCTCTGACGCCACCGATACCATCCACCTATAATCAAGCCGAAAGCAGCTCATTCGGGTATACATACCAAGGCCACCCGTCGATGCAGAATAACTCCACACCTCTTTATTCCACGCAATATTCCCTGAATTCAGGGTACTCCTCACTTCCACCACCACCACCCCTCAGTCTGCCCAATCCAACCGAGGGGGGCGGCCATAATCTTTCTCCACTCTCGATCCCAGAAAGATCGAACAGCGTTCACTATTCCCAAGAGCCATCCCCTATATCCCCGGAGGCGTTACCTACCCTACAAAACGGTACCGAAAGTTATGTCCGTGCAGCACTCCCAGAGTTGGCCCCATTGGATGTCATCCAGAGAGCACCTCACCGCCGAGAGCTTCAAGATGAGTTGACCCTATGGAGGTTACGAGCATCGCAGGCAAACCCTTGAAAGTCAGAGTCTGGTCGTGTGGTCGATGTATTGGGTGTCGTACGACCGGTGTTATAGAGTCTCGGAGCTTGAAATCGGTTCACTTGTCAGTTTAAGAGGTTTTGTATCACCAACTCATGTGGGGTTTCTTGGACACGTCGAGCCCGATCTGGGTAGTTGGAGGTATAGGATTGTTTGTGGTGGCGATGGGTATATCTTCTCCTTCACGTTTTCACTTTCTGTTTTCGTATCTCGTCGGATCTTCAGTATCCGAATGGCTCCATTAGTCCTTTCAGTTCAGCCGATGGGTCGATTCAACTAAACCATAAACAATAATCGGCTATCCCAATTATCAAAAAATCGTCTAACAGTTTTCGGCAACAATACAGAATATAAATGGTTTCATTTGGTTGAGATAGATTTGAGTGCGATGTGATAAACATGAGTGTTGGATAGTTGTGGTAAAGATAAGCAAGCGCTGGGGCCTACTTATGGAGTATTTATACAATAGTGCACGCGAACGGACATCGACATGAATCACCATTCGAATTCGCTACAGAGTAGTCAGCAATTGAAAATAAGAAAGGAAGGGGGACTTACCCAGTGCATTTTGCGAAAAGATAATCTTTACCATTGATATGAATCATGCCGTCTTTTAGTGTGCATTTCCACTTGTTCTTAACTCGAGCCACCTTCTCGCGCATAAGACATCGTTTAATCAAATTGAAGAGGTGGGTGAAAAGTACCTTGTCATATGTACAAAATACGATATCTGTATCGTGCGAGGCAACCTCATCTGTTTCACCCTCGCACTCGGTATCAGAGTCATCGAGGTCACTATTAATAGCTTCGTCCGAATCAATTGTCGAGGGCCGATGAGGAGGCGCCGGTTGCGGTAGAGAAGGATGGGACGCTCTTGAAGCAAACGCACCAGTGGGTGGAGGAGATGGAGAATCTTCGTCAGACGGACCGTCAACCTGGGGTATCCTCTGCGCAGGCTGGGTAGGTGCCGGCTGCGACGGTGGTAGGTATGGGCGTGCAGCTGGTTGAGGCGCTGCTGCTTTAAAAGAAAAAACGCCTGTCTGACCACCAGGATGTAGAGGCGGAGGGAGTTGTCTGTTGCCATTCATAGGAGGTCCGGGTAACGGAGGAAGGGAGTATGGAACGGTATTGAGCATATACCTGGTGTCTATGGGTTCTGCCTTGACAATTGACTGGCTTGAAGGCGCCTGCGCCGGTAATGCTGCATATGGGTTGTAATGTGGGTGTAGGTGCATGGGGTGAGGAGGATATGCATGGTGAGCCGTCGCTACGGGGTGGGCAGCAGCTGGAGCGGCTGGTTGGTGGACCTGTGCCTCAAACTCTGCTACTCTCGACGCTATTACCTTATTTTCCCATTTCTATCAAGATGAATAAAGTTGACAGAGAACGATTCTGAAGCCCATACTTACATGCTGGAGCTCAGCAAGGACATCCTCCGGAACACCAAACTCGTCGAATTCTGGCTTGATGGCATGGATGACATCGTCTATCACAGCTCGGTATATGGAAGGCTCAATACAGGGTGTTAAAACCACACCAACTACTACGAATAGCGGGTCGGTGAGCAGCTCACCACTATCTTATTCGACATCCCGTCAGAGTTGCGGACAACTAGCGACACCCTTTGAGTCTGGTGTGCGATGGGCGGGGTTGATGGGTAAGGTTACGTGGCCCTTTTATACCACATGCAAATCGATGGAAGGCCGGGAAGATTCAAACTCCGATGGCATACTCAATTCGAGACATTCGCACGCACGGGCCATTTGTTAGATCAGAGATAAGATGACCATATCTCACGGGATTTAAAGCGGGTCGATGGCGTAGTTGGTTATCGCATCTGTCTAACACACAGAAGGTCCTCAGTTCGAACCTGGGTCGACTCACTCTTTTTGTGCGGGCGTGGAGCAGCTACTCCTAGTGACGTATTATTCTCCAATGTTAGATAAAAGAACGAGTTCATTGAGAATACGTCTCCACAATCATGCCTCTTTTCCACAAGTCGCCCACCCCCGACACCGAGAGAAAGAAGGGGGTTCTGTCTAGAAACAGTCGAACCAAAGACACAACCAGTAACGATCACAACTCCCCAGCCATCTCTTCCTCGCCTGAGAGAAAGACTCGGAAGGGTATTTTCACCAATCGCAATCGTCGCACCAGCAGCAGTTCGACCAGTCCCTCTGAATCCGAGAGTCAGCGTCAGAGCAACTCCAAGACCACTTCGAGCCCGAGTCGTAGATCCGGCTCCAAGTTATTTGGCAATCGACTTCGAAACAACAAATCCAGGAGTATTGATCACGACCCAAGTATCATCGCCGCACGCCAGAAAGTCTCCGACGCAGAACAGGCCGAGAAAGACGCAGACCGTGCGTTGAATGAGGCTCGCAACCATGTTCAACTTGCTCGAGACCACATCCTCACACTCGAACGAGAAGCTATTGAAGAGTGGGTTGAATTCTTGTCGTATCTTTCGAGCTTAAATTCATGATAATAGAGGTCGCTTTGCTAAATTGAAGCAAGAAGAGGCCAAGGTCATCAACAAGACTGCGAAATCACTTGGTCGTCACGGCCCTTGAAGAATCAAGCGCTTAGCGCCCAGCGCCCAACCGATCTAATAATAGTATACCCAGTTCACTATGCATTTCCATGTCTGTATTCTTATGTCTGTACAAGAAATATGATCATAGTCACGGAGGTTTAATTAGAAAATGGTGTTAGTAACGTGTTAGTAACAGTTACTAACAGCTTGGCTCAGATTCGCACTTTTGGGTATGTTAGAAATTGTTAGAAATTGCATGAGGATCTGGGCCTAATTCTTGCACTTTCTTGACAACCTAAGGAGAATTAAATCAAGCTTAGTAACTTGTGTTAGAATTGATCTCTAACATGTTAGTAACGTACTATGTTAGAAATACATTGGAACTCGAATGTTAGTAACGTGTGTACTGCCAATTTCTCACGGTACCCAGGAGATTAAATTATAGACCAGTGACTTGATTTTTTCTTCACGCTGATGCAGCGTCTTTGTGGACGGATACCGGTAACACAGCAGTATAGGCGGACTTACTTTCTATTTCGCCCTTCTGCCATTTCACCTGTCGTTCGCAAGAATATCTCTCCACGTTGGGCTCACAGCTCAGCACAGGCCGTACAGCTGAATACACACGACATAATTCGTTCCAATCCAATATCCACCATGCGTGAATCGTTTGGAAACTACAACTTGATCAAGCGTGTTAAACTCGACTTTACCAATGTGGTCGTGTCGAAATGGAAGAGCAGTGTCACTGGACTGACCGTCATTCATCTAGACTATCAAGGTAATGTTCTGCTTCGTCCTGTCTTGAATTTTACTTGACACCACCTGCGCAGCACCGATTGTCAATGGATATTTTGTCGTCGCAACTGAGAGTACGTTACTCATTATGTATTGCCGGTTTGTATCATTGAAATGTTTTACAGTTTTCGACGATTCTGGCTGTCCTCACACACTCGAACAGTATGCATCCCTTCCAGGGACGATGATTTCAGATGGCTTACGATAATAATTAAAGTCTAGTCTTTATGGGTTCCGAAAAGTACCCACACAAGGGCGTCTTGGATCAGTTAGCAAATCGTGCATTCGCTAATGGGGTGAATGCCTGGACAGACACTGATCACACCGCCTATACTATAGCCACAGCTGGTGGTCAAGGATTCCTTCAGCTTCTTCCCATATTTGTTGATCACATCCTATACCCTACAATTACAGATTCGGGGTATGCCTTCTCCTTTACTGCAAAGACTACTTCATTAATCTGACTCATTTAACCCAGATTCGTAACAGAGGTGCAGAAGTCTCAGTTGCAGGCTTTTCAGTGGCTGATTAATGACAGGTGCATCACATTGATGGAAAAGGACAAGATTCCGGTGTCGTGTACAGCGAGATGCAGGGTCGCGAGAACACGTCGGGTGACCTCATGAGCCACAGGTTCACTATAACAGAATACACGAATACTCTTGTCTGATATTCGAATTTTGTAGGTTGCAATGTTTGCTTGATGTGCCGGGCAGTGGCTATCGGAGCGAGACAGGTGGTTTATTGAAGAAACTACGCATATTGACGCCTGAGCAAAGTGAGCTTTATCTTTCTCGTTTGGTTTCGCTGAATTTTCGATAGTTCGCAAGTATCATGCAAGCTACTATGTTCCACATAATCTGGCCCTCATTGTGGCGGGCAAACTGGCCGAAGGGACCTCATCCCTACTGCGTGTGGTTCAGGAACAAATTGAGCCGAGTCTTATCCAACACAACCAAAATAAGGGTTCTCGTCCAGCTGGATGGAAACGACCGTTTGTGGAAACTCCAAGTGCGCAAAGGAAACCAATACCTTCCACGACGAAGTCTCTCGTCGAATTCCCCGAAAAAGACGAAAGTATGGCTTTCATTACCTGAATTTGCCATCGATTTTCTGACGTTCTGAAAGGCATGGGGGAACTCATTATCTCCTTCCTTGGTCCACCTCCGAATGACTTCCTTACGAGGACTGCTCTGGAAATCCTCGGGCAATATCTCACATCCTCATCAGTTGCTCCTTTGAACAAGGAATATATCGAGATAGAGTCACCCCTTTGGTATATGCACCACCACATTGTTTTCAAGGTCTAACTTGCCCGTCCACAGTTCTTACATTTATTTTGCCGAAGAGATCCGGGCAACATACATCAACTTGCCAATCTACATTACTTCTGTTCCCACAAAGAATCTCGACACTTTCAACGAAAAGCTGACTGCCAGTCTGACACGAATTGTCGAGAATGGGATTGACATGCAGCGAATGACTATGGTAATCAACAGAAATGAGCGGCAGGTGTGTGGTCAACATTCAAACTGCGTATGCACGTATGACTAAATCTGAGCAGCTGCGCAGAAAATTAGAATCTGCAAAAGGAGATTATTTCTCGCATACCATTATTAGCGACTTCTTGTATGGTGCAGAGGATGGATCGGAACTGGATCGTTCAATGGATGAAATCAGGGATCACAATATCCTGCGTTCCTGGACCCACTCTCAATGGGCAGCGCTTCTTTCAAAGTACGTGTTTTGGAGTTACTCAAGTTCTATCTTACCTCATAATGGTTGCAGGTTCTACCTTGAGCAACCTTCAGTCGTTATCCTTGGAAAACCTTCGGCCAAACTTGCTGACAATTTAGAGGAATCAGAGAAAGCAAGAATTGCAAATCAAGTTGAGAAACTCGGTCCAAAGGGTCTTAAAGAGGTTGAACAAAAGCTCGAAACAGCGAAAGAGAACCAGAGCAAACCTATTCCTACGGACACCCTCACTTCATTTCCCGTCCCCGACGCGAAGAGCATATTTCGGATTCCCGTTCAATCTGTGCAGGAACCTGGAATGGGGAGGAAGGCCAATTTACATGTTGTACCAACTAATGGAGAGCTCCTGAAACACATTGAATCAGACGGAATGCCCTTACCGTTTTTTGTGGAATATGACCACGTCGAGGTATATAAGTTGTATTTGCATTCTATTCTCTTTTTGAAAACTTCTCCCCACAGTCCGACTTTGTTGGTGTCCATGCATATCTCTCACTGGCTAAGCTGCCCAATCACCTTCGTCCTTATATGTTCGCCTACCTCTCTGCCTTTTTCTCTCTCTCAATTATGCGGCACAATGGGGAGAGATTGGCATATGAAGACGCCATCAATCAACTAGACAAAGATACAGTTTCGTATGATGTCGAATTTGGTGTTTCAGACGCCTTCACGAATACTATTTGCGTAAGCATCGAGGTAGAACGAGCTTCGTATGAAACCGCCGTTGCTTGGCTGAGGGACCTAATTTACGGTGCTGAATTTGACAAAGAGCGGTGAGTCTTTTTTCTGATATATTTGTTGAACGACTTTATGATTCAATTCAATCAAGCATACAAGTCGTTCTCGCTAAAATACAGCAAACTCTACCTGAACAGAAGCGAGAAGGAAATATTGTGCTATCTTCTCTTTTGTCTGAGCTGATGAACTCGGAGGATTCAATCGCAAGATTCGGAGGTGTCCTTTCGCAGGCTGAATCGATTCCTAAATTGATGCAAAGACTGCAAGAATCTCCCGAAGACGTTTTGGCCGATTTTGAAACCATCAGAAAACACGGTATGTTTAAACCAATTCTCCTGTAGTGTCTTGATGGAGCGATTCTGTTAGTCGTCGACCCATCAGGGGTTAGGTTTTCTGTTACAGGTAATGTCTTGGGTGTCAAAAACCCTCGAAGTACATGGGCCAAGTATTTTGGCCAGTCATTATTGGTAAGATAATGTCTCCTGCCTATTCTGCTTTTAACATTTTTGTCAGCCAACACCTTTGTCCCCGGTGCCGCTTTCAAACCAAACGCTCAGTGCAGTAGGCAGGAATTGCTCAAGACAGGTTCGGTCTCTGCACAAGCAGCACTTGACGACCCACTAATTTATTTTTTCCCCTTGAGGCTATCGTAATGAGCCTTCCGACAATAGAAAGCTCGTTTGTCACTCATACCGCGAAGGGTATTCAAGGATTTGACCACGCAGAATACCCTGTCCTTCGGCTTGCTGCGGAGATTCTTAACGCAACTGAGAGCTACCTTTGGGCAAGTCTCTGTAGTAAATCTTTTTCCCTGTCATTAACCCGAACACCCATAGCGGCACATCCGTGGATCCGGACTCGCATATGGGGCTAGCGTAAGTTTTGATGTTGAAGCAGGTTTACTGGACTTCTCATTGAACCGAGTATGTGACCTCTGTACATCATTTCATTCCCCCTAACGTTACCTTCCAGTGCTCGAATACCATGAAGGCGTTGGAAGAAGCGGCTTCTATGATGCGTGGTCTCGTCGATGGTTCTGTAAGTAGTCTATATCACCCTCAGTTCAACAAACTTTGACCGCCGAGAAATTAGATCGAATTAACCGACGTCACGTTGACCTCTGCAATAAGTAGCATTGTCTACGGTGTCACTAGGAATGTGGGGACTGCAGGTAGTGCCGTAAGATATATTAAATTGTTACAATATTTATTGGCTAATGCGTTTTTCAGGCGAAGATGTCTTTCGTCAACCAAGCCCTCAAAGGTGTTTCGAGGTCACATCAAATTGACCTCTTGGAAAAATATCAAACAATCAAGAAAGAAGAGGTCCTAGCAGCCTTTCAAAAGTATTTCATGCCGCTTTTCGACTCTGCCTCATCAGTGGTGGTTGTCGTGACCGCTCCTGGCAATGCCCAAAACATTGAGGAAGGATTGGCAGGCCTTGGGTTTGATGTTACACGAAAAGAATTACACATCGATCCTTCTGACATGGAGGACGGCGAAAGTGGGAGTGAGGGTGACAGCGACAGTGGAATGTCAACTTAATGCTAGTGATTTAGAGTCATTGGTAGTGTTATAGTTTGGACCTTGGCTGTTCTTCATCAACATTTTGTTGAGGTTCAATTGCTGTGAAGCAGAGATGAATGTAGAAATATAGGTCGCATGCAAAATTTAAAAGTAAGATCCTGCGCCAGCATAATTACCAGAGGGTACAGAAGGCGTCGGTATCAGTTCAGATGCACCATCACCCACACCAGGCATGGAGAGCTGCCCTGCTTTACGATTCGTGTATTCGACGGATCCAGGCCCAAACGCGGGCTTGGATGGAACGTAAGGTTTAGCAGGAATTGCGATTCTGCCTCCAGGAATGCGGGACTGTAGATCTTGTTGTGTTGGAACTGGCTGGAAGTGCAACTATGGATCATAGGATGAATTAATCGAGAAGTCGGAAATGAAAAAGATGAGCGCCTACCGTATCATTCATTTTCTTATAATATTTAAAGAAAACGTTGATTTTTGCAAGTTCATTGTTGATCGTCTCTTTCCGTCTGTCCATCTTCTCCTTCTCTGCTGCACCAATAGATACGAGTTTTCCTCCGTCCTTCAATTCCTCGAGTTCTTTCCTAGCCCATTGCAGAAACGCAACGGCCTCTCCGCCCCTCTCCGCCCCACCCTTTTCTCCAGCATCGACACCAAGCCAATTGTGAGCCATAGCGCCATGAAAAGTCGTCTGGTCGTTCAGATACCGTCGAAGATCAGATGAGACTTCTTTGTTGGCAGATTCCTTGGACGAGGTTTTGCTAGACCCTAGCGTCATAGCGAGCGTTCGAGCAGACGAATAGAGAGATGCACATTCAATGTGTAATTTTGCCAACAAAGAGGGTGGTCGGTGAGATGCAGGAAGCGGAGGGCCTGGAGTGACATTGCTATCGTAGTTGGATTTGGACATCAGCCTCCTAATGGCCAGAGTCTGGGCATCAGCAAGCGCCATCCTGAAGCAAACACAATAAGCACATTATCATCCAAAGAAACGAGGCTTGCCACGGACTTGGCCAGTGAATTGCTCACCTCTCTAGTAAGATCAGGAGGTCTATGAAAGTTGGGTGGGCTAACTCTGCTAGTCTCCCAGTCCGATAGCACGGTATCACTTAGAAAAGTGAAAATCCCGCTAGCGCGACATAGAAAGTCAACGGCAACGTTGACCTTGTCCTCCTTTGCTTGTCTTTCTACTTCCGTGATAGCACGGTCCTGTTCGTAATTACCCACTGAATTCACAATGGCATGTGCCAGGTTCGAAAAGGCGAATGCGTATGTCAGGAGGGTGAAGGCATAATCAGCGTGCAGACCAGGAACATCCAATCTAGGAGAGCTGTTGAATATATTGGCGGAAAGAGTCGTGCGCCAACTGAAGACTATCAGAGATTATAATATTAGCTGGATTACTCTGAATGGATGCGATTGCGACTCACCTGGTTCCGTCTTCAAGCTGATTTCATCCTGTGCGACACAGTTGATGATAGAATGAATATAAGGGAGATATTCTTCAATTATCTACAGACAAATTACGTTGACTTTGAAACCCAAAAAAAGGAACCGGACTTGCCTTTACCAAACCCAAGAAATCCTTCTCGCCACGGTCTGCACGTTTACTGTCTTTCAAGACACCTCGCAGGTTTGCTCTTGCCTGACTTGCTTCAGCGAAGTAGCGATTATAAGCTTTCTCGACACTGTGGTCAACACAGAACTCGGAAAAAGAGATGGCGCCAGTTGTTGGGAGTTCGTAGAGGTACATCAGATGGTTGGACAAGAAAAAGAGTGAGTCGACCCAGGTTCGAACTGAGGACCTTCTGTGTGTTAGACAGATGCGATAACCAACTACGCCATCGACCCGTGCCAGGATGAGCAACAGTCATCAGACAACAACGCGTGCGAGCCTATTTTGGCCTTTTCCGTCGACACTTTGCGCTCTGCAGCACGGTTAGCTCATAATCCTCGTCACCTCGATAGTCTGAAAACGCACGAAAGCGTCGTGGCATGCGTTTTCATATTGGTTGAATGGAGGATATACAGTGTTTTCTTGGAAAATGGTCAAACTTTTTTTGCTCAACAATCTGGAGCGGGCCCTCCAAACGACTCTCCGTTTCTGTTCGCTGCCAGGATTTCTCTGATGGGCTGTGGTCTGCTATGCCTCGTACACGCTATTGGATTACTTCGAAACTTCAGCTTCTTGTATGGTGTTCGCATGCGAATAGCTGTCGTCCTTAACTAGCCTTAACGTAATTAACTGGAACGTTGCTGTCGGACACTGAATGAGGACCGTATGTTTCCTAGGAGCAGGTTTCTCGACGGTTTAGCACATCCTCTGGCACATATCCTGCACACCCTTCCACCATGCCTCACGTGCTTCTGGCTTGTCACCAGAATACCTCATGGCAGGAAATAGGTGAACACATAGTGTCGTCCCAAACGCTAGGCATGTTGCGAAAGTCAAGCGCTTTGAGGTTATGAGGTTTGCGTCATTCTTCACTGCTTGTGTATCGAAATACTGAGGATCTCGAGAGTAGCCCATCAGCAGTGAGACATATTGAAATGCCCCACATGAATGACTCGGAGACGCAGGTATCCACTCGGATATCGATATATATAGGCGCCAAATCAATCCACACCTTTTTTTGCACCAATGGATATGAAAGGATCTCAAAGCGTCAGGATCGTACTGCACAACCTCGAACTCCTCGAAAGAATCCTCCAGTACCTCAGTGGATGTAAAAAAGCCCTTATCACAGCTTCTCTGACTGCCAAAGCCTTCTCCGAACCTGCTTTCAATGTCCTGTATGAAATGCCGTCAATTTGGCCGCTCTTTCTCATCCTCCCTACATTTGAAAAAGGAACGAACGGAAAATATGTTAGTCACTGTTTGATGTTACTTATGTTGTCTGAAAATTCGTTTCAGGCGTTCACGGGGCCCATCCGCAATGATCACCTTCAGCGTGTGTTTTATTATGCAAAACGCATCAGGCACCTTCATTATAGGGACGACATTCCGTACTCGAATGCCCCGCGAGACCTCATGATATCGACATTCATGAGAATGGACAATCTCGGGGCGTTTGTACCGCTTCGCAGGGTTAATCTTCACAGTCCCTTACACAATGCAATGCCATTGCCCTTGACTTCACCGAATCTCGATGCCATCGAAATTAGGACCACGACGACCCACTCTAAATCGGGATTGCTTCCTCCCTTCTATCGGTTGCCCATTCTCCCCTCCTCCGATCTCTGGTTATCGATGGATCCTTTAGGGATATTACCTTTCGGATTTTGTCAATTTGCATCACCTTATGATTTCTTTGAAAAGGTCCGATATTCCTGTGCACTTCTTGAAACGGTTCGCCTCTTCGATGCCATCTCTGCGGCGTCTGCAAATCTACATCAATGATTGCCTCCCCGCACTACCAAATGATGGATCACAAAGACTTGGACAACCACCTTCCATATTCCGACTTTCCTTTCCTTCACTCCAAACTCTCGACGTGGGGTGTGATTCCACTTACTTAGGAAACCTCCTTAGCTCCTTGCATCTGTTGGAATCATTTACATTGGATGTTGTCCAATCCAGGAATACACCCTTGCACCAATTCATCGAATCGAATCGGCAAGTGCTGAAGGACAAAGTCCACAGATTATTTGTCAGGACCACCGAACCCTTCCTCGGCTTGGCCAAGTCCTTCGAGAACTTGAGGGTCCTCATTTTATCGTCCTTGAATCGTATTATTCCCATGTCCGATATTACGGCTACCTTCACTTATGAAGGATTGTGGTCACGTTCCCTGGTGCATCTGCAGCTCATACAGACGGGTCTGATCAACCCGATCGCGGGCTTGACGTGCATGTCAATAAGAGCACTACTTGTCATCGCCGATGCGTGTCCTAATCTAGAGTCGCTCCAGATCTCGATATGTCACCCAATGACTCCCGGAAAGCAAGCAGACAACCAACGCAAACCTCACAAGCTCAAAGAGCTTCTCTTTTTGAATCTGCCTAACAGTTGGAACGAAACCATGCCTTTGGCCGTTGATTTGGCATCATATCTGGATCTGCTATTTCCTACCATGAATGTCCCACAATACGTCGGTGTTGGAACAGACAAGCCAGGTGCGCTGGCCAAACGTGAGGAATGGTGGAAGGGTGTACAGGATTTGTGGGGAACGTTTCAAACAATAAGGGACCGACAACGTGTCAAGCAGCCTCCGTCGGCTTAGGAGGCTGGAATGTGTTTTATCTTCCCCAACGCTACCATCGCACTCTTTAACCGCCGCCGCCAACTCTCATCTCAACCTATACCCCTTCTGCTTTCCGAATCGGATTTGAATTGTATCGTCACATCCTATCCACTATGATTCCACTTATATCAATCTACCCTCTATGTTAAAACCCTGGTTTGTTGCATACAATGTAAACATCTCAATATCGGAAACAAAAACGATGAAGCAAATGCTGTTGTTTGTTCCATCCCTGAAGATGTACTATCTGCTCAAGAGAAAATAGGTAGCCATGTGATCATGACCCTGTGAAACGTGCATATGCGGATTTCGGCCAGCATGTCCTGGGCCACTGCAGGTCTTTTATCATCTCTACCATCCTGGGTATCTCGTACGCCAAACAGGCGTCTATTTCTTGGATTTATTCTCGGAGTCTCTTTCTCCTGGTCTTTCACCGCTTTCAAGGCCGTTTATCAACGACGGAAGGAAAACTTGAAACGACATATAGTACACTATACTCCAAAACCAATCGAGTTGAGGAGCGATGAAGTTGTGCACGGAGTTATAGGCTTGATTGGTGAGGAAGCAGAACAATTTACCTGTCTTTCTGGTTTATATATCTGAGTTCATAGGCAACACCCCTCTCGTGAGGATTAATTCTTTGAGTGACGCTCTGGGCGTAGAAATTCTCGCTAAGGCCGAAGTGAGTTTTTCAAAACGATTTTTTAAATGATTATCCGCTTTTACACTTGTAGTTTCTCAATCCAGGAGGAAGCGTAAAGGATCGCGTAGCATTGCAAAGTCAGTTTGTCTTATAATTCCAGTTCTTCATTCATTGTCTTGCTTACGGACGTAGTGATTGAAGACGCCGAACGGCTCGGATACCTTCAGCCTCACACTGGTTCACGGATATTTGAAGGCACCGTCGGCTCAACTGGCATTTCGCTAGCAACCGTTGCGCGAGCCAGGTAACTTTTATACTCTGTAATTCCGAATAATCAACTAACGACCTTCAGAGGTTATGATGCGAGTATGTGATTAATCGTCAAGAATGATTTACCCCTCTCAATCCTTATAGCGATTGTCATGCCGGATGATGTGGCTGGAGAAAAGGTGAAAGCACTTATAGCCCTTGGCGCTGATGTAGAACGGGTGAGACCAGCCAGCATCGTTGATAAGAAA
>Ga0307517_10001145_pt1 | contig 44695 bp, 40 predicted proteins | sample 23_EM_MG_FD_194515 | JGI IMG/M metagenome (GOLD analysis project Ga0307517, IMG submission 194515) | Populus trichocarpa ectomycorrhiza microbial communities from riparian zone in the Pacific Northwest, United States - 23_EM | ecosystem: Host-associated > Plants > Roots > Unclassified | place...
ATGTCATTGGTATTTTTTTTTTTAATAATAATAATAGTGTGCACAAATTAATAATATTTTTTTTTATGCAAGCAATAACTAAATGAAGACCCCTTGATGAAAATAAAACGCTTTAAAAATCGAAAAACGACGTGTCGTAAAAGTGCTGAAGAAAGAGGTGTCGTTTCAGTACCAATCTTCCTGGCGTGCTGTTGAAAAAAATCCCTAAAAATGCTGGTGGATGAAATCTGCAACAAATTCATTATGTAATTAAATTAAAAAAGAAAAAAATGGAAGCAGTAGCAGAGGGACTATGGGGATTAGCAGATTACGCGGAGAAGAAAGGAGAGATAGGAAAAGCAGTGAAATGCCTTGAAGCCATCTGTCAGAGCCACGCGTCTTTCTTACCGATCGTGGAGGTGAAAACCCGTCTCCGCATCTCAACTCTACTGCTGAAGCACTCTCACAACGTGAATCAAGCAAAATCCCATCTGGAACGCTCCCAACTTCTTCTCAAACAGATTCCTTCTTGCTTCGACTTAAAATTCCGTACTTTCAGCATGTTAAGTCAGTGTTATCATCTCGTTGGAGCTATTCCTCCTCAAAAACAAACCCTCCTTAAAGCTCTCGACCTCACAGCTTCCCTTCCTCCCGAGTATGTAGTCATTCTTCATTTTATTTATATATTTTTGTAAAATATATTGTCATTTGTTTATTTATTTTAATTTTTATTTATTTAGGGTTTCGGTGAGGTTATGGGCTTGCAATTTCAATTCTCAGCTGGCTAATGCTTTGATTATTGAAGGAGATTATCATTCTGCTTTCTCTGCTTTGGAATCTGGCTTTGATTCTGCTTCTCAATTATGTTATCCCGAGTTACAGGTTATTTTTAATTTTCTGTTGATAATATATGTCGATGCTTGGTTTATTTTACTCATTACTATCTCACTAATCTGCTATACAAATCTTAGATGTTTTTTGCAACTTCGGTACTGCACGTGCATCTGATGCAATGGTACGATGATAATTCAGTTCAGTCTGCTCTTCGTAGATGCGACGACCTTTGGGAATCATTAGGCCCTGATAGAGTCAGTAATTTGTCTTTCTTTTTTTGATAATTTCTGCTAAATGAATCTTGATTGTAGTGTAATTTAGGCCTTATGATTGGAATTTGTTTTTTTTTTTTGGTTGTTGTGGCACGAAAGAGGGAACACTGCCTTGGTTTGCTTTTTTACAATGAGCTACTTCACATATTTTATCAACTTCGTGTCTGCGACTACAAGAATGCCAACCAGCACGTGGACAAGTTGGATGCTGCTATGAAGGCTGACTCGCACAAAATGCGGGAAGCACAGAGACTAACCAATGAACTCAATGCTTTAAATCAAAGTCTTTCCAGGCCTGACTTACCCAACAGAGAGAGGTCCTTACTGTCTTCAAAGCAAGCTCAAATTCAAGATCGTATCTCAAGTATGAACAACACGAATTGGTCCGCTGAACAACCTCTGGAACCTGCATATTTTGGAAATACTAAACGGCCATGGCAAGAGAAGCTTGTGTTGGCACCACCTCCCATTGATGGAGAATGGTTGCCAAAAAGTGCTGTCTATGCTCTGGTTGATCTTATGGTGGTCATATTTGGTCGACCAAGAGGACTTTTTAAGGAGTGTGCAAAGCGGATTCAATCTGGGATGCGTGCTATTCAAGGTTTAATATTTTTAACTAAGACCAATTTCATTTCTTTCATCTTTTTGGTTTTTTAGTTGCATTGTATAAAAATCATGTTACTGTATTAGTGTCAGTTCTCATCCATCTGAGTTAAGACTGATATTTCATTTTGAATTATCGAAACTTCCTTGGTTAAATTGAAGTGGACACACACTTCTGACAGTTCTTTTTAATATGATAAGCATTTTTGGGGCTTGCATAACATTTCATTGGATTTTCCTTTGTCTGAAATTTTTAGCGTGGTAAATATTCTAGGCTTGCCTCAATGAATTGCAGCTCCTACTTCTTATAAATTTGACAGTCAGTATGAGAGATTTTGGCGTTTTAAATAATGCTAGATTTTACAATTCAAGTATTGACCATGTGTGCTAGTCAGAAACATGATTAGTTATTGTCTTGCAGTGGAGTTGGTGAAGCTTGGAATAACTGATGGTGTTAGAGGTTAGTCTCATTCTTACATGATGCTCAAAAGATGTATCTTTCATCCTTTGGGTCACTTATACGAGCTTTCTGGCATTTTCTGTTGAGCAGAAGTGGATTTGCAGCACTCTGCCATTTGGATGGCTGGTGTGTATCTAATGCTTTTAATGCAGTTCCTTGAAAACAAAGTTGCCGTGGAACTCACAAGATCTGAATTTGTTGAAGCACAAGAGGTAGGTGGGTGGTGCCTCCAGTACTATTGCTTATCATGTAGTGTGTGTTTTTCACCTCCTACTCCTCTCTCTCTTTCTCTGTCTGAGAATGTGGAGAAGCGAGTTTGGGCCCTTTGGGGTGGGTGGTATTTGGGCACAAGACCTTCTATATTCCAAGATTATCTTTCTATTTGTCTAATTTAGTGTTTTCGTGCAGTTGATTATACCCTTATGTAGGGTTGCTGAGTTCACTAATAAACTTGATCATGCAATATTTGAACAGGAATGATCAAATAAAAGGGCTAAAATGTTTTCATTGCTTATTTTGTACTAGTTCTTTATTCTATCTTGTTAAACATAGTGCTGTAGAGGAGTTATCAATATCTGGCAATGATATGATATAACACTAAATGGATATACTTATTCAGTTAGACACAAGACACTCAAGTCAAATGTATAACGTACTTGTGCCTATACTAAGGCATTGAATTTTTCTGCTTTTGAGTTCACCTTAAAATGTTTTGGTTCACTCGCTCATGTAAGAAGCCAGCTTTCACAACTGAGAATTTCTCTTTGAATTGGTGATTCCAGTTAGTAATTGGTTATTTTTTCCAACTGATAAGCAGAACTTTAACCCACCACAACTATTTAATAGCTAGTAGAATTTGATTTAGTCTGCTCTTTGGTTTTCAGGCCTTTTATACTTTACAAACCAATGGCGTTGGTTTGCTGTTCATTAAACAAAATACTTATCATGATCTCTATGTTGTTAGGCATTGGTGCAAATGAAAGAGTGGTTCATTCGCTTTCCAACAATTTTACAGGCCTGTGAGAGTATAATTGAGATGCTAAGAGGGCAGTATGCTCATTCTGTTGGCTGTTATAGTGAAGCAGCTTTTCATTACATTGAAGCTGCAAAGGTATTGCTGTTACTGTCACACTACAGTTGGTCCACTACTAACCAATTTCAACTTCGATGGTCTGAATGATGCATAGGGATCATAGAATGAGCATCATTCTATTTAGCTAATGCTATAATCAGCAAAAGCTAGTTATTGCATATGCAAATGTTTATTATGCTTAACAAGCAGATCTTTATCATATGACCCACCAAATGTTTCAAATATGCTGTTTGTGCAGCTAACAGGGAGCAAGTCAATGCAAGCTATGTGCCAAGTTTATGCAGCTGTCTCTTACATCTGCATTGGTGATGCTGAATCATCATCACAGGTTAAATGTCTCCTTTAATAATGATGATGATGATGATGATGATGTTGATGTTGATGTTGATGATGATGATGATGATGTTGATGTTGATGTTGATGATGATGATGATGATGATGATGATGATGATGTTGATGTTACTTTTGTAGATAGCAATTTAAATTTCAAGTGCAATAAATTTCTTCAATAATTTAGCTTATTTACATTTTAGTTTGTTTGGTGCAGGCACTTGATTTGATTGGACCAATTTACAGAATGAAGGATTCTTTTGTAGGAGTTCGAGAGCAAGCAAGTGTTCTTTTTGCTTATGGCCTTTTATTGATGAGGCAGGACGAATATGAGGAAGCACGGTAGATGCTTGGGCTCTTGTTAACAACTTCACTATGGAAAATTTTGTTTGAACTGGAGGATGTTTGGCTGGCATAGCATATGGCCATTATTTTTCATGGCTTTTATGTCCTGTCCATTCTACATCCCTATATCTATATGCTATCCTTTAACTACACGTAGCTAATAAAGTCATCGTTAGTGAAGAAAATAGTTTTACCTTCTAAGTTGTGTTTTGCCAAAAGCTATTTTCCTTCTTTTGTGGGGATGCCAGGCTTTGTTCTCTCTCTTTATCCAATGCAAGAACTAAGTGCTATGGAAGATTGAAATGAACAATTTATCTTAGGATATGACACCTGAATGCTTAAACTATGTAGTGTTTTCTGGATATTTTTAAAATTTCAATAGAGTTGAACTTATTCACAGGAAAAAAAGAGAGGAACAGAAGTAAATTTTTGGTGTGAACTGTGAAAAGGAAGGCACGCACACCTTAAATGGTGCTAGGAGAAGTATAAATATAGATTGATTAAGAAATATTGCTCCCCTGCCTTCTTTTTTTTGGTGTGTGTGTAACACTTTTATTCTTTTCAATAAATGGTTTCGAGGTTCATCTTTAAATTTTGCTTTTCCATCTCTCTTCTCTTGTGCTAAAATAACATTGTTCATGCAGAGCTCGGCTGGCCAAGGGCCTGCAGATTGCTCATAATAGTATGGGTAACCTTCAACTCATTGCACAGTATTTGACAATCCTTGGACATTTGGCTCTTGCTTTGCATGATACTGTACAAGCCCGAGAGATCTTGAGATCTTCCCTTACGCTGGCAAAGAAGCTTTATGATATCCCAACTCAGATCTGGGTGCTGTCGGTTCTGACAGGTATAGCTCTCTGCATTGAATCCTTGCTCTTGATTTGATCTAGTCAGCTCTGAAGTGCAATATATCTCCCACTCTCTATCTGTATGTTACTAGAATGGACAGACAATGTGGATGTTGTTGACTCTTTAATACTTTGCCTGTCATAAAGTGGCAATCCATGGCCAGTTATGTAGTATGTGTGTTGAAGATGTAAAATTTCTTTCCTTCCTTCTGGATTTATGGGGAGAGGGCTGTTAGGGAATAAAACGCTGGTGGTGGAATTGAACCAAAAATGATACTACTTTGAATCTCATGACCATTCTGCAAGACCTCAGTTATACTTATCTTGAAAGTTTTTTGCTTTGAAAACAAATAGCAATTCTTTTGAACCGTAACTGATACTTAAATTAGTTGAGATTAGCAGTCCTTTAAGACTAAATTATGTAAAAGTTTTTAATTTGTTGATTTAAGAATGCTAGTCTTGGAGAACAAGCTCTCCTGTTTCTACTAGATTAGATTATTTTGGAGAGATTTATGATTCCATACCTGTCAAGTTCATTCGGTTTATTGGTTATCATCTCATCTGGGTTATACCACAACTGCTCTTGCAGGTTTGTATAAAGGATTAGGAGAGATTGGGAATGAAATGGAGAATGAGGAATATCGAAAGAAAAAGTTAGATGATCTGCAAACAAAACTTGCTGATGCACATTCATCCATTCACCACATTGAACTGGTAAATTAATTTGGACTCATATTTTGCTCATATGACAACAATTAATTACATATATGACAAAAGGTTTACTTTGGACCATCTGCTAGCTCTTACCTGTTATTTTACATGTATCCTCCAATGAGCAGATCGACAAGGTAAGAATTGAAGTTCAACAGTTTCATGAACTTGATATCAAGCGTGCTATGGAAAGCCAGTCCATGGGAGTCAACCTCGACATTCCAGAGTCTGTTGGTTTATCAACTCCAATGCCAGCTTCTTCATCATCAAGGCTACTAGATTTGGATAATCTGGACAGTCGAAGGCGTGGGAAGAGAAAAATTTAGTTTGTTACTTTGTAGGTTTTATGATTTATGTTGATATACGAGAGAATAGGAAATATAAAGGGTAAATGAGACGGAGGTTAGGACTTCAACATGTACAATTGCAGGGTTTTCAACAAGACCACTTCCTTTGCATTTTTGTCGCTCTATTGTTAAAATATCGTCTAGCCTCAGCTTGGTAACCTGTTTGTTAGCACGGGCATTTGTTTTTTTCTTGGTTTTGGAATTGATCACCGGAGAGATCTTCTTGTGAGAAAGTTGGACCAAGGATACGTTGACTAATTTATCTTATTAAAAACAAGTGTAACCTATTAATAATTTGAATGTCAAAAGAACGTTATTCTTTTGCTATATATCCCAAGTCTCAAAGTTAACTATTCCAACTCAAAATTATAAGGTGATGTTGCTCTTTAATATATTTTTTAAGTGAATTTTTTTGGGCTAGGCTATTATGATAGTTTTAATTTAATAGTTTAAACTGTATTCTAAGAATTAATTTATATGGCTTATGTAGCTTGATTCTCATGCTGTTATTTAATCCCAAAACTATAGAAGTTTGCTGGCTTTATACGAGGAAAGTTTGACTATCTACTTGTGTCAGTTAAACAATGACCTCTTCAATCCAGCAATGGTCCTCTCACTAAAAGAAAAGCATTACTTCGGGAAACCATGCAAGGATTTGATACGAGTTAATTGGACTAGTTTGTCCATTGCTTGGAGTATGTGGAGACCAAAACCATCAATGAATTGGAGCCGGCAGAATATTTTGGGGTCAAGCATTCTAAACTAACCATCTTGATTTTTCCTTAATTTCAAGATGATAAAACGTTATTAGATTATGTGTAAATGTTATTAGACTATAATGGCAAGAGAGAATCTAGTGATAGGACGAAATTGAAATGGTTAAACTATACTCTAGAAAAAAAAAAAAAAAGGAATACAATGGTGAGATTGGACTTTCCTTGAAAGTTTATTGTAATAGTATGTATATACCTATTTCTTAAAAGATTAGGTATATGTTTTGATGGGTTGTGAGCCTAAAGCCACTGTGAAAGATCATTGAACGTCGTATAATGTGTTGATGAGATGTATTATGTTTGTTTTACTGGACTTAGTTAGTACATGAAGGATTTTTGGGTAGTGTCCTGCATAGTCTGTTAAACAACAGAGTAATTTATTGTAATGGTATAGTTCTTGCTCGATGATAAACTCGGCTAATAGACTAATAAGGATACAATCATGTCTGTTGATGTCAGTCCAAGTCAGTGCCTCAGCTGAACACAATGCACGATCACCTCTAACTTGCCAATAACTTTATCCATTAAAAGAATCAATTAATGGACCTTAAAAGATGAAATTGCCTTTGATGGTGATGGAATTAACAAAAAAAAATGTGAAAATACCTCTAGACGCATAGTTTGATTTTTTTGATACCAAGAGGATTATCATTATTGTTTCATAAGCATTGCTTGACATGGCAAATGATGGTTTGCTGGAAAACGAACTGGCAACTTGCAGGGTTCAATCATTCTGAGACTTCACTGATTGCAATCTGAAACTGTGGATGCATGGTGAAATTAAGCTTATAACATTAAGACCTGCAGCGTGCAACGAATTCGAGTTTTGAAGAACGGAACGAGAGTCATCAAAATGGTAAATGGGACTAAATGATTGGTGAATAATCAGTAAACAAAGCTTACCAATTTCCACGTTCAGCAATGACTCTGACATTAGGGCGGAGTGTTGGCAGCAGAGCTAGAAACTGCAGTCCTTCCTTGGATAAAACCTGTACATGAGGTATGCATAAACATGTCTGAATTTGGGTTTTTTTTTTTTTTTTAATCGATTTGAAGGCTGCCTGTGCTTTTTTGGTTCCCGCTAATTGGATCCCGAGAAAACCATAGAAATGTGACACGCCTTGGCTTCAGTTATCCAAACCACAAGTCCTTTGGCATTAGGCGGCAGGTGTTCAGGTCTGAAATCAACTTCTGGGGGGAAAAGACCACCTTGCTATGAGCTGCTTCCCCAGATGTGCCTAAAAATCAACAACAAAAAGAAGAAGAATCATGTGGTATGATATTGAAATGACCATTAGTGGCATCTAATATATTACTTCTTACAGGGCAAACAGGATGAACTTCGGTAAGGGTGGTCTCAGGATCCCCGAGGCCACAAGCAGTGAGGTCAAGGATACAGTAGCCCTGACGGATGAGGCGATTGAGATAAATGGCAATGGCTTTGTGCTCCTCCACATCTCACAGCCATTGCCCTGGATCGAGTATTAGTGACTGTTTGGTGCGTTATAAACTAGGTCTATTTCAAAAATATATCTTAATTGAAAAAACATTAATTTAATAATTTTAATATATTAAAATAGAAAAATATCTTACAAAAAAATTAATTTTAATATGTTTTCAAAAAAAAAAAAACAATTAGAAAAATATTTGCACGCGATAACAAACACAGTAAATCAGCCACCTATTCCTATCCCACTACATTTCACCACCATCCCCGCAGTTGCTGCCTTACTGCTATTGTTATTGCCAAATCCCTGAAGCATAACACTCCTGTTTCCCACCATTACACTAATCCTCGAGGAGCAGTTGCTTAAGGAGTGCTGCTGTTTGTGGTGGAGATTGATAAAGGGTGGTGGTCTCCCATATTGTTGCAGGCTGCAGGTAGTTGCCATTCTGCCTCTGCTTTGGAAGCCCTTACGAAGAAAATAGTTTGTAAATGGAGGTGTAGAAATCATAGACAACAGGTTTGATTTCATGTGTCTTTGAGTGAGTGAACACGACGAGAGAATGGAATAGAAGTGCTGTAACGTAAGTGTACGGCCCCGCATTTCACAACTACGCAATGGCAGTTGCGGTTAACTTTTTTGTTCTCTTTAGGGAAGAAGGAAGGGAGGGAGGGGCTTGGCTTGTCAGTAGATTCTGAAATGTGAGCAAGCATATCGAGAACAATCTAAGTCAACCGTATAAGTGCATTGGCTCCCTTCATTAAAATTATATTAAATTAATAAGGACACAGAAACAGAGAGCAATCCCGATCCCGATCCCTACCCCAATCCCAATCCAGCATGTTAGTGACGGCGACGGCGGCAACAGTGGCTTCGGCATCTAATAAGTGCTTTAGGGCTCATAACAACCTCCACCTCCTTCGCCATCACCACTCTAATTATTACAAATACAAGAATAATAATAAAAATCCTCTCTTATTTCTATGCTGCTTCAACCATTCCCTCCCCAATCATCATCACACCCGAAGATGCCGCCTCCTTCTTGGGCCGAGCAGCACCGACAGCAGCACTGCTCTTCACGCCAGTTTCCCCTTCCTATCCAACACATCATACTCCACTCCTCCCTCATGGAATCCCAATGCTTTCCTTTCCAGTTCCTCCTCCTCCTCGACTCCTTTCCGGCCACCGGTTTGTCCTTTCACCCCCTCTCCATATCTGTTCGTAATTCACTATTATATATTTATTTATTATTAATTTTGTTACAAAAACAGAACTCAATGCTCAATGGCCACGCTTTCTTCTCAACCTCAGCTCCAAAGGATAAAGACGATGATGATGCTGCCAATAAAGCTTCATCATCACCATCGATTACGACTCCTGCTATTGCTGATAAATCAGACCAGCAACTTGCTGACATGAAAATCTTACGGACTCTGGCCAGTTATTTATGGATGAAAGATAACCCTGAATTTCGCTTAAGGGTGCTTCTGTCCCTTGGTTTCCTTTTGGTTGCTAAGGTTTTGAATGTTCAAGTCCCTTTTCTTTTTAAGCTGGCTGTCGATTGGTTGACTGTTGCTACAGGCAATGCTACCGCTCTTGCTTCTTTCACCGCCGCTAATTCCACTTTCCTTGCTCTCTTTGCTACCCCTGCTTCTGTTCTCATTGGTTATGGCATTGCGCGCTGTGGATCCTCTGCTTTCAATGGTAACTTACTGCGACTATACACGATTGCTTACTCATTACACTTGACAAGTTTGTATCTTTTATCCTTTCCTCTCATATTTACAATTGTATTTTTGCCAGAATTGAGGACTGCTGTGTTCTCTAAAGTAGCTCTGAGGACAATCCGAACTGTGTCTGGGAAGGTTAATCAATGCTTCTACCTATTCTGGGTCTTATCTGTGGATGTGTTTGTTTTCTTTGTTCTGATTTAAAAATTTAATGTACATGTTTTTTTTTTCATTTTGAAATTGCAGGTTTTTTCACATTTGCATGAGCTTGACCTCCGTTTTCATCTTAGGTATTTGCTTCCTCAAACCGCTTATGCTACATCATAGAAAAGCCCTTCCTTTCTGTCATATATATAGGCGGCATTTAATAGTTTATTCGTGACATTCTGTTAAGTATCTCATTTGATCACTGTCTTTCCAGTCGAGAAACTGGCGGGTTAAGTAGAATAATTGATCGTGGTAGCCGAGCAATAAACTTCATCCTCTCATCTATGGTATTCAATGTTGTACCAACCATTCTAGAGGTATGAACTTCTTCTGGATTTTTTTTTCTTTTGTGTCACGTGACTTTTTTAATATGTTGGATTTAGTTAAACATGATGATATCCCTGGTAAACAACATACCAATCTTTTGTGGAATTCTTGATACCTGTCTGTAATGAAACTCTTCAGTTTCTTGGCATAACCTGTTAGAAATTTAGTCTTTACCTGTACAATTGCTTCCTTATTTCTGAACATTTTCTGACCGATTTTTATCATGCATCTTTCCAGATATCTATGGTTTCAAGTATACTGGCATACAAATTTGGAGTCCCTTTTGCATTGATCACTTCACTCTCAGTCGCTGCATATGTTACTTTCACATTGTCTGTGACACAGGTAATATATCTTCTTCCAATTCTTTGCTACCACCATGCACATGGGTTCTGAAATAGATAGGTTCAAAATTTAGAGCCCCTTTTGTGTTGATCACTTCACTCTCAGTTGCTGCATATGTTACTTTCACATTGTCTGTGACACGGGTGATATATCTTCTTCCAATTCTTTGTTGCCACCATGCACATGGGTTCTGAAATAGATAGTGCACTGATTGATCACTTCCAATTCACATTCTTCCAATTCTCACCTCTTAATTGATCACTTCTTCTTCCACAATCATCTTTCTGCATGAATTTTGAGAATGTGCTGTGGTGCTATCCTTTGTCATTTTCTTTCACGCTACAGATTGTGATCGCATGTAGTAGCTCTATGATCTGTTCCCCGAAACTTTTTCATAAATTAGCGAGTGTTTTTGTTGATCACATTTTCATGAAATTTTCCATGTCATGTGCAGTGGAGAACCAAGTTCAGGAAGGCCATGAATAAAGCTGATAATGATGCTAGTACAAAGGCAATTGATTCCCTTATCAATTATGAGGTGAGTTTATGTTGCCTCCTTTTATTGGTATTTTTTTCTGCTTACGTACTGCTTAACTCTGGTGCATCTTTTTTTTAATGCTTTTCTTTCTATCTGTTGTTTGATGCCTCATTTACTGTGCTGCAACCAATTTCTTTCCATTGTCAAGGCTTCTGCTTATCTTGCTTTTTTTTATTTTTCCCTGCTTTCACCAGACTGTCAAATATTTCAACAATGAAGCTTATGAAGCTGAGCAATATGATGAGTACTTAAAGAGTGAGTAGTTGGAGCATTATAGTTGTTATCTACTTCTTTAATGTTAAATCTGAAACAAACCTGCCACTGCTAGGAATAAATTAACATATTGATGACCCATAGATCTGCATTATAGTCAATCGTGTTTTTCATATATATATATTGTGCTGGGTGACGGCTGATAGAGAGGCCAAATGATCGACTTACAAATCCTGCAAGCATTTTCTTTGTGCATGCATTCAAAGTATCCCTCAACCCAGAAGCTGTTAGATGAGGTTCAAGTACATGGTTTTATATACTCTGTAACCCACAATAAGTGATAGCCCTTTAGTTCTAAAACTTGCAAAGGCTTACCATTATCTTGTGTTGAAATTTTTAATTAAAGAGGATGTGGATGGTAGGATTTGAACTCTTAACCACTTGATCAAGAAGGCTATAACACCATGCTAAAAAACCACTCGATGCAAGAGCTTAAATTGTTAGCTGAGTCTAGGTGATGGTTTTATATTATACTCTCAAGCACGTGCCTGAAAATGTGGCTATGAACTAACCTTCAAGCACCTGGCAACACTCATATGGTGAGTAGTTGAACCTTGACTTAGCTCGAGACTAAGTTAGAGTTTGCAAGTAACTGAAATGGTTTGCTTAATGGCATCGCCCCATCTTACTATTCTTAACTTGACCTTTTTCCTGTTTAGAAAGTTTCTATATTTGGATTTATGTATTGTTTATGTTTCAACTTGATCTTTTAATAACTCCATTATCGTTAATGCCTGTGAAGGCATCCTGTGACAAGCACTTTTCTTTTTGTTATTTCTGCTTCATTCTTTTATTGATTTTTTCTCTGATTATCTTGGCCTGCAAGCCAAGCGAGTGAATTTCATCACAATCTCATCTATAATTCAAGGACATGGTACTCTAAATGCTTGACTCTATATGTTATACCATACTACTTTTCTGTACTCAAGCATCGCTTTTAATCAGTCTCTTCTTGTGTTTATATCTGCTTTTCTCTCTCTCAATTTCATACTAATGCTCTCTTTCAGGGTATGAAGATGCTGCCTTAAAAACATCGCAAAGTCTTGCTTTTTTGAATTTTGGCCAAAATGTGATTTTTAGCACAGCTCTGTCAACAGCTATGGTTTTATGTTCACATGGAATTATGAATGGCCAGATGACTGTTGGTGATTTGGTAAAGCTTCTTTAGAAAAGAAAAATTATTATAAGGCTCTATTATCTCGTGATTAACTGATGGTCATACAAATTATGTATGAATGCGAAAACACAGGTTATGGTAAATGGACTACTCTTCCAGCTCTCCCTTCCACTTAATTTCCTTGGCAGTGTTTACCGTGAGACAATACAGAGTCTTGTTGACATGAAGTCAATGTTTCACTTACTCGAGGTATTTTTTCAAGGAACTCTGAAGTTTTCTTGGAGCTCGGGAGTCAATCTAGCATTTCATTTTTTTTTTTTTCACTCTTTACAATTCCATTATCTTTTCCAGTTTGTGAAGCAACTTGACAATTTCTGAACATACCCCCGTAAAGCATGGTAGAATAGCAAAAGCAAAAGAAACAAAAAATGCACCATTTTTATTTTATTACATTTTCATTTGTAACACTATAGTGCATGGATTTGATTGTTGATCCAAATGATTTTTCCTTTTTTTAAAAAAAAAAACTGCTTCCTTGTGGACCTGGTTTATGAAGTACTTTGTTTCATACATTTCTGCAGGAGAAACCTGATATTAGAGATAAAGATGATGCCAAACCTCTAATGTTAAAGGGAGGTGGCATTCAATTTGACAATGTACACTTCAGGTATGATGATGGTTCCTTCTTTGTTGAAATTTGTTTGACATCCAGCTAGTCTCAATTTCATATATAAAGTTGAGTTGTTATTTCCATTGTTGCAATTATTTTGAATAAGCTGTCAAATTCTTGCATTTAGCAAGTCTGTTTCCTGAAGTCGTTGCTATCCAAAATTACTTCCGCTACTGGCTCTGATATTGATTTTACTTTAGTATAGGTTTTCTTTTCCCATTTTCTAATTGGGATCATTATATTGCTTTAGTAATCTGTGGTGCTGATCTGCCTGTACCTGGATGACCTTATAAAAAAATAAAATTCTTGTTCTTGTATCATATAGAGAATGGCTTATGTGGCAACCCAGCTGACGAAATCATTCAGGTTTAGTGTTTGATGTGCTGATATAGATTTTTGCTGCCTGTTTCCTACTTGAAGTCAGAATTTGATCTAATGGTGGTAAACTCTGAGTGTTCGAGGACTCTCACTCCAAAGCAAGCTTAAATGTTCGCCAGCGAAAGCTAGTTGATGTAATGAAATTTTTACTCACACAATACAGAAGGAAGTCTAGGTTTGAAGGCTGGAAATATTTTTCTTTTATTTCCATAGAAAATCTAATTTTATTACAGTTTAGATTTTCTTTTGGTATGGTCCAGAAGTCAGATTTCAATTCCTTCAAGAGCTAAAGTCCTACATTTCCAACTCTTGACAATTAAGCTACAGAGAGAGAGAGAGAAAACAAAATCAATACTGAATAGATTACTTATCAGATGACATCCTGAAAAGTGGAGGCTTTGCTTTCTTTCTTTCTTTCTTTCTTTCCTGAGAAGAAAACCAATGTTTCAAGGTTCATAGAGTTGAGCAGTTTCAGAATCTCAACTTTCATTTGTATTCTTTTATCCCAAATTGTAACATATTTCCTTAAACATATCCACACTTATACTATATATCAGTCATCCTTTATCATCTATGGAGACTTGAAGATCTCCAGAGGAATTTCAATTCATTGTTGTCCTTGAACTATCTTCGTAGTTAATTCAATCCCCCCTTCCTGTCCTCAACTCTCTGTACGTGTGCAGGCCAATTGTTATTTTGGATCCATGTGCAGTTAAACAGTATAATTGGTTTGACAGATTAGTGACATGGATTATATGTTTGTTGTTTGATTGTGGTTAGATTTGAAATTGAATATTGTACTATTATTCATGTGTGAATATTTGATGATTTGTTGATTATTAATTGCTCATCCACTGTACATAATTAAACTCGTGACAGCTACTTGGAAGAAAGAAAAATTCTTGATGGTGTAACTTTTTCTGTACCAGCTGGAAAAAGTGTGGCTATTGTTGGAACAAGTGGTAGTGGTAAGGTTTTCTTTTGTTTTAGAGTTCTTACTATCATGGGCTACTCGTATTTGTGACCATTTTTGTTAGAGTAGTTCTCTAATGTGGAATTTATGTTTCACTTTCTTCATATATTAATCTTTCCAAAGATGATGCATAGTTCTGATATCCCATGATGGATGATATTTACTCATGATGTGATGTTTTGTAGGATGTATCCTGGGCTGGGATAAAAATATCATGGTAATCTATAGGGTGAAACCAGGACTGAGATAAAAATATCATAGTAATCTAGAAACATGTTTTTCTCCATTTGTGTTATATTAAGCAATTATTGTTATAAATTTATATTATGCAAACAAGGAAGTTCATTTACATGTGCTGGAATTAAATGACAATCTCATACCCGTTTAAGGAATGCTTTTTCTCTTGATTACACTGCTAATTTATTTCAAATGTATCTGTCTGCAGGCAAGTCAACCATTCTTAGATTACTCTTCAGGCTTTTCGACACTATTTCTGGAAGTGTAAGTACTGATTCCTCCATTGCTATTGCCATGTGGTCCAACAGATCTTCTGCTCCCACAATTGATATTTTCCTCTGAAATAAGTTCTGATGAAGAATGGAAACGAAGTACTATTTGTTGTTTCACTTCTTCCTCCCAGTCTTTCTGGAACTTTTTTGTTTGATCCATAACAATACTGTTGATTCCAATTGAAACTCTTCCCTATTCTTGGTCTGGCAATTGGCATTTTCTCCTTGGCAGATACAAATTGATGGTCAAGATACAAGGGATGTAACACTAGATAGTTTGCGGAGGTCTATTGGTGTTGTCCCACAAGACACAGTATGTTTTCTTGAGCAATTTAGCTGTCCATGTTGTTTTAATGACCCATATTAATTAGGTCTCCCTTGTGAGATCTTGCAAGTTGTAATGTTGAGGAGCTGAACTACTTTTGTTTGACATACAGGTACTTTTCAATGACACAATATTTCACAACATTCATTATGGTCGTCTTTCAGCAACGAGAGAGGAAGTGTGTCTTTTTCCTTTTCACACTTGAAATTATTCATGATTTGTGACACTTATTACTTCTTCACTTACCATTATTTATAACCTCAGGTCTATGATGCTGCCCGACATGCTGCAATCCATGACACTGTCATGAACTTCCCTGATAAATATTCTACAATAGTAGGAGAACGAGGGCTCAAGGTGAGAGATCTACTGCTATCAACTAAAGAAATTTTCTATTTGAAATGGCCATAGGAGTCCTAACTTCAAGACCTTGGATGGAATTTTGTTTTAGGATCCAAATATTATTATACCCACCAAAAGCGAACTGAGAACATAAAAATACTACGAGTTACTGCTAGATGATCTTTTCATTTTCACTCCATCCTGTATTTTCTTGGCTCATCCTTTTGACATGAAACTGCATGGGTTAGGCTAAGATGGTCTACTTTTTGATCTATGCCACTCTAAACCTTGTGGATCCATTGCCCTCCAGTTGTGTCATGATCCATTTGGAGATAGTGTGTGATTTGTGTATACCATATGGTTTTTTTTTTCCTGTTGCATGGAGCAAGAGCAGCCAGAAAAGAAAGGAAAGTTGAGAAATATGGTTCTCAGATGTCATATCATTCAATTGTGTGGGCTGCAATGCATCTACATATATGTAATAACTGCTAACCATCATACTATAAGTTAATAGTAAAAAGTTGGTGTTGGCTGCTCAGTGGATGCACCGTTATTTCATATCTCCTTGATTTGGATAGTGACTCCATAAAGTACACAGGTAGATAGCGTTAAAACTTAACAAATGTGATGAAATTTCATGGCAGAATAACTCTATAAATTGTGGATAGTTTAGGAATCTACTTGGAACACAAAGTGCTCCATAATTAAATGAAATGAAACAATTGTGTAGTTTTCTATTCTGTGGAATCTTGACTGTTTATAATGAGAAAGTTTTTCCATCCAGTTAAGTGGTGGTGAGAAGCAGCGTGTGGCTTTGGCCCGTGCATTTTTGAAAGCCGCTCCTATCATGTAAGAACTCCATCCTTATTTATCAATATGCATCCATCCATTATATCGAGTTGGTTATTCCATTTCACCAAATCTTAAAGAATGCTGTTGAATTAATATTTCTGTCTATTCAAGATACCTACTCTTTCTATTTTGGTCTTACATTCGTGTGCATTTAACAATTACATTTAGTGCCCAACAAAATGGAGTGACCATATGATTTTCATTGTAAACCACAACTGGTCTTATAGTTCTTATATAGAGTTTTCAAATGATATTGTCCACTGCTTCTGTAAATTAAGAAGATATTTTTTTTTGTGCTTTATGTTCTTTTCAAGTTTGTGTTAGTAAACTTATTCTCAACCAGCATAACCATGTCTAATAACACCGATGATCAATTTTGCCTGTTCCAGTGTCCAGTATCTAAATTCTAGTTTAAATGCTGCTGTATGTGCCCCTGCAATTTCTGAACCTAGCCAAAAGACAATGGTCACATCTAATAACCTAAATGATTTGTTGTGTTGAACTAAATCAACATAAACAACACTGCAGACGTAAGCAGATGAAATATCAGCTCTTTTTTCCCTCAGTCACCTATGCCTAATGAACTTTGTCTCGTTTGATTTCCTTAGGCTATGTGATGAAGCTACAAGTGCTCTTGACAGCACCACTGAAGCAGAGATTCTAAATGCATTGAAATCATTATCCAGCAATCGAACTTCAGTTTTCATTGCCCATAGGCTTACAACTGCCATGCAGTGTGATGAGGTGAGCATTCTTGGAAAGCATGTTTCCTTCATTTTTTTATGTTTTTAAACTTTTAGGGTTCTGCGTCAGAATATTTAGTAACTTGATTAGAGCATTCCCACGGTCTTACTCGCTTAAATTTCATGCTTCTGCTATTGTCTGTCTTTACTTCAATTTCAGGCTCTCTCTCGACTTTCATCAGCAGGAAGTTTGTTACATCTTGTTTCCTTTTCTTTTTAAGCAAAATAATAGGCATTCCTTTTACTCCCTTAGATCTGTGGGACACAAATGCACTTGCATTGTTAAAGCTGTCCCCTGTTGGTTCTGTATGAAATTGCATAAGATCATATAGTTCATGGGAGTTTCAACCTGTTATCCTAAGTTTTTGCATTGAATGCTTTAACTTGGATTGGAGCATGAGTAAAGTCACAATTTGCATTGCTGCTGATGTAAACCTCCATGCAAAACGTATTTGTTGATTGTGAAATATGTTGACCTGCTAGTGAAGTTAGGTGTTAAAGAAGCATTTGGGAAGTTTGAAAGAGTCTTATAAGGCGTGGCTTCTTCATGTTAGCTTTTTTATTGGACGCTCTAACATACAACGTCCTATTTAACTTCAGTTCTGAGTTCTCTAAGATTATAATGCTCTGTGTGCATCGTCATTATTCTTTCTCTATATTATTCTCTTACCTGCCCTCTACTGTCAATATTTACTCATATTTTCCTGGCCATTAAAATATGATTTTCCAGATAATAGTTCTGGAGAATGGTAAAGTGGTTGAACAGGGACCCCATGAAGTTCTATTGACCAAGGCAGGTAGATACGCGCAGCTCTGGGCACAGCAAAATAGCACAGTGGATGCCCTTGATTCAGCCATTAAATTGGAGGCATAGATGTTGCAATCTTCCCTTGACCATACAAAGCTTGAAGTTGTTCAGCTGCCAATGTTGTTGACCTCCTATGAAATGCAACCTTGTTGTACAAGACCAATTGATGGTTGTCGTCTGTGGGTTCCATCATCATAATGAACAACCAAAGGGATATTATCTGTTACGTCTTAGAAGAAAAGAAAGAAAGCAATACCATTTGATGGATGAAGACAATTTCAACTGAGATTATGGTGAGATACACAAACCTTCATAACTTGGTCAATCAAATGCATGAAAAGTCACCCAAAAACTGTAGATCTGATTTTCTCCCAATGTCTAATCTCTGGTTCTTATACAAAAGGATGTCTTATCTTTGGTCCTTGGGTTGGGTGGCATTGAATTGCTGATGATGAGTAAAATTTGTTCCATTATTTTCTGTTGTATAGTTATCACACCAAATGATTTACAAGTTTTGGACTCTCAGGTTTTTCAGGAGATGCTCTAAAGTTTTTTGGATTCCATGTATGCAGTATTTGCTTTTGTTTTCAATTGCATGCACTGATAAACTCTTTAGAGCCATGTCCTTCAACCTTCTATTACATCATTAAGTTAAGGTTTTGAGTTTCCATATACTCGTCACATATAAAACCCGGACAAGCAGAAAACTATTGACAAAGTAGGCCTAGTTGCACATTAGCATTTGCAAACACAATAAGTTGTGATTTGCAGTGATAAAACATGATGTGCATGGTTAGCATTCTCTGTGACTGTCATGCTGCTTTGCTCCTCATACTTCATTTGACTGTACTGATTCAACTTTACGTTTCAGAATCTATTCAAGCTTACCTTACAAACTTTGTCGTATCGATGAAGACAGAACCTAACGCGTTGGCACTGTGCCAAATGTGTCAAGAATCTTATGTTAAACCAAAATGGAAGTTACATGCTCTGGAATCACCGTACAGTTGTCAAATTGATTGATCCACGTTACGCTAACCCTATCACCGACAAGGTGCCTGATATCTTGATTTATATGGAGAGTAGTGTTAGTGTTAAGTCTGTGGATTTAGTCTATCAAATTCTCAAAAGATCATTTTAGGTAACAGGGCTGCTTCAAAGGAAGAAGCAATAGATATCTAGCTAGTTTTGGAAGATATCCTGCTATTGTTGAAGTCTTAGCTGCTTTCATTTCCTTGCTGTTGGTAAGAGTTGATTTGGTTATTTGTTCTTGTGTACCTTCTTTGTACTCAACCCGTGCATTGTTTGTACACCATGATTCACTTCTTTTTACAGATTTGTGCATTCCTCAAAATAATTGTTAAAGTACAAGCTGATTGATAAGTTGAGGTGACATGGGCAGCTTTCAGTTTGGTTGTTTCTCTCGTTTTTGCGAGTGTTGATGCTTCTGGAGCTCTGTTATTTTTGGCTTGAATTTGTTCAAGTCAATCAGTTGGTACATGTATTTGTGATTAAAAGTGCAAAAGAAAATGGATTGAAAAAAAAAAAAAACTGAGAGATTGAAATGAAGCATGCATGAAAACGTAAAGAGACAGTTGAACATGTAAATTGCAACTGAAATCTGGAATTGCATGTCAGCCTTCAGCCATTAAGTTTTTGTTATTTTCTTCTGATAAGAAGAGGGGCATCAATCAGCCCTTATTTTTCTTTAGTCTTTACGTTATAACATATTTCCTTCTTTCTGATAAGAGAGGGGAAATCAATATACTCTTGTCTATGGCAGAGATAAATTCCTGTCGCTGTTGTGAAACCGAAAAAACTAATATGAATGCAGCAATCAGTGGGAGTGGGAGAGACCATGTACAAAATATGAAAAAGATCAGCTGATATAAACACTGATTAGCCTCAAACTGGGCAAATGATCGATGAGTAGTAGGAAGTCTAAATAAGTTTTGTTTGTAATGCAATGAATTTGAATAGGGGTTAAGGGGGCATACAAGAGTAGAAGAAGAATGCTGAAAGAGGAGGGAACAGGTCAGATTTATGGGCTCGTGCATGGACAAACCAGAAGGAGTGCAAGAATATGGGCTTTGGAGGAGAAAGCACACCAACTCTCCCTCCAAAGACGGACTCATAAGCCACCGCCATCACCATCAGCATTAGAAAGTAAAAAGAAAAGGAGGGGCCGCAAACGCAAAAGCCTCCTCCTATACATGGGCGTTAATTCTGTTGCTCCCCCCATGAACCAGAAGGTCTGTCTCCCCCCCTTCTTTGCTTTTACTTTTAAGAAAAATATTTTGCTTACGAACTTATCTGTCCTTTATATTTTAAAAAAAAAAACAAAATTATTTACCTATGATAAAATTAATGTGGTGATATTTGATTGGATTGGGCTCTCTTATAGTCAGTCCCATATAGGTGTTTGGGCAAATGGCTATGGTAAAGACGATGTAAGGCCAAGGCCCTTGGTTGTGAGGTCCAGCATGTTATCATATATATATATATATATATATATATATAAACCTCAAAGGCATAAGTGATTCGGGGCAACACCCATTGCATTATAGATTTATAATGATGTTTTTACCATTCATAATAAAAGCCATGGAAGCATAAATTGGTGGTGGATTGTCTTTTTATAGGGTGTATTTGATATTATTAAATTGATTGAAGTTGAATCGGTTATTTTTTTTATATATCAAAAAGAATAAATAACTCGTTTAAGGACTGCTTAGCTTTTCATTTTTTAAAAAATAATAAAATAACTAAATTATTCCTAATAACAAAGAATTCTAAACTTATTATCGGTGGTTTTTTTTGTCTTTTTATTATGGCATTTTGTTATTATCATGTGGGATAAGAGGGATGATTTGATCATTTATTAAATTTAAATATTATTAAAAAAAATGATCAATACTTGCATTGAATGCGTTAACACTTGGGTTTGTATGAGGGGTTCGAGCGATGCATGCAACATTGCTTGTTGGCCAAACACCATATTCCAAAGTGGCATTGCAAAGTGTTTGATGTCACTCTTTATGCCTGGATGGCGCATGTGGCCAACAAACTACCGGTTTGTCGTTAGCGACCTCTCTCTCTCTCGATTCTCTTGTCAAACCATCCAATTTTTCAGACTAGTCATTCAACTTGGTTTTTCTTTAAATTTATATTTTGCTCTTTTGATTACTATTTATTTTACTTGAAATAATTTATGATGTCAAAATGTTTTTTTGTATTTCATCATTCTTTAATTATTTCATCTATCAAACTTGGTTATTATTCTTTAAATTGCTATTTTTTTTGTTTTTCATTTTTTCTTGATTTGTTTTATTTTTCAATTTAGTCCCTCATTCTTTTATTTCATTTAATATTAATATTAGATTTGATCCTCATTCTTTTGATTTCTACTTTTTTGTTTTATATCATTTTCTTGATTTATTTTATTTCATTTAATTTTTGTACTAGATTTGGTCATCATTTTTTTGTTTGCAATTTGTTTTTTTTTTTTTAATTTGGATGGTTGGAAATTTTGCTTCATGATTTTTGTGGGTTTGCCTTCTATAGGGTAAGCTGGTCTCATGATTTAGGACATGAGTTTCAAAGATTAGTTCGGTTTGACTTCATTCTTTTATTTTTAGGTTTTTTTATTTTTATTTTTCAATTTTATCATTTGATATTATATTATTAGGCCTTCAACTTCTTGAGTTTTGTCACTTTCCTTTTTATAAGGTTATTCTGATCTCATATACCGGGTTGTCACGTGTTGGTTGAGTTAACCTATGTTAACTCAAGTTTTTTTTCCGATATTTTATTATTGATTTTTTTTGTTTAGCATTTAATTGTTTTATTTGACCTTCATTGTTTTATTTAATTTTTTTTATATAGGATTATCCTGTTTTTATAAGTTAGTCACGCGTTTAGCATGCTGATTAGAGTTTTTTAAAAAACAAATTGATTTTTTTTAATTCATCCTTTAGTGTTTATTGTGTCAGTGATGAACTTTTAATTTTTTATATTTTTCTTTTCATAAGATTGTTCTATTCTCATTTATTTTATTTATTTATTATTAAATAAAATCATTAAAACTTTTTAAGAGTATTTAAAGAATGTTTTTTTTTATAATATTGATATTTTTTTTGTTATTGGCTTTTATTTTATAATTATATTATTAAATTAACTCATTAGAGTCTCAAATTTTTTTATATAAAAAAAAACACTTATTCATCATAATACTCGTAAGAATTAACTTTAAAAAGATTCATCGAGTCCGGAAGTCCGTAGCGTTGAATCACCCAAGTTTTTTTTTTTTTTTTATGTTAGTAAAAAAAATAACACGGCGGCTTCTATCTAGTGACAAACTGAGTTGGTTCAGTCTCGTAATAATAAAAAAAGAAATACCTCCGATTTAGGATTTCTCTTGCGTCCCGGATAGGATTTCTTCTTCCTTCCTTGGCTGCTGCTGCTCTTTCTATTCAGCAATTCTCTCTTTCTTTCTTTTGATATTCCATTCCATAAAACCACCTTAGTCGCTAGCCAAGGCTCTTATCAACCAATTACTGGTCCGAATCCATCCCACCCCACATGCCTATGGCTATGTCTAGGGCTATGGCTACCTTTGTTGATCATTCTATGCTTGTAGAGCTTGATGAATTAGATCATGGGAACATGCATGCAACATCTTGTTGATTATCATGACGATGAAGTAGTTGACTTGGATACCATTTCCAAATTGTTGAACACATATACGTAAGTTATGTACAGAGTCGAACATGAACTCGATCAAAATAAGGCTTCTCACTCCGATCTCATCCTGACGTCCTACAAATTATGGACTGCGTTGCCTTGTCAGTTGACAATGACAATGAAATACTCATTCTCTATAATTTCATTCGTGACAAGTACCACTTCAAGTTCCCAGCACTTGAAGCCCTTGTTCATCATCCACTACATTATGTCCGTATCGTTGAAAGGACTGGCAACCAAACGGATTTGAATTTTGTTGATTTTCAAGACCTTTTGCCATTGAATTCTAAATTGTAGTGATTTCTGCAATGGCTTCAACAACAATTTGTAAACCACTACCTGATCATGTCCTTCCAAAGATCATAGATGCATGGCATCGAGCTTTCACTCTTGATTCAAAAGATCCTAGATTTTGTAGAAGCAAGAATGGTAATTGTTGCATCCAATCTTTCTGCTGTTGTTGGGACTGCTTTTGCTGCCAAGCTCATGATCACTCCTGGCAGTCCCACAGAATTAGCCAACATGACCTCTTGTGATGTTCAACTTCTTGGTTCCAAGAAAATGTTCCTCGCAGGATTTTCTCGACTTCTCACGGATATTGTGGGTTTATCGAGCAAACAGGTGTATTTCAGGCCTCACCCCCATCTCTGCAAGCTCGTCCTTGTAGCCACTTGGCTTCAAAATCAACACCTGCTGCACGAGAGGATTCTATCAAGGGAGATCCATCGGGGAACATTGGAATATGTCTTCGAGTGGAGGTTTTGAAGAAAATAGTAAAGTTGCTAAAGCCTCATCCTGTGAGGCTTCCTACACCACTTCCCATCCCTTCTGATGCTTCTCAGAGTAAGAAAACGAGAGGTGGTCAGCGGCTGAGGAAGAACAGGGAAAGATATGCCATGACTGACATGAGAAATCTTGCTAATAAGATACATTTTGGTGTGCCTGAAGAGAGTTCATTGGATGGCGGACTTGGAGCTGCAGATTATGGAATGCTCTTATTTTTAATTCCTCGTGTTTGGATATTTTTTTATACTGATCACTCTTATGATGGTATATTCCTGTATCCTATTTCGCGTATTATTTACCGGTACTTGCATTTATCTGTTTGCAGGAAGACGGAAACCCAATAGATGGTGGTGCTTCAATAGAAACTGGTCTGTCTTAAATTTAAATATATACAATGTGCTTCTTTCAAGCTTCCAATCATTACTTAATCTGTGGTTAAAAAGATAATTAGAGTCTGATCTGCTCTTTTAAGTTCCCAGTTATTAATTAACTCACTTGACTTTACAAGAGCAACCTGCAGATTCGTCATTGCAAGGAATGCCAAAGAAACAGACTCTGGAATTTATCGTTGACATCCTACAGAGGTGATTGTTTTGATAGCATTCTTTCGTGTACTTATAAGAAAAGAGTCGACTCCATTTCTTGGATGACATAGATGATCATATGAATACGATGCAGTTTTTGATATCTCAACATTTCTTCTGACACAGGAGAGACACACAAGAGATATTTGCACAGCCAGTTGACCCTGATGAGGTCGGTAATCGGGGTTCTTGTTCACTGTGTACACAGAACTGAAACAACTCGCTCTCTCCCCATCCACGATGATGTTAATAGTGTTTCTTTCCTTGAAAGGTTGTTGGCTATTACGATATCATTAAAGAGGCAATGGATTTTGGAACCATAAGGGCTAAACTTCAAGAAGGGATGTATACAAGTCTGGATCAATTTCAGGTAATGCTCCAAATATAGCATCCTATTTTCCTTTACAGTACTTCCCTGCGTTGTACTTAACTTTCAGTACAGGCTCCGAAGCTTATTGTTTTATTCTCTGCTAAATGTGAATGTCCAAGTCTTTGTAATTACCATTGTTGTTGTTTAAAATTTGGTCATTCATTATTGAAAGTAGAAAAAACTGCAGGTCAGTTTGCGAAACACTGATTCAGAGAGAGAGTTATCCATCAACTTAAATATTCCCTCAATAACATCCTAAACTGATCTTGATTTCTTTAAAATATTCTGCAGCGTGATGTGTTCCTCATATCCAGCAATGCAATGAAATTTAATTCATCGACAACTGTTTATTATTCAGAGGTATAGCTGTAAGTTTTATTTTGCAAAATGGTAGCAGTAATAGGAGATATTATGCATCTCCGTTAATGCAACACCATGGTTTCCAGGCCCGTGCTATAAGTGAACTCGCTCAGCGGGTCTTCAATTCTCTGAGAACTGAACCTGAGAAATTTGAGCTGGAGCACTCGAGGATGAGAAGACACCCAGCTCAGAAAGGCCATGGTGAAACTGGAAGTGTACTGAATAAGCTTGTTAAACTTGCTGGGTTCAGAGATGGTGCTTCACTCAACAGCACCTCTCTGAAGAGAGCTACCCGAACACACCCTGCTTCAACACGTCTAAATCCTCTCGTTGACCATACAAAAAATGAAATGCCTTCTGGTAAGAGAATCTGATCTACAAGCACTCTTTATTGACTTAACATACTTACCGTGGAGTCCATTAATTCAATTTTGAGGATAATGAAGTAACATACTGTAGTCTGTTTAATCGTAGAAGGTGGATTCACGCACAGGAAAGTGATTCCTTGAACTCGTGTTCATAAACTTACTGTGGAAACCATAACTTCATGAATTTCTTATCATATGCTCCACAATATAATTTTTAGCATGAGTTAAACACACTTGAAATGCATGAGCTTGCTTGAATTAGACTGCCAAGGCTAATAATCTTCAACTAGAGGTGAGGAAGTCATGAAGAACAGCTTTTACAATACAAGTGAACCGTTCTAGGTCGGTAAGCAACAATGATGATTGTTTGATTATGAATGTTATTTCCAATTCTTTTGCATCATTTTCCCATAATTAATTTTTCAAGGGAACTCGGGTTTCATTTCAGTAGGAATATGTCAAAGCTTTGAACTATTACTAAATTGAAACCCTTCTTCTCATTGTTTTCTTTACACAGCTAGATATGCTTTTATCTCCAAGGCCATCTGCTTATAGAGTGAAAGGAAGCTAACATTTTGTCTTTTACTTGCATTGAACAGGCTCAAGAGATGGTAGAAATTTAGAATCCTCTGAAACTGCTAGGCGTATGACATATATGCCTCAAACCTCCTCCATCAATGGCAAAGGGTCAATAATTTCTGAACTCTATAATACACCAAAAGTGCTTACCCCTGTAAGTTCATCGTTTAATGTTGAGAATGCAACACATATATACTGACACAAATGCATGCACTTATGCGCGCGCGCAAAGGAACAGGCACGTGCATAACATGTGAAACTATAGCATTCAAGCACGATTTGATACAGCATGCACACAAGAATTGGCCTAATCTACTTGTAAAACAATGCAGAATTTGTTGCTTGCTTCCATTCCTGACCTTTTGAAGTTCTGCTGGAAGAGGCAGGGAAATATAGAAAAAGGAAACATACAATTTTCCTTTGTTCATCTGGGGTTTGCTTTTGTTGTTTGAAAGATCTTAAAAATGAAATGCAAGTGTTCTTTCTGTAGGTTCACAACCATGTGTGATTATTGCTGTCAACAAATAAGAGCCAAAACACTACTTTTATGAAAAACTTGGTTTGGGGAAATAGAATCCTCAGTTCCTCCATTTCTGTTAAATGTGAAATTCTTCCAGTCCAGTTAATTTTGAGTGTCCCATGCCAAAGCTGACTAGCTTATAATCTTTTGAATTTAATAATTTTCATTGCATCCCCTACCTTTGGCTGATTGATGTGATTCGATGCTGCAGATTCCAGATTCAAGTATCCGATACAAGGAAAGTCTCAAGCAATTCGTTAAAGATTTGGGACCGACAGCTCAAATGGTTGCTAATAAGAAACTAGGAAAACATCCAATTGAAACTCCAAATTTCGCGTCCTGGATGCCCACCTCTTCTTGCAAGAAAACAGATCTGGTCCCTGTGTCATCTGCACTTAACAGGCCTGCTCGTCTGACTGGGGTTAATGATGGCCGTATGCCTCGCAACAGTTTCAATTCTATCTCACCTGCTTCTTTTGAAGGAAAGATGGTCTTTCCCAGTGGAGGTGTGAATGGTTATAATACAAGAGAAATGATTCCTACTCCAAATTGTCTACAAGGGATCAGAGCTCACCCCAACGATGGTGGAAGCAATAACTCTGCTTTGATGGGAGAAAACGCCGCTGGCACAAGCAAAAATACGGATGCTTGTGCTTCTTCGGAAGCAAAAATGAGGGGCACCAGCGGCAACATGAATCTTCTTATGGCAACTCTCATGCAAATTACTGCTTTTCAAAATCGAAATTCCCAAACACCATCGGGTTATTTCCCTCTTACTGGAATGTATCCTGCCCAGCCATCACAGCTCATCACTGAACCTCAGCCATGGCTAAACAACCATTCAGAACCGTTGTACTTGCCTTCCCTAAGTACAAAGCTTGCCTCTACAAGTCAGGCAGCAACCTCTTTGCCACAGTTTGATTTCCAATGTGCAAATGGAGAGGGGTCAAGCACTGGTGCTGCAAGTGTAGTTGAGCACAAGTATGGAACTAAACATCCTCAAGCCGTTCAACTTCAACCAGCTGAAAGGATCCAACCTCCACCACCATGGGATCCACAAGCAGTATATAATAACCTTCCAATCATGCGAAAGATGGTTAGTGAGCAGCAGATTCCATCACGACAGAATGCATTGATCAGGAAACAACAATCACAGGTTGCATCAATGCAACCAATGCCACTGTCTGGCACAACAAACTTTGTTGAAGGAGTAAATTCTCAAGTTCATCAAGCCGAGTCTAGCGGTCATTGCTTTTCAGAAACTCAACAGTTAACCTTGATGGATAATCAGCAGCCTGATTTGGCTCTTCAATTGTGAGTTCAACATATATGAGGGTTCCTGTCCCGATCGAATAAGAGATAGAATGGTTGTTGCGCTTATCCCAACAGATGTATAATAGTACTATTTCTGTCTTTCAAACTTGTTCTTAATTTGCTTTCAGTGTTCACAGCTACAACTTGTTCTTCTTTTAGCCTAAGCCTTTTTGGTGCTTCAGTAGTTCGGCCTTGTTCACTCATTTCTTTTCACTCAGGTCTTGCTTCAAGGTTGGTATCTCCTGCTTTCGTTTTCATTTTGGTAAGCTGGTGCTGATCACTAAGCAGCTAACACTTTCAACTACATATCAAGACCATGAGTTACAACCTCACTGCTTATTAATTATATCGGTGGCTTAAATTAATGCCAGTAATCTCATGTAATTTTGTTTAGTGCTGTACTACCTTGTAATGGTGGCTTCAACCATTTTGTCTGTACCCAAAAATACATGCATAAAACCAACAAATTTCTACCTTATACATGCAGCAGGAAGTAAAACAAGAGTTAGAAGAGAATCTCATAAAGTTAGGAAACTATGGGCACCATCCTTTCATGCCTATGTGCCTCAGGGTCCTCGAGGAGCGGAGGCATGCCCATGTTATCAAACAAAATGGTAAGGTGGTGAAAATCAAGAAAGGCACCCACGTTAAAGAGATTCTTGCATCTAACCCACGTACTTAGATGTAGGTCAGATCAATCGCTACTGGTATTGCCGGACTCTATTGAGCTTCGCAGAAACGGGTTATACCTCCTGGTTGCCGAAGGCCAGCGTACACTCTAGACAAGGACACCTTCGACGGTATAATGAGGCCGGCATGTTCAAGAGGGGCTGCAGGTCCCAAATCCACCCATCACAAGAAGATGTCATCTGCATGTAAAACTAGCACAAACGAAAACAATGTAGATACTGGGCCGCAGCTGAGCTCGGGTCAGGTTTTTGTGTTGAATGCTTGTGACAATATTGAGTACCAGAGATCCTCAACGTGGAGACCAGCTCCGCATACCAAACGTCCCGAGCTTCGCTCACTAGCTAGAGGATATATATAAAAGGTTAGTATCATTAAGTTTTTGTTTTACTTGTTCTATATACAGAGAGTTTTCGTTTGAAAAAACATTAGTCCTACCAAAAGACATTTAAATAGAAAGAAAAAAAATAATATTTTGCTTTTATTTTAGCAAAGTTAATTACTAGCCATCATATGAACGCTATGTTGAAGACACAATTTCAAGTCAATTTCAAACGCAGAAAAACTAAAACACCAATATCATAAATGTGTTTTTCCATATCATAAAATTTGTTAAATAAAAAATGGAAATATTATGTTTGTGTTTAATATAATAAATGAAAAATAAATTAACAGATAAATCAAAAAAAAAAAATTGTTCACACTGGTTAAAAATTAAAATAGAAAGTTAATTTTTCAAGTAAGAAATAAAAGATAAATATAAATACAAATATTTTACCCTCGTCAATAGTCATCCTTTTTATTTTATATATTTCATTTATTTATCTTATAGATTTACCACGGCTTTTAAGATATATTATTTTTGTTTTTATAAATGCATGATGCATATCCAACAAATCTATTTTAGATTTAAGAGGATTTTTTAAAAAAAAAATACAATAATGAGGGAAAGGATATATTTTCGTTATAAATAAGAGAAATGATACTAAATAAAAATAAATAAAAAGAAAACAGCCAAAAGAAGGCCAAGCCTGTGGACGCCTAGTCCCACCCCCCTTTATATTTTTTTAAGTGAATGAATGACAGTTTTTTAAATTGATAAATTGACGTGTCGTCTACTTGGATAAAAAACTTGTCTTCCATTGCTATCTTCTCCAGATATCTCAGGTAATCCCATCGAAGTTTAAGTTTTAAGACATCAAAAACCTAATTTTTAACTTATTTTGATCCAAAAACATTTAAAAACACATCCTAAAAACTTTGATAAATCTATTTTCAAAAAAAAAAATCCTATAAGCAGCACCCTAAAAACCAAAAATCAAACTAAAATTAAATAAACTTCATAGGCTTCAGTCTACTTTTTTTTATTTTTACATGATCAAGGACAAGCATCATCTCCAATGAAATCATCTCTTCAATATGAACTCATAAACATGAAAATTGTTTCTTTTTTCGCACTGGATTGTGGCCAAATGAATCCTCTCTCCCCTCCCCTCCCCCTTTCTCTCATGATCTAGGAGTTAAAACGTTAAAAAAAAATACAATTTAGGATTGAATTGTAAAATCCAAAAGGATGTGTTTTTTTGTTCATGTTAAGCTTGTTCCCTACTGTTTTAATTTCTTTTATGACAACTAAAAATTATATAAAATAAAATCGACCTTTCAATAGAATATTATTTGACATCTTAGACCCTTGATAGCATACAATTCAAGAAAAATAAATATATATATATACATATAAAATCATGATAACATAACTTCCAAGGATAAATTTGAAAAAAATAAAGTTCAATAACTAGAATTGAAATTTTTTTAGAAATTGAGACTTGGAAAGTAAATTTGCCCCCGTTAACAATGATATAAATAGTAAAATATGAAACGTCAAGTGATCTCCTTTAATTTGTTTGTCAATGTGCATGCATTACAGCAAGAGAGACAAAACAAGGCACATGTAATTAAGGTTGTTTTTGCGAATCTATAAGAGCGAAAGGTTGGTTCCAGTTGAAAACCCTGATGGATGCTCTTTTTAGATGGCGATGGATTTAAAAAATATTAATGATTGCATTTTTTTTATTTAATTCGAAATCAATCAAATGGCCGGTTATAGACGCGTGCATGTACACATGCAATCCCTAAACCATGTGCATATATATATATATATATATATATATAAACACACACACATGCAGCAGCAGCAGCAGCAGCAGCATGAGAGCTCAACGAGATACTTGGAAACAAACACCATTAGTTGTTAGTGGCAGCAGATTTTATTTCAAAAGCCAAAAAGCCATTCTCGTATGCAATGCTAGGAAATGTTTGGAAAGATGCGTAAGACGACAGCAAAACACACGCCCCATGAATCCGATGAACAATATAAAATCAACTTCCATTGTACTTCCACCCTGTGCCTTGATCACCCCCAGGAACTGCCTTATTTTATATATGCTAGTTGTTGTCAGATCCTTGCGCTTATTATAACCCAGTTATTGTGGGATCCTTACACATTAGCCACCACAATTTCAAGTGATAAAAGTCAGGTCCTTCATCTCAAATCAAAGGATCCGCTATCAATCGAGCAAGAATCACAAAATGATGCTAGTAATTGAGGTGATACATAGTCGGCAGGGACCAGTCCTATCTCCCTCTTAATTTATCTCTGACTTAATGCCGACTGCTACTAGCATGGAAACAGGCAATGTCATTTACTGGTAGCTAATAATAAAATAATGGACGCCCAATTTTGTAGAGAGAAACAAACACAACACAGGGCTTAAATAATTAATAGAGGGTGTGGGTGGGAAGTGGGAACAAGCCATGTAGCCCATAAACTAGCTCCAAGTTCCAACCACGTACGCTTTAAAGGCTCAGGCCACGAGGTGGAGAGATTTAATGCTTAAAATATTTATTACCACAGTCTACCCACTTTCTTCGATTGGACTGGCGGAATCCTCAGGTCTCAGCCCTCTTTTTTTTTCATGACACTGGGGCTGGCATTGGCTAGTTTTACAACTGGCAAGAGAACTGATCAGGAGAGAGGAAAAGGTAAAATACTCATTGCATTACATTTGTTCATCATTGACTCGCTGATATAGCCTAAGCTACTTGTTTGCTAAACTGAAAGCAACATGCAACCCGGCATCATCGTACTTTCAGATCCAGTCCTGATACAAACAAGAGACGAGCTAAGCCACACACTCCTCCTTTAAAAGGTGTAATGTGGAGGAACACGAGGGAGTTGGTACAGGGAGAGCAAGCAAGAGACATGGAACTAGAGAGTTTAAAAAGAACTTCACTCTTTACCTTGCCAAATTTCTGTAAAATTCTAATATCTCCATTCATGTATGGTCAGCCAGCTCGTCTAATAAATGCATCTAACCTTTTGACCGATGAACAATGATCAAAATGCACTGCGGATTCCCATGTGATAACAACGATTGAAGGTGGAGGCTGAGCCAAGACTTGAGTTTTTTTTATTTTGGAGAGCAATAAAAGACTTCTTGAAAATACATAGAAATAATATTTTTTTATTTTTAAAATTTTATTTTTAATATATACAATAATCTAAAACATCAAAAACAGTAATTTAAAACAAAAAAAATAAAAAAATTTTAATTTTTTTCAAAAAGGACTTTAAATCGCATCCATGACAAGCAAACTTAATGATTAGTTGTCAATAATCAGGCGTCAGGCGGGAAGGTGGGAACCGTTGAACATATGCTTTTCTTTCGCCATCACGCTACCGCTGTTAGGTTTGCTTCTAATGTGGGTTACGTCACTCGAAGGGCGGGTCTTGCGGGTTCGGAAAATGGTTGGGAGAGGTGCTGAATAGTTGAGTGGGAAAGTGTGCTGAGGTTGTCTCCTTAATTGTCTCTGTCAGTTGAGAAGTGTGGATGGCGAGGAACGATTTCCTGTTTGCAGGTTGGGCATTAGTGCTACCGAAGATAGTAGAGTCCGCTAGGAAGGTATCGGCTGAGTTGGGAGAAATTCCACAATTGTTTGGGCAGAAGTCAGCTAAAAAAGGCATGGTGCAGATAGACCATCCAAATAGACCTACCTAATCAGGGTACTGTCAATAATAACTGTGATGCCTCCTTCATCAATGGATCTGAGCCAACAGGTATATGCATGGTTTTGTAGGAACTCGAACTCCAGTGGGCAGATTGTGGGTGGCAAAGTGTCGTCGTTCAGGTGCAGATCAGCCCTTAACGAAGAGGCCGTGGCTATTATAGAAAGCAGTAAGGTTTGGCGGCTGATGCCATGGCGGCTGTCAATGCTATCAACCAGCCTGGAGATTCTGTTCATTGGGAAATTGGTGCTGTTGTTGAGGATTTGAAATCGATGCTAACACAGTTGCAATCCTATGTTTTACTTCTAGATAAGCTAATACAGTAAGAATATTGTGTCTAATTTGAGCTATCATTCTTCTGATCATGTAATTGGCAGAGGTGATTTACACAAATAGAAGGAAAAGGTACGTCTCCGGAACAAAAAATGGATGAATATATTTCGCATGTACTGCTTGCTAATTTTTTAACACAGGCATGTGCAAAGATCAATATGAATATCTCATATGATCATTCACCAATACTGGGGCTAGCACAGTTTAGTTTCATACTATCTTCCTTTGGTCAAAGTTTTCTAGCAAGCACAATAGCCTCCCTCCAAAATGTTAAAGATACATAAATGGTTTGGAGTGCAAGAAAGAGGAGAGCGCCATATAATAAACTACAAACACAAAATAACCTACAAAGTGCTAACATAACATATACAAACTTAATTAGGTCAAAAGAATCCATTCGTGAAAGGTTTACGGTCATGCAAGCATACGTTTTTACTTCAGATATGTGGAAGGAATATGGAGCAAAAGGATCGTATGATTAGACAAGATTAGGACTCTACGGGGTGAATATTGAGATCTAATTAACACGAATATTTATATGTTTTACTTCCTCGACATGACAGGAAGGAAATTTGAAGAAAAGGATCTTGTCATCTAAGATCGTGAATAAACAATTAAAGGGAGCTCCCTTCAGTCCAAGCACAGAGAAGAAAAGGATGAAATTAATCTCCCGCGTCATTCACACATTCACAATAGCAGCCGCTGCCACTCCTTGTCTACTGTGTTTGAATGAATGAGTCGGCAGCTAATCCAAACCCTTCGCCCGTCCATGAGTGGACTGAAGGAAGCTCTGTTAAACCATTTTTCATGAAAATTAAGAAATTTCACAACGTATTCAGCTGAGGCGATTGGCTGTCACAGATGTTTAAATGCTGGACGGAGAGATGAATATATGCAAGTAGCAAACATTAATATGGCTAACACAAATTATATATGAAAGCCTAAAACATTCTTTTCAAGCTAAATCAAATTATGAAAGTGCAATGATTCAATTTCACTACTGGATTTGTAAATTAAACAGGATGATTTGCTTTTCAATTTTGGGTAGTCGGGGAAATTAAAAACTACTACTAAATAGCAAATATCAATGATAAACTAAGCTCCTGTGATTGGCACAAAATGCAATTCAATATTGTTCATGAGATATTAAGAGCAGCTATTGATTTTCGAAGTATTTTTTGCTTGTAAATACATCATTTTTTTTTTATTTTAAAAAATTTATTTTTAATATTGACACATATAAAAAAAACTAAAAATACAAAAAAAAATCATTTTCTTTGCAAAAATGTTTTTCAACGCCAAAAACAAAGTGGGACTCAAGAAATCAAGAGTTGTTTTTGACATCCTATATAAACTGAGAAAGGCAACAATAATTCAAATTCATAGGATAATGGAAGAAGAACAGGTCATTTTGGAAGCTTGTTCAAGACAATGACTTCTAGTTGTAGGCCAACTAAAAAAACAAAAAAGAAAACAGCAGGAATAATTCTTAACATGTTATCTACCAAATTTTGGAACCTTAAAATTAAGATATAGGAAGCAATAAAATTAGGAATATTCCTATCGACCTGCCCTCGTATACCAAGGAATTAAAGAGTAACAGAAAATGGTACTGATTTACGAATTAGAATGTTGAAAATGTGGTTGCATGAACCCTAACCCTAAAGTCATGAGAGTTATTTTACTTGTCAAGCAAAAGAAAAGGGTAATCAGAAAGCGAAAAGGTCAGCTCAATTGCCAAAACAGGAAAATCCCACAAGCACTGGAACCTAGATTGCTGAAGAACTCAAGAAATAGTGTCTAATATTAGATCAATTTAGGTTGAGATGATGATCATCCGTTACCTTAATTAATTTTATGGCAATCAGAGATCCATCCACCCATTTCTTTTTCTCCCTGCAATAACACTAAAGTTTCCATCAAGATGTCAACCTTATATAAAACCTAAAGATCAGTTTCTCTGCAAACAAAGAAAGAACCAGCTTGAGGTTAAGATGAACAAGACATTTATAGGACCTAATGGGGTTGCGTTAACGAAAGAAAGGTTACAGTTTGCTTACCAAACCGGTTTTCTGCGACACCATATAGCTCCATTGAGACTGGCCGTGCATGAAAATTGACCTATAAAGCATCCAGTGCTTCCACGGTGATCAGCTTCAGCTGCAATGTCTTTTATTTTATTTTATTTTATTTTTCTTCATTTTTGGAAAAGAAAGGAATCAAAAGAGTAGTCAGCAGTCAGCAACAAAGAATTGAGTGAGTATTTATAGAAGGGAAAATAAAAATGAAAGAGTGGAATAAAGAAAGAAGTGCAGAAATCACGGAAGGCAATTACTTAGGAGCTGCAATAAAGGCAGGGAAGAGGAAAGATCGCAGTCCTCATGAGAGTCAGAGAAGAGCTAGAAAGCGATAGAAGATCTCTACAAATCTGGCAAAGTTATTCGGTTTAAACATAAAAGAAAGAGAGATGAGGGCATGAGGGAGGGAGGGGCATCTTTTTCACAGGCACACAGCCACAGCCACAGCCACAGGAGATTTTTCAGATGATGTTGAAAGCAGGTAGAGAATAAATATAAAGCTGAAACAAGCAAGGGATTGTATAGTTTGGAGGATAATAAAGTGCTCTCTTCTCTTCTCTCTCCCCCACTATTTCTGCTCAAAAACAGGAAGTGAGGCCTTATATATATATACCACATAGTAGGCGTATATTATTTTTCTTTTACTATGTATTTATTATGTAGGGAAGGGAAGGAAAAGAATAGTTGGTGGGGTTGTCTGTCTTTTGATCATCAATCAAGTAAAAGCTTTGTCCTCTCCACTCTGTAGCTATCAGCAATCTTTAGAGGAGCTTCTGGCGTAGACACGGACAGACATCGGTAGGGTTTGTGGCTAGCAACTTATATGCTGCTTAAATTACATAAAAACCCTTCTCCAAACATTGAGAATCACAGACAATTCATCCATCCTCTTCCTGCTCGATCAGCGATGTAATTCAACTATTCAGTTCACTGTAATATTTAATAGTTTTAGTATTGGAATTTTTCCGTCGGTATAAGATATATATTCTATTGATAATTAAATTATTAATAAAATTACCGACAGAAATGCTCTATTAGTGAATTTTTTATCGGTAATTTTTTATCCATCGGTAAATCTATTAGTAATAAAAAAAAATATTATTACCGATGAATTTACTGATGGAACAAACGTGTAAAAAAATTACCCGTTTCATTTCGTCAGTATATCCCTCGAAAAATACCATCGGTAATTCCGTCAGTAATTATTTAAAAACATTTAAAAAAATTCCATTTTATAAAATAATTAAATTAACATAAATCAACACTCTATAATATATACTCAAAATGCTTGGAAAAAAGAATAAGAAAATCAACTCAAACAAATTTGCAACAAAAAAATAAAAAATAAAAATTCAACTAAAAAAATTCATATGAAAAAAATAAAGTTGCAATTGCTAAAAATTTAAAAATCCTATAAATAAATCAACTAAAAATTGATCTCATATGAAAAAAAAATCTCACAATAACATTTATACAATTATTAAGAACAAAAACAATTAAAAATAAAATAAAAAACAAATATAGTTTAAAAAATCATGAAAAAAAAATCTTACCTTAATGTAGTTGCAAATGAAGCTAAGGAGAGAGAGAAAATTTCGTAAAGCATATTAATTTAAAAAAAAAACTAAGGGGATAAAAGAAGAAAGAAGAAGAAGACATACCTGAGCATAGAGAAGAAGAGGAGGAGATGAGGAGAGGAGAGAAGAGAAGAGAAAGAAATAGATATTGATGTTTTTTACATATAGTGAAGAAGAAGGAGGAGATGAGGAGAGGAGAGAAGAGAAGAGAAGAGAAATAAATAGATATTGATGTTTTTTACATATAGTGAAGAAGAAGAAGAAGAAGAAGAAGAAGAAGAAGAAGAAACGAGTCTGTCTCTTGTGAAATAAGGGGATTCAGGCTTTTTATTGGGGCGCGTTAGCGACGGTTTTACCGACGGATAATTAAATATTGATATTTTTTTAATTATTCTGTCGGTAATTCTGTCTGTAATATTTAATTTAAATTTTCAATTTCATAAAAAGTTTTCAGAAACTGCCAACAATCACCGACGATTTTTCAATCCGTCGGTAATTCCGTTTGTAATATTTAAATGAAAATTTTAAATTAATTGAATTTTTCAGAAAACCATCAAATAACATCGATGACTTTTCAATCCGTCAGTGATTTTGTCGTAAAGAACAACAATTAATAGTGCAATTGGAAAGTGAACAATTTTGGAGCTCTCTGGAAAATGCCGACAGAAAATTCTGTCGGTGATTCACTTTGTAATTGACATGATGAACAGTGTTCATAGTTTACCAACGAATTTACCGACGAAATTTATTCTGTCGGTAATTCCGTTGGTAAAAATGACACGACATCATTTTTTTTCTTTGTTTTAATTTTTTTCCCCACTATAATTCCCGCAGTATATACCAAAGGAATATTTCCGTCGGTAAAATCCCTCAAAAATTTACCGACGGAAATATTCCCTCGGTATTTCCGTTTGTATTTATCAGTTTTCTGGTAGTGGTTGGTGAAATTTTCCTTATTGACTTCCCTCGTGAAAATTGATGGTATTATCTCTTGATTTATAATTTTGTAATAGCATAACGTCTCGAGAGAATAAGAAAAATTGACAATGCTAAAAAAAAATTCACTAAATTTGAGCTTGTTTGTTTACAATAATAGGGTAGGTGTTTACCTATAAAATGTCTAAGAAAATTAGACAAAGAAATATAGATATTTTTCTTTTATATCGAGATGAGATAAATCTTTTTTAGTTTACCGTAGAAAATATCTAGAGCTACTTATCATAAAATATGATAATTCTACTGCATAGCTTACTCTTGTCACAAGATAGTTTGCTCACGTCTCTTGTGACTTACCCTGAATGTGGCAACTCTAGCCAAAGTATGGATAAAATTATAGCTTGTACAACTCGACGTGTTAGCGTAGAAAAAATAAAAGAGTTGACATGGATAATAAAAAAAAAATGAGAAAGGAAAAAAAAAAAAAAAAGAACTCATTAGCATAGGCTAGGAAAACCTTGTGAGGCATGGTTGGCCTTAATCTAACTGAATTTCATGGAACTTAGTTGGATCAAAGTCCAACTAAGCCAAACCTTTTTTTTAATGTACTATTAAAAATCATTATTTTTTTCTCTGTAAAATTAAATATGGTTGGATATGACATTTTTTTTTAATTTGGTCTCTTACTTATTTTTTGAGATCGAGGTTGATGAGTGATTGGGCATGCTTTTGAAATCTCGACTTATCTTATCAATCGAAAGACTACTCTTGCCCTAGATAATAGGTCTCCTTTTGATTGTCTTTTTCAATGTTCTCTTTATTATGATTTTTTGTGTACATTTAGGCGTTTTCTTTTTCATTTATGCATCAATGTCATAATCATAAATTAGATTTTTGTTCCTCTCCATGTGTGTTCTTAGGTTATAGCTCTTCTCATCTTGGTTATCGTTGTCTTGACACCGCATTTCAAGGCATTTATATCTCTCGTCATGTCTGTTTTCATGAACAAGTCTTTTCTTTTGACAAATCTAAACAAATTGCACAACTAACTTCTTCATTTCCCTTTCTATCCAATCCTACTCATTTTCCCACTTTCCTCATCTCCCCACTTTTTCACTCTCCTACGGTTGCAGCCTCTCAGGCTACTATTTATGCCCACCCACATCAGCCCACAAGTTTTGCTCTTCTATCACCACATACATGTTTATTTAGCAATCATATTGCAAATACAAGTCCAACCCTTTCTGATTTGCACCGTAACAGGTCTGATGTTATTGGTTCTCCTAGTTCTTAATTATCTAACAATGATGCCTTTGTAGCAAGCTTTGCCTCTGTTAAGTTTAATTTAGTTGTTGACCTCTCATCTTATCCATTGCAACATCATCATCAGAGTCCAGCTCTACCTGTCTTGTCGTATGTGGCTAGTATGCATCATATAGTTCTTCGTACGCGATTGCCAAAGACAGTCAATCTAACTACTTATTCTGCCATCTTTAGCAATCATACATCTCGGGTAGTTTTTTTTCCCCATAAACCACTTAATTTTTCTGATGCTAATAAATATGAGGCTTAGCAAGATGCTATGAAGGCTGAAATTCAAGCGTTGCATTCCAACGACACTTGATTCTTGGTTCATTTTCATCATTCAATGAATGTTATTGGTTGTTGTAGGGTATATAAGATCAAGAGTCGTGTTGATGGAAGCATTAAATGCTATAAAGCTTATATAATTGCTAAATGTTTTAGTCAACATGAAGATATTGATTGTTTTGAGACTTTTAGTCTTGTTGTTAAGCAAGCCATTATTTGGTTAATTTTCACAGTTGCGGTATCACGTGGTTGAAAGATTAATCAACTTGATATTCATAATGCATTTCTCAATGGGACACTTGACGAAGAGATCTACATGCAGCAACTTTCAAGTTTTGTTGACGCTACTCTCTCTTTTCATGTGTTAGTTGCATAAATCCTTATTTGGCTTGAAACAAGCTCCTCGGGCATGGTACACTCAGTTTAGTGATTATCTCTCCTCTATTAGCTTTCATACTTTAAAGGTTGATACCTCATTATTCATTTTATCTATGAGTAATGATATTTTTAATCTTTTAGTTTACGTTGATGATATCTTATTAACTGAAAGCAATTTAGTTTTACTTCACCAATTAATCCAGTTACTGAGTTTAGAGTTTAAGATTCAGGATTTAGAAATTGTTCGTTATTTTTTAGGCTTTGAGGTTCATCTTACTATTATGGATCTCAAGCTACGACAAGAAAAGTATGTTATTAACATCATTCACCAGGCAGGTATGTCTTCTTACAGACCTGATGATATTTCTCTTTCTACATCAAAGGTTGTTAAAGTGTCTAATTTTTTATTCTACCTACACGTTTTCAGCAAAATATTGGTGCTCTTCAGTATCTCACTTTTACAAGACCAAACATTTATTTGTTATTAACAAAGTCTTTTAGTATATACATGCTCTTGTAGATTCACATTGGGTTGTCGTTAAATGCATTCTACGTTATCTTAAGGGAATAACTTTTTTTGGTCTTCCTATCACTCGTAGCTCTTCCTTTTCCTTGCATGGTTTTATAGATGCTGATTGGGCTGTTAGTGTTGATTATCATAAATCTACAGGTGGTTATCTTGTTTTTTTCGGACATGCACCGATTTCTTGGAAGTCAAGGAAACAATGCATTATTGCTCATTCTTCTACCAAGGCTGAATATAAAGCCTTAGCCAATGACACTTTTGAGGTCATATATCTTGAATATTTATTGTTAGATTTGTATATTACTCCTTCTATGTCTATGATTTGATATGATAATTTAGGTGTTACTTATTTGTCTGCAAAACCTATCTTTCATGCTCGTATAAAACATGTAGAGGTTGATTATTATTTTTTCTATGATAGAATTGCTACAAAGACCATTCAATTTCACTTTATTTCTTCCAAGAATCAGCTTGCAAATGTTCTTACAAAACCTCTATTCGCTACTTCTTTTACTACTCTTAGGTTCAAACTTTAAGTTGAATCCTCACCCTCAGTTTGAAGAGGCATATTATAGGCTAGTATATAATTAGAAAAAGTTTATTATTCTTGTGTTGTAATCTCTACATTAACTATTATACATTGCCCTACATATATAAATAGAAAAGGTTTGCTAACTAAAAAGTTAAGCCTCCTATTATTCTCAACTGGAAGAGAAAAAAACAAGAAGACGTGTTTGAATAAAATTGCAATAAAAATAAATTCTATTAAAGTTGGGAAAAAAATGCAGGGACGTTATGTATTTATTTATGTGATATAATAAAGAATTTATGAAAAAATGTTCATGTTTATTTAAAACATATTATAGTAACAACTATAAATAGTTAAGAGATTATTTAATATTTATATAAATAATAAATCTAGTTAGTAGATTTTTTTAATCATATGTTGTAGCTGAGTGGTTAATACACTAGAGATGTTAAGGTTGCATATGTTTTGCAATACAAGCAAACTAATCTAGAATGTTAACATATTTCTTTAATCTAGCTTTTCAATTTTTTTTTTTAAAAATAACCCACATGCTTGGGTTGTTTCACACTAGCTTATAGCTTGTTTTATTGAGGTTTTTGGCTTTTTTTTAGTTTTTTTATTTCATTAAGGTTTTCCGGCCTTTTTTTTTATCTTTTAATATGAGTTTTTATTTAATTGTATTTTCTAATATTGAGTTGATGAAAATTGGTTTTTTTATTTTTTATCATATAATATAAGTTTTTGGGTCCTTTTTTTAATGTTTTTTTTTAATTTCATCATTTAATATGATATTTTTTATCTCTTTGGATTTTTTTGATCCCTTTATCTTTTTTTTTTAATTTCATCATTTAACATGGATTTTTAATTTAATTCTATCATTCAGTGTTGATTTTTTTTTCTTTGAACCTACCATGTGAACAAGGTCACACAAGGCAACTCCCATAAGCCGAAAAGTTTGAATTATTGTATCGAGTTTTATTATAATGCCAAAAAAATTTCAAAAATTTATACATTATTTTTTTACATTAATAAAAATTGATTCAAGCCACAACAAAAGCACGATCAATAAATTAATATATATAAAAACAGATACAAAAGGTAAAAAAAAATTGAAATTATTATTGTTGTTGTTGTTGTTATTTGAAAAAATATCAAGTTTGGCTTCTCTCAAATTTTGAAGAAGTTTTGTAATTGGAACCGGGAGGCTAAGACTATGTTTGTTTTTGAGTTTAAATAACATTTTTGAATTTTTTTTACTTTAAATTAATTTTTTTTATGATTTTGGATTATTTTGATGTACTGATATCAAAAATAAATTTTTAAAAATAAAAATAAAAATATTATTTTGATATATTTTCAAAGCAAAAAAACATTTTAAAAAACAACCGTTACTATAATCTTTAACATTACCAAAGTCAGCCAAACACTAATTCTATCTTCTCGAGCTCAATGGTAGACAAGCACATCATGCAATATTTGGTCTTTTAAATTTTATTTTTCAAAGTTCAGTTGTCATTTTAAACTTATCTAAATGCAATACAACCTTAATAATCTTGATTAAATTATATTTTTGTTCCATACTAACTTAAATTTAAATTTTAAATAATTAATTAATAAATTTTCATGATTTTAAATATATTAATTCATAGAAGTAAAATCATACCTATACTTAATTCAATGACAGTTGAAAAGACAATGGCAAAATCATCTACTAGGACAAATAGACAACAATATTTCCTTCAAAAGAAAGAGATATTTGGAAGCGTGGTAATTATTATTTTTTAAAGTGTTTTTCACTCGAAAATACATCAAAATAATATTTTTTTTATTTTTTTTAATATTAGCATATATAACGATATAAAAATACCCAAAAAATAATTTGAATAGAATAAAAAGTTAAAATATTTTAAAAATATATAAATAAATAGACAAAAAAAAAGAAGGAAAAAAAGCGCATGGAAAGGGCTAATAACCCACCAAAAGTTTGGTTAGAAGATTCTTAGTTGTAAAGAGGAAAATGATTCCAAAGGCAAACATGTCATGTGTTTTCATGTCTTTATGTATACATATGCCAACACCATGTTTCAAGCTTTCATTTAATTTCATGCCAATTAACCTTTTTCCTAGATATTAATTAAATCTTTTTCGGCTAAATAAATACTAAAGACTTCAATATCATCATCGCCGTCAGAACAACCCATGTTGGTTTGTCTGGGAATAGTGGCCACCGCCATCCTCTACCAATCATCATTTTCTGAACAGATCCATTCCCTTATTTTCCACGAACTTGTTAGACTGCACTATCCCATATAATTGAACACTGTTTATTTAAAATTTAAATTTTTTTATTTAAAATTAATTAGTTTTAATATTTTTAGTTAATTTTTATGTATTGATGTAAAAAATTAAATTTAAAAAATAAAAAATTATCATTCAGAATATTTTAAAATATAATCTGTACCTTCTGTTTAAAGTTTAAACAAACAATCAGTCAATACTTTAGTTTTCTAATCCCTCGCCGTCCACAAACAATGATCACGGAGAAAATACTCCCTTTGACTATAAGGATTGTCGTATGTGAATCTTGGAAAGAAGACTGTATGGTTGCAATTCCATGCATTTTTACTGCCCACCCGATGTGATGTTTTACGTTTAAATTCATTGTATTTGGGAGCACATGAATATCTTTTATTTTAAAATATTAAAATAAAATTTTTTATTTTTAAAAAATTATTTTTGACATCATCATATTAAAATAATCTAAAAACATATTAATTTAAAATAAAATAAAAATAAATTTTTTTTTTAATTTTTTAAAAATACTTATGAAACATAATACCAAACACTTCAAGTCTTTCATGAGAAGAGAAAAAACCCTCATGATCACATGTTCGACAATAACTTTAAAGAACAGTAAATTAATTTGTTAGATTTTAGATTTATTTTTTAATAATTGTAAGTTTAAGTTTTCTCAAAGCTATTAAAGATTTATATAATTATTAATTTTATGATTTATGAAATTAATCGAGATCCATATAAGCTATTGGAACATCCATATTAATAATAATTTAAAAACGACAATCACACCGAAAGTGATGAATTTGTGGTCGTTTGTCTTGGTTTTTCAATCTATTTTCTAGATAAGAAAGAAGTTGAAAAGCATCATTTTTCTAATACGTTTTTTTATTTAAATAACAGGTTGAAAAGGCTAAAATAAACGACTTCAATCTCACCTCTGCGTTAATAATTCCTCAACTGTCTGTATGTGTGTTATGTGATGTTTCTCAAAGTCATGTAATAGATAATATATAGATGTAATTTTATTGCTTCATACATTTTATCCGGAAAAAGGTGATTGGAATTACACATATCAAATTAATAGGTCCACAATTTACCTAAATATATAAAAGAAACACACCAAACTTTTCTCCACTCATGTGCACAAATATCATATATTAGAGTGATTATTTTCAGTTCGGTTCGGTTTTTATAAAAAAAAAATAACCAAACCAAATTTTTTTTAAAAAAAAACCAAAACCAAACCGAAACCGGTTCAAACTGACCAGTTTCGATTCAGTTTAATTCGGTTTTTTAGGACAAAACCGGTTCAAACCAGTTTGGCTCGGTTTTTTCAGAAATCAAGCCAAAACCGAACTAAAACTGGTCGGTTTGAACCGGTTATAATATCCAACAGCATTACTGTTAAATGTTGAATCACCATGTAGTGGCATAGTGTAAGGTTTAAAAGGTATTTAGCTATGCAATGCAATTACTGTTTTGCCTAATTTTAAACCTTTTTGTTTTAAATTAATTATTTTTTATATTTTTGAATCGTTTTTATACGATAATATCAAAAATAAATATAGTGTGATTCATATAATTTCACACTTATGATTACTTAATCATAAAGTTTTTGATATTATTTCAAGCTAAAAACTTTAGTCCTTGGGTGCTATTGAAAAGTAATTTTATATTAACCTTTTAACATTAATGAACAAATTCGTATTAAGATATTTACAAATGCAGTGATCTTAATTTAAACAACACATCGATATTGTAATGATATTTTTAAATTTTTTTAAAAAAAAAATTTATAAAAACAAAATTTCTTCAAAATTAATATATTTTTAGTATTTTCATATCATTTTAATATGCTGATGTCAAAAATAATTTTTAAATATAAAATATTAT
>Ga0307517_10001146_pt1 | contig 44693 bp, 43 predicted proteins | sample 23_EM_MG_FD_194515 | JGI IMG/M metagenome (GOLD analysis project Ga0307517, IMG submission 194515) | Populus trichocarpa ectomycorrhiza microbial communities from riparian zone in the Pacific Northwest, United States - 23_EM | ecosystem: Host-associated > Plants > Roots > Unclassified | place...
AACCCCCCCCCCCCCCCCCAAAAAAAAAACAACCCCCTAGCCCAGCCCACTCCGTGCTGGCTCTCAATCCCCGAATGATATTTCACCCAAAGTATGATACCATACCTGCCCTCACAAATTACGACGAGTGAGTCCCCATGATGACATACAAGCCAATCAACAGTCAAGAATAAGCCGTGAAGGGATATGGCACTACCTACTACCATCCAATAGACAGTGGATAACCCACCATGCAGAAGCCTAGATACAAACCCACCATCGCACCCAATAGCACAAGCACGCCAACCGACCGCCCACTCGTGCTAAAGAGGCACTAGTGAAATTAGCATATTTCGTTGATTGGCGGATTCAACCTCATAGAGGCGTACTGCGATCACATGACTCAGATGTTGGGTAGTAAATATTGACAGGTTGCATTCCCTTACAACTATTGGTAACATCACCCTAATATCAGGTTTAGTGCTCCTGTTGACAGAAAAATATCCGCATCACAACCTGACCCTGAAACGTTTTTGATATCACTCGATTAACATTTCTATATAAAAAGTGAGAAGCTAGTTCCTTAGTTTGCATTTTTGGCATTATGAAGAGATAAGTTATTCGACACTATTAACACTGTGATATTATTATACACTAGAACCCCTACCAAAATAGAATTCACACGCCTTATATACCCATACCTCCACGAACAGAATACATCGCCCATCGTCTTATCCTATTTTATCCTCTCAGCCGAAACAAATCCACAATATGCAGCGCACGCTAGATCTCATTACTCAAATAATCTTGCCATTCAAGAGAAATAATATAATAAAAATGAGGAAATTTTTAATGAGGTTCCGCCCTCACGGGGTATAACTATAATAAAGTAGAGAGTTACAATCGCAATATGAAAGAATATGGCAAAAAGAGATTGAAAACCACCCGCTGCTCCGCTGGATATTCCCATGACCCAAGTAATATAAACGGAAAGAAATAAAATCAAGTATCGCTTCGTCTGCAAGGTTGTGGGAGCGAAAACGTCCATAATGGTCCTCACCTTGGAATGCCGAAATCCGAAAGAGAGAAAAAACCGCAAGACTGCAGAAAACAAAAAATACATGTGAAACGAGGACATTCGCGGACGTGCCTCAATCGCTAGAAAAGAAAGATAATAAGCCAGAAGAAAAACACATCAAAGCGAAGCTCAATCGGCCCACCTTCTCTCTCGTCCTCCATGTATCTCCCTTCCCTCAACAACTTTTCTCCAATCTCGCCACTCTGCCGCAATCTCGTCGAGTACTCCCCCCATTACAACTGCGCTAGCCATTAAGCCGTGGCCCTCGCCGTCCAGAATCCTAACCTCACACCTTCGCATCGCCTTCCCGAGCCACTTGACGTTCTCGACTGGCACCCTGGTATCCCTTGCTCCGTGGTGGATCACAACCGCCCGTGTAATGTCAACGTACCTGAACCCAACCGGTCTGTTTCTCTCAAGACAGACAAGTAGGTCAACGGCGGGGTTAGCATTCCGCGTACTAAGCGTCCAGATTGCATGAGTTAATCGTTCGTCGTAAGACATTTGTCGTTCTTTTTCTGCTGCCGAGGCGAGAGCGGCTGCAATCACCTCTTCCTCACAAGAAGGCTTCTCAGTAGTCATCACAGTAGCGCCATCCTTCCCAGCCCCATCTCTCGCCACCGCTAAAGTTGGCGAGAGTGGGCCGGAAGGCATATCGGTGCTACCTTTGTTCGACCTATCTTTACCAGGGGAGTCACCCTTCCGCATATCCCCACCGGCGGCAGAAGCAGCCCGTCTGTTCTTCCGACTCCTGTCCCGACCCCCTGTTCGTGGAAGGGACGTAGTAAGTGATGAAGACGTCGCTGACATGAACGAAGAGTTGGCGGCTTTGAGGATAGGAGTTGGGAGAGCTCGTAGAATCCGCTGTGTCGTAGGGATGCTCCCAACCTTCTCCTCGCCCTCTTTGCCACTGCCAATCACACCTTCGATCTGAGAAGGGGGAATCCAAGGGGCAAGTAAATGAATTTTCCCCCTTATGTGTCCAGGCATCCTCAACGCTGTAGCAAGCGCATAAATTGCACCGGCTGAATGAGCCAGGATCGAAAACTTTGTAATCTTGAGCGACTGACAAATATAGAGCACATCGTCGGGCCAATTAAGGACTGTTCGCTCATTTTCGTCAATCCCCTCAGACTCGCCGACACCAGGTCGGTCCGGCGTAATCAGTCGAAGACCGAGAGTCAACGCCAACTCATCATAAAAGGCTGTAACATAGCGAGTCAGACCCATGCCTACGCAGATAAAAACTGCAAATCCGCTGGGGTCGCCAACTTCCGAGAACGAGATGACACGTCCAGTAGTAGGCATACGGATTTTTTGTGAAAGGCGTGGAGAGCACAGATACGAATCCACTGCATCGTCAATAGAGTCTGCGGAGGAGGGACGCTCGTGGTGTGTCGTCTCCGACGGTGTGCTCTGGAAAGACGGACGTGGCGGAGACGCCGGCTGCTGCACATATTGGTTGGCAAGGATGCTCTGCGGTTCTGACCTTCGTTTAGCTTTGCTAGGCGAACGTCCCATTCCGTTAGTCAGGCTATCCGCGCGTTTTGGATACTGCTTCGAACCGCGTTTACGATCCCTCTCGGGTCGATTTCTCGGAAGGTCAGGCGCTGGAGCGGCATCATCGTTGTCCTCCTCATCCACCTCTTCATGGTTTGGAAACATGGGCGATCCCAAGGGAGAGCCCAGATGCATTGGTGAAATGTTGGTAACGATCGCTGCAGGGTAGTTGGATATCCTTTGCGGTGATCCCTTACCGTAGCTACTCCTTCTCTCGGGGATATGCCTACCCCCTGCTTCCTCGGCCTTCCCTTTTCCTTTGTAATCACCCCCACTGGTTGCGCTTAACACTCCGGCAGCGCTCATCCTCAATTCCCCCCCACTGTCTCTCTCCAGTGACACATCACGGTCGCGCGATCGGCCCTTTTCCATCCTTATCCTTTCGCGCGAGGACATATAGCTCAACCGACTCCCCCCGCCATCCCTTCTAGTGCTTTTTCCACTCATGTTGCTCTCCCTAGAGTTCCTCCTGTCAGCCACGCCATCACCGGTCCCTGCAGCCCTGTTCATATAATTTCGGACATAGTTCGGTATGTCGACACCACCTTTCCCAACGGATATGCCAGAGGTGTGCGAGCTTCTCCTTGAGACACCTTCACCAGACCCATTTGTGTGAACCGAAAAACCACTCGGAGGCTTCGCCGTTCTCACTACAGGTGCAAGCGCCGCATCGTCAGGGTGAAGGAACCCAACTTCTCGACCAACACCTCCAATTCCAACGGTGTAATCGTAATCCAACTCTCGTGGGGATGGCTGGGGAGGGAACATATCCGGCGCATGCAGTGACCCATAAAGTGAGGGGTTATGCAGAGGTCCCGGCGAAAGCTTACTGAGCGAGTCAACAAGATTGGTTATGACTTCTGGTGAAACTGCTGCTGTAGATGGAGTTGAGATATGATTTCGATTGGAAGGTGCAGATTTACGACGAGGGTTCTGGGGCTTCTGACGAGGGTTTGTACCCGTATGATGGGAGTGCCGATGGGGGGTCTGCGGAGGTGGTGCAGCTGGAATCGAGGACGCCATGATGCCGGTTTCGGGTGGAATCTCGTGACAGTCGATAACGGAAAGAAAAAAAGGATAAATGTAACGCGAGAGTATTATATTCGTGAATCGTATACTATATGATTAGGGGGAGGCGATCTTCAAGGTGGTAATACGGATCTGATCAACGTGCCATAAGGTGGAGGTGGGATCAGCGGGTAAAAAAGGATTTCTTTCACCCTTTTCGTATGGAAGAGGCAATAGGGAAGGGAGGGTTCGATACCGACACCAGAAAGTCGGCGAAAACGTGCAATTATCTGCACAATCGACCACGCTTTCAAACGGGTGTCAAGAGGGACCACACACACGTACAAATCGCGTGCCAAAATGTTTTACGCCGGCAGTAGCTGTACTAATAAACTGGATTTGCTCTAGGCGAAAGTCACCCCTGAGCAGCCGCAGGAGCAATGGAAGCAGAAGAATTGCACGAGGGAGAGGACAGTTTTTTCACACACACAAGCCGCAGCGAGTGACACAGGGAAACGAGGGGAGATGCTTCCAGGGTCTACCGAGAGGACTAGTGTGAGTGTGTCTAGGTTCTCCCCAAAGCATTAGCTGTATGCACTTTGTATGCAGGAAAGATTGTCGGCAATGTGTGAGATAGCGGTAAGTACTTGTGAGGTAGTAGAGCAAGTGGTACTGCACTTTTTACAACACGCACCGGCCCTCCGAACGACAAATGCAAACCGATACACGGCCAAAAGGAGAAGACGAGAGAAAGAGGAGGGAGATGGCGAGAAAGAGGGAAAAGAGGGGAAAAGAGGAGAATAGGAGAGAAGATAGGATGTGTTGGGGGGCGAAGGAGCACGACACTCACTCACGCTGATACAGTACAGGCACACGCAGGAAGGAAAAAGGGAAAAAGGGATAACGATAGTGGTACTGTGTAATGACTGCCGTACTTGGTACGGAAGGTACTCTACCCTCAAGGGAGGGCGTACTGTGGAATTCTCATCAAAACCTTTTTCTTCCCCCCAGGGCAAATTGTCTGGACGAAGGCTCTCCTCACAATCTCATCTCAAGAAACGGGCTAAACCTACTTTGGAATGGTGTCTCTGCAGGAACACAGACTTTCATTGAGGGATTGAAAGCTCTGGACCAATCACCAACTTTTCTCCGCGATGGGAAGGGATTCCCGGCGCCCCATTGCAACTCACCAATAATCGGCTCGTACCGGACCCGCGGGGGGATACGGTAGTTGGGCGGTCATTCGAACCCGTACCGCCGGTTTTTGGTAAAAGGCTGTGACCCTACCCAATGATATACATGCAAAACCAAACCTCCGAACCAAGCGAAGAAGTGATGTTACTGTAACCACCGGTAGAGTCTTGCATTTCCCTGACGCGACCTGTACCGTTGTTCATAAATTCTAAACATCACAAATAAATCACAAATAACAGGGGACGACCCCCGAACCATCAACCACAATATAGCCATGTCTATGCTTCGGCAGGTATGTCGGGGGAGGGTAGATAGAGTACGGTACCCAGATAGTGCGTGCCCCCCCCCCCCACTAATATACGGTAGATGTCATGCTAAGCTGACCCACAGAATCCCAAACCTATGTTTGTTTTCCAAAAAATAACCTTGTTTCGAGGACCGGTAGCTTAGAGAGTAATTGGGAGTGCCTTCTTCAAGATCCCAATTATGTGGAGCCGATAAGTATTTATTAGCACTAGTACTCAAACATACGGTACTCGAGTACACCATGTGCGCATCTAGTCTCCCAATATGCCACCCGAAGCGACATACAAGTACCATCCAGCGCGACTCCAACGTCCCTTTCTCCCGCAACAGCACCACAGAAGCAGGCACAGGTGCGAGGACCCCATTGAGGAAAAAGCTGCTGCACATCTGGATCGCGCTGCACCAGTACTATAACCCAGCACGAGCTGTTGAACCAGAGAAACAACCCCACTACAACACCAGTAACCAACTCCCTTCAATCCAAGCCTGCGGAAAGGAAAGAAAAGAGGAGGGGAGGAAAAATTCATCAAGCCCGTATCAGTACGCATACCGGTATGATACCGGCGTTTGATAACCCCCCACCCCCAAAATGATGTCCCTAAATGACATTCCATCACTAAATATCACACTCTTTTCTTTTCTTTTTTGAATGTGTTCGTCCCGCTTTGTTGGTCGCACGAGTTACGAGGACAGCGGGAACACAGTTGCAGACCCTCTGATCCCGGTAATCAAAGTTGACAACCGAGCACCGTGCTCCACCACAATGCTCCTACAAGTACCCGGGGAAGCATCTTGCGGTAGCGACGCCCACCCATTGAATAATCCTCCTTGTTGGCTCTGACTCTACATGTACCACTATCCATGTTCGCGTCTTGGGAAGCACTGGCACTCGAGTACGGTAATTCCATTAGTGGGGGCGGATATGCTTGAGCGGTAAAACAGTTCGGGGCTTTTTTCTTCTCCTTCGGGACAAATCATGCCGAAAGATCACTGCTCGAGTAGGAACTTATGCTCCGCTCTGCTATTTGCAAGTACTGTACCGTACTAGTACACGTACCGTACATGGTTAGGCTATAGTATATTCCAGCCGCTCCCCTGCATAGAATCTAGGTTTTGAAAGACCGTGCTTTGGCCGCCGGCCGTTACTTTTACGCTTCGTTCTCCAGTCCACTATTCGTTTGTCCGTCGTCAGCCATTGGCTCAATACCCGAGCACGACACGGTCATTACAAACCTCAATTTCGACGATCCCAACATTTCGTTCGTTGTCGAAGCCTTCTTTCCTTTTTGGCGGTAATATTGCTGGAGCTCCATCGTTCCCACCACCAATGAAACTAAGGATTCCCGTCACGAACTTCCAAACAAAGAACATGTTCTCCTCGAGGTCCACTGCTACCAAGAATTTGCCGTCGATTGAGAAACTGAGAAAGTTGGCGAGGTTATGATGGCCTTGCAGAGCATTGACTTCTGCCGAGGTCTTGAGATCGTATATCATTATTATCCCCGGGGAGATGGACAGTGCGAGCCGCTGTGTTGGACGGTGGAAGGCAATGGTTGGATACCTAAATCTCCGCATTAGGATGGCTTGATAAGAGGTCCGGGAATTACGCACGCATCCACCATCTCGTTGATCAGTTCCGTGATCGTCGGCATCACTTTCTCTCTCAAGCCTCCGTTTGGGTCTAATATCTTGACGACGGCAGTGATTATCAAGCTCAACACGTCCCGGAATAAGATTGCGTCCTCGCGGACTATCATGATTACCATTCTCATCGCGGCAAGAGAGACGCCTAATGCTGTTGAGAGTGATACCGCAGCTAATGCCGCGGGTTGGGAGGAAGACGAACCGTACGAGATATTATTGGCCAGGCCAGATCCTAGGAGAGGGGAATTTTTCTCCGCGATCTCGAGTATACATTTATTGAGAGTATTCCGCCGGGCTTCAGAGAAGTCATCCATCGTCGAAGCGGATATGCGGATCAAGATATGAATTACTTCAAAGGGGTCGAAGAGGGATTGGAATGTTGTCCAACCATGCCCCACAAGTTCGATGGCTGTGTCTTGGAACGAGTGGTTACTGTCGCCCAAGAGCAATTCAACTGACAGCGCAATGCATTTCTTCAGTCTAGGTCATGAAATTAGAAGGCTTGTTCTATTTGTGCGGTGGGGGATATCACGGATGCCGCCATACCCTTGCTCAACACTATCGGGATGGTCCGCGATTAGCTGTCCAAGAATAATAACAGACCGAACCACTTCTTTTGATGAAAACAGCTCCGGTGCAACCTGCGCGGGTACTGACTTAAGGTTAGCTAGAGCTGGATGCTGGGGGGGTGGGTTCTCACAGAAACGTGCCCAGTAGGCTATTGTGTTCGTTCGTCTCTCCTCGGATAGAGTGCCTATAGAAATACTGAGACATTTCCTTGCGGTTCCTCGCATTATTGCTACCCGGTCCTGTCAGTCGATTGAACTTTCATGATATCGCAAAAGTTTGGACGTACGATTCTCATCCATCCAGTACTTAGAAAACACTCCTAACGCAAGCCCGCTCTTCGTGATTGCCGACCGACTCAAGGCCTTTTCTATGACATTACCAAATAATTCTCCATTCCCGCTAGCTTCCAGCAGTCCGCCGACAGTGGACAAAGCAGCCAACAATACACATGCGGAAACGGTAGGACTGATACCCAATATTCCATCCTCACTCTCGTTGGAGGCTTCCTTAGCCAGTATGGATACGTTCTTCCCAGCACCCATCTGCCCTAATACCGCCGGTTTCTTCCTCCTGAAGAATAGTGACTGAACCGAAGTTCGCACTTCGTAGTCATCCTCTTCCCAATCCAATAGTTTTTCTGTGCCGCCAGGGACGAGAGTAGTAAGCAATGACTTGGCAGTAATGAAGGCAGGATGGTTTCCTACAACCCTCCTTTCGCTGGTTCGTGTTCGTTCTTTAGCTATCTTCACTGCATGGCCCAATACATCCAGAACGGCCCGGACATTGACAGAGGCGGTCGGAAGTCCCCTGTCGCATAACCTCTCGCAATTCTTGATGGTGCCATCTCCATTCGTGTCATCCCCCTCCCCTTCTCTGTCCTCCTCCACGAGCTCAAATTTGCCCACACGAACCTCTCGCCACCCCTCCCCTGCAAGGTCTCTCTCATATGTGCCCAGGGCGCCTCTATCTCTATCGCTTCCGCGAGAAGATGGAGGTGCTTTGAGTACGCCTCCATCCTCCTCACCCAGGTCCCACTCCCGACGTACGTAATCTTCGTAGGTCAGGAGGATTATATTCTGCGCGGTCTTGGTAGCGTATGAAACGAGGGGAGAGTAATCATGGCTCGGGAAAGTGACCATTATGCGAGCGCGTTCTACATCTACTATAGAAGCAGTTCCATCTGCCGAAGAAGCGATGAGAGCGAAGCGTAGTCTCTTGCCTAGGTCTGATAGGAGGAGATTAACAGAACACACTGTTGTAGATGATATTGAGAGCCTTTTCGATAGTTGGAATGAACTATCATTCATGGTTATGTTAGCACAGGGTAAATAGAGGAGAGGGTAGAACGTACGGCGCCTCGATAATGAACAATTCCCCATTAGTAGTCCCAGCAATAAGATACTCCTTACCGCCCTTTATTCCTGCATCTTTGCCATGTACAACGTATTCGCCAATCCTCACCCTTTTGAGAAGGCAAATACAAGCAGTGGTAGGCACGCATATCTCCTTGATCGGCTCATGGTAAGAGAGTAAAAATGAGGACAACGAGTGAAGGCGAATATTAGCCCCATAGGCGATCGCAAGCATATTGGCGAATATGGCCGAACAGGACGACGTGATGTCATCTTGGAGTGAAGAAGACGAGGTGAGGGCTATCGGGTTCACGAATCTTATTAGTTTTTAATTTCATATGGCTTAATTGCTTTATATGGACATTTGAAGTAAGCACACCTTCATTTTTCTCCGCCCACTCTATATCCGCCCCAGCGGCATTAGTTGAGAATATACCCATCAGAAAATCCCCATGAGCTCTTTCCCGCCCTGAACCTGATCCGAGGTGACTGAATGCCGCAATAAGATATTTGTCTTCTTGTCTTGTACATGCCATCGAAATGACCGTGCGTTTGCCTCGTGTAGGGTCCAACGACAGCCTGATGCTATGGCCAAAGGTGGTATTTTCACCCAGTTCGAAGACTTCGATCCGACCATCCTCCGACCAAACCATGATCAAGGCTTTCCTAATCCCTTTTTTAGGAACTATCTGGTATCCAGCGACACCAGTTTCCAAGCCCACCGGCACAGTCTCTTTGAGCACAAATTTTGCATCCTCAAGCACATAGGAGCTGACACCAGTCTTCTGGATTATCACATAACCCTTCTCAGAAGCTCTTTCGAAGCCTCTGATCCTGCCCATATCCTCCTTGATCTCCACCGAGAACTGTTTGGTATAATCTCGTTCCATCGCCAGCGCCAATCTTCCTCTTCCACTTTCCTCTAATCTCCGACTATTCAAGCCCCATCCTTGTACTTGTCCATCAGGTGATAAGGTCATTACCCTACTCCTACCGCTGACAACTGGGAGGGGCCAATCCAGGTTCCCTGTCCACAGGAGCACCGTCTCTAGGGTCTCAGCATTAAGAACTAAAATCTCAGTACTGGCCCCATAGATCATGACAACCGGATCCTTAGCGTCAGCTTTCTGCTTCTTAACTATCCGTAGCCCTCGTGGTCTGGTCGAGATTGTTGAACAGACATTCTGCAGACATCGACCGTCTGCTAGAGACCATTTACACAATGCCCCAACAGAATCCAGTGAAAGTAATAAATCTTGTTCGATTGCTTCTGTGCGGGCGAGGAGGGGCTCTAATGCTACCACCGGAGCTTTATGGCCGCAGAGACGAGCTCGTGGGATGGGATCATCGGTAGCGGTAGAGAGAACCAGAAGCTCGCCGTTGGCCAAACCTAAAACAAGCCATCCCGCGAGGAATCTTGAAGTAGTAATTGAAGTATATGGAGGTTGAAACGGGGTTGAGTCCCAGTGGGCAAATGGGATGTAGAATGGAGGTGATGCCATTATTGGTTTGCGGAATCTTCGAGAGGTGTGGTTAGGAAATTCTGTTTTGGGGATAAGAGACCGGTAGGCGAGGTGCGGAGCCGCCTGACGCTACCATACCGACATGGTCTCCTACCAGTGCTCGGAGGCTGCCATGCCGCCCCTGACAGTGTCTAAGACAGATGGCTAAGGTGCTGCCTCAGTATTCTTCGGTGATGTGAGTAGGTATGGTCACATACAAGTAGCTACGGTAATACCAGTCATGGTTTGAAGTTTGCATACTATCTGCAAATTTGTAGTAATTCACAAAAGCTGCTTAATAACCTCCCCCGGATACTGACAGAGGTGGTGCGAAATTCCCCACGGGTTTGTTAGTCTAGTAGATAAATTATCACAGAAATCGCAGCTGTTGAAGAAAAATGCGAAGAAAGCAGATTTAAGTGGATTATTGCTCTATCGTCCACCCGCTAGGAGAAAGTGTACCTCTGGCTAAACTACATGGTAGTAACAAAACCCCACTTGACAAAATTAAGTTTGTAATCTATCAGAACCTTTGGACAAGAATCTCATGTATCAGCCAACTCCCAAACACTCACAACACCATCATCCCCACAGCTCACAATAACTTCGTCATTCTCCCCCTTTGCATCTTTGTCCCACCGTTTACTCCATTGCACGCAATTGACTTCGAATACGCCATGAGAGCCCTCAATCTCCGCCACAACCTTCCACTCCGTCATCAGCGGTTTCTTCTCATCACGCTCGACCATTTCAGTATCAACGGAGGATATCTCCTCGTAGACTACTATCCTTCCGTCGCCAGCACAACTCACTATCCTCCCACTCCTTGAACTCCAGGAGACATTGTATATCGCTCGTGTGTGAACCTGAGGAAGCGTAGAGGTCTCAACCCAATTCTCTTCGATCGACTCTCCACGTAGGATACTCGGCGGGGCTTTCTTCGCTTCGGCTGCGGAACCAGATCTCGATATCCGTGTCCAAACCTTTATCGATAGATCGTCGGAACAACTAGCAAGCCGGGAGCCCCACTCTCCGCGATATCCCGGAGATGCAGGCTTTTCAAACTCGATGGTCCAAACGGTAGCTGCATGCCCCTCTAGTAGCGAACAGCAAACCCAATCTTCAGAACCTTCTCGATAAAGCCTAATGGTATTGTCGTAGGAAGAAGACGCAAGCAAGACCTCTTCAGGATGCCAGGTCACACACTTGACATCCTGTGTATGCTCCTGCATAACCTCCAACGTTTCAAAGTTATCTTCGTCAATCTCCTCCCAAATCCAGACAGTCTTGTCACGGCTACAAGTAGCCAGGAAATTCCCACCAGCACTCCAGGCAACACCCTTGACCTCACTCTCATGCCCGTCCAATACAAGAGCAAATCTCCATTCCTCCTCTTCCTCATCTCCTCCTTGATTATCGCCAGCGTCTAGGTCATGCTCATACCGTCGCCAGATACCAATTGTTGCGTCGAAGGAGCCGGTGCAGAGAACAGATTCGCCGGTAAGGCCGGGCTTCCAGGCGACGCTTCGGATGGAGCGCTTGTGTCCACCTTCAATTGTCGAGAGCGAATTGTAGGTTTGGAGCGAGATGATGCGGGCAGTTTTGTCGGAGGAGGCGGTGGCTATCAGTGGGAGGGTTGGGTGAATTGCGACCTGCCAGACCCGCTCCGCCTGCGGCGGGAGGGAAGTGACTTTTTTGAGCCGCATCTAGAGTTGAGTAGTGGATTGGTATTATAGGGTGGGGGAGGGGCAGTCTACAGCTTCGCTTGGTTGGTGGGACAATTTTATCTTATCAGATTGCATGGTAGATGGGACAGCAAACAAGAGCTTTGTCTTGGGGACTCAGGGGGTAAGTGTGGAAGACAAGATGTGTCTTCTGGGCTGGTACGAACCCAACACCAATTTCTTGGCCCTTTTCTTAAGATTTGATACCGGTGACGACCCCACAAACACTAGTGGCTCTCTTTTGGCAAATACTTATGGCGCCTTCGACCTGTCTTGCTCACTGCCTACCGCGTCGACTCCCGAATCGATATTGTCTTTCTTAAGTAGTAAGACATCAATAACCGGCCGCGCTGCAGACCGAAAGATCTACCTCGATGGCACTATAAATCAGTCCTACCGAGAATTGAACTCTCAACCAACCTAGTGGCGAGATCAAAGCTTCGATCAACAGTCAAATATCAAGGTACAGTCCCGTTGCTCTTTTTTGCTCTATTACAAAGCCTCCCACCCAACCCACCTCACGATGTTTATGGGAGCAAGAGCGTCTCGGCGGATGCATAAAGTGATGAGAACCTCAGATACTGCTGAGCTCAGAGTGGAGTGGCGATACCCTCCAGCCCTCTCAGGCCCTATCGCTGTCTCTTCGGTTCAGAAGTCTAGGTCCAAGGTTTGTTTTCCATATGGGAGATGTAACCTAGCCGAACTCTGGACTGTGAAATGTGCAGGAAGGCTTATAGAGTGGTAGCAGTGATCGGTTTAAAAGGCAAGTCTGATTTTGCTGGATGGGCGCTGGTTGGCAGTTATGTAGAGGTGGTCGTGTTGTCGGTTTGGGTGATACCAATGCTCTGACAACCTCGTTTAGGGATTACAAGCTTCGGCGGAGAAACACTTGAGCCGGGCATTGAGTGATCTAAACTGAACATATGTGCCACATGCCAGACGGTGCTCTGGAGCCAGTGGGGTGTCACTATCTGCATTGATCATTGCCACAGTTGATCTAGGGGTCGTCCCTCCTGGAATGTGGGTAATTGAGTCACGCCTGGGTTTTGGATTGGGAGTCGCCTTGAAGGGCAGAGGATCCGGGTTCTCTAGGAGTATTTGGCACTTGATAAAGTTTGGTAGGATCCTAGTTTACGACTTGGTGTTCTAAAGCTTTCAAGCAGCTGTGATTCTGCTACATGCCCATGAGGCGCGATACCCCAAACCTAGCGGAGTTTGAAATACCACCTCGCTATGAATGATTCCTTCTGAAATAACTACCTACTGTACTGTATTTAAATGATATAATTCTGGCTGTAGACACCTCACAAACGACCAGAACCACACTAAACCATACCATAAAATTACCAAACCTCCAAACACACGTGACACTAGGGCCTAGTAATGAGAGCGGTGGCTGGGCGAAGGGGATGTTAGCGATGTGGGAGAAAAGCCATCATTTATAGCCACAAGTGAAGGGTAAAGGAGAAATGATAAACTCTATTTCCATCTCTCCAATTTCTCCGAACATCATCTCCATGACAAAGTAATATTTGCCAGACAGGTGGGGGCGAACCCACGGGGGGGTGGACCTTATGGAGGAGGCTTTCCTTCCAAAATTTACAGTATAACGTTACCGTAGGATGGGGAAAAGAGGAGACCACCTAGAATACACTTCCCACCCAATCCCGGTGGCTACCAGCTTCAACCTTTTCCACAAGCTCAGATCGACCCTAGCTAATTCCATTCGCCTCCGCAAAGGCTGGATATCGGCGAGTGAAGCATATCATGGGTGTCTTCATCACAGCTCTCTTGTTCTTTTGAGGACGTGCCCGGCGAGGGCAAGCCCTTATATACCCATCCATCCAACCACCCCCCACCCCCACCCTTCATCACAGGGGGAAAAATGCCGCAGATAAAACCCACCGGTGTGGGGCGGGGTTTGTATATACTAGGGTAGTCTGATGTTGTGGACAGCCTATTTGGCAGCGGCCAAATTCATGTAGTGTGGGCCTTGGCACAGAGGTGAACAACCACACGGGGATCAACCAGTCAATTCACAACGTTTCCTTTCCTTCTCAATTGGTTCAAGTGCTTCAGTCTTTGTCTTACCCTTGTGAAAGCCTTTAGGCAGTTTATCTTCAGAGTTACTTTGCACAGGTCTATTGACTGATTTACAGAGAGGTTACGCCGCAGGCGACAGGAGGGGAGTATGGCATGCGCAACACACCATCCAACTAGGGGAAGGCATTGAAATACCCCCAACACCGGTACCGATTTCAAAAGTACCCAGATGTCTTGGCACCCAAAGCGTCCGAACACTTTTGAAAGCGGCCAGTACCATGGCTATGATACCAGAGCGTAAAAGTTCGTTGAAGCCGTTGCCGGATTATTGCCTGACGGAAATTGTTTCGCTCACGACTTGGTGAACCACAATACGGTAGGCGTGGCAGAACGGGGTATCATAACAAAGTTGCGAGCACCAGCTAGTGAGGTCCAGGAGGGCTCAACTTAAATTTAAATGAACTATACCCCATCTGGGGGGTATTATTCCTTCTCGGGGTGTTTTGTCTAGTCGGGTTGCGAACCCCAGGGGCCTAGTTGCTGATACCGGTGCCGACACCTGATTTCACGAGTCCTTACGGGACGGTGCGGGTAGCTGGCTGGCCACAGGCTGTGCATTATTTTTCAGGAAATGGAGATTACTCATTGAGACTGTGCTGCTGTACGGATCGCCGGTACTTGTGTGAGTTTACGGATGGGGTTTCGTGCATTCACATTGCACTGTAGCACTGTAGCACCCTATTTCCCGCTATGGGCCAGGGTTTGGTTTGCATGGGTTCCTCTCTGCTCAAATGATTCAATTATCCTGGCTGGCGACACCTTATCTGCGGGTGATCGCCGTTGGATCTGCAAGAGGGTTTTCGTTGGTCAGCCCGCCCTGTGACGATGGGTAGTAGTAGCTGCGGGAATGCTGTGTGCTTCAGCACGTATGAGCGAAATTTTCCAAGGCGTGGATAGATGTACCGGTACGTACCAGTACCGGCAGGACTCATTGAATAGCAAATCCCTGCGTTTGTCGTGCTGGTGCTTGCTTGGATCATATGTTGGGCTGGAATTTATATCTTGTTTTTATTGTTGGGAACCCTCCGTCTAGTACACTGCAAGTATGTCATTAAATTTAGTATATTAACCCGCCTTCAATACATTTCATGATTCCATCCCCGCAGTCTTCTATTCCTCCCGCTGCCTATTTGTGATTCCTAGTGAAGCCAGTAACCAGCGCTCCACAACAGCAGCATGACAGAAAACATCCCTGGACCAATTTCGACACCGGCACCAAGAAACAAACAAACGTGGAGCAGCAGCAGGGCACAACAATTAACCACGACTAGGAATGCACCTTCGGGATGCCCTCAATCCTACAGCTCCAAAAACAAACAAACGGAACAAGGAAACAGACTGGATCAAAGAATCACTCCTTAAGCTTCAGCACCCTCATGATCCGCTTTCCGCCCATCCTGTGTATGGTATCGCCCAACTGCCCCTCCTTCTCGAGTTTCTGCGCATCGTCGTTTCCGCCAATGGATTTTCCGGATATCATGATGTTCTGTTGGCCATTGCCATCAAAATTAGCTTCTCCCAAGGCATCAAAAAAAAAGGGAAGAAAGGAAGAAAGGAGAGAGAGAGGGTGGGACCCACGGGAACGGTCCGCCTTCCAGTCTGCTTCGCCAGCAGGTCCTGCAATTCCGCGCCGTGTGGGTGGTTATCTAGTTCAACGACGTAGGGCTCCGGCACGATCTTGTAGGCGCGTAGGAAGAGGTTCTTTGCGGCGTGGGAGTGCGGGCAGTAGGTTTTTGAGAAGATGATTACTGGGGAGTTGGATATTAGCTTCTGGCAGCCTTGTAGCTAGCAGGAGGAAGGAGAACATACTAGGCGACCTCCTCAATATCCCCGCCAAATCATGTATAGCACTATACTCACCCCCATTATCCCCTTCACTCCCCTCCTTCCCAAGTGGCCCCTGTCCCAATCGACCCTTCATCACCGCCTCCACAGCCCTCGGAGAATCGGGTTTTGGCCCGGCCTTCATGTCTGCCGCTTTCTTCGCTGCGTCGGCCGCCTCGCGGAGACGGCCCCCCACACCTGCGTTCTCGCGGTCCTGGGCGGCTTTTTGCATGGTTTGCATGTAAGTTTCTCCCTTGACGACATCTCTTCCGCTCTGTTTGGGCCTTTTGTTAGCAACGGGTAGAGTGTCGAATGGAGGGGGAAGAGGGAAAGAAGTACATTGTAGTAAACAAGGATTAGAAACACCGTTACTGCTGCTACGGCTATTAACTTTAGTCTGCGTGGGGAGGGCATTGGGAGTTTGGCACGGTATCTACTTGTAGCGTGACGTCAAGGACCCGCAACTGGCGGGTTTGGTGGACTGAAGAGCCACTTCCTGTCTCGTTGGGGAGGAAAGAAAGAAGAGTGTGATAGGGTAGATAGGAGAGAAATTCAGGGACAGGAGCACCCGAAATAAATTGGGTTAAAAAAATACGGGTAAGGTGGGAGAAGAAAAAACTATGGGAAAGAGATTTCTATCGGATTCCCTTTCGGTTTTCTTGGGTGATGCGGCCGCCGCCGGTTGCTCGTTGCTACGAGTAGTTGCTGGTTGACCAACCCAATGGATTTCCCCACCAACTGCTCGAGCCTTGGCTGCATATTTGTGGCTTAACCTCCACTAGAGAAGCGGCTTGGAGTACGGTAAATCACGGTGACTACGATACGATATTTTTATAAAAGTCACGTGACTCCGATGGGCAGAGCGGGCGAGAGTGTTAGTAATGCGGCTTCCTTTGCATGGCTTGTGCCCCATTGCGGTTGTGCTATCGTAGGCACACGGTCTTTCCAAAACGATTGTCGAGCATTGCTGAGATTGAAAGAGGGAAAGAATGGGTGAAGGTGAAGGTTAATGGACGAGGGGGGTTGCCGTTACTTTGTATGATATCATAACAAGAATGGTGCAAATGACAAATCAGATGCTCATGTCCAGCGGTAAGGTAGCGCCCAGGGCCTAATCGCAAGATACCGGTATCCTCGCCTGACATGATGACCGATTCCACAGAGCAAGGCATGGTGATAGAGGATACAATATTGTTACCGTGGAGTTTCCTCAATCGATGAACCGTTGCCTGCCGAGTATGAGACAAACAATACCGCGATTCATCCATCCATATTGACAGATTGAGCCTTGTGTCCCTAGGGATTCTCCTACCTAAGGTGGATCGCACAGGTACCAGGAGCCCGTATCTCGGAGTTCCCTTCCTGTCATAGCAAGTTTCAGTGGTGGAAAGTTTGCTCATATCATCAATTGCGTATCCGAGGAGGGAGTCGTCTCAACTGCTAATTTACTGCATTGCGAACTAGAACGAGGACGCTGGATGCTCATCCGGAGATCGATACCTGGCAGACGAAACCACGAGCCACTCGGCCACCCCTCCCTCGCTCGGACAGATGGAGATGATTTTCTATGAGGAAATCACTCGCTGATCTCTCGTGACATTTTTATCGAGCCTGCCACAAGAAACTTTCCTGAGGGTTCCTCTGTTTGTCCAATGTACGGTATTAATAGCCTATCGCCATTGCTTCTCCATTCCACCATTCCCCAAAGGGGATAGATAGATGGTCTTCACGTACCGGTATTTCGCGAGGGATAGCCGGAACTTTGGGGTTTAAAGACTATCCGGTCAGACATATATAGGGTAGTAATATATAGAATTTATATCTGCTCGGGGGTGTTCACCATCTGCACTCTGCAGCGCTCCCTTTGAATGTTAATTTGTCTGGATGGACAAGATATTGGATATTGTAGCCCTTGTAGCTGTGAAAAGAGGACTCCAAAAAATTGAAGACAATTCCTCCGGAAGGGCAAGTTCGAGGAATTGTTCTACTCGAGCACCCGCCGGTGATGGGAGGTGGGGAAGATGTATGGAAGCGGGGGGATGAAGCCCAATACAAGTAGATGAAGCCCATGAAATGGGAGGGTGTCAGGGGAATTCTCGATTATGGGTAAGAGGTGTGAGCTCGAGTACTAGTGCTACGGATGGTAGGGTAAGAGTACAGACCCAACTCCCTTTCGCGAGGAAGAAGAAGCGATTTGAGTTGCACAACCCAGGTTCAGAATGGGCGTAAACTCCTCCTATTCTCAAAAATAAATAAAACAAATTCGGAGAAGAGAATTCAGATTCCTACTGGTATAGTGGTAGTTTTTGGAATATGCCGTTGTTGTTTTTGTCGTTCTCATTATCGTTACCAGTATTGTCGTATTATCATCATTATCCTACGCCTGCTCTACGGCCATTCTATCCCCTGCCTCTGTGCAATGCTGTGCAATGCGGTGCCAAAACACTCAATACGCTGTACGCCTTACTTCCCCGTGAGTGAGTGATACCGGTATCTACAACGCCCATCTCTTTTCCTCCTCTTCCTCCTCCTCCTCCTCTTGCTCGAATAGTTCAGTCTTTCAATCCTCTTGCAGAAGAGTTATAATAAAAGGGAAGAAAGAAAGAGAGAAAAAAAGGGAGGAGCCACGCCCATATAAAGCGCGCTTCGCCAAATCACATGCCCCGCTTGCAAACAACCAGCCGCGCATCGCCCCTCGTCCTTGTTTCCGAAAGCCAGCCTGGGATCTACCATCATCTCCTAGCCCGGGTTTCCCGCCCTCATATCTCAGCCGAATCTAGATTGCTGTTTTCGCTCTCCCGCTATCCACATCCACCATCAACAACCCTACCCATCAACCCACCTCTCAACCCCCATCATCGTCACCGTTGTTCACCCTGGACTATCCATCTGATCGCGTCTCCCTTGTTCGTCTTCAGCGTCTTTACTCCACTTTGGTCCACGCCTACTCTTCACCAAGGCCAAATCCGCTCCGCCCCCCGAATCACCTCCACAACGTCTTCTCGCTACCCCCAAATAACAAAAGCTTCCATATTACCAGAACGATGAAGCCACCACAGGCCTTAACCACCACCTATGCCACGCGCATAGCCACATTTTCCACTGCCCTGATAACGCCCGCCGGCCTCAACCCATCTTCTGGCGCTCCTGGTGCGGCGCCTGTCGGTGAGCGCAGTTCTGGAAGGACAAAGCGTGGAACAACTGTTGTCAACTATGCCGAGGTGGATGGTGACGAAGACTTGGATGTTGACAATGAGAGCAATGTGGGCCAGCGGGGGCCTAATACATTGATTGTTGGCGGTGGACCCCCACAGAATGGGCTTGGAGCTAATATTATGGGAAATATTGTCGAAACAATCAAACGGCCAGTACAAGTTCCGGGCCGACCCGCGCAGCCCAGATCGAGCCAAGGCCTATATAGGTACATCTAGAACCGTTCTCCGACGCCTCTCACTTGTGCTAACCATTGCCTTTTTTTTTCTTTCCGCAAGGACCGAGCATCAACTACTGGCTGCCTCTAATTTACCCTCGATACTAATTCCGATTCGCTTGGACTTTGATCTCGATCCTCCCTCTCGTGGCCGAATTCACGATAGCTTCCTTTGGAATCTCAATGAGACATTAATCACTCCAGACAATTTCGCCATCACGACGTGTGTAGATCTTGACCTGCCCTTACAACCATATGCGTCAATGATTTCTGCCGCCATCCGCGATCAAATATCGGAATATGCGCCAGTAGCAGCAATTCCCATATCTGAAGAATCCGGAGAAATGCGAGTAGTTTGCAACCTCAATGTGAATCTAGGGGAGCGCGTCTACACCGATAAATTCGAGTGGGATTTAACGGGGGGGCTCTCACCAGAATACTTTGCGAAATCCGTTGCCGCAGACCTTGGCCTTACAGGTGAATTTATTCCTGCGATTGCGCATGCAATCTATGAATTCTGCCTGCAAAAGAAGAAGGACCTCTGCGAGACGGGCATCACCCCCGAATTAGAAAACGACGCACATCGGCCGGAGACGGAAGCTGGCTGGCGCGTGGATCTAGAGTCCTTGGGTGCTGAATGGGAATCTAGGGTGGAAACGCTTACTCGCGAGGAGATCGACAAACGGGAGGGAGATCGCGAGAGGGAAATTCGTAGGTTGCGCCGTGATACGGCCCGATTAGGGGGAACGCCAGGCGGTGTCATAATGCCTTCGCATTGGGGACCTGGCGCATCGAATGATATGGGCGGGGAAGAGCAGATGGGCCGTGGAAGCCGAGTGAAGCGGAAACGTCAACGCAGCTTTTCCCCACCGGCCCGTGGAACTCCGACGCGCACTCCTTCGCATCAGCAAGGGAACGGCATTAATGGGTCTGGTGGCATTCTCAACGGAGGTCTCACGGAATGGGAGAAACAAAATTGGAGATGCAATTGGTGTTTTATCCCCGGGACTGGAACTTGGGGCGTTAGAGAAGGCCCCGACGGTCCAAAGGTATATAGATACACATCCTACTCTCGATTTCAAGAGCCGCGCTGATTTTCTTCGCAGACATTATGCCATAGCTGTGGCCAAGCATGGATGGAAGCCGGAGTATTACCAGAATGGGCCAAGGGGTTACACATGCGCCAATAGTTGCTTTCTATTTTTTTCGATTACAGATATCTTCTTTCATGCTAATACCGGTAGAGTCTATGGTGTTTCCCCTGTATTCTTGGGCTCTTTATTGTTGTAAACTAGGGCTTCTTTCCTTTTTGTATTTCCTTTCGGGCAGTCGAGTTTATTGGATTAGATGGACCTGCACCCATGATGGAGTGACCTATGGCGGGGTAGAGCGGGGGGGTAGTTGATGGGGTAGTGTTGATCCTATTCCTTTTGATATTGCTTCCTCTGTACGATTCTTGTGATGAAAAAGTTTCTTCTTTTTAATCCAATGTGTTACTAACTCACCTTAACGCGTGGCCTTGCAAAATAGCTCTTGTGGAACAACTATCATCACCCTTGTGCGTAGTGCTCTACCCCAAGCTGCTCTCAACACCCTACTCTGCACGACCGTGAGATTAGCAGGATGGGCCGGAAAACCGGTGGTAATTCGAGTGACAAAGCGTGAACCCCACCGTGATGTAGTCAAGAGAACAAAAGGAAAGAGAGGGAGGGGGGGGGAGAGGGGAGGAGAGGAAGGCAGGACAGGACAGGACAAGACTAAAGGAAAACCGAAATTGCAGGCCTGTGGAAGAAGGGAAAAATGTGGTGCAGGGCTACTTTCGCATCATAAGGGAGTGATTCCAAGGTAGTGCGTAGCCTGGCCTGGGAGGGTAGGCAGGGGCGAGGATGGGTAAAAATTCCCCATCACGTATCACTCGGGCGTTAAGACTGCTCGTGAAGCTCCGATTTTTTGCCGACAAGTGCTGGTAACTGTTTGCCACACCCACCGCGCGGGTTATCTAATGCAACGCTTGATTGGCATTTGGTCTTGTCTGCACTCATTCCGTAGCCACGTTTGGCAGGCTATAACAGCTCCTATTTGGCATGAAGTGAGAGGGCGGGGGGGTGATCTACTAGATAATATCGGGCTGAGGTACTACTCCCACCGGCTGGAACAATCCAATAGTTTGGGCTCGGAAGTCGAGTCGGGGAGAGGTTGTGGAGCACAGTGAAGGAATCTGGACTGGTAAATGGGGAACTCTACCACCGTTCTTTGTTTTTGTTTTTCTCCCCCGCTTTGAGACATGCACCAGAGTCCTCCCTACCTACCTACAGTCTTCAGAGGTGCTACATGCCTCAATGCTTCCTCATATACACCAGACAGCGCGGCTTTTTAGGGGTCACCGAGTGCTCTCGTTAGTCCAGATAGGGTCGTGACACTTCCCACACTCTGTATCCAGGATACTCGAGTGAGAAACCGTGAGCCAAGACTTTCCTCTGTTCTTGACACTGGTGAAACCCAGCTCGAGATATCGAAACAGAAACGATTTAACAGGACTACCCGTAGGCACTCAGGAGATAGAGACCGTTGCCAAGGAGAGGGTGGATAAAAATTTGCGTTGAGCTATACTATATAGGGAAGAAAAAAGACGAAAAAAATCAAAGCAGACCGGAAATCAAACCTGGTTTCTCTTGCTAATTGTAGAGAGCTGAGTTTTCTGCCCAGGTGACCCAAACCGATTCAGAAAGTGGCATATCTTTGAGAACCACCCCCCTTGGCGACGGTCTCTATCTTCTGAGTGGTTACAGTATCTACCGCTGCAAAGTGATAGCAATACAACTGCTAAGATCCAAGGCAATTTCAAGTACAATAAATTTCACCTGACAATACACTATCAACTTGCAAACTAGCTACATAAAGCACAACTAAACGACAAAAAAACAGTCCTTACTCGCCTGCCCTATTTTTCCAGCCTCACGGACGACCGTTCCAAAGCCATGCAGTCAATCAATCGCTCAATCTACCCAGACAAATGTGAATTCCACCATGCACCGCATCTATGCAAAAAATTGTAAAAAATAAACAAGCAAACAAGCAAACAAGCAGCAATACTCCAACAAACATGCAACCCAGATAGATAGACAGATAATCAGGTTCCACAAATCAAACAGGCAAGCAAGCAAGGTATAAGTTAGCAAAGCAAAAACCAAAGTCACAATCAAGCTTTCAATCTCCGTTCCTCGCAAGATACACACACAGGCACTTCTTTTCCTTTCTCGCCACGGATGAAGAAGCGGCCATCGTCGAATTTGGTGGAACATTCCTGTCAGGCCATTAGTATGATATCCAGATTACAGTTAGGGGTTAGAGTAATATACAGTGCAACAGAAGCACGCCTCATGCCACTCCGCCCCAAGAGCCTTAACTACAGTCTCGGTGATCGGCTGCCTGCATTTCTTACAACGGCCACTGTAGCGCTTTTGGTAGCAGCCCACGCACCAGGCGTATCCGTCCTTTTCGACAAATTTAGATGAGGGGTTGAATGGCTATCACAGGTTAGCACTCGCTCAGACCAGAATCAACAGAAAAGATATGATGAAAACCTACATCACCACATTCCGCGCAGAAAAAGTGACCAACATGCCAAGTCCCACCACATGCCACAACTACCTCACCTTCAATAGGTGTCTTGCAGTTCCTACACCTCGGAGAGTACAATTCGTGGAAGTCTAGATGGCAGTAAAATTTGACTCTATGGGCGGCCGCGGTAGACCCAGAAGACGTAGAACTCTTATCGTCCTGGAAGGCCTCCGCACGCTTTCTGCGGCTCTCCTCAGGCTCTGGGAAGAATCCCACGTGTTCGAGGCGAGTGTGGCAATGATCGCAACGGAAGCACTCTGGGTGGAAACGAAGGGAGGAAGCAGACACCACACGACCCTCAATCGGGGTTCTACAGTACGCGCATGAAGCGGTAGGGCCACGGCCGGCAGAAGACGCGGAAGAGTAATTCGAGGAAGGAGGTTTCGGGAATGCGCGAGGTGTAGGAAGAGGTCGGCTGGACGCAGACGGGGCAGGAGCTGGGGGTTCTGCTGAAGACGAAGACGAAGGTTCGTCCGGAAGTGAGATGGAAGGCACCGGAGGAGCTGGCCCGACATCTTTCTTAGCCTCGTCACCATCCGGGAAGCTTATGGCGGGCACCGGAGGCCGAGGATTGTCTTCCGGAGCACGGATTGTGGGAATGGAAGGAGTCTTGGTAACCGTGGAGGTGGAACTAGTAGCAGTAGGCGGAGGGCTGTCACTGATGACAATCCCCACGACCGGTGGTGGTGGCGGAGGCAGCACCTGAGCTCCATACTTCTGATTATTCCTCCTAACAGCGCCAGTAGTCTGCCCGCTCCCAACTCTAGGCAATGGCCTCCTCCCCAGCTCCTTCAAAGCCTCAGCCTCCGCAGCCTCCGCATCCTCCTCCTCAGACCCAGACATTGGGGGGGATGGCAACGGCACGGGATTGGTAGTGTATCGCGGGCTATTCTCCTGCGTTGGTTCCCGCATATGCGGTTCAACAAACTCCCTGCGTGCGCCCTGAATACCAGCAAATTCCTTCAATCCCGGGGCAATCTCCGGCACGACGGGAAGCCCCTTCTGGATTAGATCGGCCGAAGAAGCCTTTCCTCCAACAGTTGGCGTTGAGCGCCCGGACACCGATGTCTTGTTAATCCTTAATGGCGCAACGGCAGGCAACGGGGCGGTAGGCAATGATCTGAAATGCAAAGTCAATTCCTCTTCAATCTGTGGAGTGGCGGAGCGTGGAGGAGGATGGGTCGGCGGCATAACAACTGGAGGAGGGGAACTCGGTCTGGAAAGCGTGGGTAGAGCCCAAGTCACACTCTTCTTGCGCGTGATTGTAGAAGCACCAGTGGAAGAGCCGGTGGACGCGGTAGAAGACTCAGAATTTGACCTCCCGTGCCCATTACTAAACTTGGAAAAGTCCCGGAAACCAAACGAATCCCGCTTCTTCTCCGAATTACTCCTAGTAAGTGTTGGAACACGCGGAATTGGGAGATCCCCCATTCTCCCATCCTGAAGTGATACCCCGTCCCAGCCCTTCCCTTTATTAGACGATGTAGGTGTTGGAATAGTGGTTCTAAACGGGGGGGATATGGATGGTGTGGAAATGGTATTGGATCTCTTGTGCGAATTCCTCCTCAGCAACCAGCCTTCCCGCCGGGACGCCTCGTTCAACGATTTGGCCGGGGAGGTGTTTGCTTTGCGGGGAGGTGTGAATCTTAAGGGAGTGGAATATGTCGACGGTTCGGATGTTGTTTCGGCCGAGTCATTGGAACTCTGGGGTGCCCATCTCGTTTTAGCTGCCGATGACAATGGACGGGCACCGCTGGGTCGTTGGGGACGGTTGGAACGTAGATCAGAAAGGTAAGATTCTGGAGAGACGGGAGTTAGCTGGGCCATTCCGAAGGCGTGTTTGCGGTATTATTTTTTAAGGTGGGGGAAGAAAAAAAAGTAATACCCAGTTGTTCCTTGGTCATGTAAGAGACACGAGCTTGGTCCGCCATCTTTGTTTATATATCTCAATCCCGGAATGGGGAAATCCGACAAGGTGCAAGGCTACAACTAGATTAGGTTGTTGTTTTTTTTGTTTGTTTTAGGATGTGATGTGTGGAGATTGTAGGGTGTAGGGTATAGGTGCGAGTGTATACAAGTATGGTAAGTGTTGTAGTGGCCCAAGATTCTTCAGGCGAAAGATCTCAACGGTTTGTAGATGAGGATGGAGTCGAATGGAGGGTGGTTGGATGGAATGAATGGGGGGTGATGAAGTGCTTGGATGGACACTTGCGGTCAGAATAAGATGGGAGAAGGAAGAGAGGGAGGGGGAGAGAGAGAGAGGAAAAAGGATGATGGAACAAGACAGCGTATGATAATTGTAGCTCCGGGAACTAAGACTGTAGGGGCCAGCGGAGAGGTGGGAGGGAATTAATGGGAAGGAATTAATGGGAAGGTTAAGGATGGAATTTTCCAGCCAACAGGAATAAAGTGAGCCTCTGATTCGTCCAGCACAGAAATGCGTTGTTGTTTTGTTTTCGAGTGCCGGCATCTTAGCGGGGTTGCTTAGCGCCGTTGCCAGGAGTGACCTTGCCAAAAGACCTGTTCTGCTTATTGATGATCTGATAATATCACATGATTAGACTATCCTTGATCTGGTTGAACCCTTCCGTGGCGCGTTGACCTCTCTCTATTCCCAACCGAACCCGCTTGCAAGCTCTTTCTACCACCCACTGCCACCACCAGCGCTACCATCATTTCCCAACAGCAAACATGTCTTCTCCGGGTAATTCCCCTTTCCGACGCTGTTGAAGTTAATATATATATATAAGATTCCAGGCAAAACTTCTCAATTCTAGCCTACTGACATGTCAACACTAATTAGGATCCGTCCTCTCAGACATTGAAGTTTCTCCAATAGCATCCCCCGAGCGTCCAACAGGAAATAAGTTTGATCGCCTCTTTGGTTCAGACAATGAGGGCGCCCCGGCTCATGACGAAGAGGCAGAAGCTTCTGACGACGAAGACATTGGACGAAAACGCAGAAGCAGGGTAGCAGATAACCTTGACGGTGTGAACGATGAGGAAGAGGAAGAGGAAGATGATAATAAAGATCTATTCGGTGATGACGATGACGATGAGCCCGAGAAGTATCCACCCTCTCTTACCTCCATAATATCCATCTATGTGGGGGGGGGGCATTAACTGGATATCTGCAGAAAGGACCTAAGCGACGCCGAATCTCACGCATCTCATGACCCAGGAAACGACGAGCAGCAAACCTTCCGCTCAATCGATGTCTCCCTTCCACGCCATGCTTGCCCAGACCAAGGTAATGACGACCTCTACTTAATGCGCATACCATCCACCGTGAATTTCCAACAGCAAATCTTTTACCCAGAAAACTTCACAATGCCAAAGGCGACCGAAGACTCAACCGTAAGCCCATACACAATGGCCACAACCACAATCCGCGTCCGCAAGTCACCAGCAAATCCATCTGCCCTACAGTCCAATGCGCGAGTAGTAAAGTGGTCCGACGGCTCCCTAAGTCTCCAAATCGCCTCAAGCCCAAACCTCTACGACTTGACCTCCAAGCCACTCGCCCCACCGCAGAACTCCAGATCCTACGACGCAGCTCAGGACAGCCATACCTATCTCCTCACGACCCACGAATCTGCCGGCATGCTCCGCTTTATCGGTCACGTAAACACCCACCTCAACCTCCTGCCAACATCCACCTCCCAGGCCAACGCAGAAGCTGTCAATCGCCTCCAAGAACGCCTCTACCAAGCACAATCCACCCGTGGGGCTCGTGGCCGTGGCGCCCAAGCCCTCGAAATCTCAGACATGCGCGACCCAGAGGCTGAGCGCAAAGAGGCCGAAAAGCAACACCGCGACAAGGAGAAACTCGCCAAAAAGGCCGAAGCCAAGAAAGCCCGGGCCAGTAGGAACGGCGCCGGTGCTGACGAGGATAGAGCTGCGGCGAGGAGATCCTACCCGAGGAACAGTCACACTACTAGGAGTAAGCGTGATTCTCCGCCTATCGGGGGCAAAGGTGGCCGGAGTAAGGAGGACGAGTACGATCTTGAAGACGACTTCCTGGAAAAAAGCGAGGAGGAGGAGGAGGAGGATGAGATGGAGGAGTCTGAAGACGAAGGGGATCGCAGGAGAGGTCATGGGAAGAAGAAGGCCGTCAAGAAGAGGATACCCAGTCCTGAGGAGGAGGACGAAGAGGAGGAGGAGGAGGAGGCAGAGTTCACGGATAAGGAGAGAGCGCCGGGTCGCAACATCCGTGCTGGAAAGCGCAGGAGGGTCATCGACGATGATGAGGAGGACGATGATGAATAAAACTGTATTCTAGTGGCTTTTCTCTTTTTTCCTTTCTCTTTTTTCCCTTCCTTGCTCAGCCAAATCCGGCCCTGGTAGTCTTCTAGACTGTGTGTTTGCTCTGCCCCTTCTGTCCACCGTCGGGTTTTACCATATTCACACATCGCCCCATAACCGTCTTCAACCGAGTGACGCTCCATGCTCCGCAACCCAAACATGATTCATTAAGATAACCCTCAAATAGCATAGATACACCCAAGCACCAGCCCCTCAAAATGTAAAAACCGCGTGAGAGCGAAAAGGGTAAAATGAGGAGGAAAAAAAAGAGTGAAGGAAAAACGGAACAGCCGATACCCAACAAAACACTAATTAAGAATATCTAAATGCCGTCTCTTGTCCCCACCCACCCACATCCTCTTGGCTCAGAAGAATAGACGCCTAAGAATCGCCACTCAACGCCAAACAAGCATCAACCGCTGACCCAACGCTGTCCGATCGTCAGTTGAGCTTTCCTCAAATCCTCAATCACGCCACCGGCAAAGAACACCACTGACCTCCCTTGCTTCATCCGGACCACGTCAGCAATTACCTCCTTGTCCAGGTCCGGGAACATGTTCTGTAGCACCTGGACCACGCTCTCGTGTTCTCTTCGTTCGATCATGCGAGCTTGTTCCGCTTCCGCTGATGCCTGGCGGGCTGCGGCTTCTGCTGCTGTGAGCTTGTCCTCGCGCTTGCGGCGGCCGCCAACGGCTGTCAGGAGGCTGTCTTCTGCGCTTGGGGAGCCGCGGGGGGTGTTTCCCGGCGCTGGAGTTAGAGCGGGTCCACCAGCGGCTGTGGCTGTGTTGCTGGTTGTTGGTTCGTCTGTGAACATTCGTCCAATTGTGGTTAGCGGGCGTTGGATGCTACGGAGGAGACCAGCCACGGCGAGCTTTTCATCGTCACCATTGGAGGTGGAGGAGTCGTTGCTCTCTCTTGAGGAGGTGGAGAAACGGGGTTGCTCAGACGATACCCTAGGGGTTACCGATGGGCCAGAGTGGTCATCCTTCTCATTCACGATTCCGTTGTCATCCTCTCTTAATGGGTCAGTGGAAGTTGTTGTTGGTGATGGGCGTTCTGCTATCTGTGCTACAGCTGCTTCCACGTTTCTCTCAAACTCCTCATCTGTGATGGTTAGGCTTGAGCGATCAAGCCCTTCTATAAATTGAATGGCTCCCATCTATCTAGAAATTAGCTACAGCGTCCAGTAGGCCCCGGGGAAACGGAAACGCACCAAACTACTCAAATAGTATCCGGCTTCCCCATTAAGCTTATCCGGGTTCCTGAATCGTAGGATATACTGTACGTTGCTAACCAGATTCGCCGGGTTCGCTCTGAGAACGACATAAATCAGCAGGGGTACAAACTTGTCTGCGCTCTCGTCACCACCAGAATGCCGCAGTAACCCTAATTCGCCATATTAGCACCTTTGCTCCAACCAGTAACTCTGGATGGCTCACCAAAAATCACTTTGCAGCAATTAAGCACACAAATGACTTTGTCCCTAGGAGCCCTATAACTGCCCATCTTGATCATTTCGTTGACCGCCAAGTCAAGGAATTTCCGGCCACTCTCTTCGGTAACAGTGTCCTGAATGTCGAGATGCTCTTCACGAACCCAGCCGTAGATTCGTACCTTCTGTGCCAGGACTTCATCCCTCTCGACGTCCTCTTGGTGTTGGCCCCTTCTCCCAGGAAATCTCTCATCTCGATCCCTCCGGTGCCGCCTCGACCCAACAGTCGGATTTCCCTGGGGCGGTGAAATCTCAGGCGAGAAGGTTTGCGTGTACAACCTATTCATAACAAGCTTTTCCATTCCTTCTCTAGCATGATCCATTTCCACTTCACCCACATTTAGCCAAACCTCGCACCCCTCCATTTTTCCGTAAATGAAATTCAAAAAGTCCGACACAATCTTGACCTGCTCATGGACCATCCATTGCTTCTTCGCAAACTCGTTTAAGAAGCTGCGAAGGAATTTTGCTACCGGGTCCGCCGACCGGTGGCGTAATTGGGACAAAAATCTGTGAAAGTCGAATGGGAGATCTTCGTCCGGGGGCGGCGGGTGGTGAATGGTAGGTGCATGTGCGGTGCGGGAATCCAGTTCTTTTGACGAAGCCAACTTGCCTTTTTCTGAGAGGGTGGGCGTACCAGATGAAGCGCGAGCCAAGTAATCGGTTTCATCGCGCGAAGAGGTTCTCGGCGGATGTCGAGCGCCAATCATTGCTTCAGCCAAAGCTGGCGAAGCCGAAGAGCTAGGGTGTAGATGTTCCGTAGAGGCCGGGGCACTACCTTGTTCAAAAATGTTATGGATTTCAGAACGAGCACTATACCCCGCCTCATCCTCGGAGGATGATCCACTCGATCTTCCTTGTTGTGATGAGCCCCTACGGGAGGGCGATGCTGATTTCGAACCGGGCCTACTCGGCCGGGGCGTAATCGATGGGCCAAGATGCACCCGATCCCTTGACTGCATACCCTTCAGAGGTACATCTTTCGGGGGGACGTCCTTCGGGGGGACATCTTTCGGTGGTACGTCTTTCGGTGGAGGCGGGGGGGGAGGATTAGCAAGAGTAGCATCCTGTTCATGCATCGCAAGCGCATCGTCCTTCAAAGGTGTAGGAGGTCTATAATCCTCATCACCCTTCGCGGGAATCAAAGAGTCCATAGTCGAATCCGGATTTGCGGGGGAGATGGATAAGGCTCCAGCTTCGCCGGCTAACAAATCTATCGAAGCTTCAGACGATGTGTTTGGTGGCTGGGAAGCTTCCCATCCCTCCTCCCCTCCAGGCTTAACAGGTGTCGGAGCGGATCCCATCTCGATCTCCTCTTTCGCAAATGTCCTCGCCTTTTGGCCAGCCCTAACGCTATCCAAGGGTTGCCCCTGAGCAGTTGTGACATGCATGCTTGCTATCGGAAGCTCGTTGTCGCTCCCCTCGAACCTCCCCTCCCCGTCCGCCTTCAAAACAGCCACCCCATTGCTCTTCCCTATGCCCTCTTTGCCACCACCACCACCACCACCACCCACTACCTCAGTGTTTCCCGAAGGATCAATTCTCGGAGATTCAACATAGTCAACCATTATCGAAGGTGAAGAAGGCGAGGTGACGACAAGATTTAGTAGCCTCTCGAATGGTAGCTAGCGTGGGGGGTGTGTGTCTGGTCCACGGAGCAGCAATAGGTCAGGCTTGCGGAAAACAGGATCGCAGGAAGCTTTGGGTGGTGAGGTAAACTACCCGGTCGTAAAGTTCGTCTGTATGATATTAAGGAAGAAAAGGGAGAGAAGAAATGCCCAAGGGAAGGAAAGCTGAGAAATACCGTACTATGGTGATTTTCAGGCCAGAGGAAAAAGAAAAGGTCCATGAAGGCCCGAAAATTATCGTATCATACCAATACCGTAATAATATTATTATGATAATAATAACAAGGAACCTGGAGCGCCCAGCCCAGCCAAGCACAGCAACCCGCCGCACCGCCCTCTCGCCCAGACAAGGTTGACCGAGAGAGTCTTGGCAGAACACAGCATCCCAGAAATCACTCCGTCCTATCCTGTCACGCCCTGTTCTGACTAACAGACAGACCTTCCCCAAACTCATCTCGCCTAAAATATGATACTCGGTAGCTCAGCTTCCTTAACCTCCGTGTCGAAGTGAGTGTCCGCCTTCAAACGATAAAATTTAATGCGAAAATAATAAAAATAGCCCCCCTAATACTCTGCCGCAGGGCACAAAGTACTAGTACTCCAGAATTATCACGCCCTCCGAGCAAGCAACATCACCCGCTAAGGAAGGGTCCGAAGCGCCCGTACTCGAGTACTAGTACACATACATACCGCGCGGGCTGTCAAATAAACGCCAACGCCTTGCGTCGCAACTAAAGTATCCCAGCCGAAAAGTCTGCGAAATTGTTTCCTCCGATTACATCACAGCCAAACCAAAACAGTTGCTGCGAATTTCCCACCCCTACAGTAGAACCCTTTCGCTCTGTGAGCGGGGCTGTTTAGCTGGCCTCCATAACACTGGAATGTCAGTAAATTAAATTAGCAAAGAAACGGGTGCCTCTAAAGATATTGTGTGGGCATGGGTGGAATTGCTTTCTGGGGGAGTATTGTCCGCTGATGAGATTGGCCGCGCTTCGGGGGGGGGGGGGGGTCGGGAGGAACTTTGGCCGTGACAACAGCACTTCCCCACCAACCCCACCAAAGTTATCGCGAAGCCCCCTCCAAAAAAATTTAAAAAAAATGTAAATACATAGTAGAAATTAATATTTGGTATACCATCCATCAGCATTAATAATTGCTTCTATTCTACCCACTGTTGGCTCTGCCAAAGCACCAAAAACCTTTGGGTCATGATATTTTAAGCAAATAAGTTATGATCTCCTCTATTGCCTTTTAGTATCTAAATACACATTTCCCCCCTCTCTCTCCAGAGTGACTAGTACTACATCCTTTTCCCATAGTGCCTTTCTTCTCCGTATCTCCCTTGTTCACTACCTACAGACTAATCCAGATTCCAATTTTTTTCTTAAACTCGATAAAGTTATTTCCCCACAGGCGTCCCGGCCATTTCTGGTGATGATTCGCCCACTTGCTAGTATGTTTCTTGCATCCTCTCGTTATACCTTGTAGCCCCCTTGGTTCTGGGCCTGGCACTCATTCGTCTACTAGATTTGTGGATGGTATCTGAGATGTTTTTTGCGGGCGGGGCCACTGATATGCTCTCCCTCCCTCCACGGTCTATATGCCGGGCAAACAATGGGAAAAAATACCTGATCAATAAATATATTATTTCAGCGGCCTGGCGCCTTATTAAAGTCTAGCACCTTAGAGACGTGCACACACAGCAGAATCCATTGGGAGAAAAGAAAATGCCTGTATTTTAGTGAGATTTCACATGGATGGGTTTTCTGAGCCTATTGGAAATTCTAGCGAGTGATGTTTTGTGACTTCCTTGGGCGTATCGTAGCTTTCGTACAACTCAAGATTAGCAGGTCTTTATGAGGCTGGATGGTATTCTGCGCTATTCCGTTGATAGATTAGGCGGTGTTCCCGCAGTATTCTAGCTATCGTTAGTACTCGAGTACTTTAGGCTCACACTGACACCTCGAAACCATCGCTTACACGGCATGTAGTCTATGATACAGTCACTTGGCAAAAAAGTCTTGGTGAAACAAGATTTTCTTTGCCTCTGGAACGGGCCTCCCCCCACACGGACCACAAATTGCGCAATGCTCCCCCCCCCCCTATCATTTAGTGGCACCGTGGTCTCTGGCAAGGTGATATTTCGTTTTACCAAAGACTTCTGTCTAGTAAATACCCGCTCCCTAGAATTGGCTATCAAATATGTAGCAAACGCGAACCACTTAACTAACTACAGGCGGCTAGAGATTTTAATGAAAATACCGATCATAACCTACCGGCAATTTCTACATGCGATAAGGAACATTCACAAGACATCACTCGCGCCATATACCAAATCTACAGGCACCTTGTTAATAAACCCTATCTTATCAAACACAGCAGCGTAACATCCCCCCCCCCCCCCCCTATTATGTCGGGCTACCGGCGCGAAGTAGAATGTCGAAAGAGAGGCCCGCTATGTCCATAGGAACCTCAACCTAATTTCCACTCCCTTCTTACTACACTGTTCACTGAAGGGAAAAAAGAAGAAGAAAAAAAGCCCCCGCTAAATCTACATCTCCTCCACCCTTTCCACCACCGGCGTCATCGGCGTCGCTGGGCTCCCAGTCCCACTGCCATTCGTGTGCGCAGAACCCTTCGTCAACGTTGCCACCGCAAGCCTCTCCCTCTCCTTCTTCACCCCCTCCCTAACCCAGCGACTAACCACCGCCGCCCGATCGGTACTAATAGGGTACTCCTTCCCACCATCTTCCTGCGCCCACCTCTTCGGCTGCACCGGCGGTGCGTGCTGATGCATGGCCCTCCCACCCCCCACTAGCGCAGCTGCGGCCCTCTCCAACTCCAAGCTGGCATCATCATCTCCAATTGGAGACGGCGGAGCCCCTGGAAGTGGTGCAGGAGAGCAGAGCGCCTCCCAGGTGCTCTCCAATCCAACAAAGTTATTTGTCCTACGAAGGACTTCGATCCAATCTGCACGAGCCGGGGAGCGAGGGGATAGGAATATGGGATAGCCGTCGCAAATGCGTGCTAGCCGGGCGACCATGTGTGCGTGCCGGAGGATTTCCTTTGCCGGAGTTTGAATTAGTACATGACAGAGGAGGAGAGAGTGTAGAGCGTCGGTTAGGAGGGGATGATAAGTTATTGCTTCACCGCCATCGGCTAGGAAGGCCGCAGCTGCAGCGCTTAAGGCTGAGGAGGTGGAAGTTTTAGGAATGCCGTTTGGGGTTGTTGAGGTGCGGGTCGAGCCGTTAGTGGTTGTGAGTGAAGCGGAGGGGTACGGGGGGAGAGTGGAGGGTTGGGGGGATGTGAAGAGGGCGGAGACCTGGTACACGGGAGGTTGAGGGAGGAGGGAGGATGGGGGAGGATTGTTCATGTTAGTGTGGTGGTGGGTGTGCGACTGGTAGCCCCCGTTTCCTGTTTGCCTATAAAGGATTTCTAAGAATTTCTTAGTGTCGCTGCGAGTGCTGCCAGGGTTGAGGTCAGAGGTCTTATTGACTTCCCGCTCTACACTTCGCATAAACTCTTCTGCTGTCTCTGGGGGTAATCCTGGAGTGTAATCAAAGGTAGACAGGAACTTGATGTAGTCTCTCAGTGCTCGTTTAGCGTTAGTCCTAACAGCTTTCCTAGCAGCCTCTCGTTTGAGAGTTTCAGCCCGAGCAACCTCCTCCGGCACTGCCGGGGCATTAGCCTTGGGAGTCAGGGTTGCTTCGATATTTTGGCAAGCAATCGTCAAGTAAGTCGACGCGCGATGGAAAAGTAACTGCGCTTCCAAACTAGAGGGTTGGTCCTCCTCTTCCGTCCTCCTAGGAGACCCACTACCACCACTGCCACCACTACTGCTGCCACCTCGCGTCGCCACCTCCATCCCAAGGTCATGTAGACTCCGGGGCCTTGAGATACTTAACGCATGCGTCAAGTCCTGCGCCGCACCAATAAAGTCATCCTTGAAGCCCTTCGTGACAGCTCTAGTCCTCAAGGGTGCACCCTCGGCCGGCCTCTCACTAATAACGTCATCCAGTGGCTTCAAGCTCGTGCACTTGGCCAACATCCGGCTGGGAATCTTCTCGTGAAAGAAGTGCACGTACTTCGCATCCGGGTCGTCGGGATTCCTAGCAAGCACAAGATTCGCCACCTCCTCCAGGGAGCTCGCACTCTGCATCGTCGCTACCGAAGCGGCGATCTCATCAAGTTTGTAGGCCTTCGCGAGTTTCTGCGTCGCAAGTTCGCGCATGCGATGTTTCCGTTCTCTGGAGAGTCGCGGTGCGGGGCCCCCTCCGGCTATACCCAGTCCTAGCACCCCCGCTGCGCTCCCGCCGAGCAAGCCGCCGTCTTTGAGCACTGCTGAAGACGCAATCCCAGAGGCGGCTCGGACCGCGAGGTTCGTCGCGTCGTCGATTAACTTGCGGATCTTAACGAGGTCGTAGAGCACCGCTGGATCGATGGGCCGCGGGCGCGGGGCCTGGTAATTGCTGTGAGCGAGAGACTCGAGCACTTCCGGGGGCAATTGGAGCCATGGACCGTGGAACGAGGAGATGTACCGCCAATGCCTAAGAGTAATGTCAGCGAATCTCGCTTTGAAAGGAAGGAGACTTTAGGCGAAGGTGAGGAGGATAATTATTTCAATAACCCCCTCTCCTCCGCGCTTGTCTGTATTTTTTTCCCCTCTTCATCTCCCCTCCCTCCCGGTCGCTCAAAAGGTTGGGGGGAGGGGTGGATGGGATGACGGAGTGCAGCGAGCGTTGTACATACTTGTTCCGACAAATAATCAGAGCGGAGGAAGAAGGAGGAGTATTACTCTCCTTCTCATCACCCTTCTTTTTTTTTGATTTTGTGTTTGTCATGATTGTCGGTTAGGGGATGGGTTGGTTGATTGATCGATTGAAGTGGATCGTAGGTGGTGGTTGGTGGTAGTGGTAGTGGTGTCCTCAATGGTTGTAAGTCTGGTCGGGGTAGCGAAGTTAACGAGAGAGCAGAGTCTCTTTGAGAGTTCTCCTCGACTAACCAAATTTTCCCTCCTGTCGCTCACCCAAGCTCAAATCCCAACCCTAATCAGAGGAGGAGGGGGAGCAGAGGAAGGGGAAGGGGAAAGAGAAGGAGGAAGAGGAAAAAGGCAAGCTTTCTCCAGTTAAGGGAAAATTTTCAAGACAAACAGTACAGGTGAGTTCCGCACTATATAGGCTCGCTGGTGTTGCTCGAGCACCGCACAAGCACTGTCCGAAGTCAAGAAATCCGATAATCAAACCCAATCCCCATAATATCCTACCCTACTTGCCCTCATCAACAACCGTCCTCCTTCTTCTCATCCTGGGGTGAATTTTCTCTCTCTCTTTTTTCCTCTTTTTTTTCCTCTTTCTTTTTTATTACTCCACCGCACTCGTAAAATGACGAATCCCGAAGAGAAAAAAAAAAAAGGAAAAGGAAGAAGAAAAAAGGAAATTGGGGCCCCATCTTGCGGCGCGGGCTCGCAGTGAGCCGACTGGTCGAATCTTCTGCACGGTTGATGCGCGAATCTGCACGACATCCATATCCCTTCCTTTTGGCATTTCTTTCTTTCTTTCTTTCTTTTTTTCTTTCAAATGTCTTCCGCCTGGAGTGCAAAGTGGTACTGAGGAGGGAGGCTACGGTAGCTAGTCTACACATATGGGGAGTCTAATGGTAGACACTTGTATTGCATTGTATGATACAGGTATTCCATTCTATTGTATTGTGCACCTCAATCGTGCATCTAGTGTAATTGGACTCGGGCATGGATAATGGAGCTCTGTCTGCATGGTACTTGTGAAGCGGAGAGGAAGAGATGAGGATCTGCTGCGTTATCATCTCATCCTCCGTGACACCGACTCGTACTTAACCCATCTAAAGTGCTATTCTATTCACCCACTCGAGTATTATACATCATCATACCTTTCCGATCCCCAAATATCTGTCTCCCTCTACTTTCTGTCTGTTCAAGTATCCTTCCTTCCTCCTGGGGCTCCCTTACTTGCACATACACAGGCCCCACTCCAAACGGCGATAATATTGCCCTCCCCAAAACGTAAAACACTGATCTGCACTTACCGCACGCATGCAAGGCATTCCATCCATCCATCCATTCATGATATCATTTCATCCAGCCCTTCGTTCATCGGATGCGGACTATGTGTTGACGCCTTATCTAAAGGGTATGTACCGGCACCGCTACCCATAGGGTACGGTACCGCATCGTACTGGATCCTGTACGACCAACGGGTGCTTACAGGGGCGACAGTAGCCAATGAGTGGATACGGTGGATGGCTGGATAGATGGATAGATGTGGGGGCAGATGGGTGTGCGGATGTGAGGGGCAGTTTTTCTTAGGTTGCTGGGATTGATTTTCTGGTTTAGCCTGGTATACTCGAGTACAGCACACTTCAGATCGGAAGGGGGGGGAAGATAGTGCATTGAGACAAGTGAGGTTAGGTATGATATTTGCATTATCGTAGCTCTTCGCGAATAAATACTATCTCGGGTTCTACTGTACAAAGCACATAGAGAAGAGAAGTGCAAGGGCTTTTTGGAAAGGAATACAGAAGAAACCTCCCCCACACACAGATCATCGTATCGTATTAACCTACGTTAATAAGTGTAAAGGAAAAGAGAGAAAAAAACCACCTACAGTTGCAAGATTATTTTTTTCGAGCGGGCATAGTAACATTTTCCCCTTTAGAAAACCCCCCCCTCCCCTCTCACCTGCCAATCTAGACTCTATGTTGTAGACAATGAGAAGAACGCAGAAGCAGAAGAAAACATGGAAAAGGTATAAAAAAAGAAGAGAAAATTGAGACTACGAGGATAGAACAAGAAACAAGAGTAACTCCCGTCTCAGAACACCTCCTAATGGGACGCCTTCTTCGACTTTCTGACCTTCTCAACCACCCTTTGGTCATCCTCCGAGTCTCCGTCGCTGTTGTTATCGTCCTGGCTCTCATCGTCATCGTCGTTATCCACTTCGGAGTCTCGATCCACCGGGTCTTCCTCATCCAACTCCTCATGGGCCAAGGACTCAATGGCTCCAGCACCGAGTGAGCCGCTCGTGCGAGGCCCATCAAGGGACTCATCTTCGTCACCGTCGCCGTCGGAATCAGTATACTCCTCAGCATCAGAGGGCTCAGCGTCCGAGTCGTTGGTTTCAGAGTCGGTAGCACTATCGTCGTCACCGGCGGACCCCTCGGCATTGATGAAGCTTGCATCCTCAATATGGAAGCCCTCGAGTCCAACATTTTCAGGCTCGTTATCGGATTCGCTCTCATTGTCGCTATCCCTAATGCCTTCCATATAGAGAACTTTGTTGTCTTCGTCTTTCTTTGATCCACCTGCTGGGGTAGACCTGAATTGTATTTGAGCGGAAAGCATCTCGAGTCTTCCTTGTAAAGACAACAATTTGGGCATACTGTTGGCGCGGGCTGAAACAATCTGGTGGAGTTCGGAAATCTGGCTCACCAGATCTGGCAAAGTGACTAAATACCCTCCATGTGCGACTGTGATCCACTTAACCCAATTACCGAGCGGCTTGGCGCGCCCAGGGTGCCTGGCAATGCGTTCGGCCAAACGCTCGAGAAGGGTGACTGCCAAAGAGGAGTTCAGGCGGCGAATGGTTGCCAATATGGCTTCGTCGTCTGTGGAATGTAGACAGGACTCCAAAAGGCTGTTATCCTCGGTTTGGAGTGCCTGAGTCAGAACAGTGGTCAGAGACCCAGTGGCCGGTGCTCTGACGACGGCGCTAGAAACCTCCCGGAGACGAGTGACTTCCAGTTCCGGGGCTTTGGAAGCCTCAGAGACCTTTAAGGCCTGCGCCTTCTCTCCAAACGTCTGCTCCACCCCACCATTACCATCATCGCCTTCTTGATCGGTTTCCTCCTCCTCCTCTGCAGCCGACTCTTCCACTAGGGGGAGGTCTCCTGACTCGACATTGCGGAGGTCATCACCTCCGACAACCGCCGCCCTCATACTGTCCACGGCGTGCCGTGGCCCGTCCGTTGCCCCACTGGCAGCAGCACCAACGCCAACATGCCGGCTGATGTCAATGCGTCCCGCAAGTGCTAGCGCCCCAGTCTCCGCGGATGACCATCTCATCCGTTCGAAAGAAAGGGAAACGCCGCCTTCAAGGCAGGCGAGAACTATCTCGTCGCCTTGAATGCGAGCGTTGACTATGGTCACTGCCGAAGAGGTAGTAGCCTTAGTAACCCGGACAACTGCGTCGGCTGCGCGAGTAGTAGTACTGCGCCTCTTTAATCTATAGTCTGAGGGAACGGGGGTAAAAGGATTCTGGAACAATTCGACTGTGCCGTCCGTGGTTACGGCGACTAAGATCCTGTTCTCGTGGATTGTAAGAATACGGGCGTCGGATTCAGCAACCAAAGAACCCTCAAGATTTTTCTCCTCGAGGGAGAAAATATTGATAAAACGATCCGCTTCTGCGGCCGAAAGAAATGATTTATTGTCATCAGAGGCAAGTATGGTATGGATGGGTGTAGTTGATGCCGCAAATTCTAGTGCCTCCCTGGGCCCAGGATTATCGTAGCCGACTGCGTACACCTTGTGAGATCCACAGAGGACGAAAGGTGGCGAATATGTTACGGATTGAACCGATGCATCTTTCAATGTTATAACTCTGTGAAGGTTAGCAAACTCGAAGGGCAATAGAAGGTTGGTCAAGTGAGACGGAAGGATTAGAAAACATACCTCATTGGGATCCTGCGATTGATATCCCACTCTATGAGTCTCTTATCTGAACCGATGCTCCATCCCCTGCTGGGCGACTTCTTCCCGGAGAAAACAAATTGCCGAACCTCACCAGAATGACCGGAATTGGTAAGCTTTCCTAGAACAACTCCCTCTAGTGGGCCTACGAACAAGATTCCCCCAAGGCTGGCGGAAACCGCAACGACAGCAACACCACTATTCCTCCTTCCTTCACCATTTGCTTCAGTGCGCTTCCTTTTATGTTTCTTAGTGGTCCCCTCCGAGTGTGGGATTTCACCCCAGCTAAGATGGTTGACAGCCACGCCCCTGTCGAGCGTAAGTTCGCAGCGCAGTCTATTCGTAATTGTATCGTGAATTCTCAAACGTTGCGCATCAAGACCAAGTATGACGGAGGCAAAAAGTGACAATTGCAGTGGTGAGGGCGGGAAGGCGGAAGCAAGTATGTTTTGCGCAGAGGAGGAATTAATGGATTCGGACATTGATGGAGGTGCGACTCGAGCATTCCCAGGCGTTCCCCGTTTCGAGGTAACCATTGCGGGGTGGATAGAGGGGCGAAGATGGAGAAAGAAATCGAAGAAAAGTAATGCGGATTTGATCGGTGGCTTATCGGGGGTGTGGTGTATAGGTAGAATAGAAGTAAGGCGATCCCCGCTGCCTTTAATAGAAGATTTCAAGGGGGGGGGGGGGGGCTCTGTTGAGAGACTTTTGAATTTCCTTTCTCAAGAACAGACCACGAGCTTTTTTTTTATGCCCGAAAACCTCGAAATACTGGTACATTGCGTGAAGAAAATGTGTGCTCTTGATTACTGCTTACAGGCGAACTCTTCATCACTACAAAGCGAAATAATGATGTGATGAAAGAATGTTTTAAAGACCGGGTAACAACATCACCCTCTCAATAAATTGGCATGATACAAAGTACGGTGCAAGTTTAGAAATAGTTATCGTGGATCATCACAATACGGTACCGTGCATCGCCTCAAACCGGAGCAGCCCCTACAAACCCGATTGTCCCCTCCAAGCCAGACTCTCGGGTCCTTCCCCCTCGCAAATACCATCTTCAATGCTAGACAATGGATAAATTCCATCCTTCACTTCGCGAATGTGCCATTGCCGCGACCGCTTTTAAGCTCCTACTCTTCCCCGCATAGTCTGTTTTCCCCTATATACCTCATGCTATCTGTGTGTAGCCGGCATAGCTGATCGCGGTGGTGGGCAGTAAGTCTACGGATTTCGAAGTTCACAGGAATTGGTTAGCAATTACTCACTCATTACCGGTGAAGGAGTGGTACTATGAGGTCTGGTTTTTTGTTTTTCCTCCAAGCTGGGAATGGGCCGGTGGGGGTGGAAGCTGATAGGAGGGATAGAAAACTTCGGAGTGGACACTAGACTATCCTCCTTTCTTTGCGGCGTTCGAATGGATTCTCAGTCAGGTCGCTCAATTCTTTGATCCGGCGATGCTGGATGTGAGGAATTTGGGATATGATTCTATTCAGACAATATACTTTCAGCGATTGTCTGTGATGTTTACGGAATTATTACTTGTTTATGCGCTACAAAAGTGCCTCCTCCTTTGCCCTCTTCAACCCAGATAATGCTAATAATGATGAAGGTTCATAAATATGAGTCCCGAATCCTCGAAACGCCCCGCCCATGCTGTAGCTCTATCCATTCTCCTGTCGCCCGGCTTCTTAATAATCGACCACATTCACTTCCAATACAACGGTTTCTTATACGGAATCCTAATCCTTAGCATGGTCCTCGCCCGGTCACCTTCTACCCGCTTATACTCCGGCTTTCTCTTCGCTGCACTGCTCTGTTTCAAGCATATATACCTCTACTTAGCGCCAGCATACTTTGTTTTTCTACTACGAGCATACTGCCTCGGCGACAGCATCTTCCAAGTCCGGTTTGCGAATGGTGTGAAGCTGGGGGTAGGGGTTATAGGAATCATTGCCGTGGCGTTCGGGCCGTTCCTTTATTGGGGGCAGATACCTCAGCTATTGTCCCGGCTATTCCCGTTCAGTAGAGGTCTCTGCCACGCCTACTGGGCGCCAAATATCTGGGCGATATATTCCTTCATAGACAGAGTTCTAATCATAGGTACTCACGCGTTCCCTTCCCCCTCACTGCTTCTCCACTAAAAAAGAAAAAACGCCCTCGCAGTCGCCCCCCATCTCGGCCTCTCTGTAAATCAGGAAGCCCTCACCAGCGTAACCCGCGGCCTTGTCGGCGACACCACCTTCGCCGTCCTCCCAGAGATCGTTCCCAGAACAACCTTCCTCTTCACTCTATTCTTCCAAACCCTCCCCCTCGTAAAGCTCTGGGCAAACCCCACCTATGAAACATTCCTCGGCGCCATAACCCTCTGCGGTTATGCCTCCTTCCTCTTCGGTTGGCACGTGCACGAGAAGGCTATCCTCCTAGTAGTGATCCCCTTCTCCCTCCTTGCCCTAAAGGACCGCCGCTATCTCGGCGCATTCAGACCACTAGCCGTAGCCGGCCACGTCTCCCTCTTCCCACTACTCTTCACCGCCCCCGAGTTCCTGATTAAGACGGTGTACACGATCGCCTGGCTCGTGGTATTCCTCACCGCCTTCGACGCCCTCGTATCCCCCGTCGCAGCCAACACTAGGAGATTCTTGCTAGATAGATTCACAATGCTTTTCATAATTGTCGCTATTCCGTTGATTGCTTACACTAGTCTTTTTCATAAGGTTTTGTTTGGGGACCGGTACGAGTTCTTGCCCTTGATGTTTAATAGTTCCTATTCTGCGGTTGGGGTCGTGGGGAGTTGGGTTGGCTTTTGTTGGCTGTTTTTTAGCTCTTGAGATGGGGTCGCAGCAGTCTAGTGTAGTGGGCTTAAGGAGAGAGGGATTGGTGTAGAGATAAAAGGAAAAAGGGAAAAAAAATCATAGATATGATGCCCTTTTGGGAGATTCTTTGTTTTTCATGTGTTTGGCTTGAGTGGTCCTGGTATTAAGTTTGCACGTTTCGCACCAATAGCTGTTAACTGCATATCATGGCCTGCTAAACCTACCCACACATTATCACTTAAATCTTCCACTAACACTTCAACTTCAGATACCATTATCCCCCCCAAACAAGCCATAACTCATGACTGACCAACCCATCAACTCACAATTCACACACAGCCGAACCCCTCCACCGGCGAAATTCTTCCTTCGCCCGTGAGTACAGTAAGCGACGAGTGATACCCCATGCCCACGGCCCAACCCCTTTAACCCGCACAATAGTAGGCTCATGGCTTCACCCAATAGCTTTAATTCCCTCCCCCGCCCCAAGAAACTAATTTCTACGTGATCTACAATAATGCCCTCCCCCTCCACTACCCATCCACCATTCATCAACCCAACAGTAGACTAAACCAACCAAACCAAACCAAAGCACAACTCCAACAAGGAAGCAAAAAGAAAAGTAGAGGAGCGGATAAAAAACAGCAGACAAAACAAAGCCGTAAAGAGGCAACTATGATAAGTAGGGAAGCAAGCAGCAAGGGGTAAAGAAGTATGGAGGATGGATGGGAATAAGCTATATACATATTCGTAATCGCATCGTACTCGTGATATCGTACGGCCACTAGTAGGGCCCCCTACTTTCTTCGTCCTTCTTAAACAAGAATTTGCTGGCTGAAGCGAGGATGGATGAAGGGGCGGGTCTAGCTATGGTAATGTGATAGTTGTGAGAAGGGTAAGCAGGTGGTGAGGTAGGGTGATACTAGTAAGTAAAAAAAAATTCCGGCCCAAGAAGGATAAAAGGAAAAGGAAAAAGCAGGAAAAGAAGGGGAAAAAAAAGGGTAGAAAAAGAAAGGACTAATTTTTAAGCTGCGAATAATGCAGGAGTTATCGACTAACAGCCCACAACCTACAACGGGGTTTGGGGAAGAGGGAAGGGAGGGAAGGGAAGGTAAAACGTAACTCGGCGGACAGAGCAAAAAAGCGAAATAGCAGCGTGGGAAGTTAGTTAATAGGTAAATATGACATGCAGGTAAGTAGGTAGGTGGGCAGGCACTAATAATCGATCCCTTCCCCCCTCTGCTTAATCCAACATCAGAGAGGGAGCGAAAAAAGCGAACCCAATCTAGGGCGTAACAAATACAGGGGAAAAAAAAATCCAACCCAATCCAACCCGACCGATGGATATAGGCGTGCGTATGAATTAACTACAACGATCCGCCGAGACAGTCGGCAGACAGGTAGGTAGGTAGCAGGGTGGGTAGGTAAGTAAAAATGGTGGTGATCGAGTACCGAATGTATGTACGTATATATATAAAAAACCGTCATCGTCGCCATCGCTATGCTAGGCATCACTCATAACGCTCTGCCCACCACAGTGCTGGTGCATGGTCACCGACCGTACCCGCTGCCTCCACCTTGGGCCGCAATTCCTCCCACGTGGCGGTGGGGAACCATGTTCCCGGCTGTTGCTGCAGGCCCAGGTGAATTCATTTCAGGATTCTGCTAAAAGAACCAAGAATTGGTCAATCGTCAGCTGAATTTGCGAAAAACTTGGGAGAGAAGAGGAATGCAATGCGAGGTTAAGGCTATGTGGGTGCAGGCAAACAAGAAAAAACGCGCGATACAGTGAAAATAGTGGGGTATATTATTTCGCGACTAAGGTTCGAGTATTTTTTGTTTTCTGTCTAAAACTGTGGAAGAGTAAAAAGGAGAAAAAAAGAAGCAAAGAAAGCAAAGGAAACATTTTATATGTTTAAGAGGGTATAATAACCTTCTTCCGCTTCTTTCCTGGCCTCCCCCCATCCCACGCTACGCCCTCGGCAACTACTCCAGGTCTTACACCAGGCCCCGGACCGTGGTTTCCTCCGCCCCCACCACCCGCTACACCCCCGACGCTGCCGTTCACACCATTATCGTCATCCCCGCCGTCGGGGCGTCTTCGCTTCCCGCGCTTGGGTCGACCGTCATCACCAACGGGAGATGGTCCCCCAGGTGTTGAACCATTGGCATGGGCGGGAGTACCTATAGCGGCGCCAAGGGCAGGAGTTGTGGAGCCTACATATGGAGTTTTCCTCCTCTGGGATTCCTCGTCGAGTCCAAGGATGGAAGCATCGAACTGCACCAAGAGCATTAGTATCCTTTTGCTTTTCCCCTTGGAATCTCATGCCATTATGGCAATTTTGAACTCAACGCACCCCCGGAATATCTCCCCTCCCCATGGACAATCCTTTCCTCAGCTTCCCCATGTCGATGCCCTTGGAAATCTCCTTCCCAATAACCTGCAAGTTGCGCCATTCCTCATTCGGAAACCCCAACAAAGTCGCAAAATAATCACCTCCGCCCCCTGCCTCTCCTCCAGGCTCTACTTCTGTCTGAGAGGCTTTTGTCACAACTACATTCTTGCCGGCCAGATCGTTGATGAAACCCTTGTAGCTTTTTCGGAGTTTATTTTTCGCCCCGGTTACGGGATTCTTGCGCGCTACCGTGTTGGCAATATCGCCGAGGCCGTACAGAGCGAGGAGATTATCTGTAAGATCAGGGTATGAAGATTGTCGGGCTGTTGCGCGTTAATCCCAGTGTTCAAGCGCGCAAACAAAAACTTACCGGCAGAGGAAACAGCAAGAATGAAGGGGGGGGGGGGGGGGGAGGTGGGGGAAGGGGAACAAACGA
>Ga0307517_10001147_pt1 | contig 44691 bp, 42 predicted proteins | sample 23_EM_MG_FD_194515 | JGI IMG/M metagenome (GOLD analysis project Ga0307517, IMG submission 194515) | Populus trichocarpa ectomycorrhiza microbial communities from riparian zone in the Pacific Northwest, United States - 23_EM | ecosystem: Host-associated > Plants > Roots > Unclassified | place...
AAGTACAAGAAACCGCGTGGAGCGCTAGCTATGGCGTGAACAAAACTATAAACAATCCAACGACCCGCTTCACCCCCTCATGGGAAAAATCAAACCCCTCTAAACCAGAGCCCATCCTCCCCCCTCATAGCACCTAAGACAAAAGCAAGACGGAGGAATACCTTCCTCCAGACACGTAAGGAAAGACAAGTATAGAAAAGAAACCAGGGAAAGACACAAACCCTTCGGCGGGCCCCCCAAAACAAAAGAAAGGATTCTCACGGCACCAAGTGCCGACGGAGAGGAAAGATAAAACTACTATTGCCGGACGCCTTAGCGGAAACGCACTACACCCCAAACCCAAAGGGCTACAGGGGCAGGCAGGTCGGGGACGGACTGTCCCCAGTAATCGGCGATGCTTCGGACTTTAGCATGGGCCAAGGAGGTAGTGCTATACCATGACACAGCATAACCTAATACGAGGTTTGCGACCGTAGAGCAAATCGCAGGAGCGGATGCGGAGGGCGAGGCGAGCCACCCGGCGAGGAGAGCCACTCAGCAGTAATCGTGTCAGCAATGGGGACGGGGGAGTATGGTGCCAGCTGGAGGGCAGTAAGGTGCCAGCAAAGAGTGTGTAGCAGTGCGGTGCAAGCGGACCTGACGCGTGGGAAGCGGGCGGAGGAAGGCTCGCCAAAAAACCGAGAAGTACGAACACGGAGGACGGAGACGGGGTCACAGCTTTTCGAAAGCCGACCATACCGATCCTGCAACTCAGGAGAGAGTGCAATACCAGAGAGCAGGGCCACCAGGGCAACTACTTCACCGATAGTCAGAAACTAGCAACCGTGTGTTGATGGAGGAAGGAGGGTTGCCGACCATGCAAAACTCTAAGCGAGACGCGTCGCGAAGTGCGGGGTAAAGGGTAGGAACACTAACGGGAGCGTGCTCAACGAAGACGAACGGAACCAGAAAGGAAACCATAACCCCTGGGAGGGGAGGCCAAAGGCCCCAGAGATAGTAAAGGGATGAAGGCGTGATAAACCCCGGAGCAGTTGCCACAGACGGGGTAGATCAGAGGCAGAAGACACTCTCACGATGATTTCCCATGGTGTTGAGATTTCAATCGCTGGAGGTGGAGCGGACGAGAAAGATGAACGAAATGAGGGGCTTTTTTCTTTTTTTCTTTTTTTTTTTCTCTTTTTTTCATATCATGTATTCATTGTTAAGGTACAAGAAACTACATGTAGCGCTAGCTATGTCAGAAACAAAACCCTGAAACAATCCAACAGCCCGCTTCACCTCGTCATGGGACAAACAAATACCCCCCACCCGTAGGAAAGCAATCAAACATGAAGACCGAAACCGTACTCCCAAGACCCTATGGTATGGGCCTAACCGCACACCACCCACCAGCCTACACTAATGGGGAGGAAAGCATAGGAAAGCCAAACACGAAGAAAACAAACATAAAGATGTACAGGAGCAAAGAAACCCTTCAGCAGGCTCCCCAAAACAAAAGAAAAGAATCTTACGGCCCAGGGCCGACGGCGCGGAAAGAATAAAACTACTGTTGCCTAGTGCCTAACGTAATTCCCCTAACCTAACGGCTGAGGCGCAAGACGTGACCGGGCGGACTGCCCGATAACCGGCGCGCGACAGACTTTAGGAACATCCAAGGAGGTAGTGCTATACCATGGAATACCGTAACCATCACGAGTTGCGACCGTAGAGTAAATCGCGTAGTGGGTGAAGAAGGCGAGAGGAGCCACCCAGCGAGGAGAGCCACTCAGCAGTAATGGTGCCAGCAATGGGGACGGGGCAGTAAGGTGCAAGCTGGACGGCAGTAAGGTGCCAGCAAGGAGGGTGTAGCATTACGGTGCAAGCAGGCCAGACGCGTGGGAAGTGGGAGGAGGAGGGCTCACCAAACAACCGAGAAGTACGAACACGGAGGACGGAGACGGGGTCACAGTTTTTCGAATGCCGACCGTACCGATCCTGCAGCTCAGGCGAGAGTGCAATACCAGAGAGCAGGGCCACCAGGGCAACTACTTCACCGATAGTCTGAAACTAGCGACCGTGTGTTGACGAAGGAGGGAGGGTTGCCGACCGTGCAAATCGCTAAGCGAGACGCGTCGCGAAGTGCGGGGTAAAGGGTAGGAACATCAACGCGAGCGTGCTGAACGAAGACGAACGGAACCAGAAAGGAATCCATAACCCCCGGGAGGGGAGGCCAAAGGCCCCAGAGAGAGGAAAGAGATGAAGGGGTGATAACCCCCGGAGCAGTTGCCACGGACGGGGTAAATCAGAGGCGGAGGACTCTCCCACGATGATTTCTCATGGTGTTGAGATTTCAATCACTGGAGGTGGAGCTGACGAGAAAGATGAATGAAATGAGGGGCGGAGCCCCCCCTTATATTGATGAAAATCCTAACAGAGCCTGTTGCCGCCCGACTCATACCCCAGTATAAGTCGCATATCCGCGTAACTAAGGAAACAATACAATTTGTCGTAAACCTTTCAAAGGAAATCCCTCATAGCAACCGTGTAACAAAGGAAAGAACACCAAAGTTATCTCATCAAGTATCTCACCAGGGGACCGTGAGAGCAGGGCCCTCCCTACGGCTGAACTCCTCTGAGGCCTATTCCGGATGGTCCGGTAATGGTCCAGGTTTAAGTGGGTACCGTTTGTGGAAATCATCAACTGCTTTTAGTTCGCTGATTGATTCAGCTGGTTCCCATCTTGTTTCGTTATAGCCCTCCCATTTCACCAGATATCGCAACCGGTTCCTGACAAATTTGCAATCCAAAACGTCCTGAACCTGCCACTCTTCTTCTCCTTCAACTTCCACGGGTGGAGGTGGTGGGATTATCTGTCTCTCGAGTGGGTCATTGGTTGCTAGGTCCAACCTCGACAGGTGCAAGACGTTATGAATTTTCATCGTATTCGGCAGATCCAGATGGTAAGCGTGTGTACCGATCTTTCCCTTGACCTCATATTGTCCATAACGTTTGTTGTCCAACTTTCGTGAAGGTCGACGTGTTCTAATGTTTTTGGCGTTTAGCCAAACTTTATGACCAGCTTGGAAGGAGAATGCTGGGAGTCTGTGTCGATCAGCATTTTCTTGTTGCCTTTCTTGCGAATAACCCATTACCGTTCGAAGGTGTCCATGAAGTTCGGTCATAGTGACAACAAATGATCACGCCTCTTGGTCGTCAGTCGCGAGAGTTTGTTCGTCGAGAAAGTCCATACAAGGATCATATCCGTAGTGGGCAAAGAAAGGACAGGTGCCAGTAGTCTCGGACGACTAGTTGTTCCCCATAAATTCTGCTATTGATAACCATTGACACCAGTCATCCTGTTGGTAGTTCACATATAACCTCAGGTATTGTTCCATGATACTGTTAACTCGTTCTGTTTAACCGTCAGTTTCTGGATGGAATGCAGTAGATAGACGTCGGTCGATCATCAGTCTGCGCCAGATGATTCCCCAGAACTCAGTAGCGCACTGTGGCCCTCGATCAGATATAATTGTCAGCGGCAGCCCATGATGTTTCCAGATGTTATACAGGAATAGGTCAGCAAGAGAGTGGGCATCGGTGGTAGTACGACAAGGGACGAGATGGCACATCTTGATTAGCCGATCTACCACTACCCAAATCGCATCGTTACCGTTACTCCATGGTAGACCAGTTACAAAGTCTATTAATATATCTTGCCCTGGTCGATAGGGAATAGAGAAAGGTCGAAGGGTACCAAACAGAGCGTGATGAGTTGTTCGACTTCGTCGACAGATATGACAACTGGCCATATATCGTTCGATCTCTTTTCGCATGCACGGCCAGTGGTATCGTCAGGTGATTAGTTCATGTGTTTTGGATCTGCGGTCGTGACCAGCAGCGAGGGCGTCTTGATTTTCCCGAATGATGGCCAGTTTCAAAGGTTCGTGAGCAGGAACATAAAGATGCTCTCCATACCGCAGTCGATTCCCATCCCTGGCACATTCGGCTCGGGATATCAGGCGGCTATGTCGTATCCATTGTTCTTGCATTGTGAGTATCTGGTTTGCAAGGGGGTCAGCTTGATAGGCTTCTGTCCATAGTTCATTCAATGGGGACGCTCCAAAGTGAAGCGGAATATCCGCCAACAAACCCAGAGACTGGGACTTGAGAACCACCTGTGTCCTATGTTTCTCGCCTTCTAATATCTCTTCGTCTGTTTGTCCCGCCATCCTTGTCAACGCATCTCCCTTTCCATGTACTTTACCAGGTACAAACTCAATCCTATAGTTGAACTGTGACAAGAACTCTGACCATCTGGCTTGTCGTGGATTGAGTAAGCTTTTTGTAGTGAAGTATCGCAGGTTCTGATGATCCGATTGTACCGTCACAGGTCGTCTGACCAAGAAAGCTCACCATTTCTCAAAAGCGCATACCACGGCCATCAACTCTTTGTCGTAAATATCGTAGTTACATGCGGCCGGGGTGTGTTTCTTTGCAAAGAATGCAATCGGATGTAAAAGCCCGTCAGGTCCCGGTTAGGATAGTATGCCGGCAGGGGCGATGTTGGAAGCATCGGTTTCCACTATTATCTCTTTGTCGAAATCAAAATGGATCAGGATAGGGGCCGTAGTGAAGGCTTCGTTCAATCTTTCGAATGCGGCTTGACAAAGATCCAACCACACGAATGGTGTACCCTTTTTGGTTAAATGGGTTAGTGGCCTAGCAAGATGTCAATAGTCTGGGATAAAGCGCCTATAGAAGTTTCCAAATCCTAAGAAGGAGCGGACATCACGTAATTTCTTAGGGATGGGCCACTCAATGATCATGGTGATCTTTGCGGGATCCATTCGTAGGCCTTCTGTGGTGATGATGAAACCAAGATACTCGACATTGTTCGTGTGAAACTCGCATTTCTGAGGTTGAACCTGGAGTCCAGCTTTTGTTAAAGCTTCCAGGATTTGTTTGACGTGTTCGATATGTTGTTCCTCGTTCTCAGAGTATATCAAGATATTGTCAAGGTATGCATGCTGTACAAAACCTATCCCGAAAGGGGCGTAGTGTCATTAATGTACGCTTGAAAGGTAGCGGAAGCGTTGGTAAGCCCAAAGGGCATGATGAGGGATTCAAAAAGCCCGTATCGTGTACGAAAAGCGGTTTTCCACTCTTCACCTGCTCTCATGCGGATTAAGTTGTAGTCTCCGCGGATATCCAGTTTAGTGAATATCTTTGCTTGTGAAAGTTGCATAAAGGTTTCTTTGACCAAGGCCAAAGGGTAACGGTTTTTGATCGTTCCCTCGTTAAGTCCCCTATAGTCAACACATAAGCGTAGAGAACCTTCTTTTTTCTTAACAAACAAAATCGGAGAAGCAGCAGGGGAGGATAATTCGCGGATAAAGTTCTTATCCAGATTTTCGTCTAGCCATTCGTATAAGGCTGATAACTCAGGAGGGCTAAGACCGTATATTGGTCTGAAAGGAGTGACAAATCCCGGGCGCAGTGATATCTCATGATCAAACCTTCCGTGAGGTGGTAGTTGATCTTCTGTTTTCTCGAGGAATAAAGGAAGGAATTCGTGGTATTGTTTGGGAAGAATCTGAAGTACCTCGTACTTGTTGAGAACCTTATGTCCGAGAGCACATTGTGCAGCATAAGCCCATAGGAAATGTGGTAACTCTTTCTTGATTCTGTAGGCCATTGTAACGTCGTTAACGCAGTTCTTCAAACAATATTCAGATTCAAAAGTAAGGGAGTTAGAAGCGAAGTCAATCTTGACATCGTGGTGTTTTAACCAGGGTATGCCGAGTGTTAGATGGTATCCCCCAAGCGTGGTAACAAAAGCAGGAATCATTTCACGGTGGTTGTTAATCGACAACCCAATTTTGATGATGTTGGTAATTGCTCCAGAACTCACAGGCCACCCGTCAAAGGTCGTGGTTCTTTAAGTTCAAACAAAGGAAAGTTATAGCGTTCGGTGAAAGCCTTGTCAATGAATGCGTATCCAGTTGCTCCCGAGTCTATTAGAGCATGGGATCTAATCTCATTATTGGTGTCAACAATTGTACATGCCATTACCAGGTGATTAGCTTCAACCCCATTCTTCATGTCTTAAAGAGATAAACCGGATAAAAAAAGTAATGAAGAAAGCGATTCTTGTCCCATGACTGTGCCTTGGACTGTACATGGGACAGTTAGTTTTCCAAGTATTCGGACACAGGATGAGAATCTTCAGGAACCACTGGCGGAGGTGCACAAATGGCAGCAGTGTTGGCTCTGAGGTGACTTAGTCTGTTCTGACATTGTCGAGCCATGTGGTTAGCTCCCCCACAGTAGAAGCATTGGCCGCGTCGAATGCGATCTTCACCTTGTGCTTGTGATAGGCGGCGTTGTCCAGCAGAAAGGTCCATGGAGCCGCTTGAGTACCTGTAGCGGTGGTGGTAGTTGTAGGAGGAGCAGGCGGTTTTGGTGTCGTGGTCGTGGTCGTGGTAGGTAATCTCCATGTGGAAGATGACCGCTTTCGTTCCGCTGAGCGGGCACGGATCCTGTGATCCACACGTTTGAGCAATATAATATATTGGTCAAGTTCATCGGGGGTGTCCAGGGTTACCAGAGTGTCCTTGAGTTCAGGGCTTAATCCTTCATACAATCAGGTTCGCTTAGCAGCATCGTTCCAAGATACCTCCGCAGCATATCGTTGGAAATCCGCTAAGTAGTCAGAGAAGTTACAGTTCTTTTGACGTAGGCTTTGTAGATTCCGTTCTGCGGTACGGACCCTATCAGGGTCACCGAAGGCGTTCTCAAGTAGCGTGATCACGGCTTCCACACTAGCTATATTAATGTTTCCTTCATCAATAAGTGGAAGGATTTGTTCATAAGCTTTCCCTTTCAGGAACCCAACAGCATATGCCAACTGATGTTGGACATCCACAAATTTGTGGCCATCTCCAAGGAACTTGGTACGTAATTGTGCAATAAACCGGCGAAGGTGGTCTTCGGATCTGTCGAACTCCTGTGGGTTGGGGATTGATTCTTGCTTAGGGGGTCGTTCGCCTGCTGGCGGAGCAAGTCCCCCTGCATTGGCAAGTGCAGCAGTTGCAGTTGCCAGAGCAGTGTTTGTGTTGGTCAACACAGTGTTAAGGGTAACTATGGTGGCTCTGTCACGCTCTAGGTCAGTCTCGATGGCTCTGTACCTTGCCTCCAGTCCTTGTCCCTCTGTAAGCAAAGCATCGCGTTCTTCGGTAAGTTTATCTCGTTCTTCAGCAAGGGTTTCCCTTTCGTTGGTTAGATGTTGAATGCGTTGCTAAAGGTATTGGAAGTGAGGGTTTTGTTCGAGTGGTGCAGGGCTGTCTTGTCGGGAAATGGAAGGGAGTGCCGGGAGCCCGTTGAGTGAAGTAGCAAGATTGCGCGCGGTGCGGGGCTGCTGTCTAATTCGATCTTCGGGTAGTTGATCAAACTCATCGTTGGTAACCGCAGAAAATTCGGTCAAGGCAGTTAATGCAAAGGTCGGAAGTTCGACACATCGAGACATGGTGTTGTGTGGGTTGGATCCTTGTTAGGCGCTACCTTGTGTAACAGGGTCTTGGCACAGTACGTTAGTCCAAGGCACACAACGACAGGAAGGTCCTAAACGACGACAGTCGTTTAACGTGAGGGTTCGGAGATGACAATCTCAGATCAAGGCTGATCGCGTAATGGCAGATCAGGGTCAGGGTATGTGGGTTCTTAGCGTGGACCTTGGACATCAGAATAGGAGACGTTATATTCTGAAGTACAGGAGTCGTGAAAGAAATACCAGGTAGCGTAAAGAATCAAGGAAATAAGAAGCGTTTTCTTTTTTCTTTTTTTTTATATCATATATTCGTTGTTAAGGTACCAGAAATCGCATGGAGTGCTAGCTATGGCGAAAACAAAACCCAAAATCCAAAACAAACAAACAAAGGAGATACCATCACCAATCATCTTCATAAGGGTCCGTACCAGTCCCTGGCCCACATACGGGCGCAAAAATCAAAAAAGTAAATCAAAGAAACCCTCCTACAACGAGCGGAAACTACAAGCAGCTTGAAAAAACAACCAAAGCGTAAACCTAAACTTCCTGCGATGACATAAAATAACCAAAGGAAACTACATTAGAGGAGCGGGAGGAAACTGAGCCAGCGGGTGAAGAGGTGCCGGAAAACATGCCCGGTGGGAAAGCGGTCCTCGTGGACATCACAAAACGGGAGAAGGCAGCCAAGAGCGGCGCGGAGGACCAAACAGGGGCTTCAGGGCCAAAGGAAATTAGGGGCACAGCTCACCCTTATATAGAAGAAAATCCTAATACAGCCTTTTGCCCCCCGACTCATACCCCAGTATGAGTTGCATATCCACCTAACCAAGGAAACAATACAATTTGTGGTAAACCTTACAAAGGAAATCCCTCATAGCAACTGTGTAACAAAAGAAAGAACACCAAAGTTATCCCATCAAGTATCTCACCAGGGGACCGTGAGACCCCACCCCATTCAGCCCTGTAACTTCATGAATAATATCCCTCTGGGGATGAATCCTATACCGCTGGAGGGCTGGCATCAAGCCCAGGAACCTCCAAGTGTCGGATTCAGGATTGATTGTCTAGCTGTGGTGGAGTGCAGCAGCAGTGGCCCGGTAGTGTAGATGTTGAGTATTGTGATGCAATGAGTGTGTCGTGTCGTGTCCAGTTTGATGCTAAGTGCTGAGAAACCACCAGGCACTATGCTACACTTGAGAGTGTTATGGCTATCACTCGCTTTCAGACTGAAGTGAGCTGGCATTTTCACTCATTCAAAGATGATGTTCAGAAACTAGAACCCTGAGTGCCAGTGTGACTTGGGGTCTTTAGCGAAAATTTAAGATTAAGGGTATGATGGCTTTCTCACCAGGCGTCAGCACTAACCATATTTTCTTTGCCAAGAAATACTCCTTGCTTACATCTGGGCTAGAAGACAAAGAAGGATGAAAGGAGAATCAGGGGTCGTGGTAAATCCTGATGTGTGATAGTGTTAAGGTTTAAGACAGGATGCATGGGAGGCAGGCTTGCTTAGGTGCATGTGTCTGGACGGAACCCAGTGTAGGCAAGGGTCTCCAGACGCACCTGACGCAACCAGATGGGGTGCATGGGTACAGGACGCACAGGACGTACAGGACGCAGAGTCTAGGCTAGGAGAGTCTGGAAGCAACACTACTGTATCTGACGCAGGCCACCTCTTTGCTGATGAATTATCCTACACAACTAATATCAGGATTATGCAGAAAGCCTTTGGGTCTATAAGAGCTTACACCAGTATCTGTGTGGTATGTTTCAGCATCCCAAAGACTGAACTCATCTACAGGAAGACACCCCTGCAGAGAGATCCCCAAGGTCCCCCGCTCCTCCCCCGATATGCCTGGACAGACACGTTCCCCCCCCCCCCTCTTCTGTGTAAGATGGCTGGCTACTGGCTCATGCCAAACCTCGCCTCATCAGCACAGTTCTCCAAATAGCTGGGCCTGGCCCAGGGAGCGTTCACTACACTGGCAGTTAAACCACTCTCCCCACCAGGAGCTCAGCTGTCTCTTCTCCTCTAAGTCTCATACAGAATGCCCTTCTTGCCCTTCTTCCCCATCCTGTTATATGGGGCAGAGCTCATGACTCTGAACGAGGCAATATACCTGAAGATCGACATCTACTAGTGTCAAGTCCAACGGTGGCTCTCAAATTGCTTCAGATCCGCCCCATCCCAATGCTGGCAGTACAATCCTGCCTACCTCCAGGCTGTCCAGAGGATAGTTCCCAATAAACGCAGCATGGCTGCCCTGAGGCTAGCATGAACCTCCACCTCAATCAACCCTACAGCTGCCCACCTCCGTCATACCTTCCCTTCGCTTCTGAGCTATAGAGCCCCCAACTCATACAGGAAGCTGTGCACAAGGCTTTCCTCCAATGTTATGCCACTCTTATGGAGAACCGAGGGCCCAGTATCGAAAGTCAAATCACACCTACCCGTGGAAGAACTTGCCAACAGGGCCCACCCGCTCCTAGGCACCCTAACCTTTGCCCCCCTTGCAGCAGCCTCCCTCCTTCCTGAGGCCGACTCACTTCCACCCCATTACACCATTGTTGCCGCTTATAGGGCCCTGAGGGGCCAAACAAGGCAGCTCCTGTTGGTTGAGTAGAAATGACTCTTACCGCCCCCCGCATACTATACCTTCCCTCTATCACTCACTCCCCAAAGTTAATGGAAGCAGAAAGTTGTCAGGGATAAGGAGGGAAGATGGATAAAGGATAAGACAGGATAGCAGCTTTAGTGATTTCATTTGTTCTAGAACGAAGAATTTATAGAAGGGTTTATGGTCATGTCTTTCCTTTATTATTATTATGGAGGTACGCAGGCAGATGGGATTACACATGAAGGAGAGATTGGTATGTATGGCAGGTGATAGAATAATTGAGATGGTTTTATTATTCTTATATAGACTTATGTTTGGTTAGTCAGTTATAGGAGGATGACGAGCAAATCTAGTTTCCCATCATCCCTACCCTATAGTTTAGCCCTAGTCTAGTTCGACTGTTTGACCGTTACGTGATTTATCCCCAGCCACAAGAATGCGCAGAGAGTGCTGAGCATATGAGATGGAATCGGACTGGTGGGAACAGAGGTGTTGTTTATGATGACGGACTTCATCATGGCTGGGCATCGAGGCTAAGACTCAGCTGACAAGGACTGTCCAATCAAAATTAAAGTTTGTATGATACTGTATGATGATTCGTTTTGATGTGTTCGCTTGTTTTCAACAGGGACTTTAACGTTGTCGAAGGTGGTGAATGCAGTTCCAGCGGCGGACGAGTACGAGGCTTTAATCTGTTCCGTTTCGACACCTTCCCAAGCTCACTCAGGAGCACGCTGTAGCCCTTCTCTGTCTTGAAGAAGTAATCTGCCCAGTTACCGTTGGTAATCCATTTCTGTCCCATTTACAACGTAGTGTGTTCCGTCAGAACTCCTGACCGCAGTGGTGCGAATTGCCACCACATCGCTACCGGCAAATGCCTCGCTGATAGCGAGACAGATGGGCTTTTCGCCAGAGAAGCACTCGCGCATCACGCGGTTGCGGAGAGAAGTTTTGCGGCAGAGGTTGAGGGCTGGGGGGAGACCGAAAACCATACCGCCGAGGAAGCCGTAGTTGCAAGCACGTCCATGTATTCGCACGAGCTCTTGATTGAGAACGAGCTCGTGGAAGTAGTCGAACTTCCTGGGCTCGATTCCGCCGATCAGATTATATCCTTCCAGATGTTTTCCAGGGCCGAGACGCATGGAAATATTTACCCTTCGACCCCCCGTTGGCTGTTTATGATGGCGGGTTTCACAAGTGGGCATCTAGGATATGACTCGACAGACAAGAACCTTTCAATCAAATCTAATGTTTCTATGTTCACTGGTTTTGCTTGTGTTGTTAGCTTCCTCCCTCCCGATCATTCCTCCTGTATACTGGAGTAATAATATTATTATTATTTTCTTTCCTCTTTCTTCTGCCGTTGTTCACTCTGTAATACCATTTCAGAAAATCTCACCTGTAGAGACAAAACCCCTTATCCCAACAGGCAGCCAATTGCCGATTGTAAGGGGGTCAAAATTCGATATTTATGCATGAATTATCACTCGGAGTTCCTGTTCCATCATTGTTGAAACATACTTCTGGCACTACTGAAGTGTCACTCGTACTATTGCTACCCTGCCCTTCCATCAAACCTTATCGTTATCGCACATCTAGACCTCCGGCTCTACTGAAGCTGCCTCCTTGCATTTCTCTCATTTCTCTTTTTCTTGCTATTGTTATTATTCGCTCGACCTATTCGTCTCGCTCCCAAATAGTCGATAGTCAAGGCTTTCCCTCCCTCCCTTTGAGAGAAACCAGGGTGTTCCATTTTCTCAAGCAATCAATCACTTCTTCTCCATATCTCGTACCATCATCCCATTCAATATTTCTACGACAATCATGGTGTAGGGATAGGCCCACCGGCATGTACGTGGAAAGGCCGAGCGGTAGGTTTTTTCGAGCAGCTTCAGCGCGCGCAGTCATTCTTGCATAATATTTCAATCAACTCGAAGAAATGGCTTAATGACCCAACATAGAGAACATCAGTGACCACCTCCTTCATAATAAGAACGTACCTGTTTCCCATTTTCAGCCCATCACGCATGATGCTTTCCACCCTGGTATACGACTCCGATCTGGAAGAGTATAAATAGACGAAATACCTGCCGAATAACCAAGACCCGACCAAAGTTGACTTACCACCACAAGCAATCCTACCTAATATAAAGGAATGCTAGAGGTGAGTAACAGCGGTGATTATTGTGGGCAATGGCAGACCGTAATAATATCTTCAACACATGGTGCTCAAGACCCCAGTCACCTTAGTCACGGAAAAACAATATATTTACTATTTTGCCCAATGAAGGGTATACAGGCGCATCTAACCTAGACGGGACCTTACAAAGCATTAAGACGATAAGAGATTGAAAAATTTACAACATCGACTTTGGGAAATTCTTGAAAGCCTGTCTAACAGCAAGGTCACCAAGAATCTCTTCCGACCCTCCAAGAACTGCGTCAAACTTATAGGTCCGGTGGAAACCCTCGATAACCCTCCCCATCCCAGACTTGGTAATACCCCTTCCGCCAAACACCTGTACCGACTCGTCCGCAATCTCGTGCGCAGCGCGGGTGATAAAGTTCTTCAACAAGGCGATCGGCCCAGCGAGTGACTTTGCCTGTTGCTGGTAGGTCATATTGCACATCTGGTAGGTGATCGCCTCGAGCCAGGACTGTCCAGACTCTACTAGGGAGATCATCTTCGCAAGTTTCCCCCGGATAACGGGTTGGTCCACGAGGCGTTTTCCGAACACCTTACGCTGGTTCGCCCACTTCATACATTCCTCCACTACCACGCGGGAGGCACGGATGGACGCACAGGCCATTACCCAGCGCTCGTGGTTGAAGTTTGACATGATCACCGGGAAACCGTGGTGTTCCTTTCCTAGGAGGTTTCCAACCGGGACTTTAACGTTGTCGAAGGTGACGAATGCAGTCCCGGCGGCGGACGAGTACGATGTTTTAATCTGTTCCGTTTCGACACCTTCCCCACGCTCAATCAGGAGCACGCTGTAGCCCTTCTCTGTCTTGACCGCCGTAGTGAAGTAATCTGCCCAGTTACCGTTGGTAATCCATTTCTTTGTCCCATTTACAACGTAGTGTGCTCCGTCAGCGCTCTTGACCGCAGTGGTGCGAATTCCCGCGACATCGCTACCGGCAAATGCCTCGCTGATAGCGAGACAGATAGACTTTTCGCCGGAGAAGCACTCGCGCATCACGCGGTCGCGGAGAGAAGTGTTGCGGGAGAAGTTGAGGACTGGGGGGAGACCGATAACCATACCGCCGAGGAAGCCGTCGTTGCAAGCACGTCCATGTGTTCGCACGAGCTCTTGATTGAGAACGAGCTCGTGGAAGTAGTCGAACTTTCCGGGCTCGATTCCGCCAATCAGATTATATCCTTCTAGATGTTTTCCCGGGCCGAGACGCATGGCGTTGATACCGTTGTCGCTGTTGTCGTTAGCACTGCACAAATACCATATTCTAAAGGGGAAAAAAAGAACATACGCCATCTTCTTGATAATCTCAGCACTCGGCCTCTCTCCCACCTCTTCAATCCTCAAAGCCTCTGGCCGGACATACTCGTCGACGAAAACCCTGACTTCCTTCTGCAGCCTCCGATGACTCTCATCATAATAGGGGCTCTTGAACTCAGGACTCAACCACATAGGCTCGGTATAAGGTATCGGGCACAAATCTCCCGCCCTCGGCTCGATAACCTGTGGTGTCTCGCCTTGGATCGTCCCGATCACCATGTTAGCGTACTTCGTCAGGATTTCATGTCGGTGCATAGAGTAGAACTCTGATGTTGCGTCCTGTCCTGCAACTTGCAAAAGAACGTGTGCACCCCCGGGGTGGGCGTCGGCAAAGTCGGTCAGGTCATATACCTTCGAGTCGATAATAACGTGCAGTGAGTCGGTATTATTGTTCTTGGAGACTTGCTCGCGCGTGAAAGTTGGTGTGGCCATGGTTGTTTGCTACCGTAGTTTACGATTCTGTCGGTCTATTTCAGCTGAGTAGGGAGGGCGGTAAGGGGGAGAGATCTGACAAGAATGAGAGAATGAGCAAGCAACTGAACAAGTGATCAATAAATGCCCTAACTTATGAACCCCTCCAACCAACGCCTCCATCACATGTCACCGTGGCTGACCATCCATTCCCCGTACCAGGTTAACCGGGGTAATTGGCGTCCAATCACGGCCGACCATTTCGAATCTTAGATCCACTTCCAGCATGGCCTCGCTGGATGAATTTAATCCAGTCGGCTTGGAGACGGTTTATCCGATGTCCTGAAAGAGCCGCCTGGTGCTCCGGGCGGCACGTGCGTAGGTCAAGGCTTGGATCGAGCCGCGGCCCAAAAAATGATTGATCGTTTATCCGATTAGCTTAGCTTAGCTCAGTAAACCATACTCACTGAGAATGGTGAGTGAGGCAAATTGTATTAGGTTATACGGAATGTTGTACCGGTGTGCGAGAATACTCAGGGGAATGGGGTTTTGTGAGGATATTAAAGCTAGTTGTGGACGGTGAGCCTTTAGCGGGTATCTATCTTCTTGTCACTATCCGCTTAGGCCAGGCTGTCGGCCGTTGGGAAGTTATCAACCCCTGCGGTTGGTGTGCTACGCGCATGTATCGTACAGTAGGTTCGGGGATCCAGAATATAAATTCTGGAAACAAAGCATTAAGGCAATATCCTACACAGTAGATCTCAAATTGTGTCCCAAGTCCAAACTCTCCCAAACTTGTCCTCCCCTTCTCGAACCCATCTCCTGTATCGTCGTTATCCCACCTCTCAAATACCTTCTCTGCTGTGAGATATAAGTTAAGCGCACTCTCAACCCTACTAACCACCTCCACCCCGGCAAAAGATAAGCACCCTTTGTCTATCACCCCTATGCAAGAACCTCACAGGTTGCTCTCCCGAGAATTGCGCCTAAAGTTCCCATAAGACAACTACAACTTGCGCAGCCTGGAAAGCCAAGCATTCCAACCGGATCGGAGAAACTTTATTATAGCCGAGGGGCGCGTCTCTGATCCATGTTATGTCAGAATCCTTCTTGGAGTATGATATTTGGGACCCGGAGCACGAAGACTATTACAACAGGCCTGGTAGGTATGTTACCTGCACCCTTGGGTGTTGCACTCCTCGGAAGAGTTTTTTATGGCGGGGTAATCAGCAGATGATGGAGGGGCGTAAGACACAGAGTTTTCGGGGTCGGCCGGGTTTCTTGTGAAGCTGGGTTTGAAACTTGAAATCGAGTGAGGGGTTGTGACTCCGACCCGTGGATTCCAACCCGACGGCCGGTAGGCTGTTTTATTGGGGAGGAGGTGGTTGAAACTAGGCATCAGAGTGGGACCTTGTGTTACAGCTCCATGGCTGAGCGACGCTGCGAAAGCGGAGTGCGAAGTTTGTCCCCTGTCTCTCATTATATCATACTAAACCTGAGAGCTCAGCATGCACATGGCCCCTATGCGTCAAAGGGATTCACCATCGACGACTTCAAACTTACCGCATTGCCGATCTACTCTCTATCTTACATATCAAATTCTTGGAAAGACGGCCATTTCATTGCCCAGACTTCATAGGATAACGACTGGCACTGGAACTCTTATGAAGGTTGGGAGCTAGGATCCCCGCCAGGACACTATGAGGACAAGCCACCTCTCTGCTCTTTGGCTATTTAGGTTTTCATTGGGGTATTTTTATTTTTTCCCTGGTCCGTTGGATAAGAGGTTAGGAATGGCAATTTTCCCAATGTGTTGGGCTTTTGCGCATTATTCGCGGAGTGATGGGTACTAACTCCGAAAGGTGGCATTGGCTTAAGGCCACTATTTGCTTACCTAGTGTAAGATAGACCATTTGGAGTGGAAAGTTTTTTTGTGAGTTTTCTACCACTATTATAATAGAGGAAATACAGAGGGGTTGAAAGAGGCGCTGCGGGAGAGGGCGAGTATTTCTCAGGAATGACTTGAGCTTCCACCCTTTTCCTTTCTCTCTCCTATCTGGGTTTGAACCGAGAAATATCGGCGACCCTCCTAGTCCTCTCCCGTCCTCGGGGGCCCTAGACTTCCAAAACTCTGAGTCGAGTGCTCCCCATCTTGGGCACACTAGCTCACTCGATAAATTTTTCAAGATCTTGTTGAAAATCTCGTAGGTGAGGTGAACGAATGTGGACTGAAAAATCCTTTTAGAATGATTATCTTTCACTTGGGTACCAGATCATGGTACTTATACCTCAGAGAGGTATCTAGATACAGAACTAATAAGCGAGCTCCCACTATGCCCAACCAGGCGTGCTTCCGTCACATTGAAGCCATTATTCCAACAGATCTTTTTCACCAAGGGGCATGATGCGGAGAGGCTGTATAAGAAATTTAATTTTTAATAGTAATGGAGAGAAATGGCAAAGCCAGCTCAGACTCCCCCTTGAAAAATGAATCCTGGAGTACTTAACTTTATGCTAAGGCACGAGTATCCATATCCTCGTCCTCCTGCTCCTTCTACAGAACCACCTCCACGTTTTCCGAGTGGATTGCTTCACTGCGTCTCAACCGATATTCGCGCACCCCCCACACCTCATCTTATAACAAATATCACACTCCGGGATACTCTTCTCATACCTAGAACCGCAACCATTTCTGCCAGTAAATGGCCAAGCCCGCCGCAAGCCTAGGTTGGAGATTCCGGTATTTCGAGATCCGGGAGAGGATATGTTCCAGTGGGTGAACAGCTTGAGATACTGCAGATAATTGATTATGGCATTATGTTAGCATTTTCCATCAAGCGTTAGGAATTATTCACTATGCCCAGGCACCACGCCACTCAGCCATGCACCCAGCAGGCTCACCGGAGCAGGTAGCCACATACCTCAACCGGTCTTTGATTCCCATCCCAAGCGGATCTCTTCCTATGATATTACTCCACTTCCCTTTCTCCCCCCGCCAACATCGTGTAGGTACCAGCTCTTGGCAAACTCTCCGAGTGAGGTCCCATGACAAAATACCCCTCCAAAGGTAGGGAACACATTATCTCAGGCACAGTAGCCTATTACTGCAACGCCCTAGTTCATCCCCTCTCCGGAAGCAGTAACATCCCACTTATAACTTGCTCATCGGAGGATTCCTTTGAAAAGCGTGCCCGGGGTAGGGTAAAGTATTGGGACTTACGCGGGACTTTGTATGAGAGTGAATCAGCCGCGGAATAGAGCAAACCTCCTAGAAAGGGTACCAATTTCTACTAGATAATTGATTCAGCGTGTAGGATCTGAATTGGAGGATCATGGGAAATAGCCAACTCGATCCTCATGCTCCAAATAGTGTGATTAGGAGCAGACGACAGGTTGTCCCAAAAGGGCGATGTGGGATGCTCTTCTAGCCTCTGCAGTTCTGTAGGCGTGTTAAACCGATTTATATTAGGTACCGGTACGCTGTGTGAGGCCGGACGGAGAGTTTGATCCGATAGGGGAAGAAGCAGGGGGGGAGGGAAGATGGCGGATGGATGCTATCGGGATGTGCAGTGGAGTGAAAGAGCCCAATAGGGTGTGTAAGCCGTGGCCGTTGGAATTGGTTATGATATACTACGGGTATTAATTTAGATGGCACATCAGGCACGAAGGGAGAGGTTTCAAAGTCGGGCAGGCCAATTGGAGCACAGTATTCACAGTAGGAAGCCATAGGGGGAAAAATACTGTATGAAGAGTACAATAAGGTACAAAGTCCGGGTACTCGCAGCTCCTGTTACCGTAGCACAAGGCTTACTGGCTGGCTACTGACTTATTACGCAGCTCACTGTTACCAGTATAGTGCGTACTCGGACATATCCTAACGAATGGAAACATGCATCTTCTCCTGCCTCTCTGGACCACATCACCGTGCACTCCCGCGCCAGAACTGTACCCTCCCAGAAAGTTTCATAACCCTAGTAATAATAGCATTGCACGACATCTCGGCAGTCCTTGTTTTTGAAACGCTCCCAGCTAGCTATCACCATAAAAAGCGAACGACATACGGTACAGCTATAATCGCCATTGCCAAATTCCAAAGTGAGAAGGATCTCCTGGCCTCGCTCTCGTTTACACGGGCCGTTCACAACGGTACCGCATCCTGAATCGTATCATACCTGCTACTCGTAATGTCCTGACGTTTGTGAACACAACTGCTATTGCATACCGCCAAAATTCAGCTTTTTTGCCCTGATCTTGGCATCATGCAATAGCAGTTGTGTTCACAAACGTCAGGACATTACGAGTAGAGTACTATCGTACCAGTGCTTGCGAGAGACCTTTGCGAGCAGAAGCCCTAGCACAATCATCCAAAACATAAGCGCCAATCCTCACCATCATGACATAACACTTCGGTACCCTACATGTACCAGCACTATACCCATCAGCAACATCCCAGTAGACTTATTTTTATTTCCAACGAAGGAAAAAAAATTACAAACCATGATACCTTAGCGTCATTAACGGGACTTACCGCGCGACTAAGGTTAAGCGAACCCAACTGAATATTCAGAAACGGTGCAACCCATGCTCAAGAGGGGATTCATTAGCTGGTCTGGGCTACCGGTACCGTACGGGAGGAGTGCAGTACCGGTCCCGGCACATCACGACAAAGATCTTCGTCCCTGCGAGTGTACGTACCGTGGAATCTCGTGAAGCCAACCATCTCGGCCAGTCCTTTAATCTCCAGATTCAGCGACAAATGCTCCAGAGAAGGGTTGGTGGTTTCCCGAATCACCATATGATCACCCTATAGGGTACACAGGAACGCATTAACTGGCTATTCGCAATTCTGTTAAAACTTTTCAAACCAAACTTATCATGGGCTGACGGGCTGACTCTCCCCTACGATCCGGGGTCTATAGTACGGTAGTGCACTCACAGTACTCTACTACTACACCCTACCGTGCTCTCCCGAGTCACGTTGAGCCGGATACCTTGCTGCACTATACGGAATCTGCGGCACCTCTGAACGGTCAGCCATATATGGGGGTTTTCGGATTCATGTGATGTTTCTCCAAACCTCGCCCTGGTCCGTATAGAATTTTGGCCTGTTGAGCCGGATGCGACGGTGACTTGTGGAAAAACTGTATCTAAAAAGGGTAAAACACATGATCTGATGAAGAGATCCAAGGAGAGCCAGTGGAAGATGGAGAGTGGAGAGTGACACAGAGAAGAAAGGAGTAAGTAAGGGAAGAGCAAAGCCTAAAGGGAAAGAGTATCAATACTGCCTAGGGATGCCTTTGGGGAAAAGGCTTGAGATGGGAGTGGGAACATACCTTCCTTATTTTTCTTCAGGTGATATGATACGACTATTATTTTTTCCATCCCGTTATGCCAGATGGGTTATTGTCCTAGATGGAATCCCTGAAGTTTTACCTAGCATTGTGGAATGTGAGTGGGTAATAGAGTGTATCGTGCTTCTCTTTAGTGTAGTAAGGGGTTCATAGAGTGGGAATGGGGAGATTGGAGAAGTGTGACTTGGAAGGGAGGGGGTTCTAAGGGATGGGGTAGGAGGACTATTGATAAGGGGGAATTGTTTAAGGAAATAAAAATCGTCCCAAATGAGATGCATCCAAAGAGTCTGTTTTCACAGTACCTCAGGCACAAGAAGGATTAACAATATACCGGTATGAGGTTTGTGTCTAGCAATCCAAACCTAAAAAAAACAAAAAATGAAATGAAATTTTTAAAAAAGCAATCAAAAACCGGCAAGTTCCTCAAGAATCTTCCTTCATCTCCTATCAACACATTCACAATACCGGAGGAAACAGTAGCCTTATCGTCGTTGGAAGGCTAGCTACGGGAGATGAAGAGGAATTGCACCGCTTATGGAATTAAAAATCCATCCCCGAGCCGTTGCGGAATAGTTTGTATCCGATACACCCCGAAGACTTTACCCGAATATATGCTATTCCATTTCAGCAGCCGTCTGTCAATATTGCTTTTATTGTATTTGTCTGTCCGTACCTTTTCTCATTCCAGCGAGGGGATATGCGGAAACAAGGGGGTTGATGATGCCAGAACATCACAATTCAAATTCAGTACATGGCGGTTCACTACAGCGAGGTGGGACTGTATGAGCAGTGGTGAAACGCGGTCCTCGCACCGCACCGTCCTCGGCTATGGATTTTTAATCGGACTCACGATGTGTGGTGGTGAGGTCGTATTTGATACTGTGATTGTGGGGCCCACAGCGACCCGGGCCGAGTTCCACCAGGATGTAATTGCTAGTCAACCAGAGAGAACCCATGGAGAATCCTCGCATACCGAATTGGACTATTCATGAAATCCACCTCTCAGTTGGCCAATTGGTCTGGGCCCATGCTGCAGCGTCGAGGAGGGAGAACAGGGATTGAGGGGCTGACAAACTTGTGGCCCTTCCGCCAGGACGACAATGATGACCTTTATCTTGCTTTCCTACTACTAATGAGTTTGAAATCAATGAGTGGGGTCAGGTTGTACAGAGAGAGGGTGGGCGGGGTTTGGTGAAAGCTGTGTGGTATCTTGAATTCTAACTCTGACCATGACAAAGCCTTCCTCGATGATCCCTGGTCAGGTAAAAATCGTGCAGTGCTCGAGGAGATCAGGTCCAGACGAAACCACAACCTACTCGGACGGATGCTGATCCGTCAATTGCCTACGAGGAAACCACCAGCTGGTCTCTCCACTAACAACATTTTATCTTGACCATAGGAAAGTTTCCCGTTCAAGTTTAGCCTGCCGAGCGAGGGGGCGCCCAAGTGGCTTGTGGTCCCGTCTCATTTGTTATTGCATCCACTCGGGAAAAATGATTGCAGCAGGGGAAAGCCGAACTATTCACTCCCCCCCCAGTCATTGTGAGGCATTCTGGCCCAGTTTAAAATGTGGAACATTGGCCCAGTTGGATAGTAGTGATACCACAACCCGCAGAGAGCCAGAATACGCGAGCAAAAGGGCAAACAAGGGTAAACAAAGGGGGACGGGGAGTTGTTTGTAGCCCGAAGGAATGGAATTCTGTGTTTCCATGGCGATCATGCGAAATTCGATTACCCCCTGAAGCAATTTCTCCCCAAGCCACGTTTTTTAACCCCCGCAAGTGCATTCTGATAGTGTGGGAAGAACGAACTTGGTTATTCTGAGATGTGTGGCTCAAAATAAATTTACCATTGAATCAGTGCTCGCACTGTACTGCTCAACATGGCAATGGTGGAAACGAGAAGAGTCCGCGTCGATTTACTCCCGATTCCTGAATAGGCTAGTGGTTAATATTCTAAACTCGGGCGGGAGTGTCTCAGCCGCTGATGGGTACAAAATACTCGAGTAATTCCACCTTCTCAAAAATCCGCTATTCCAAACTTGGAAAGATTAGATCGGGTTCGCCACGGATGGGGGTTTTGGATGCCCGGACCATCCGGGGCGGCAGAAACAATTCTTCAAGAACATGGAGCAGGGATAAAAACAATGGTACGGTGCCTGACTAAACTGCGGGTAGAAGCGGTAGACCTGAGAAACATGACACAGATCTCTAGTTCCTCTCGCCTTGATCAGTTTCGAAGAGATATATAATTGACCAATCAATGAAACGGCTCATTCCAGGCTCATGTTGCTTGCAAAGCAATGGAAGGTTTGGTTCGGTTTTCCAGAAAAGCCAGTTGGGACGAAACTTGCCACTAATTTTAACCAAAATCAAGATCGACCCCACTGCTCCACACCGTACAAGTACCAGTCTCCCATGCCTGACCCTTGTACGGTAAACACCAACCAAGGTTTGTATGTATCAGATTCTCGGTAGGCACTCCGATGGGGTGACTAAGGGAGTTATGATACCTGTACCTGTCCTGTAGTTGTTCGAGAAAGCCATATCCTAGACCAGTCAACCCCGGGCCCTCCCTATCGAATACCATCACTGTTTCAGCCTTAAAATTGCACGCTACAAGTAGCACAGGAGTGAATGATAACGGCAACCCATAATGTCCCTTTGGAATTGCTTGCAGGCGCCTCACATAGGAAATTTGAAATTTAGGGTACAAATACAAAGTCAATGGGAAATTAGTGTGAGCACCGGTAAGCCAGAAGCACTGTTCAATTCATGGAGGGGGACAATCGTGTGCAACGGATGATAGCCTGGGTTGCTTGGGGTTTGTCGATAAATCTCGTTTTTAGGAAAAGGACCAGGGTAGGTGTGGAGTCAAGGTGTGTTGAGGCTATGATTCTGACCTCGTCTGGCTTTATGAGAAATTGGGGGGTTTTTTTTTGAACAGATCACTTTTTCTTTGTCTGGGGTGCTTCTACGAACTTTTTTCATGAAAAAAAGTATGATACCAATAAATCCACCTAGATCTGGATTTTTCATTGTTTTTTCTGATTGCGTTTTCTTGGTTGGAAGTTGACGTATTATTTTCTTGGCTGTGGATGAAACGTTGCGTCTTGCTGAGATTCTGCTGAGCACAGGTCTGAACCTAGCGTGGGCGTTTGGATGCGCACAGACAATCTTCTACGATATACAAATTCCTGATCCTTGTGTTCAGGCACTGGAGTACTTTTTGAGGGGTATCATACCGGTACTTGTGGAAGGCATTACTGGTGTTCTACGAGTACGGCACTCGAGGGCAGGGAGGGTCTGAGATTGGTGGTATAGAGTGGTACCAGAGTTGGTTTGAGCTCCAGTGGACCATGTGTAGGGGACCGGAAGGCGTGTTTATCTAATGGAGTGCAGTACCAGGGCCGATGCGCTACTCTGCGTATAGAGATCAACGAGCTGGAACCGCGCCCAGGATGAGAAGTAGCACGAGGCGGGAGAAAAAGCCGCTGCGATTCCATCGTACACAAGCACCTAAGGTACTCTTCACCAGAATGAGATATCTCCCATGCCCACGATCCCCACCTGGCCAAATAGCAGTCATGAAAAAAAGAGCGGCACACCGAAGCTTCCGCAACCCATCAAATCAATGGACCCGTTGGGCGCTTACGTTCAGGGGAAACACGAGACTTCTTGTTGGGCGGCGACTTCTACCTTCCGTGGCCGATCCACCAGAGGGGAGTAGTGAAAAGTCTCACCGAGTCCACGGTACTGTGCTAGTATATCGGTAATTATTATTACGGGGATTATTGTTATCATCAGCATCATATCTTAACCGCATTGGTGTGCTCTGGCTGGCTTGTGTTTGTTTTGGCATTTTTTGGGTGCGAGGATTCATGCAAGGGGTTCCTCTTTTTTAGATTGTGGAGAGTGTCTTGTGTGGTTGATGAGGGAAAGTTTCGCTTAATGCCACGTGTGGACGCTCCTTTCGTGAGAGTCTGTGTGTTGTCGGTGGTTGGCGGCGCGGGGGTTGGGAAATTTTGGATGTTTCTTTGTTTCGCGCTGCACAGTAAGTTACTTTAACGGTACTCCTACTCTCCTACTCTCCTACTCGAGTAGATTACTGCACGGTACAATGCGGCACTGTAGGGCGAGGTTACCGGTACTTGCTTGCTATTCATCCTCCTTTCTGCTGCCCCACCAGCCCTCGAGCAGAGGTATTCGAGTACAAGATGGTCCAAAGGTGAAAGCGTACCGGAGGTTGGCTTGATGATTAGCAGGGGGGGAGATCTTATGATTTCCCGCGCTTTGGCATGGAAGGCTTTTAATTAATTGATGCGAGGTTGTTCGTATCGGGCTTCCCCTCCTTGCTCAACTGCAACTTCTGGGCCCCTCCACTACTACTACGGTGGACGATGAAGTGCAGGCCATGCCTACATTAATAGTCTACGGTAATTCACTGCAAAAGGAAGTCTAAATAAACCTCCGGACCGGTGATATTCTCATCCTTACTCGTGGTGCGTCCCATTCAATACCAGCACCGCCTTCTCTCGCCCTCTCCCCCTTCTGTGACCGTCTTCTTGGGCTGGATCCAGTCAGTACAAACCACATCCACACCGCCACTCCCAGAACAAATCCCTTCGCAAGCTCTCCAGCACAGCGTTTCATCCACTACACGCACTCGTTCCTACATATGTACCTCAGCCCGTGCGAGGCTTTCCCCATCTAGTCATCCATCATCCACCATCCATCAACACCATCTTCAACACCATCATCACCATCATCACCACCATCGCCGGAGGCTGTCCATCCACCCATCACATCAACTTCTGATTGTGTGTGCTGCAGAAAAGAGAGGAAAAGAAGAAAAGAAAGGAGAAAGGAGAGTGAGAAAAAAAACAACAACCAACTAACTCAGAGCCTCGTCCTGCCAGCTTGTGGCCGGATTCATCCTGCCGCCAAGCTCCTTGCATTGTCTGTGAGGGGGGGTGCTTTTGTTTTTGTTGCCACCTGCCACTACTATTATTGCCTTTCTGCTTAAAGTGCCCTTGCGTGTCGTACTGTGATACCGGTCGGTAGCTTGGCCCCCGCTTCTTTTGCTGGTGTGAGAAGGGATAAGTTACGGAACTTGCCAAAATGGTAATTGCCTCAGCTGAGTGTTATCCTTGACTTATTTACATGCATACGTACTCGTACATAACGTCGACATCATCGCCTCACAATCTACACCTCTTTTCCCCTTTCTTCTCCCGGGAAGAATTTGCTTGTTTGCTTGCTTGTTTGCTAGTAGTTCTCAAACTGAAGCGCTTTATAGATCAAAAAACGGCAATCGAGAGCTATGGTCATGGACTGTGATGACGGCTTTATTGTGACTTTGGAGGGACACCAACCTACCATCACTGAGCAACTGCAGCTGTTACCCTTCTCACAAAACGTCCTCTGCCTCCCACCACTAGACATACCCCCTCCTCCACCCCCGAGAAAATCTGCATCTTCTCCATCCTCATCGCCGTCATCACGAAATCAATTCCCTGTCCTCGATTCCGCGGTTCGGAAATATATACTGTCATTACACGATGCGCACGTCTTCAGAGTGCAGAGAGCGAAGAGGTTCCTGTCAGAGCGGAGTAAGGGTAGCGGGAGGATGGTCTTCATGAACGGGGGTTTCGCCGCCGCGCAAGTTGCGTGTCTGGAAGCGCTGAAGCAGTCCTTGGCATGGGGCGAGAGCGAGACGGAGATGCAAGAGAATGCGACGAGGGAAGCGGAATGGATGTTTCAGGATATAATGCATGGAGGGGTTCAAGCTTTGCAGTCCAATCCCTCCGACGGGAGCAAGGCAAACGGGCTCAAGAAGAGCCCTTGTCGGGGGTCCATATCTGATAGGATGCATCGGAGGATGCGTTCTGAGAGTGCATCCGCCCGGTCCAGAGGGGGGATTCCGGAGGAGGAAGTGGCTACCCCAAGATCTGTGACTCCCGCGGATAGTCTCCTGGGGTCACCCATGAGCGGGTCGCAGTCTACGGCTTGGGCATCGGCTGCAGAGAAGATTGATCCCATGATCTCCAAGGGCTCGCATCTTAGTCTTGCTACTATTGCTACAGTTTCCACGACTGCGCCCCGGTCACCAACGCCGGAGGAGATTGAGGCTGGGATCGAGATTGGGAAGGCTATTGCTGTGCATGTTAGGAGTCGGAGCAACACCACTAACACTGTTGCCCTGCCGAGGGATTCCCCTCCGCCCTCACCGCCTTTGATGAGGTCTGAGTCGAGACGAGGGAACAACGAGGATCGATTGAGAGAGAGGAGGAGATCGCAGAGTATTCCCCCATACAGTGGGAGGAGTAGACAGTCCGCTACAAGGAAAACACCAAGGAGAAAGGATACTACTTTTTTAAAGATTTCTACAAAGAAGCCAGACGAGCGTGCTCCCCCTCCCATGGAGACCGTCTATTCCCCGATGGACATAATTACCCCTCCTTCTAGTGCTGGGGCGTCGCCAGAAACTCCGACTTCCAACCAGCCTTCGTCTGACCAGCATCACCACTCGATCCGCGATTCGTTTGGTCATATCGGAGCCCGCGATTCGGTAACTTCCACCAGGACCTCCTCGCCAGCACCTAGTTCCACAGGAGATGCTAGTGGTGCAACAATCATGCCTCCCCCCGTGGGGCTCGGAACGAACGTTAATGGTTCCCCGCCAAGTGTGGTTGGGTGCCTTTCCGGAGAGTCAATTGATCCGTTGTTTCCGTCCGCGGACGACAACCTTATAATCTACTTTTCAGATGAGATAGAAAAGGGCTCCAGCGATCTTTTAGAACGAGTCCTCGGTGACCTGTCAGCATCCTTCACAATCCGTACCCCGGGAACGTGCCCACGGGAGGAACCGGAGCATCGGTTTTTCCCTGCTGGGTTCCGGCCTCATCATATTTCCACAAGGCGCGAGTCCTACCTGTCGTACTCGTCTATAGCATCTACGGAGACCACCCGCTGGTCACTAAACACGGTATCCAGCCGTGGTGGGAATACGGCAAACGGGGGTGGACAACAAGACTCAAGCTTCCCAACGATAAGCCTAACTTCCCAAAAATCCCCTCTAGATTTACAAAATGAGCTGCGAGGCATAATGCGCCAGCACTTTCCCATGCCGACATCCCCGATCCTGGGCACAGACGACGATGATGAAGAAACCCGCTGGCTGCTAGAAGACGACGAAATCTCGACACTGTGGGCGCCGGTATTGAGTCCATACTCCTCACCTACCTCCAATTCCGAAGAGGACACGCCCTGCTCGGCAATAGACCTCCTCATAGCAATCGGCTCAGAAACCACTCTCTCCTCCGGTGCAGAAATCGACCTGGCGGCGCAAAGAGGAGAGGAACTCTGCCATCAGCTAATCTCGTGCACAGAAAAGGAAATCTCAAAGAGGAAATCTGCCTCAGGCTTCAGCAACAACCGCGTCTCCCGAGTGTCGTTAAAGCACCTCCTGTGCACATCCCAAGCACTCGTTTCCCGCCAGCACCCAGAGGCCTCAAATCTCGAAAGATCGATCGTAAAGGGCGGCTTCCTACTCCCCATGATCGAAAAGTACATTTCCCAGAACCCGGATGTAAGAGCGCTGATAATAGACTTTGACCTGCACATGGGATCCCAAGCAATCCTGGAACTCCGCCGACACCTCCACCATCCTATGTACACCCCTGAAGCATCGGATACCGCCCCGGCAGTGCTCAAAATCGCGTGCATCGCCGATGGCGCAACCCAGATCAGCGCCAAACCTCCTGTGCGGAAGTTCCCGAATGCATCACTCCAGCCTCCCAGAAATAATACCACCTTCTCCGCTACCGCCACCTTCCCTACAAATCAAATCCGGATAAGAACTTCGTATGGGCAAACAACGACGAGTTACACACTTAGTGGATGGACGCCTACCAGCCCGAACATACCTACCGATGCACTACGCATTCGCAGATCCATGCGCCGGAGGAGGGACAGGAATTGGGTGCCGAAGCAGCGGTTGATTTCTCTTGCAGACGTGCTGCTCCCGCCGCTGGGGACTGTGCTTGCCGGTCCGGGGTTTCTGGCTGCAGTGGAGGTGCTGGTATCTGGTGTTTCTGAGAGGGAAAGGCGCACGGGTTTCTTTGGAGACGAGGGGGATGAGGAGAGGGGCTGGAGGGGTAAGGATAGATGTGGCGGGAGGGTGGAGGACAGGAGGGGAAGTAGTTACTTTGTCGATGATGAAGATGAAGATTGTGGTGATGAGGAAGAGGACGAGGGGGAAGAAGAAGAAGGAGAGGGTGAGGGGGATGGGGAGGGAGGGGAAGAGAGTGAAGTAGACGACGAGAGGGGAGCTATGGCAAGGAGGGGGAGGGCGAAAGGCGGGAGTAAAGCTTTTAGATGGCTGGGTTTGGTGTGATTGGTGGATATATGGTCTTGATTTTAGCTTACTTGCCTGCTCGTGGATAATGCCATGTTCTCTCTTTTTTATTTCTTTTCTTTTGTTTATACCACCGATTTATTGCCTGGGTTTGGTCATCTCGAGTTGGGTTGCGCAGCGTGGTATGATATATTGGTTATATTTTGTTCTGGTTTTCCTTTTCTCGCTGGGCGCTGGTTTTGCATGGTTTATTGGCTAGGTTTGGTTGGCGATAGGCTTACAGCGAGTTATTAAATAGTTAGTCGGTCCAAGTTTTGAATAAATGACACTGGTACATGGATGTTTAAGCAAGGGCTTCACACTCGTCGTGCGCGGCTTGATGGATGTTCTCCACCGCGGATATTAGAAGCGGACATGTGTCTGCACCACCGCTGCTCTACGAACTCGAGATTACCGCTCGTGAGTCAGTATCTGCTTCCGGATACAGGGCCCCCCATTGGGGGGGGGGATCTATGAGGAAGATATTAATACTTGTATGGAATACTGGGGAATTTAAGACTTCACTGGTGAACGGGAAAGTCATAAAGGAAATTCCTTCACCCGCATGCATAGGGATAATACTTTTCAAGCTAGGTCGTCGTGGATTCTACTTTTGGTATCATAAATAATACTACCGCCTCCCCCCCCTCTCCCTCCCCACCCCACTTTGGCTCCGTTCCATCCTACAGATATAATATTATACAGCTACGACCGCGATCTATTCAGCATCCGACCCCCGCTCATGCTCGGGCGCGTGTTTACGCTATCATACGATGAAGTGATATATGCACATCTACCCGCCCCGCAAGATAAGGAAACTTTACCCTAATGATAGCCATTTTTTACAATTTCCTGCAGTATTATAAAACACCCCATCGATCGGCATGTTGTTGTGTTGTGGGGCACAGGGGTATCGTAGGAGCTTCGGTCCGGTCCGGCCTGGGTGTGTTTCTGGGGTATGATACCGATAGCGTTGTTGGCACTTGAAGTGCCTTGTGCCGTGCCAATGTGCCCCGGCCCGACAGGGCACGACGATGTGCTGCTGCAGAGTGTGGTGAGATTATTAGCTGATGGCACTGCCTGGTACTGTACTGTAGAGTACAATTCAGCTGTTGCGGCCCGGTTTCTGTTATCGAGGAAGCAAATATTCATGTTCTTCAGCGCGATGGGAACTTGGAAGGATGCGAGATGGGGGGTATATTCAATATGAATTGGGCTTGTAGATAGATAGTTTCTTTTTGTTTTCTTCTTCTTCTTAAAATGCCATTTTTTTATTTGTATCATACATTTATTGCCTGGGCACTACATAGTGCCGTGTGTCGGGCGACAACTTTTCCTCAAAAGCATGGCTGCTAGGGGTTACCACGGGATGGGAAGTTGAAAAAGTGGAAATTTGGTGCGACAGCCCTTTATGCGGTAGTGGCTCTTTTTGGGATGTTTTTTTGTTTTGTTTTTGAGGTTAGGAGTGTGGGGGCGTGGGGGTGTCTTTGTTATCTGTATTCTGGAATGTTTGAAGTGTTTGGTTTTGTAGCGCGGCTGGTTTATAGATTGGCGTTCCCAGCGTATGATGATGATGGATTTACTAGCTCGAGGGGGGGGGGGGGGGCATGGTACGGTGAGTGATTGGGTGGTGTACGGTGCACTGCGAATGGTCCTGCTTTGGAATCTGTCGTGGATGGGATGTCGAAGCACGATATCCTACCTGTATATCGAGGGCGCAATTGGGGATTTGTGGGAGAGTTAGAATGCCGGTATTCTTATCCAGCCACCCTACCTCCTATTGTAATTTCCGTTTCGTCTGCAGGGTACCTCCAGGTCGTCTGGGACGTACTAGTACAGTAACTCAACATCTCCCCAGCTATGCCGTAGGTTTCTCGCGTGCTGTCAAGGGTTGCGATAAGGGGGGTCGCATTCTGGAGACTGATGACTAGATTATTATTATTTGCTACCGGGGTTATAACACCGGGGGAACAAACCTATCTGCACACGCCTTGTAAAAGCCCGCCCTCTGGTGCTACAATAATACCGGTATTATGATATGGTACGCTGCATGGCGTCGCTGAGTGACCGACCTGTGGGGCTTGGCGCCAGACTGAACCCGTCCTATATTTATCGTACCCTATTTGTGCCGACATGGGTCCTGATTACGAGTAGATGCGGATACTGTGCTAGTGCTTCTACGGTAGCTGGACGGAAAGCCACAGTGCCGTCTCGTATCAACATCATGGAGGCGCTGTGCTGCGGGAGAAGGTGAATCTCAATGGCTGACTAACACCACCGACCGCCGGTATCGAAAGAGCTGAACTTAGACCCCGCGGCGCTGCCCACTTGGGATTGAATATTTAGAGATTGTCTTGCTGGGTGAATTCTCTGGGGGATAGTCGGGGTAGAACTAGTCTATGAGCTCGCTTTACTGATCTCTCTTTTTCTTTCATTCTTCGTGCCGTTGCGTGTCTGCCAGAATGCGACGATATCATTGCTTAACCTCCCGGACAGAATCGCCTTGGTAATGGACGGGGTCCTTGATAGGCTATAAGATGTGGTGCACCTCCTGTTGACGGACCGGCGGTTTAGATCGCTGCTGATTCGCTCTCTAGAGGATCTTGCATTAAGAAACGAGGAGGATTCCGCTACCTCTCCATCTCGTCCGAGAGTAAATGATCAAGAAATTATTAGAGGGCAGCCCTTCATTCTCCATCTTTCTGGAAAAGAGTGGAATACACGAGTGCACCGCACCGAGGTGATGCGAAGGTGGTGGTATTACGGGATTGTTGCGGTGTGAAAACCGTCTACTTATTAGAGATTCTTACACTACGCTGTCGCCGCTGGAGAGGGTGGGGGACGATGGCCTCTTGTCGGCTTTGGAAGTATGCGTTTCGGATGGGGATGCTCGAGGCCGAACGGCACTCCACCCCGCTGCAAGATTTGGAAATGCTGCTCTCGCGAAGATGCTCCTATGCCTGGGGGCGGAGGTGAAGGCGCGATGCTATATCCGCACCACCATACCTCATCGGGCAATGAGAAAGAAGGCGACGGAGATTGTGGAGCTCCAAGTGAAGCACGGGGCTGACACAACTTTAGAGCAGGCCGGCCCTGGTCCAAACACCCCCCCATCTGCACTGCGAAGCCCTGAGGATACGACAAAGCTCTGGAGTTGATGTTGTCGAAAGGGGTCTCTGAAAATTCGAGGTTTCGGTTTAGGAATGGATCTACGAGTCCGCATCCTGCTATCGACACTGGAAACCCGCTTGTGGTGAAAAGCACTTTTGGAGGAGAGCGTGGATCTAAACTCCTTAGATGATTCTGGGGAGGCCCCGCTGCATGGCGCTGCTCCTAGAGGTCCCAAGGGGATTATTGAAATGCTCCTGAACCACGGGGCACGTATCGATGCGAAGGATTTTGAGTAGATTACGCTATTGCAACTAGCGACGTGGAATCGCCGCGCTTCTGCTTCAAAAAAAAACTTGTTAGAAAGGGGCTCCTTTGTTGATTGTTCGGACCATTCTCGGGCCACGCCCTTACACCAAGTGATTGACGGCGGGGGGGCGAAGGAGCTGCTGGAACTCTTAGCGTCTCATTCTGCGGGTGTCGCTACTCAAGAAAAGTACGAGATATGATACTGCGTATGGCTGCCCGCCGTGGCGATGCGAATATCCAGGATGTGTGAATATCTTCGGTGGGGGAGGTGGATTTTGAAGCTTCGAAGTAACAGGGGTGAAACACCACTGCACGTTATCTCCTGGTACGGATACGCAGAGGTTACGAGCTGACTGTTATGCGCAGGCATACCGTAAATGCAAGAGTAGTGGACGGGGAAGGAAATTTCGTCATTGGCCTCGCAAGAAAGCATGCACGCACTGCGCCGGTGAGAATTTTTTTGGAGGGGGGAGGGGCTACTTAAGTGGTGCCAAGAGTCTTTGTATGCGTGTATGATATGCAGGGTCTTAGATGGGTGTATGGGGTTGGAAGGGTCCCATTATGTCGAGATATAACGGAAGAGAAGGATTGGTGGGGTTTCGGAATGGAGGATTGGATGGCCGGTGAGTTCAGGCTAATGCTGGGAGGTGCTGTGTACGGTACTGGTACTGTACTATATACCACGGGCGGGAGATTTCCGGGTTGAAGTGGGTTTGGATTTGCGATGGGGGTATGATAGGATTGCTGGGTTCGAGAAATCGGTAAGTGTGGGGCTGTGTGCGTGGGGCCGGTTGTGGTGGTGGTGGCAGGTGAGGGGTGAGTGAGTGAGTGATTATGCATGATTAGCCCGAGGTGGGAAGAAGTGGTGCGGTGGGAATGATATAGTTAGCGGTGAAAGGTCTCCGATGCTACATGTTTGTCCGTCTCATATTACCACAAGATTATCGGATTATCTTGAGATCATCAGATGGTGAGATAGATAGATTTTAGGCACTCTTTGGCAAGGGCAATAAAAATAACCGTTGGTAATAATATTATGATACTTTGAAAACAGCATATATTATTAATACAGTGAGAGCAAGCTTAAGATAATACTGTAGTCCAATAGCAGATGCTCCTTCACTAATTCTAGAGGGGAAAGAGTAACAAGAGGCTTACATATTGCGAAGTAAGGGAAATCTTAATGTTGTAAAAATCTTTCACATGTTTCCCTACTCTGCCACCTGTGGGGCTGGTCGTCCTTTCCCCTGTGCACGGAATGGGCGCAGTTGCTATGTGAACAAGATATCCTTTCCTTTGGAGCCAGCCTGGTCTGACTGTATGGAAATATGCTACTTTGAAAGAGATACTGAAGTTTGTTTTATTTGACGGTACCTACCAAACAGGGGGCATAAGTTTATTTATCTAGTTACCTCATGAAATTAAGCTGGTCTGATAATCTTGTGGCATAAGAGGGATGGTGGGATGGGCAGGATAAAACATGAAAACCTGTGGCATCGGAGACCTTTGCCGTATAACCTAATCATAGTAGGGTGGAACGCCGTATATACGAGAGGGAAGTTGAGCTGCTGTCCTGACTAAGCCTACAACAATGCCCCATCAGAACATACCGGAAATTCGACCCATGGGAAAGTGCATGATCTAGATCGATTTTGGGGCGCTGCTTAACTCTAGTGCATTCCTCTACTAAATCCTCACCTTTGTATGGCTGCGAGGAAGGAGGTTGAAAAAGAGGGTGGAATAAGGATTGCCCGATAGTTCCTCTATGTGGTCCTCTAATAGATGTCTGATGTTCTAATGAGAGCAACAAAGAATGGGGATGACAGAATTGAGGATATAGCACTTCTACGCTTGTGGTTCATAGTTTCCCCTCCGCAGGTCTCTCAGATAGGCCAGGTCGGACCTCGGGGGGTGGGGCCTTGGGGATCTGCAAGCAGCCCTGGTAACGGAATCCGGGGCCCTATAGTATGCTAGGGTTTTAAACTTGCTCACCGGGCCTTGGAAATGCCAAGATCTCCAGGTGCCATATTATACTCAGGGGGTGAGCACATTTACCATCGGGTAGTAGCGAATCGCTGCTTTATTGGGGAGGTAAGATAAGCTCTTAAATGCACTTGGACCCAAGGGTTGTGCGGTGCTAGAGGTTTCCGAGCGGTAAGTTCTGGCCGAGAATAATTTTGGAACCAATCGGAACCTAGATGTGATGGAATTTTTGCACCTTTCTGGGCTTGAATTTGTGGTGGGAGAGGAAACATGGGGTGGAGTGGGAATATGTGTATATATATTGGTCTTGGGCCGGGTATCCCCTTGCTATTATAGTATTACAGTCCATCCCCAGTACCGCTGAATCAATGAGGAACAGTCGAGTGTCATATCGATGTACATAGGATTCTCCCTGTAAAATAGGAGAGTATCTGAAGGATGTAGCGAGGGACAAAGGCGAATGGAGAAAAACTCTCTTCTCCGCTTATGTGAACTATCCAAGTTCACCTTAATCCCAATCCACTGCCTCGCCGCATGATCTCAGACAAGCCTAAGTTGCTCACATCTGTAATATGGGATTCTCGATCTTCCGGACAGACGGCCAGCACCAACATATCCTAAACCAGTTAGCCGACTGACCCTCCAAATTGAAACAAAGGTCATCCATTCAGGTTAACCACTCAGTTCCCAAGGCACAAGAATAGCCTCCCCAAGGGCTATCGTAGTTATAGCAAATATGCTGGGAGGATTTCCTTTACTATATCGCCAATTCCAATTCCTATCAAACAACCACTGCTCAACCCCAAGAGACGGGGTGCTGGATTTAGGCCAACAGCGAGGTCATCAAACATCACTCGAGCTACAAAGATCGCATTGTTCATTGAACAGCACCCCCGATCCGATCATTGCAGGGAAAGATCCGGAGGTTGGCCTAGTGGGAGAAACTGTTGATTACTACAGTTTTCTTACCACTCGTATTACCGGCTAAAGCTTGGGTGCTATGGTTGTTGTGGATGTCTTTCGGACAGGAATTGCACCTCGTCGGAATGCCCTTTTGAAGTGTTTCCCTTTTCCTTCGACGGGTAAAAAAAGAAAGAAAAAAAGAGAAAGTGGTTTCAAAACCACTCTAAAAAACTGCCCTCCGAGCGCTGTTAAAATTTGATCGCTATCCCAAGGGAAGGAAGCCAAGCTAGCGCTGCCCCAAGTGCTAGAAGGTGCATTATACCATTCGATAGTCTACATCACACCAAGTAGTAAATTTGTTGTCATTTCGAAAATAATATAGAATTATGAAGCACAGCCTTCTTGCCAGATGTGGAGCCATAGTGAAAAACGAAACCTAACCCGGAATTCATCTTGAGTGTGTGCCCACGCATAACCAGTACGACAGCCAAAGTTTAACAAACAAATTTGTCAGGTCAACACTTCATAACCCGCAAACCTTCTGTCCACCAACAAACAACTCTTTTCACTCCATCCGTTACTCTCATTCTCCTTAAAAAAAATCTACACGTTTTGCCACACCTCGTCATGGCCTGGACATTTTCTGTCCGACGGAGGCTCATGGTACCAATTCTAGTGGTGCTTCTGACGGCTGTCCTGCTTCTCGGATATAGAGCTCATGTGCACCCCGAAGAAGGAGTCATTAGTCCCCCGTCCATGCCGTTCGTAACTCCTATCCCGGACGCTAAGCCTGCGGTGGAGATTTTTCCTGCAGCTGTCGAGGGTCGAATTCCGCAAATCCTGGCTCTCAACCAACCTCCGAAATCTCATCACCCTACTCCACTCTTCATCGGTTTTACAAGGAATTGGCCAATTTTACAACAGTCTGTCGTTAGCTATATAGCTGCTGGATGGCCTCCAGTCGATATCTATGTGGTGGATAATACCGGCACCATGGACTCTAACGAACTCGGGTTGCTGTCTCTGCAAAATCCTTTCTTCATCGACTATCCGAGGTTGAGGGCGCTGGGGGTTAATATAATTACAGCTCCAACTTTGCTCTCCTTCGCTCAGTTGCAAAATTACTTTCTCTACACCGCTATTCGGAAGAAGTGGGGGCATTATTACTGGAGCCATATGGATTCCGCTGTGCTTTCTGAAGAAGGAAGACAACCGTACATGAGCCTTTACCAGAGGATCATTGAGAACTGGAATTCCATGGACAAGGCGGAGAAATGGGCCATCAAGTTCTTTGCGTACGATCGTTTGGCTTTGTCCAGCGTTGCTGCTTATAAGGATGTTGGTGGATGGGATACCCACATCCCCTTCTACAGTACGGATTGCGATTTCCATGCCAGGCTGCACATGAAGAATTACACTACAACGAACCAGAATGTTGGGCATATCTTTGACGTGGGAGGAACTGTGCCAGATCTTTCTGTCTTTTATCCCGAAACACCAAGTGAGCCTCTAAATAGCGAGAGGCACAAGTCTTTGAAGAAGCTACTCGACGATATTCAGCGTTCGAAGGGCGACGCAAAATACGGTCGGAATCTTTGGCAGGCAGAGCAGCGTGGGGGGAAAGGGGAACCCTTCTACCGGAACCCAGTGGTGAGTATTTCAATCCTGTGCAGGACTAACCTGAGAAAACTGACATTTTCTGAAAACCCTTAGGGATTCGAAAAAGCGATAAGGCACTGGATTAAGACTGGTAGGGCTATTTTCGCTGAAAAGTGGGGCCACCGGGATTGCGACATATGGGAAATTGGGAAGGAATCCGACAAGGCTTGGGAATACAAGAAAGACTGGTGGATCTAGTTTTTCATGCAGCTATCGACCCAATGTGGGCCGTGGTGGGGGAGGATAGGGCTGGTCTGTAGGTGGTGCCGGAGTATTATAAAAGGATGATTGGCTTTACTAGACAACAGCTCATTGCTTTGCCCCCAATAAATAAATAAATAAATATGCTAAAAACCCCTATAGTGTCTCGTGATAACATATCGGCGAACAACAACCATTGTGTAGCAGGACGGATACCGAAGGCGAGGGCTCAAAGGATGATCTAAACCAGCCATGCGGGTAGCAGCAGAACGATCTACGTATGGTACGTTGTGGTATGGATATAATAGGTTAGCGCTCACTGTAGGGAGGGTCCATACTAAAGGGACTTTGATTATACGGCGCAAAACACTTAAAAACTGCGCCAGAATTGAAACTCAATGAAGGGCAACTGCATCAAATTGCGGTTACTTACTTAACACTCGGAGAGTCCATACTATGAGAATCCGACTAGCCAACCAGGTAGAATGCTCTTTTATCCAGTATCCGTGCTGTAAATATCCGGGAACTTGATTCAAGCTCTCCTAAGGTCTTCAGGTCTACATTACATTGGCTCCCCGAATTCCGCTGTCTAGAAGAACAAAAACAGAACTACAGGTGACTAGTACTAGATCTTAACTATCATGCAGGCGGTTTTATTGGTGTAAAATTCTGAATTGGTGGATACTGTACCTATCCGATTTCAAGTGCGAGTGATTTTGGAATTGATGGTACTAAGCGATTTGAACTGAACTGTACTCGTGCTTGTCAACCAAGATTTTGGCGCCCCCATTCGTAGTACTAGAGTGAGTCTCACCAGCCCTCTCGTGAACAAAGGATAGTGGTAGTGTTGAACTAATATATGCTAGAATCCGGAAGGTCAAGATTGTCTAAATATGTTGTGGAAGGGTTCTTATTAACATGTGGAACATTTCCAAATCGACTAAAGTAGTCATTAGAATTTCCTGTAATAAACCCCGCGGATCTTGCGCTATTAAAAAAACTTTCTAGTTATCATACCTCTTCGTCAGAAATGGATTGGGAAACCCTATTACGACAAATGGGGAAGGCTAACAGGAAGTAGGAATAGTTTACGTAGGGCTTCAGCTGTGAGGGTTTCCAACATCACCTTAGGTGCTGACGTAATTAATTGATTCCACAAGGACGGGAGTCCGCCCCCCGAATCCCCCCTTCCCCCCATAGAACAAACTTCCACCCTGACCACTACTCGTGCCAAGGTTGCTGCGCAACCCCCGGATGTTCGCAGGCTTACAACCTGGGGCACTCTAAAGAGTGCCTTACAGCTCAATGCAACTTTACAGCTCAATGCAAGTTGTGGCTTAGCTAGTAATTTTATCACTCATAATACCTTTGTGACTCAGCATTACTTTGTGACTCAGCAAAAACTTTGTGACTAAGCAAAACTTTGTGGCTTAATACAAATAATGAAAATAAAAGCTTCACTTGTCATTATCAAAGACTACCTATTTTACAATCATTGAAGGTTGTGAAAATTAATATAAATTAGAATACTATTTTATATTCAAGTTAAGCTAGAAAGTTTTACTTAGTAACTAAGTTATGCTGAGTCACAAAGGTATTATGAGTCATAAAATTACTAGCTAAGCCACAACTTGGATTGAGCTGTAAAGTTGCATTGAGCTGTAAGGCACTCTTTAGAGTGCCCCAGGTAGTGAGCCTGCCAACATCAGGGGGTTGCGCAGCAACCTTGGCACGAGTACAACAACCTTCACATAAAAAAGCACCACACGAGAGTTTATTTCCCACAAACAACTTTCCTATTTTTTTTCTACCTTCCGCCCACCTATTCTCATTCAGTTTTTAGATACTGCCATTAATTCCTATTAGGTTAATATACCTACAAATGCTCAAATTTATCATATTCATGCTAACTTCCTTGGTGCTTCGAGTCAAGCACAGGTGATTTTTCTGGATATGGAATATCAGTCACATATACCATGGAGTTATGATAACTGCTTGGATAACTTGATAAATCTAGATATTTACTTTACTGAAGCACCTTTTCCCCTAGACGTACCCAACACTGACAGCCTTTGCCCACCTCTTTCCCCTTATTTGCTTGGTATTGATAGATCCAGAGTTCCGAGTCTGTTTCAATTGGGTTAAAACAAAGGAGGTTTCTCAGATCCTGGATCCTGGGACAGGGTATGTTGGACAGTATGTGAAAAGGTATAGGAAGTAGAATTCTCAAAAAGGTACTCTGGGCTCTCAACATAGGGAAGATTTTGATACTACTTTGATTATTGATATTGATACAGGTGATTTTCTTAAACTGAAGAGCTGTAAAGGTGAATGCGAATGAAAGATAAGATTACTTCTCTTTCCTAACAAAATATTTGCTTACTTTTATTAGATTTCAAGTTTCTCATAAAATTTATTGTCCACTTTACTTAAGCTCTATTGAACACGAAGCTCACATCATGAAGAGGCTGTTTCCACTCTTTCAACTGTTTTCAAAGAAATTTGGACTGTAAGCCAGAGTCTCACTACTGGCCTTTTTAGAAGAATTCCTGTTGTTTCAATGGAACACTTCACAGATTTTGAAGGAGTATAGGATGAATGTCAAAAGGCACATGATTGTGCATTAAAAAAATGCGAAATCCGATGGCTGATGTTGATATTAAATTTGTATGGGAAGCTGGAGTTTCTGAGACTAATGACAAGCTGGTTAATGAGACTGGAATGTGGATAGAGGGAAATGTTGTCTTATTAAGGATTAGGCTTATCAAACTGGAGGAGAATCCAACATTGGCATATGATACTCTACCTGGAATTTCAGCGATAACAAGTTTGCTGAAAAGGAATTTTATAAAAGAAAAAGGATAAGGACGCGAATGTGCAGTCTTGATGGCCAGTATGGGCATGCCAAGTATAAGGGCTTGACATTGGTTGGGAAAATCTCAGGATTGTCAATGAGGTTTGGGTATGAGATCCTACAATACAATTGGATAAGTGCTGATCTTTGGGTTGTCTAATAGGTTTCTTATAAGATGTAAAGGAGTTTGTACTGATATATGAAAAACCCTGTTGATATGACAGAAATGAGAAGGATAAGTGTAACGTTCCTACAAATAGGTAGCTATAGTTGACCAAAATCCAGCCCTTATAGGAGACCAAGAGATGACCTGATAGAGGCTAGACCTGTCCACTTAGTATACGCTGGGTAGGCATGAGTTGGTACAAGTATCTACAGAGGAAGTTGGGGACATCGTGTTAGACAGGGTAATCCAGGTAGGTGATAGGTACCCTGCAGGGTAACCTTCGGAGTGGATATTCGTATAGGACCAAGTAAACATATTGAACATTATAGGGCTCTTTTTTTATTATTATTATTATTATTATTATCATGTATTCGTTGATTTAAGGTACAAGAAACAGTGTGGAGCGCTAGCTATGACCGAAACAAAACCTGCAAACAATCCAACGACCCGCTTCACCCCCTCATGGGAAAAATCAAACCCCTCGAAACCAGAGCCCATCTCTCCCCCTTCTAGCACCTAAGACGAGAGCAAGACGGAGCAATACCCTCCTCCAGACACGTAAGGAAAAACAAGTATAGAAACGAAACCAGGGAAAGACACAAGCCCTTCGGCGGGCCCCCCAAAACAAAAGAAAAGAATCTTACGGCACCAAGGGCCGACGGAAAGGGAAGATAAAACTACTATTGCCAGATGCCTAACGGTATGTCCTCTACCTATACGGCTGCGGGGCAGGCGTTGTCACGGGTGGGCTGCCCGGAATATCGGCGACGCTTTGGACTTTAGCATGGGCCAAGGAGGTAGTGCAATACCATGACACAGCATAACCTAATGTGAGGTTTGCGACCGTAGAGTAAATCGCAGGGGCGGATGAGGAGGGCAAGGGGAGCCACCCGGCGAGGAGAGCCACTCAGCAGTGGAGGTGCCAGCTAACGTGAGAGGCCGTAGGGTGCCCGCCGAGGAGGCAGATAAGGTGCGGGCTAAGGAGGGGCGTAGCAGTACGGTGCAAGCGGATCTAACGCGTAGGAAGCAGGAGGAGGAAGGCTCGCCAAACAACCGAGAAGTGCGAACATGGAGGACGGAGACGGGTCACAGTTATTCGAATGCCGACCGTACCGATCCTGCAACTCAGGAGAGAGTGCAATACCTGGGAGCAGGGCCATCAGGGCAACTACTTCACCGATAGTCCGAAACTAGCGACTGTGTGTTGACGGAGGAAGGAGGGTTGCCGACTGTGCAAATTGCTAAGCGAGACGCATGGCGAAGTGCGGGGTAAATGGTAGGAACATCAATGCGAGCGTGCTCAACGAAGACAAACGGAACCAGAAAGGAATCCATAACCCCCAGGAGGGGAGGCCAAAGGCCCCAGAGAGAGAGGAAGGAGATGAAGGGGTGATAAACCCCCGAGCAGTTGCCACGGGCGGGGTAGATCAGAGGCGAAGGACACTCTCACGATGATTTCCCATGGTGTTGAGATTTCAATCGCTCGAGGTGGAGCGGACGAGAAAGATGGAACATTATAGGGCTCTGAGTCAATATTATATATGATGATGGAGACTGAAGAAGAGAATGAAGGTATAAGAGGGTAATAGTAGCCTACTTTAGGTATATCATTGCCCTACTACCTGGTGGACCTAGTTACCCAATCCTCACTAACAAAGTTATATGTGGACTTAGGGGAAGGTTTTCCGACAATAGTGGCGCTCTTAGATGGTATTATGGGAGTTTCATATGGTGAAGGACAGCTACTGACAGAGCAGGAGTTGTGTGAAACTGCAGTAACTTTGAGGGGAAATTCCTAATACTCCCCTCCAGCCCCAGAGTTGACACAGTGTGATAGCATACTCTGACTATGTAGTTGTCAACTTTCTGGTAAAGTGAGATCAATTGGAATACTGTAACAATATTAGAAATATTATGGTTGTCGATCAGACCAAAAGTAGTTCTCCGGAGAAATGAGGGGGAAGAAGGTAACTACCTCCTGGAGCACCACATGGATGATATCTGAGAACCACAATACCATTTGTCCCAGATTACACTATAAACTGTACAATGACTATGAATTATTAGTGGACTCTTGAGGTATGAGTCTTGTCATGATATGAGAGTGTCCGACATGGGTGATTTTGCATAGCATCTATGTACTGGCGGTCCAGTAACATGAGACTTCTCATAAGGTGTAACAGGTTGATTCCTGTCTAACGAAAATACAATAGGACAGGAGATAGACCTGCTAGCACTAGTTCTAAGGGGGGCTTCACGGGATCGGATGTAAGAGATAATAGTTGAAGGACAAATTGGACCCAGGGATGGCCGTTCAACCAAGTGTATTCTTAGCTGAAGGTCTGTCGAAGTCTGCTGTCTCCTGCCAGCCAGGAGACTGGTTTAAAGACAAAGCCCAAGAGTGATAGCCTTTCTACAATCATGATCTTTACCAGTAGCTGCCCACATACCGGAATCCTGTAATCCTGCAAGACCAAAGAAAGAAACATAGCTCAGCCTTCACCAGTGCTACATGACCATTCTATACACAGAATCCTAAATATAAATTTCCAGCAAAGCAAACTAAACATAGCAATACAATAGCATAGCCTATCTGACTCAGAGACAGTGGCGGAGCTGAAATTAAATCAAATAAACCAAATATAAATCAACTAAACATAGGAGATCCTGCACTGCCTACTCCTGTGTACCATTATGGGAACATGTAGACATGTTAGATTCCCTTATTCTGAAAAATCAACAATCATTCCAAAGTCCTTGCTGTCCTCAGCGCTGTCATCCGTGTGCCATAAGAGGCTGTTGTCATCTGTGGGGAAATAGTCCTGCTCAGAGCTGCTAGAATTCTATTCCTCATCATCATAGGGTTCCCAGAAGTGGTCTGGGCAATTATTAGCAGTGCAGGGTGTGGAGAAAACTTCCATAGGTTCCCAGAAAGCTTTAATATAGTGGGATGTGATCTGGGGCGTTGATTCTGCCGGGTGGTTGGCATCCCAGTATTCCTGTATGAGTTCCAGGGAGTGGTCGAGGTTCTCGATAGGTTCCCAGGAGTTATCAACTCACTCATTGCCTTTCCAGTGAACCAGGAATTCGTGACTGTTGTTCTGGCGGTGGTAATTGAGTATCTGCTTGGCTTCCCATTCTTCTGCATTGTCGATTAGGATGGGTGCTGGCTTGTCCATTCTGCAGGCCTTGAATCTATCGGGATGCCTTCACTCTGTATTCCTTAAGGGAGGAGAAGTGGGGGTAGGGTTTCTGTCCGGCCATTCTGGGCGGGAGGTGTAGTTTGTAGTTGTCTATATCAGGTTGATGTTCTAGTACCCTGAAGAGTATGAACCAGCGTGGCTCTGGCTTCTTGGATTGTTCCGGGGAGGAGGTATATGGCCGGCCTCTAACAAGAACTCTGCTGCCATACTTGAAGGGTTCCGTTAGGGGTTTGCGGCGTTTGTCCGCTTGAACACATCAGCAAAAAAACCTTTTTCTCCCGACGGACAGAGTCTGCTTCCGGACGAATAGTGTCCGCTCTTTGCGTCCAGTCCTCCTGGATCTCCCGTGCCTTCTTTGCCTTTCATCTCTTGCGTCTGGTGTACCGGGAAGCCCCACTTTCCCTCCACAGCATCCGACACGCTTGTTGCGACACCACCCCCTCCTAGTGCCTTGCCCTTGTATTTGCCCCCTTAACCTCTCCTCTACTGGCCTGCTGCCTACTCCTTACAGTTGCGCGCGTCTGGCGGCTATCTCTGCTATCCTCCTACCGCTGGCGACCTAGATTTGTCCGCTTCTGTCCACTTCTGTCCGCTTCTGTCCGCTTCTGTCCGCTGCCATCCTACATTGCTTTTTTCTTTGTCTGCACTCTACGGTCACTTCCATAATACCCTTACTGTTCACAAGAAGCCAGGCACAGCCACCATGCAGACCCCCTACTTTGGTTGGCTTCCCTCATTGCAGGAGGCCATAGTTTCGCATTGATCATCTGCAGAACTCAGACGGCCGAGTTGAAGCCGGACACTTCTCTACAGGAATCTCTCCCTTAAGTCGCCCGCTTCAACTTGGCCCTCTATTTCATTCAATTTATTTAAAACATTCCCTTAAACGCCCACGGATCATGTAGTACTCCTGCGGCCGAGTAGAAGCCAGACACTCAATATGGGCAGTACCACCATAGGTGTATGGCTTCAACTTGGCCGTATATTCATACGGAACAATTCATCCTATTTAAAACATTCCCTTCAATATCCGCGAAGCATGTCTTACTTCCGCGGCTGAGTTGAAGCTGGACACTCAATATGGCAACTGCCACCTTAAGTGTCCAACTCCAACCCGGCTGGATATTCGTGTGGAACAATTCAACTTATTTAAAACATTGCCTTAAACGCCCACTGATCGTGTACTACTTCCCCAGCCGAGTTGAAGCTGGACACTGAATATGGGCACTGCTACCTTAAGCGTACGGCTTCAACTTTGCCGTATATTCATGCAGAACAATTCAACCTATTTAAAACATTCCCTTAAATGCCAGCAGATCGTGAAGTACTTCCGCGGCCAAGTTGATGCAGGACCCTCAATACGCGAACTGCCACCTTAGGTGCCTAGTTTCAACTCAACCGAATAAATACTGTATATAATTGGATAGAATAATTTAATATATTTCAGTAAACGTTCTCTGATCAATCCTGTGATTCACTATCCATTGCTTCTCACTGCTAGGAATTACCTGCACCTGTCCAATCACTGCCCCTATACTCACTATTCACATGTCTCGACTATTGATCCGGTTGCTGACTGGAATATGTCTGCTCGGAATGTGAAATCTGCCACCATTGATCGGATCGAGTATACGAACTAATGCCAGGCGATAGACAGCTGTGGCCTCACTTAGAATATTTCTTATCATGAAAAGTGCTAGCAACTGAGCTACCACGCGTCCTCGTAAATCTCCATAGTTCGCTTCCCTAGCAGTCTGGACTCACACCCAATCGTTTCTAGAGCCACCATTGTGTAATGCCTTTGTTCCACTACAGTGGGCCCAGTGCATCTGAAACATGTCAGTTTCCTGAAAGTCAGGCATTGGGATTTCAAGCTGAGCAAATCCTTCTACAGGAAGTAACCACAGTTCGGCGGAGTTTGCAGGCAACCGCCGGTCATCTGCAGCACTCTGCCTGATAAAATGCAGTATCTCCTCCATCATGTTGGAATAATGGATATCGAGGGCTGTGCATAATTCGGTCAACGTGCTGGTATTTTTCATACGGCCTTTAAGAACCCGGCGAGGTGTGCCGCGACTTGAAACAGTCGTCATCTCCATCCCATTATCTTCTACCACGATCACAGCTTCAACTTTCGAAAGTGCCTCCATTGGCTGCAACCTTATTCCTAGGGCGTGCTGGCAGCCATAGTGCGACAAGATCTGTCGGGCGGCTTCAAGAAGTCTGAATACATTGTCCATTTATTCGAGTTCTTACGATAACCTATAGGAACAGGAGCATCGTCATGAAAATCATACGCACAGAAAAATCATACGCACACAAATCATACGCTCAGAAAAAATCTTACGCACAGAAAGCTCATACGCACACAAATCATACGCACACAAAATCATACGCTCAGAAAAATCATAGGCCCAAAATAATACACTGGTAATGGTGTCGTAGATAATACGCACTAGTGCAAAGGCTAGTTGCATTGGCTCTA
>Ga0307517_10001148_pt1 | contig 44683 bp, 56 predicted proteins | sample 23_EM_MG_FD_194515 | JGI IMG/M metagenome (GOLD analysis project Ga0307517, IMG submission 194515) | Populus trichocarpa ectomycorrhiza microbial communities from riparian zone in the Pacific Northwest, United States - 23_EM | ecosystem: Host-associated > Plants > Roots > Unclassified | place...
GAATGTGATATCGGAATGACGGGTTATAAAAAAAAGAATGTGAGGCTCCGACAGGAGGGGAGGGCGAGAGAACCAGCGGCTACAACGACAACGACAACGACAACAAAGAAGGAAAGGGACGGGAAAGGAACTTGAAGGCACAAAGCATTGTGACACGGATGGTCACAGGCCCTCATCTGGTTACCATCAACTATTGTCGAATCAATAACCAAAATTATAATGCCGATCTCTCACCCATCCCGCATCCCGCATCTACATTCCAGGTTCCAAGAACTCCACCAACGTAATGCTAACTCAATTCGCTAGCGACTTTGTCCCACACTGGTGTACATTTTGCTTGGTTTATCATGTTTTTCGGGACTAGCAGTTCCAGTGAATGGTCCTTTTGACAGTCTTGATGAACGTTGGACCCTTAACCCATTGCTTTAAAAATATCTTCTCCAAAAATATCTTCTGCTAGAGGAAGCGAGAGATAGAACGTTCTAGCCTTCAAACGACTGATGTTGTCAAAGACCTTTTGTATTCCGACCCTGCCTCATTGGAGATGTCCTTAATACTTACGCCAGACTTGTTCTTATACATGCATCGTAAGCGTTCACTAACTCGCCACACGAAAAGCTCATCTTTTCACAACATAGCTTTCAAACCCCCGTGTATTACGATCTTGAAAATACAAATAAAAAATGCTGTCTACTTTTGTGCCAAACTCAATTCACAATCACCTCACTATTTACCTCTCCTCCGCGGCGAACGACCACTGATAAGGCGCGGTGCTAACTCCCGTCAACTTCGGTTCAGGAGCCGCCTCTCTTTCAATCACAGCTGCGACGAAGGTGCTAGAAGACCCACTGGCCGTCGACGTAGCACTGGCACTAGCTGACGAGATGGCTTCCGGTGTGGCGGTTCCAGAGGCGCTAGCATTAGCATTGGCGCTGGTTGGGGCGGCGGAAGTGGCAGCAGAAGACCTTAATGCCGCTGCTGAAGCCGCAAGGCTCGAGGCGACAGCGGCGGCATTTATCGACGAGGAGGGCGCAGCAGTGACAGAAGCAGCTACAACTGAAGCGTCACCCGAGGAAGGCGAAGCAGACGCAAGAGCCTGAGCAGAGGACGTAGAGGACGCGATCGTCGCAGCTGGAGTCCCAGAAACAAGCTCAACGCCTATAGAGTTGGCACTCTGGCTTGCAGCAGCCGCGGCGCTATCACTAGCCGTAGAACTCGAGGAAGCGGTTTGCGCAGAGAAGACGGTGACAGTGCGCGTCATCGTTGTGGTAGTTTCTGAAGCGGCGACCGTCGAATTCTGAGTGTCGATGGCCGAGGAATCAACGTCAGCGGCGACAGCATTCACTGGCTTGAAGACTAGAGTCACATTCTGTGCGGCTGGTGCGGGCATCACTGCTCGAGAATTGAGCGCTGGCGTCGAACTTGTCAGGGCACCGGTCAACGTTTGGGTTCCATTGGCGGCAGCATCATTGGGGGAAATAGCGGAGGCTGACGACGTGCTCGTGGGATTAAGTGCCCCTGCCGAAGGGGAAGCGGACGACGAAGATGAGGAAGGGAAATCGGCAGCTTGCGCCGCGGCAGGCGTGTCAGTCTTCCCGTCGTCCTGGCCATTGATCCATGTTGGTCGGATAACTCCATTGTCCTTATTATACAAGAATGTCTGGCTGCCTTTCTCTGTGCGGCCGGGAGAGGTTTGATCGACGCAATCCGTTACCGTCATCGGCTGAGGTTGTGAAGGGTTGGGGTTGTACGTCGCGCAAAGAGGATTGGATACTGCCAAGTTCTTGGAATCGGAATCGGAATCGGTGGGAGGGTCGATCTGGAGGGTGACTGGTATTTCACCACTGGTGCCGCTCACGGCATTTTTGACAGCCACTGGGATCTTATGCAAGGACGCCAGAGTTTTGTCGTTTTCCGAAGCGTTAAGAACATATTCGCCGTTTGCCGTTCGAGTCACAACGAGGTATGCGAGGGTTTTGAGGTCGCTCTGTTTCTCATCCGCATCAGCAAATGCAACGTCGAATGGTGAAAGGAGGGAACGTACCATGATAGTCACGTATCCTTCAGTTACATCCTCTCCACGTCCCGTGTTGTCCTCCTTGTCGCCGCCCTCCTTAGCAGGTCTACCGACCCTCCATAACGGAGTGTCGCGTCGGGAATGGGAAACGGCGTAGGTGATTCCATGATTAGTCGGGATGAGTATTGACTTATGCGAACGTTTATGGTGACCATGGGGGCGCTTGATAATACGGTCAATAAACCGTCCGAAAGGATTGGAAGGATGATAATCGTTCGTTCTCTTAAAATAGGAGAAAAAAAACGAAAAATCAGCTTCTCCGCACACTCGAAAACATAAAGAGAGACTGACCACATTATGCTTCCGACCGCCTTCGTGTCTGGCTTTGGAGGATCCAGGGCGCCCCTTACCTGACCAAGGGAGGACGTGTTGGGTATGCGCACCCGGCTGGTCGTAATCCGTAGTGCGAGAAATGGCAGCCGCATGTACGGTAGCACCGGGCGCAGCCCATTGAGTTGCGAGGCCACAGAAAATAACAAGAAGAGTGAATCGAGCATCGAGTGCGAGCATTGTTTGGGGGTTGAAGAGCGTGAGGTATAAGCAAGTTAAACAGAGCAAGTGTTGTAGCCAAGAGAGTGTGGAGATAGGAGAGGTACAGGGTGTCGCAAGGAAAAGGGCGAGTCCGGTCGCAGGAAAAGGGCGAGTCCGGTCGCAGGGTATGAAGGTAAAGGTAGTCGATGTGATGTGGTTATGTATTTTCTGAGAAAAAAGAAATGATCTCCAGGATCTTGGGGTGAAGGTAAAAGTGGGAAGCAAGGAACGATAAGATCCATGTTTCTCTTGGAAGGGGGTCTTATATGCCCGCCTTTGTTGTGTTTTCTTTACACTCGGTCCGCGATCACATCGTCAACCGCCCCACAGGCGTTTTTCAAAGATCAGGCTCATCGGAAGAAGGGCCACATTGGGAAATGCACTTGCCTATTTTGGGGTCAGTCGTTCGGAAGACCCGTGTGCCTTGTGGTTTCTCAAACTAAATTCGTAATAGGTGGAGTATTCAGGATCACATTTATCTATCTTCAAGTGGATGGCAAAATATTGAATATTGTGATGTCGTGTTGGGTGAGACCTTTGGAGGAGAGAAGCCTCTCACCCGTACCGGCGTCCACGGAAGTCCGTTCTGATCCCTGGGAATTGTGAGAACAGATTCCTGAATATTCCCGGCCAAAGTCGAGTTTAGTGCCATGTTTTCCATGCTTTTTCTCCTCACCAAGTCTTTAGTCTACGACATCAGTCGCCCGGGTTAAGAATTGCGCAAAGGTATCGCTCATGAATCTTCCAATTTGGCTTGGTTCAAACGTCAATCACTATACGATCTACAGCGAAATGGATGATTCGGTAATAGCGGTATTTCCTGATACTGTTTCGATCGAAATGAAAACCGACACTGCCTATCAAAGGAGCAGTGCATTGCGGTTATCCGATAGGAACAAGGACTTTGCTCGCATATCATTGGGTCAATGGGGTCAAGTCCTGGATTTATGCTCGTATTGGGACTCCCTTCTTCATAATTCATATTTCTGGATCCTAGTATCATCGATGAGCGAGTTATACACCTTTGTTTTTTTCAAAGTACCTCGGGCCGTGGCTAACCGCCGGAGCTATTCGGACCCTTTTGGCGACGGTAAGCCTTGGCGAAAGTTAAACCCCACCAAACCACCTCTCTTGCAAGAAATATTCATGTTTCGGGCACTAACACAAACTAGGCTCTCTGCTTCGCGGCCAGCTTTGGTTGTTGGCCCGCTGGCTAAAAGTCGGGGTCAAAGAAACACGTCTTCCATCAGTGTCCGTGATGTATTGCCCTTTTTCCATCGTGAATTTGGACTGATGGCTGCTGTAGGCACTCCAGGCTGCTTTCCGGGATCCTTCATCCCCATTCCATATACCACCTGGCACACGAGGTCCAGAATCCCCTGACTCTCCCCCTCAGGCGCATTTCACGACGGCAGCAACGCAGTCAGGGACAAGCCTCGAACCACTGGAAGAAGCTCACGAACAGTTACGGGTAGGAGGCTTTGACCCTCAGTCGTTTTGGGAGCAACGGGTCGTTTGGGGTGACCAAGACGCATTTCAGTGAGTCAATTCTTTAGTATTCTCGAGTACCAGTCTTCAACGTACCTTGGGGTGTAACTCTAGACATGTAAACAACGTGCATTATAGTAAGCGAGTCTCGTATCTATGTTGCTCCGTGGACTATAGGTCCAACTCTAACAACTCCACATCTCCTTAAGTTCGCTTTTTTGAATCGGTGAGTTTTGCTTCGCTGGCAATTTCTATCATTCCGTGAAGCTCTTGCAGGCGCGTATCAAATGGATGTTGTCCCTGGGGGAAGAGATCGGCGGACCAAGTAGGGCGAAAGCTATGATACGAGCTGAAGGAATCTCCTTGATTCTTAAATCCATCGAAGTCCAATTCAGAAGGCCGGTCACTTACCCTGACACTGTGAGTCCAAGGTAGAAAAAAGTTCACTGGGACATATTCGACTTAACTCTGGGCCCAGCTCTTAATTGGCTATCGTCCTCTTCCCCCGAACCCTGCCCATGACTATGACACCGCGACATTCCATGTAACCGCATCTGCGTACTCCCTTGCGCAGAGGGCCTTTGTTGCCCACTCGAAAGAAACCCTGGTGTGGTATGACTACGACAAACTGAAGAAATGCAACCCAGGAGAGAGGGCCAAAGAAGTCTTGAGAGGAAGATTGATGGTGAAAGAATAGATATCGGGATCTAGGTGGTTGTTTTCTGTCCACGAATCGGAAAAAACAACGGACTAATCTGGAAACCTAAGCAGACCTTATACATGATTGCTTTACATTTAGAGGGTCGTTTAATCCTAAATTCCTCCTGAGTGGCACCTGGTGTTCGGAAATATTGCCGTGGAGAGTTTTCCTGGTTCATAATCTTCGTTAAGTGTTGTTAAGGATCCTTAACCTTTATAATGGAGTAATCCAGATCGAACTTGAATGACATTTAGAATCACTTGGTTTGCATTCCTGGTGCCACACGTAGTTCGGTGTCCTGGCATGCAGCTTGACCTACTCCCTACCGCGACGTGAACTCGGACACGCACTCTCCAATCCAAGGTCTAAAATGCATCCATTCAATTGCTCCGCTAACACCGATGTTTGGTCTGAAAGGTCACTGGGTTGGTAAAATATCGTCAGTTCTGGGTTTCCTCGACGTACATGCCCATCCCTCGGACATGCATTTCATGCACCTGCGTCCTTTACAGCTCAAATTGTCTTCGGTTATCGCAGATCAGCTGACCGAATAATGGATCACACGGTAATTGCCCAATTACTACTAGTAAAACTACTCACCATTGTAGCCTGACGTATGGTTCATTGACACGTCAACATAGAGTAGGATTTGCAGGCTACGTTTTTGTCGGACTCGGATCCAAGGAAAAGATCGCCAAATGGACAAGGATTTATGCGGACCATACTGGGCTATGCGCTGGCTTGTGAAACAACGGTTGTCTAACGCCGACGCGTTTTTCTGCGCGACGGCATCTCGAGCCTGCCTTTTACCGTATCTGCGACGACTTTCGTTGAGTTTCCCATAACAGACATGTTTTTTTCTCTCCAGATACAACGGGTCTACCCGCCTCTGGGGGCCACGGTTCTTACATTGCGCAAAACCTATCTCAGAACTTCCACCGACAGTTTATCGCCGTCCTGTTTGACGCTATCTTGAAGCTATGGGTCCCCTTTCCGCGGGCCATCGTTGATCGATCCCGGGCGAGCTATGGATGAGGTTCAAATCGGTATGTAAATTTAGCCTTACTGTCTACTTTGTGGTTGATGGCATTTGTGAGTCGTGTTTCTGTCATTGCGTCATCTATTAGAGTGGTTACCAGGCCCAGCGTGCTAAATTTGCAAAATGCATCAGGCAGTGGCGGCTCTGCGAGTGGAAATCTTTATAATGGCTTCTCTGGGTCCAATTGCAGGATTTTAATATTCTTTCCATCCGCGATGTTCATCCCGCTCTCTGTCCTCGACACTATTTCCTTGCCGAAGGGCTCTTCCCTGGGAGAACATCTTGGCGATTGTCTCTCCAAGACCGAAATTCGATCACTCGCACAATGCTTGTACTCCGGCGCCGAACCTGCTATCCATTCTCCTGACCCAGGAAGGCCACCCTTGAATCATGACGACTTGCGCACCTTTGTCTCCAATTTCGTCCTCCCCCATGCTGCCGATCGACTTCCTTTGAAGCAGAACGACAGAATAATGGTGGTTCTTCCTCCTGGTCCGGAGAATGCAGTCGCTTTGCTAGCACTGGCAAATTACCACTCATGTGCCCCTATCAATGCGAGCTGTACCGCCATCGAGCTCAAAGACGATGCCTTAAGACTACAAGCTAAAGCCATCATCACTTCAAAAAATATTGGGAAACGATTGAACCTGGAATCGCTCCGGGAAGAGCTCAGTTGCCAGATTTTCTATATCAATGGCCGAATTTTGGGTCCCGCAGGATTGTTCGACGTGCTCATGCCAGAAGACACCGACGTCGTTATCTCTTCTCGACCTGCAGAGGCACATGGACTAGACGACGTCTCACTTATTCTTCACACTTCGGGTACCAGTGGTAAAAAGAAAGTGGTCCGATACTCCCTCCGAACTTTACTGGTGGGTACCTGGTGCATAGTACACTCTTGGGATTTAAAGCCAGTTGACATCAATTGTATGCGACGCTTATGCTTCCGGAACGCGAATATACGCTAATCCCAACGTCTACATAGTGAATATGATGCCGCTTTTCCACGTGGGGGGAATAATGCGGAATTTACTCGCACCTATTCTTTCCGGCGGCTCCTCCATCATGTGTGGTGGATTCGATCCGGACGTGTTCTGGTCTCTGGCGGTTAAGTTACGACCCACATGGTACATAATTCATAACGCGCAAAGAAACGGCGATCTGACCCTCGCGCTGTTTCTTTAAAAATAGGTACTACGCTGCTCCTACCATCCATCATGCTCTTCTCTCAGCAAAACCGGATTTCGTCGACCCGCCCAGAGATCTGCACATCCGACTCATTTGCAATGCAGCTGGAGGATTACTTCCCTCCCTTGCCTCCAAGTTGAAGGATGTCTTTGGGGCCGTGGTGCTTCCATCTTATGGGATGACTGAGCAAGTGCTGCCCTTAATGCATACTAACGTGCCGCTAATTTGTTGCTTTATCAGATCCATGCCCATTGCTACGCCCTCGATAGATTATCAACTTAACCGACCCGGATGCTCTGGCATTGCATGCGGGCCATATGTGTCCATTCGCGAAACTCATGACATTGAACACGAGCTTCCGACAGGAAGAATAGGCGCTGTATGCGTGCGCGGGCTTCCGACCTTCGATGGATACGAACTCTCGCCTGATATCGAAGTCCCTCTCGATACATCCGCTTTTTCAACTGAGGGCTGGTTTGACTCTGGAGACGTGGGTTACCTAGATGAAGACGGGTAAGGTTTCGTCGATGACGCTTGCTGTATACTACACTTCTAACAAACAACCTAGGTATCTATACATTACTGGGCGATCGAAGGAAATCATAAACAAGGGAGGAGAAGTCGTGTCTCCTTTTGAAGTTGAAGAAGCAATCGTCACTACTGCCAAAGACTATGTCAAGGTTAGATTTTTGGCCGTTTCAAGCTCGGTTCCTTATATTCTATTCAGTTTGCCTTGGCTTTTTCCATCGAACATGATGTTCTACAAGAAACGATTGGTGTTGTTATCATATCCGAGGAGAAACGCAAGCGTATTAGCTTGCAGCAATTACACGATTTATTGCGGTAAGCGTCAATTTGCTGTGCGCTTGCGTTTGCTAATAGCGACAAGGGGGCATCTCCACCCTTCAAAATGGCCATTTGCTATTGTATATATGGAGGACATTCCGAAGAACAGGTATTGAATCATGTATTTTGGATCCTTGCTCTTCTACTAATGTATATTCCAGTGCCGGAAAGCCTCTAAGGATCAACCTATCCAAACGGTTTGGTATTGGCAAGTTGTCAGATGACATACCACCTTTGCATAGACATTTTGAGGCAGCATTACCTGACAATGGACACCTGATATCGGAGCCGATACCTTGCGCAAGGGTCACCATCGATGATTATACCGTTGAAAACGTGTTAAGAAATGTACCTGGTGTTGACGACATAGCCCTACGGCGGCGGCCAGACGAATCTCTAGACGCTTACGTCTGCGTGGCCCCGAAATCGAAGCTTGCGGTGAGAGATATAACGACTTTCATTTGGCTTCTCATTCCCGGCTATGCTATTCCAAACCACATATATCTCATTCGTGGACGATTGGTGCGCGACCTCTCCGGCAGCTACGATTATAACAGAATGGAAAAGCAGGCGTTAGAAAACGAGACCATCGAATTGGACAAACGGCAGCTCCTCGTACGAGATATATTCGCGGAGCTTTTGGATGTTGACGCAACTTACTTGCGAACGGATTCTGACTTCTTCTTGCTGGGAGGTAATTCGTTGCTGTTGGGTAAATTATCCTATCACCTCCGCAGGCAATTAGGGGTCAATATTGGAGTTGCGGACTTGTTTTCGGAAAGTACCATCCAAGGAATAGCCACCTTGGTTGAACAAAAAGGTGGATCATCGACGAATCATTGCACCGATGACACCACGACCACCGTCAATTCCTCCTCTACAGTCTTATCAACGGACTATGATTTCGAGCATGATCCAGAGTATGCCGGGAAAAGGCGAGGACGAAGTCAAAACCACCCCCTCTGCCTCGTTGTTCAAGCCATTCCTTTCATTGTGTTCTACCCTTTCAAAACTGCGTTCACATGTGCGTTTACTTTAGTGTTCGCAATTTCTGTTTGATCGAGGCAATGAATTAGGGTCTTGTATGTTGGTGACTTTATCCTATTTAGCGGCTCTTACAGGTGCTAGCTTTTGGGATCGGCTGCTGGCGTTGTTCACAACCATCCTCGCCGCTCGCCTAATCGCTGGTATCGTTTGCCCCATCACCGCTATCGCCTTCAAATGGATTGTCATTGGCCGTTACCAACCAGGTACTTATCCGATGTAAGCATTTGGTCACGCCTGAATCGCTTGTTTCTTCTAACCGTGTTTACAACAGGTGGTCGATATATTATCTTCGCTGGTGGATCGTTAACCAAAGTCTCCGGTATTTATTGTGCTGTCTGTATAACGGTGGACTAGAGAACTAACTTTGAAATCAGGATATCTGGGCGAGGGATCTTCTCCCTACACCCTTCATTGACGGTTCTTTATTATCGCCTCCTTGGGGCCAGAATTGGAAAGGATGTATACATCGACGACCGGACAAGACTTTACGAATGTGACCTAATAACCCTTCAAGACGACTGCCACCTGGATACTGCAACTCTTCGTGCATTCTGTGTCGAAAGAGACGGTCGTTTTCGACTCGAACCCATCACCATTGGGCGGAAAGCCTTCGTGAATGTTTATACCTCCATATCACCTGGATTTCAGGTTCCAGATGGATCGGTCTACGGACCCCACGCTTCTTCTCATGATGCTCCTTCTCCCAAAGCGTTCGCGGCATACAACCGAACCCTTCTCAGGGAACCGCGGTTATTTTTGAAGGTCTTTGTTGCATGGCCGATAGTAGCCCTCGTGACCGTTTTCTCTTGTAAATTGCTTTTGTGTCCCTTATATTCATGCTGATGACGAAGAACAGATATTCCTTGGATTCTTGCTATATTTGCCATGGTTGATCTGACGCACATCCAACACAAGGACTTGAACGATTTAGAGGCTGTTATATACTGGTTCGCCTCCCCAAAACGCGTAGCATTCCATGCACTATCTCGGAGCGTTCGAGCTTTGTTAAGACCCTTAATCCGGCTTGGCTTTGGTATTTTGGTCAAGCGGGCCCTCGGGCTTAATAGCGAACATAGCACCTCAACTTCGCAAATAGTTCTATTGAGGCGATACATCAATTCGATCCTCCTTTCGCGTGAAGAACTAAATGAAGCGCTTTCAATTTTGGGCACGCATTATGAAGTGGTTTCCGTAAGTTTTACTCCTGGGACCGCAGGCAATCTGATGAACCGTTCGTAAAGAATGTATACAGAGCGATGGGCGCTAAAATTGGACGACGTATCTACTGGCCAGGTTCTGGAATATATTGTCCCGACCCCGAATTACTGGAGGTTGGGGACGACGTTGTTTTTGGTTCTCGATCTCTTTTTATAACTACGGACCGACAGGGAGCTGGGAAAATTGTGATTGAGAACGGAGGTGAGGGTTTTTCTCTTGTATTCGTTAGAATTAGCAGCTCATTGTATATGTTTCTGCTGAAGCCATGATCGCAGATCGAGTCGTACTTCTTCCTGGGACACGGGTTGGTACCCGTGCAGTCATGGGTTCAGGAGCACTGGGGAGGCGAAATGGGACGTATGGAGCCGGTTCAACCTGGATAGGAAATGGTAGCTTCTGCACCCCCCCCCAACCAATGCTTTTCTCGTTTACCTTTGATCTTAGATAAAGGCGAGGCGATTTGTCTGAACATGGGATCGAAAGAACATGCCACCGGATCCGAGACTAACACACCTTTCGGTAAAGCATTTTACGGAAAAGAAGCGCCGTTCTTCGTTTTCCCCTACACAATGATCGTAGTCATCAGTGCGACCATGACGATGATTTCTGCGATGTACTGGTCCATAGGCGCCGTTGTATCTGCGCAAGGCTTGAGGCATCTCCAAATCCATCTACGCCATTTCCAACTCTTTGCTCCTCGCTGGTATCGGTTTGGAATCATTTACGCGCTCATCGCAATATGTTTCATGATAATCCTGACTGTTCAAGGATCCATCTCGTTCCTATGGGTCATCGCCACAAAGTGGGTCCTCATGGGTCGTCGAACACCAGGCCGATATGACTGGGATCAAAGCAGCTATTGTCAGCGCTGGCAGTTGCACCTTATCCTTTCGCGCCTCATGTTCGATGGCTTTGGTTATGGGGGCGTCCTGGCGCCATTAACAGGGTCAGCCTATATTGTTTGGTATTTCCGCGCCCTTGGAGCCACCATTGGCGAAAATTGTGGTGTATGGGTTGGAGGCAACCCTGGTTTGATGACGGAGCCTGATCTTGTCGAGGTCATTATCTTTTGGAATTGCTCTTTTTTCCTCCAAATTTTTGACTGTCGCCCTGCAGATTGGCGACGATACCAACTTGGACGACTGCTCCGTGGTTGCCCATCTCAATTCTCGAGGCAGATTTTCGTTGAATCGTCTCAAGATCGGAGACCAGTGTGCCATGCGATCAGGATCGAGGTTGCTCTCTGGGGCTTCCATGGAAGATAACAGTATGCTCTGTGAACATACTCTCTTGACCTCCGGCGACGTCGCCGATTCGGGTGTCGCATATGCTGGATGGCCAGCAAACCGATTGGAAAATACGGCTGTGAAGAAACAGGGTCCTGTCGAACCTGCATTCCTAATATGTCCAATTTGTCGACATTTTCCGAGAAACAGCACCATTAGCGACTGTGGACATATGTTTTGTGAAGCGTAAGCCACAATCATTTCATTCATACTCAAGACAATACTCAGTTGACCTGTAGATGTCTTACCAAATTCCTGTCGATTCGGAAATATTGTCCAGTGTGCTTCGAGCCTGCTTGCCTACAACAGCTAAAGAAAGTTCATCTGTCTTTCATGATGGATAATCCCGACACAAAATAAGTACTACCTCCGTTATATAGACAAGTATTAGATCGCGATGTACCATTTGCACAAACATGACGCTTGTTATCCAGGATTCTCTGTCAAAAATAGCAGAAATGTGCATGTAGACCAACAGAATAGATCCTGCTCCTGCATGTGAGTGTTTAGTAAGTGTTTAAAAAAAATTAATGCACCCCACTCCGAGTCAGCTGGGGGTAAACCATTGGGAAATAAGTATATACTATCAGGATTGATCAGCACCCTACACCAGGCACCTTTCGTCCAGCCACAATTTTTGGCAGGGAAACCTGACAAATGTAACAGGACAATCAGAATTTTGTGGACGACATCATACATGGGCCTGGACGATATGTAAGTAACTAAGGGTCCTGATAGTATGGGATAGTATTGCTAAAGAGGAAGTATTGACCTGATTTAGAAATAACGAGGCTCATCCACCATCAGCCGCATGGCTCCTTTTCCGAGTTCGTCCCCCAGGCTGGCACCTCGTTTGTTTTAACTTGTGTTGGACCAAAATTTTAAGCCTGAAGATTTCTTGGTTCTGATCGATTTCAATGTCTAGCAAAAACGACAAGGCACGGATAACTTGATACCGTTGGGTGAAAAGCCTCTACATTGCTGTAGAAATGAGCCAGGGCTTCTAACGTAACTATTTCAACTTGGCATCGAATGAGGACCGGCTATTCATGTCGTACTTCGTATTAATCCACAATGCAGGTGTCACCTTCTGCCACCGTCTCATCAATTCAAGGAGAGCAGAAGATTGCTGGTGATTATTGCATCTTGTAGATGTGGACTAAATGTCCCAAATTTCCTATGTTTAAATATGCTCCGCAGTCATACACCAAGCCTTAGACTCGGACACCAAGCACACATTTTCAAGAGATTCCCAAAGGTCGAGGGTCATCGGCCGACCCGGGTATTGGGTGAAATCGACTGCGACTCTCCACAGAGTGCTACCATGGAACCTGGAGTTCGTACGTCTGATGATCAAGGTCTCAAGAGCCTCGTCGGAAAAATTTGGCGCCATTTCGCATCGACCAGGCCATATCCGACCGTGACGGAAATGAGGGACCTATTCCACGTGCTATTTTTGTCCACGTGTAGGTTTCCGATGGCGCTTTTCATCGCCGGCACTTCACATTTATGGAGGATTCAGGAAGCGTTAGCCATGATGGAGGAAAGATTCCACAACCAGTGCAGGATAGTTCCCACAAACAAGGATAACCCCAATCTCAGTGAGTGGTAGACAGCTTTTAACTAGACAGCTCTACGATGTTGTAATAGGATTGGCGCGACCTTCCCCCCTCCATCTATATTCGGTATTCGGGAGCGCATCTCGGGCTGGACCCGTGGACAGGGCGACGTTCCAATATACGATTCTGGCTGATATTCAAGTGGGAAATTCATCGAGAGTCCCAGACCCCCTGTTGATGCGTTGAACGCGTCAATTTTTTGCCTGCCTTGATGATCGTCCTCAGTTAACAACTACCGCGGTCGACCCAATGGTAGAAATATTATTTTTGTCGGAGGAACAGCTGCTACTGTCGCAGCTGGCAGAGGCGGTCACTCATTTACTTCCCCTGCCTTCGGTTCGGCGGATGATGGTAGTCGTTTTTCAACATACGAGGCTCGAGCTAAAGAACTCATTTTTTATATTTGCTTATATAGAATTTGGATCATGCCAATTCTACCGCGGCCTTGTGCCCCTTTCCGGCAAATTACGGCTTCAGGGGCAACTCACCTCTCAACATGGCACCAACATCGGTATTGACCGCAGCTGATGATCGCATCGACACAAATTTCTATCGGGCCCCGTTTGGTTTCCTGTGAGCGTGTGTCGTAACACTTCTGAGGTTATTTAACATATACATATGTGGCGCTTTTGGAAGCTGGTGATCCGAAGTCCTTCTGATCCATTTCCTCAATAGTAGCCTTAGACATCTTGTTGCAGGAGGTCAGTCGTTAGTTATATCGATTACCACATGGGCCTTAGGGAAAGCCTCGGAGAACCCTAACTTCAATCCCGCTGTGCGCTGGAGAACCGCAAAATGTGATGTACACTGTCGGTCCTAATAGTTCGTGTCCAACTTCATTCTGGCTGCCCACCCCTCAGCTTATCACCACCACTGCTATCCCCGCTCGGGTTCTTGCAGAGAACCGCTTCAAAGACACCCAGCTGTCCGCCATTACTAGGGGAACCAACACTGCTCGAATGACGCAGCTAAACCTAATTGGGAACCAAGACCCAACTACCCCAAGCATAGCTTGATGAATCGTCCTTGTTCATTGTTCGCTCTCCTTTGGGCAGTAAGAGGTGGGATAATGCCGAGTTGTGCAGGAATTGATGGACGCGGCCGTAGTGTATTTCATTTTCCCAATAAACGTTGTCCGACGAATCGTCCTTTTTTTTTTTTTTTTTTTTTAAAAAAAAAAAAATTGATTCGTGAAGGTGTGCTGTGGTCCGCAACGTACACCTGTGATGTTAAAATCCTGTTATTCCCCGACTAGAATATCCTCTTCGGTTCTGATACATAGAGGATACGATACTCGGGGAAAGCTCTTGCGATGATCAAAAATACAGCGACACTCGCTGACACTCGCTCACCTAAATGAGGAATAAGTATTGGCGGGGAGAGGAATCATTGGGTATCATGTGGTTCCTACCGATCTTGATTGATCCCAATTCAACTCTGCATGCGCCTGCCCGGCTCAAGTCGTTTCCATGTCGATCCCTTTTCTGTAGCTGTCAGCGACGACTACATAACTTTCCTGGTGTGTTCCTCGATCGAGAGGTTTTCTGTTGGAAGCAAACTTCAGAGTGGATCATTCGGTGGAAAGTGTACCCATGGCTCGGCTCTTGTATTTTTGTTATTTTTACCTTCGGCAACGCAAGGTGATTTTACCTTGTTCTGATGCCGCGTTTCACACCGGAGTATAAAGGAAATCTGTGATTTCGTCAAGTCTCTACAATTCTTTCTTCCTTCTCGTTTCGTTCCGTGACGGCCACGCACCGTACTCTCCATTCTTTCAGTCATTCATTTCTAACTACGCCCACGACTCGACGTGATTTATAGACATGCAGCTCAAAATTGTTCTCACTATTCTGGCCTCCTTGGTCCCACTCGTTTTTTCTACCTCTGCCGGTTCTAAGAATTGCAAGAACAACGAATTCTGGTGAGTATGATGATGCCTTCTTCACCATTGAGATTTCTGATGATCTGGATACAGGTGGTCCTCGAAGGACTGTTGTTTGCCGAAAGGTGGACCACCACAGGCTCCTCCTTCCCCGCCCAAGGGTACAAACTGCCCTCCCACTAGCTATTATTGGGGAACCAAGCAAGGTTGCTGTGTCCCACGCAACCCCGCTCCCCCCAACCCTCCTCCTCCTCAGTGCCCCAAAGGCTGGACTTGGTATCCTGCGGTCCATCGATGCCATGGAACGCCTACTCCCCCTACCCCACCCCCCTCCAACCCGTCTCCCAAACCGTATGGCTATGGTGGTGGTCAATGGGGAGATCATGACAATCATAATGGAAACCACCACAGACGCTCCCTTAAAGCACGCACAAGCCCTTGCCCGACCGGCCTTGATGCATGCCCCGTCTCCAGCCTGGCAGGTGATTATGAGTGCCTCGACACGACCACGGAACTCGAATCGTGTGGTGGTTGCACGTCGTTAGGGGAAGGCCAGGATTGCACCAAGATTGAAGGCGCTTGGAATGTCGGCTGTCACCAAGGGAGCTGCTTTGGTAAATACCTTGTTTTTTCCTCCGCAACACACTTCCTAACCGCCGATTTAGTGTACACTTGCGCTGGCGGTTTCAGCATGGGCGCGGATGGAAAATCTTGCGTCCCGCTCTAATCTTGCCAGTTGACCGCAAAGAATTCCAGTTCCCAAATCGACAGCCTATTCTCGGACTATTTCTCTTCTTTTTAGGACAATCCTTGAACATTTCTACTCCCTATTCACCCACTGGTTATACTAAGGAAGGTTCCGCCTATCTGTTGTTATTTATGGTGTTATTTTATGGACAAATTAGCGTTGAAAGTACATTGTTGCCGATTATGTCCTTGGTTCTCCTAGCCCAGTCGAGCTCTATTATCTTCCTCCTCGCTGGGTAACCACTCTCCCAGGATGGAGCCTTTCTAATTCCTTTCGCCTCTGATACATACTTAGTTCTTATTTGCGTACTGGTAGTGTCATTTGGTGCCCAAAAGATTTTCTGCGACATCAAGCGCCGAACTTTAAAATGATGGCTCGGAAACACTCGGATGACGTCAGAATTTATTTTTCCGTGTATGTATATAGGTAAACTGTATTCAGTGTCGTCTAGGCATGAGTACGTACTTTGAACATTTGGCGCGAACGATTTAGGTGAGGCTTTGATCCTCTCCGTGCAGCTCTCAGGAAATTATGGATTGGATTGAAAGCTCTGATCTTTCATGCCACCCTTTGGTTTACGGCGACGCTGGAGCTGGAACGCCCCGCAGGGCCTCACAAATATTCCTTAACGATGTTTACCCTTTCAAGAGCTTCTATTGCACTTAATGTCCCGGATTGTAGGGCTTCTCCGAGCACCCTGAAATCGGAAGGGAGCGTAAATAAATCTCGAGAACGCCCAATTATCAGCATGCCAACAGCCCAAACATCGACTTCGGGCCCATGGTTGTCCAGAAACACAGTGGGAGCATGGTTGCTTTTGTGGAGATGCGTTGCTGCAATGGTTGGGGGCGTGGTGGCATCCTCCCAACCAATGAGCAACCACCTTGTTGGATCGTCGGCACGTCGAATAATGTTTGCCCATCGAATATCTCTGTGAAATATGGGTTTAGGTTCTTCATGCATAACCTTCAAAGAAATGATTACGATGTTACAGTCCATGGATTTGAACAGACTTACGACAAGAGCGCCAAGTGCGCAACACACAGCTTCAAGTGCCTGCTGACTGTTCATTGGTATTACACATATTCCTTTCGGTTCGAGGAAGACCACTGTGCCATGAGTATCATCTGCAAATGATGAAAATTAGGCACAGCCTTGGCCTTCAAAATATCGTAGGTGCCCTTGAGTCTCTGAAGCTTCGCATATCGCTCTTGGCCTTGGAAAGTCTTTTTGATATACTTCCCGCATACCTCGATAATCTTGCCTTCGCTACAGCGAAAAAAAAAAAAAAAGAGAATCAGCCTATGGCTTCCATGAGCAAATAAACTCTCCCACCTCCTCAATGGCACAAATTCTGCAGTAGTTCGCACACCAATGGCTGTTGTTATCGGTACGATGAGTGAACAAAGGTTGATCATCCGTATCAGGTTTATCACACGATTGACCTTCAGTCTTGGGTCAGCTCTGGTGAGATCAACAATCTCCGGAGATTGCTGGGGATAACGTGGTCGACAAATAGCGACCAGTGTCATAACAGTCCCAGTTGCGTAATATCCTACAGCGACAAGACTCTGTTAATCGGCGAAGTAAAGATGTGATACAGCAAACTTCACCGAGAACATAGGGAGCTGGATCATATATCCAAGCCATTTTATTGCTGAGTTCAGGCCTAGGGTCATCCAGGTTGTTGGGGGCTTTCTCCTCTCCTCTAAATGCACAAAAATTATGATATAGAAAGCCAAAACTCGGTTTCTGACTGGCGGTGCATAGATGACAACTGCCATCTCGGATGGATACACCACCAGAGATTAAGGCCTCAATGATATCCCGGATGTTGCTGTCCCAGAATGAGATTCAGTTCCGTCATGCGGAGGCGGGCTGTTGTCAAGGGCAGAACTGGCCCGACGGTAGAGAGCTTCGGCGCGTTCTTGATCGTCGACACGGAAAAGTTTGTGGAGATCCGTCTTTTGAATCATATTATCCAACGAGTTGCATGTAAGACTGTCAGATTAGTACCGGTCCACGGGTATCTTAGCGCGTTCATGGAGAGGACCGAGAGGTGTATCCAAAAATCGGCTGAGCTCGTTAAGGGCGGTAAAGCTACCGTGTTGGGTAACCAATGCTCGAGTATTTCTAGAGTAACATTCTCGGGATATGCTGTAGTGTTTCGACAAAGAACGGACGAAAGGCGTGGTGAGTTAGGATCGCAATACGCAAAAAGAGCAACCTTACTGGCGCGCCTCTTGACTGCGTGTTCTTCAACTTCTACTGGCGAGGTGCGACAGCGTTTTCGTGTAATAGGCCGATCTGCGGTGTTGAAAACCAAAAAAAAAAAAGTCACAGAAGTCCACGATGAGACTACAACGCTTTACGCACAGCCTTGTAATGGCCCATGGGCCCACTGCAGCACAATGAGAATTATTCTGACAACACAACGATTGACAGACATACTTTGCACAAGCGATACATCCTCTTGAATCTCTGGAAAGAGAGGCTTGAGCGTGAATCTGTCGAACAATGCTGAATGTAACAAGGACCCTCCCCTGGCCATCATCTCCTTGGAGGTGTACCAACTCGTCCTTGGGAGGATACAAGACAGCTTGATTGTAAAGAAAATCTCCCCGAGCTCCCTTTCAATACCGCCCATCGACCGGCCGCGAAAATGAGCAACGGGGTGAAAAAGCTGAGCAGTTGAAAGCGTGTAAAATGCGAGTTTACATACTTTCCAGGCTTCGAGTGTAGCTTGTTGACCTGTCCCCGGAGCCGGGTCAACGAGGTTATAGACGGCCACAGCAGCCTGATCGAGCAACAGCTAGTGTTAGGGATATCATCGCTGGTTTGCTGGCGAATGATCTCGTATGATGTAGGCGTTTTATTCTGAACCAAAAGGTAAGTGACTTGGGGCATCGTGGTGGGATTCAAGACAGCCCGAAGTTAGGAGTCTGATTTATGAAACCTGAGAGATTAGATAAGATAAGATAGATCAGCCTGATCACACTTAATTTTGGAGTGTCGAAAGTGGTCAATATACAACATATGGCCTCAAGCACCTGCCGGCTGATAATACATTTAATTCTTTAATATCATCTGTGAATGATGCTGGATTTGAGTCAACATCAGCCAAAACCTTCGCCTTGAGAAGGTAGGCAGTCATAGGCGCCCTTGAGTGGGGCTTCGAAAGTCTTGTTGATATTCTTCCCACATACTTCGATAACCCTGCCTTCTCTACCGCAGAAAAAAAAAGAATCAATCTCGATTGACTGACATGCGCAAATAAACTCTCCCACCTCAATGGAAGTCCGCAGTAGCTCGCATGCCAATGGTTGTCGTTATCGGTACAATGAGTGAACAAAGGTTGATCATCCGTATCAGGTTTTTCAGACGGTCGGCTTTTAGTCTTAGGTCGATTTTGGTGAGGTCAATAATCGCCGGGGATCGCTGGGGATGACGTGGTCGACAAATGGCGACCAATGTCATGACAGTTCCTGTTGCGTAGTATCCTACATTGAAGTGACTTTGTTAATCAAGGAAGTATAGATCTAACGCAGAAAAATTCACCCAGAACATAGGGAGCTGGATCGTATGTCCAAGTCATTTTACTACTAAGTTCGGCTTTAGGGTCATCCGCGTCGTTGGGGGCCTTCTCCTCTCCCCTGAATACACAAACACCTTGATATAGAAAGCCAAAACTTGGTTTCTGGCTGGCGGTGCTCGTATGACAACAGCCATCTCGGATGGATATACCACCAGGGATTAAGGCCTCAATGATTTTCCGGATGTTGCTATCCCAGAATGGGATATATGAATGTACGCTTTCCACATACGGCGGGCTGTCGTCAAGGACTGAACTAAGCCGACGGTAGATAGCTTCAGCGTGTTCTCGATCGTCGACACGGAAAACTTCCTCAAGATCCCTTTTTCCAATCCTATTGACATCCAGCGAGTTGGATATAAGACTGTCAAATCGGTACTGGGCCAAGGGTATCTTGGCGCGTTCACGGAGAGGTGTATCCAAAAATTCGCTGAGCGCGTTGATAGGTGGGAGAGCCACTCTGTCTGGTAACCAACGCTCAAGTATTTCTGTGGTGACATCCCGGGGATGGGCTGCAGTGCATCGAAAGTGCGTACAAGAAACAGACGAAAAATATGGTGAGTTTGGATGGTAATACGCGAATGAGTTGACCCTTACTGGCGCGCTTTTTGGTTGGGCGGTCATCATCTTCCACTGGCACTATGAGGGTGTGGCAACGTTTGAGTCGTGTAGGCTCATCTGCGGTGTTGTAAAATAAAAATAAAAATAAAAGTCATTCAAGTCAACGACGAGCCTACGACGTCGACGCTTTACACACATCTTTGCAATGCAAGTTCCGTCGTCGATGCTTTTTCTACAATCTCTGGCAAGGAAGGCTTGAGGGTAAACGTAGTCAAACAATGCAAAGACGTACTGAATAAAATAAGCACCATCAGACTACCTGGGAGGACCACCAATGGTTCGCTGGGAAGGTAGTTGACAGTTTCGTTACGCCACAAATATTCACTGTTTAACCCCCCGTTGAGCTCCTTATTAATATCGCCCATGGACCGCCCGTGAAAATGAGCGACGGGTTTGAGAAGCTGAGTAGAGTTATAAGCCGGAGAAAGCGCCGATAACGCAAATTTACATGCCGCCCATGCCTCTAGTATAATTCGTTGACCTGGACCCGGAACGACGAGGTCACGGTTAGCCAAAGCGACCTGATCGAGTAGGACCTGAATTTTGCTCGTGAAGGGGATATCTTCGCTGATTCCTGGGCGAAGGATCTCGTACACTCTGGGTTTTTTCTCTCGAACCAGAAGATAGGTGACTTTGGGCATCGTGGTGGGAGCCTGAGGTTAAGGGTCTGAGGTACATTACCTCCCCAAAAAGAGTGTCACATCACTTTTTTAAACATAACTTTGGAGTGGCGGCACTTTTGCATGAGCACACCTTGAGCACACCTCTTTTATGATTCAAGTTTTTACTTCCAAGAAACAATTTTTAATTCAAGGAGCTCACAACAAATACCTCTGTCCTGGTAAGGTGAAAGTTTTAAATCCCCCCTCAAGGCAGCATGTGCAAAGTGATGCTCAGAATTGGCAGCGTTACTGAGTGTATATGAACCTTTGATGAAATACAAAGGGATTAGATAAGATAAATGGATGATCGATGATCGACCTCTTCAAACGTCTTCGACAATAACTCAGAGCTTGACTTAAATCGCGCGCTTATTTCGTAATGTCGAAAGTGGTCAACGTCTTTGTAATTTCCCCTGACACCCACTCGGAGCGTCGTATCGATCCTCATATTAGCGTGGAGCAGCTCAAGGTGTGGTTCCACTTCATTTATTTTTGGATGATTTGGTCGACTAGATTTTGATTTACAGGGAAAACTAGAGCTGATCACAGGCATTCCTGTTGCGAACCAGGAGATATCGATATTGGCGTCTGAGAGTGACCCAAGGGTCCTTGCTGACCTAACGGATGATGCAAAACCGTTGGGATTCTATGGGCTGACGGATTGGCAGGTGCTTAAAGTGAGGATTTTTTCCCTCTTGTTTCGTTGCGTTATTCGTGCCGCTGATCGATGAGGAACGTAGGTGATAGATACTAATCCATCTGTGAGCCTGACGGGGCAGCTGACAGACGTTACTCAAGTGGAAAAGTTTGAGTTGTCCAACGCTGAATATGAGCAACGTCAAGGTATTTTCGTTGTATTTTTAAATAACTGGTGGGGATCGACGGAATTTTTATATAGATACTGTTCTTGCCTTCAAACAACGAAACAAAGTTGGACGATTCGCACGGAGAGATGCCACGCCCGAGGCCGAGGAGGCTGTGGACATACCTGTGGGTTCTCGTTGTGAGATCGAGTCGAGCGAACCAGGACTTAGTAAACGCGGAACGGTGAGATATGTTGGGACAACAAAATTCAGCAGCAAAGGCACATGGGTGGGTGTTGAATACGATGAACCGCTTGGAAAAAACGATGGATCGTACGTCCTTTCAGACAAACATATGAAAAGAATGTTGAGATTTTTTATTTTCCAGCGTGCAAGGTGAACGGTATTTCTCCTGTCGACAAAATTACGGGGTGTTTGTCAAACCTGAGAAGGTGAAGATTGGTGATTTTCCCGTTGAGGAACTTGATTTGGAAGACGAGGAAATGTGATTTATTGTACAAGTATCAGTAATCCGGAATAACTAGAAAGTGGTCGAAGGTACAGGAAGAACACGTGTGAGTTTGGCTGTGTTGTTCTTGCCCCTCGAAGGACGCGCGTCCACTTTCTCGTGCTCTTATATCCAGCCCTTCCTTTCACCATCCTCAACAAAATTTCTACTACATAATGGCAGACCCAAGTGGCGCAGCTCCTCAACCAGGTCCTGATGATATTTCGACCGCAATTCTGCGGCCAAAGAAATCGTAAGTTTAGATTGTCGTGTTGGTCAGGTGTGCGTCACTAATCTTCGCGTCAGGCCAAATCGTCTCATCGTCGATGAAGCGACCGCCGATGACAACTCAGGTAGGGCGAAATTCTCGGCGGGTTCTTTCTATCCTGCTAACGATCACACTCAGTCGCGACACTGAATCCTGCAACGATGGAGCTACTCCAATTGTTCCGGGGTGACACGATCATCGTTCGGTATGTCCTTTGTTTCTGAAACCTCGTTAGATGTATCTCACGACCTTCCTTTTATAGCGGAAAGAAGAGACGCGACACAGTGCTTATCTGATTGAGCTCCGACGATGTTGAAGAAGGACGAATCCAAATGAACAAGGTCGCTCGTAACAACCTGCGAGTTAAGCTCGGCGATCTCGTCAACGTCCACCAATGTCTTGACATCAAATACGGGAAACGCATACACGTCCTGCCGTTTGATGACTCCATCGAGGGCCTTAGCGGCAATATTTTCGATGTCTACCTCAAACCCTATTTCCTCGAAGGTGCGTCTGCTTTTCAGATGTGCTTTGTCGGAATATTAATTGCCCGTCTTAGCCTACCGACCCGTCCGCAAAGGAGACACTTTCCTTGTTCGCGGAGGAATGCGGACAGTAGAATTCAAGGTCATCGAGACCGACCCCTCCGAATTCTGTATTGTTGCCCAAGACACTGTGATTCACACCGGTACGTGTTTTCTTTCTTGTTACTGGATCAGAGCTCATCTCCTATTTCAGAGGGTGATCCCGTCAAACGTGAAGATGAAGAATCAAATCTTAATGATGTCGGTTATGATGATATCGGAGGCTGCAGGAAACAAATGGCTCAAATCCGTGAATTGGTCGAGCTCCCTCTCCGCCATCCTCAACTGTTTAAATCTATTGGTATCAAACCTCCCCGTGGTATTCTCATGTTTGGACCTCCTGGAACTGGTAAAACACTGATGGCACGCGCGGTCGCAAACGAGACGGGGGCCTTTTTCTTCCTCATTAACGGTCCTGAGATCATGAGTAAGATGGCTGGTGAGAGTGAGAGCAATCTCCGCAAAGCCTTTGAGGAGGCTGAGAAGAACTCACCTGCCATCATCTTCATCGATGAAATTGACTCGATTGCCCCAAAACGTGAAAAGGTGTGCTTTAATTCTTCTAAATTCATGCATGATTCTAATCTGCCTACAGACGAATGGCGAAGTTGAACGTCGTGTTGTTTCACAACTCCTCACACTCATGGACGGTCTTAAAGCACGTTCAAACGTCGTCGTGATGGCTGCCACCAACAGGCCAAATTCCATCGACCCCGCTCTGAGACGTTTCGGTCGCTTTGATCGTGAAGTCGACATTGGTATTCCTGACCCGACTGGACGCCTTGAAATTCTTCGCATCCACACCAAGAACATGAAACTCGCCGACGACGTTGACCTTGAGCAGGTAAGTTGGCCGTAAATAATATCATTAACGCAAGACTCATGTAATTTGATTTTATAGATTGCCGCTGATACCCACGGTTATGTCGGCTCTGATGTTGCCTCCTTGTGCTCAGAGGCCGCCATGCAACAAATCCGAGAAAAGATGGACCTCATTGATCTTGACGAGGATACCATTGATGCTGAGGTGCTCGACTCACTCGGCGTTACTATGGATAACTTCCGTTTCGCCCTTGGAACATCCAACCCCTCTGCTCTCCGCGAGACTGTCGTGGAAGTGCCCACTGTTACATGGGACGACATTGGTGGGCTCGACAAGGTCAAGCTCGAGTTGCAAGAGACCGTGCAATACCCCGTGGAGCATCCCGAGAAATTCATCAAGTATGGTATGTCGCCATCAAAGGGTGTCCTGTTCTACGGGCCTCCTGGAACGGGTAAGACGCTGCTGGCCAAGGCCATCGCCAACGAGTGTAATGCCAACTTTATCTCAATCAAGGTAATATCACTTTTTACGAACTCGTTCTAGCACATATTGAATTTTTCTCTTCTTCCAGGGACCTGAGCTCCTTACAATGTGGTTTGGTGAATCGGAAGCCAACGTCCGAGACGTGTTTGATAAGGCCCGTGCTGCCGCTCCTTGTGTGATGTTCTTCGACGAGTTGGATTCCATCGCCAAGGCGCGTGGAGGAGGAGGAGCGTCAGGAGATGCAGGAGGTGCCAGTGACCGAGTGCTGAACCAGATCCTCACAGAGATGGACGGTATGAACGCGAAGAAAAACGTCTTCATCATCGGTGCCACCAACAGACCCGACCAAATCGACCCTGCCCTTCTCCGTCCTGGTCGTCTCGACCAGCTCATTTATATCCCTCTGCCCGATGAGCCATCGCGGTTGTCGATTCTTCAAGCCTGCCTCAAGAAGTCGCCTGTTGCTCCTGATGTTGATCTTTCGTTCTTGTCGAAGAACACGCATGGGTTCTCTGGTGCTGATTTGACGGAGATTTGTCAGAGGGCCGCCAAGTTGGCGATTCGAGAGTCAATCGACGCAGATATCCGGGCGGCACGGGAAAAGAAGGAACGCGAGGATGCTGAAGATTCGAATATGGAAGAAGATGCCGAGGAAGGAGAGGACCCCGTTCCTCAAATCACAAAGTTCGTCAAGATTTATATTGATAACCCTTTTGTTAATCCACCTCTCCTCTCACAGAGACCATTTCGAGGAGGCGATGAAATATGCCCGTCGGTCCGTCTCAGATCAGGACATCAGACGTTACGAGATGTTCTCTCAGGTTCGCTTCATCTCTTTTTCTGCTTATCGCCCATGTACTGAGCCATCCTTCGCAGAACCTACAACAATCCCGTGGGTTTGGGAACAACTTCAAGTTCCCAGAGGGCGACGGCCAAGCCCCTGAGGCTGCCGCGACGGGTAATGCAGGGTTCGCTGATGACGCGGCCGACGATGATCTGTACGCTTAAAATAGCTGACGAGGATTCCTGCCCTTGGTTGTGGGGATTTAGGGTTGGATGCTTACAAGGGGAGATCCTGGACTTGAACCCCGCCCCTATTTTCTCCTCCTGAACATCGTTGACCTTTTCCATCCATTTTTTTATCTCGCGCGTTATCGTACTATTGTAATGTTACGAATTTATCATGTTGAATCCCAAACTCTAGAATTTCTCTTGCTCGCAAACGTGGCCTTTCCCATCTAATCTAGTGTTATCCAAAGATTTAAGATTCGAATTAGAGTTCGCAGGATTCACGTGGATAATGAATATTGATGAATGCTTGGCACCAAATTGCAGATTGATTATTGCACTGCAGCTCCTCTCTTAAAGTTGAACCCCATCATCACCAGCTCCACTGCTCGTCAGTGCACACGCACGCTCTATATATTGTTTGCTTCAGGCTTCTGTCGCTAGACACCAGTGACATAACAATTCTCTTTTGACAGGTTCGTTCATTCCACCCTTCAAGATGTCAGGGCTCTCGGTGGAGGCGACAACGGAGACGGAATCAACCTCGGATCGTGGACTGTCGAAAAGCTCGAGGTCGCTATCAGCGAATACTCTGAAGGATGCATTGTCGAAGCTTGCAGCGACGCCGCTGCAGAATCCCGTCGCGGCGCTGCACGCGAATATCAAGTGAGTACGTTCTTCAGGAGGTTCCGAGATAGTGAAGTGCTAATCAATGGGACAGCTTTGTCCCGTCGCAAATTCCGAGGCGGAGGAGGCTGCAGATGCTCGCCGTTGCCGTATGGTCGGTTATGATTGTAATCACGATGTGCGCGTGGTTGGTGCTTTGGTATGTGAATCCGGGGTTTCTTGGGGCTTGTCTCGCCTTGTTCTTGATGTTTAAGGTGGATGGATATATGCTCACTTCTCGATACTCCAGGTCGTTCCCACCTCTGTGGCCGCTCCTGACGGTGTATCTTATCTGGGCACGGTGGATAGATGACTCGCCTGAACGGGGAGGGCGGAGTAGTCGGTGGTTTCGGTCTTCTAGATTTTGGAAATACTTTGCGGACTATTATCCTGCATCGTGTGTCTCTCCTGTCTTTCCTTCATGCTCCCTCTAATTTGATACAATTACTAGGTTCATGAAGGTACTCGAACCATTTGTTTGCCAGTTGGTGGTAAAGAATTTAATTCAAATGCTTGGTTAGGAGGAAGACCTGCCTGCGGATCGACCTTATGTGTTTGGGTATCATCCACATGGTATGTCATAGCTACTGTCATACCTGCCAATATCTATTTCCGTGTCTCACGGAGACCTTGATATAGGTATCATCGGAATGTGCGTAAAGTGTATTCCCAAGTGACTCTGGTCTCATCGACATTTTATTTTTAGGGGAGCATTGGCTACTTTTGCGACAGAAGGTCCGAACTTACATTTCTTGCCGACGTAATCTCGTGCATATACTTAGCTCTCTCGTTCTATTTCTAGCCACAGGTTTCTCAGCCGCGTTTCCAGGAATCAAACCCCACCTCCTAACACTCAATTCAAATTTCCAAATGCCTTTCTACCGTGACATTTTGCTCGCTCTTGGTGTTTGCAGTGTTAGCAAGCAGTCATGTTCAAACATTTTGAAATCAGGCCCGGGTTCTGCAATCACGATTGTAGTGGGTGGTGCAGCGGAGAGCCTGAGTGCGCGTCCGGGAACGGCGGATTTAACGCTGAGGAAAAGGTATGATCTCTTTCCCCCTGGAGCTGGGTTCCAATGTTGAAGATTGATTTTAACGTTGGCTGTGATATGCAGGTTGGGATTTATCAAGCTCGCGATTCAACATGGGTGCGGTGGAATTCCTTCCTTCCGTCGAGCGAGATGATGCACACATTTATTGACTCTTGAACGTGATTTTTCATTTTTAGAGCGGACCTCGTGCCTGTATTTTCTTTCGGTGAAAACGATGTGCGTTTGATTTACCTCAAGGGTTCCCCTGGAGATTGACAGGTTGTATTTTTAGATTTATGAGCAAATGCCGAACGAAAAAGGAACGACGATATATGCCCTGCAACGTAAATTCCAGTCGATATTTGGATTCACTCTACCTCTCTTCCATGGGCGAGGATTGCTGAATTGTATGTTGCATTCATTTTTTGAAAGGAAATTCCGACCTTTGATTTAGACAACCTCGGGCTCATGCCATATCGACGGCAAATCATAGCAGTCAGTGAGTTGAAATTTACCACATGCCTGTTCTTGAATGGACCGTGTGATTGACATCGCCATTGCTTCTAGTCGGAAAACCAATTCATGTAACAAAGTGCGATAAGCCCACCCTTGAAGAAGTTGTGCGCGTACAGCAGAGATACATCGAAGAGCTTACGCGGTTCGTTTTCCCGCTTTTATTTTAACGCAAGGCTTATTAATGACTTTTGGTGTGCAGGATATGGAACACATACAAAGACACGTTCGCCAAGGCGCGTTTAAGAGAATTGAATATCATAGATTAGTTGCCCTCCGCAACAGACCTGTTCTCTTTTGTATTGGTTGACTTCACATGGACATAAGCATACCGGGCGGCCTTTATTCCCTCCTACAATGGGTACTTTATAGATTTTACTTATTACATTCATCCCAGTTCTGCCATGCAAAGAGCATTTTTTCAAAGAGAATCCTGCATGATAAGGAATGTGTATAAAAATGGGATATCGCGATCTACTATTACTTGGCCAATTAAATATCGATAATGTAGTACTTAAAATATTGTATTTTGGGATTATCCACCATGAACGACAGATGGTCAATGTTTCCGAATCGACAGGTCAAGAGTGACTCTCTCATCAATGTCCTGCGTCTTCATGTCCTGCGTCTTAGCAGGTTTGTCTTCTAATCTCCTTGCTGGCCACCCAACATATGTGACACCTGAATCGGCAACGTCGCCCGAGGTCAAGAGGGTATGTTCACAGAGCATACTGTCGTCTTCCATTGATGCTCCTGAGAGTAACCTTGATCCTGATCGCATAGCACATTGGTTTCCGATCTTGAGACGATTCAATGAAAAATTGCCTCGAGAATTGAGGTGGGCAACGATAGAGCAGTCGTCCAAGTTGACGTCGTCACCGATCTACAGGATGACAGTCAGAAATATGGACAAATAATGGGCAAAAATAGTCACCTCGACGAGATCAGGCTCTGTCATCAAACCAGGGTTGCCTCCTACCCATAGACCACAATTTTCGCCGATGGTGGCTCCAAGGGCGCGGAAATACCAAACGATATAGGCTGACCCCGTTAACGGCGCCAGGATGCCCCCAGAACCGACGTCTTTGAGCATGAAGGGCGTAAGGGTAAGATGCAACTGCCATCGCTGACAATAGCTGCTTTGATCCCAGTCATATAGGCCAGGTTTTCGGCGACCTATGAGGACCCACTTCACAGTGATGTCCCACAGAACTGTAATGATTCTTTCCAAAGTAAGAATGACGGCGAAACAAGTTCCGATAATCGCGTAGAGTATCCCAAATCGATGAGGAACAAAGAGTTGGAGATGGTGCAGGTGGATGTGGATCTGCTTCAAGACTTGGGCGGATCCAATGGCGCTTAAGGACCAGTAGATCGCGGAAAACGCCGTTGCTATCGCACTGATGACTACTAGCATTGCGTAGGGGAAAACGAAGAAATTCGCTTCTTTCTTGTAATATGCTTTGCCGAAAGGCGTAATAGTGTCGGATCCGGTGGCATGTTCTGGCAATCCCATTTTCAAACAAATCGCCTCGCCTTTATCTAAGATCCAAGGTAAATGAGAAAAACCATCGGATGGGGAGGTGAAGAAGCTACCATTTCCTATCCAGGTTGAACCGGCTGCGTAGGTCCCATTTCGCCCCCCCAGGGCTCCTGTGCCCATGATCGCACGGGTGCCAACCTGTGTCCCAGGGAGAAGTACGACTCGATCTGCGATCATGGCTGCGGCAGAAATATATACGATTAGCTGCTGATCATAAATTTAACGGATATGCGAAGGAAAAGCTCACCTCCGTTCTCAATCACAATCTTTCCACTTCCTTGTGTGTCTGTAGTTATAAAAAGAGACCGAGAACCAAAAACAACGTCGTCCCCAATCTCCAGTAATTCGGGGTCAGGACAATATATTCCGGAACCCGGCCAGTAGATACGTTGTCCAATTTTAGCGCCCATCGCCCTGTATACAATCTTCAGGAACGGGTCATCAGCTGGCCAGCGATCCGGGGAATAAAACTTACGGAAACCATCTCATAATGTGTGCCCAAAATTGTAAATGCTTCCCTTAGTGCCTCACGCGAAAGGAGGATCGAATTGATGTATCGCCGCAATAGAACTATTTGCGAAGTTGAGATGCTGTGTTCGTTATTAAGCCCAAAGGCCCGCTTGGCCAAAATGCTGAAAGCAAGCTGGATTAAGGGTCTGAACAAAGCTCGAACGGTCCGAGATAGTGCATGGAATACCACGCGTTTGGGTGAAGCGAACCAGTATATTGCAGCCTCTAAATCGTTCAAGTTCTTGTGTTGGACGCGTGTCATATCAACCATGGCAAATATAGCAAGCATCCAAGGAATACCTGGTCTTGGTCGTCAGCATGAGTGCGAGGGACACACAAAAGGAATTTACAAGACAAAAAGATCACGAGGCCTATTATCGGCCACGCGACAAGGACCTTCAAGATTAAGCTCGGCTCCTCGAAAAGGGTTCGGTTGTATGCCGCGAATGTATTAGGAGAAGGAGCATCATAAGAAGAAGCATGTGGTCCGTAGACAGATTCATCCGGAACTTGAAATCCAGGTGATATGGAGGTATAAATATTGACGAAGGCTTTTCGCCCAATGGTAATGGGTTCAAGTCGAAAATAACCGTCTCTTTCAACGCAGAATCCTCGAAGAGTCGCAGTATCCAGGTGGCAGCCGTCTCCAAGTGTGATCAGGTCACATTCGTAAAGCCTTGTTGAGTCCTCGATGTATACATCCTTCCCAATACTGGCTCCGAGGAGGCGGTAATAAAGAATGGCCAACGAAGGATGTAAGGAGAAGATCCCTTGCCCAGTTATCCTGATTTTGATCAATTTCAAAATTAGGTCTAGAGTCCATAAATACAGTGACAAAATAAATACCGGAGACTTTGGTTAACGATCCACCAGCGTAGATAATATAATGACCACCTATTGCGACCATGGTTAGAAGAAACAAGCCATCTGGTAGTATCCAAATGCTTACATCTGATAAGTACCTGGTTGATAGCGCCCAATGACAATCCATTTGAAGGCGATAGCGGTGATGGGACAAACGGTATCAGCAACCATACGAGCAATGAGGATCGCTATGAACAACGCCCCCAGCCGATGCCAAAAGCTACCCGTTGTAAAAGCCGCTAAATTGGATAAAGTCACCAAAAACCAAGACCCTAATTCATTCTTGCCAATGAGACAGGAATTGGTAACAGTTAGAATAGACGCACATGTAAACGCGGTTTTGAAAGGGTAGAAAACAAGGAAAGGAATGGCTTGAACAGCGAGGCAAAAGGGGTGAACTGGACTTCGTCCTCGCCTTTTCCCTCGATACTCTGGATCATGATCGAAACCGTGGTCCGTTGGTAAGGCCGTGGAGGAGGAACTGGCCGTTGACGCGTTGTGTTTCGTCTCGTCATCAATACCATAATCCGTCTCTGATCCGCCTTTTTCGTCAATCATGGCGGCTATTCTTTGGATGGTACTTTCGGAAAATAAATCCATGACTCCGATATCGACCCCCAACTGCCTTCGGAGGTGATAGGATAATTTACCCAGCAGCAACGAGTTACCTCCCAACAAGAAGAAGTCAGAGTCCTTCCGCATGTGAGCTGGGTCAACATCCAAAACGTCCGCGAATGTATCTCGCACGAGCAGTTGTTGTTTGTCGAATTCGATGATCTCGTTATCCAATGCCTGCTTTTCCATTCTGTCATAGTCGTATCCGCCAGAAAGGTCGCGAGCCAGTGGTCCACGAATAACATACATGTGGCTTGGAATAGCATAGCCAGGGATGAGGAGTAAGATGGAAGTAGTTATGTCTCTCACAGTAAGCTTCGATTGCGGCGCCACGGAGATATAAGCGTCTAGAGAATCGCCGGGCCGTCGCCGTAGGGCTACATCGATAACGCCCTGTACGTTCTTTAACACGCTCTCAACAATATAAGCACTAATGGCGACCCTTGTGCACGGTATCGGTTCAGATATCAGGTGCTGATTGTCAGGTAATGCTGCCTCAAAATGTCGATGCAAAAGTGGTACGTCATCTGACAACTTGCCAATGCCAAAGCGTTTGGATAGGTCGATCCTTAGAGGCTTTCCAGCACTATAGAACATGCATTAGTAGAAGAGCAAGGATCAGAAGTAAATAATTCAATACCTGTTCTTCGGAACGTCCTCCATATATACAATAGCGAATGGCCATTTTGAAGGATGGAGATGCCCGCTTTTCGCCATTAGCAAACGCATCGGACATCAACAATTTGACGCTTACATACCTTAGAAAATCATGTAATTGCTGTATGCTAATCCGACTGCATCTCTCCTCGGATACTATAACCACACCAATTGCTTCTTGTAGAACATCATGTTCGATGGAAAACGCTAAAGCAAACTTAATAAAGGATCAGAAACCGAATCTGAGATAGCCGAAAATCTAACCTTGACGTAACCTTTGGCAACAGTGACGATCGCTTCTTCAACTTCAAAAGGAGACACAACTTCTCCTCCCTTGTTTATGATTTCCTTCGATCGTCCAGTGATGTATAGATACCTGTGTTTGTTTGTTTGTCAGAAACGTAATATAGAGCGAGCTTTACTGGCGAAATCTTACCCATCCTCATCTAGGTAGCCCAAATCTCCTGAGTCAAACCAGCCCTCAATTGAAAAAGCGGATCTATCGAGAGGGACTTCGATATCAGGCGAGAGTTCGTATCCATCGAAAGTTGGAAACCCGCGTACGCATATAGCGCCTATTCTTCCTGTCGGGAGTTCGTGTTCAATGTCATGAGTTTCGCGAATGGACACATATGGCCCGCAAGCAATGCCCGAGCATCCAGGGCGGTCAAGTTGATAATCTGTCGAGGGAGTAGCGATAGGCATGCATCTGAGAAGGCAAAATTAGCTGCATGTCGTTCGCATACGACAAGGATAGCACTTGCTCTGTCATCCCATAAGATGGAAGCACCACGGCCCCAAATACGCCTTTCAACTCGGAGGCAAGAGAGGGAAGCAATCCTCCAGCCGCATTGCAAATGAGTCGGATGTGCAGATCTCTGGATGAGTCAACGAAATCCGGTTTTGCTGAGAGAAGAGCGTGATGGACGGTGGGAGCAGCGTAATACCTATTTTAAAAGAAACAGCACGAGAGTTAGATCATTATTTCTTTGCGCACCATGAAATCATTTACCATGTGGGTTTGAGGTTCACCGCCAGAGACCAAAACACGTTCGGATCGAATCCACCACACATGATGGAAGACCCGCCAGAAAGAATAGGCGCGAGTACATTCCGCGCTATTCCCCCTACATGGAAAAGCGGCATCATATTCACTATGTAGACGTTGGCATTGGTGTATTCCAAAAGCACAATGATAAGTGTCACATACGATTAATGTCACCTGGCTTTAAATCCCAAGAGTGTACTATGCACCAGGTACCCACCAGTAAAGTTCGGAGCGAGTATCGAACAACTTTCTTTTTACCACTGGTACCCGATGTGTGGAGAATAAGTGAGATGTCGTCTAGTCCGTGTGCCTCTGCAGGTCGAGAAGAAATAACGACGTCGGTATCTTCTGGCATGAACACGTCGAACAATCCTGCGGGACCCAAAATTCGGCCATTGATATAAAAAATCTGGCAATTGAGCTCTTCCCGGAGCGATTCCAGGTTCAATCGTTTCCCAATATCTTTTGAAGTGATGATCGCTTTAGCTTGTAGTCGTAACACATCGTCCTTGAGCTCGATCGCGGTACAACTCGCATTGATGGGGGCACAGGAGTGATAATTTCCTAACGCCAACAAGGCGACCGCATTCTCCGGACCAGGAGGAAGAACCACCATGATTCTGTCGTTCTGCTTCAAAGGAGGTCGATCGGCAGCATGGGGGAGGACGAAATTGGAGACAAAGGCGCGCAAGCCGTCATGAGTCAAGGGTGGCCTTCCTGGGTCAGGAGAATGGATAGCGGGCTCAGCGCCCGAGCACAGGCATTGCGCGAGTGATCGAATTTCGGTCTTGGAGAGACAATCGCCAAGATGTTCCCCCAGGGAGGACCTCTTCGGCACAGTTTCGAGGACGGAGAGTGGGATGAACATCGCGTTTGTAGCGCCTGCACTTGGGCGCAGAGAAGCCCTGCCTTCTAGCTGTTGTAAGATTCACACTTCGTGGGAGTCCCTTCGTCGTTTCGGAATTGCGATGGGCTCTTATATTCATCATGTCACGAAAAAAAGGGGCGAACCACCTTCTAATCGTTTCGCTCAAGCATTCCTCACCTCCGGATGGAATTTGGCATTATGGTCTGTAGCAGTGTCAAAAGGAAGGTGGCGGACTGTGCCACTACATACAATGGGGAAGGCGCAGGTCAATTAGTGTGGGTTATATGATGGGCAATGGGTGTTTGCGCGGGTGGGGGGGCGCTGCTTTCGTGACATTGCAAGTGGGGTTGGTTGCGGCTCTATCGATAAGCGAGCAAACATGTCAGTGGAGCTCCCGGACAAATAGACACAATCTCCATCTCTCCTTGGACTCTCCTCAACAATTTCTTGTTTAACGCTTGCCACAATGTATATAAGTACGAGCAGACACGATGGTTATTTACGTATTTGTGCAAATTTTATTTAGGATCTTCTGCCACGGGTATTCCGAAACTCTGGAGAAATTCTTCTTGCTTTCGCACGCGTTGACATTTTAAATTGTACTGGCACTCCAGCCATGCCAATCGACTTACATCATATGGTCTGAATCACGTTTAGTTATACATATAGTAGACGGTTGAAAAGACGCTATACACCAACTACTGTCGGTATCATAACCCATAAGGCCTGAAAACCCATACTCTGGAGTCTGGACCGTCCACGTATGAGTTATGAGGGTGCCGAATAAGTACTCCAAATGCTTGAGTGGGAACTAAATCTCAGATTCACTGATGCATATCTTTGCGATCAGTCGCTTGTCACTCGGATCGTCGCTGTCGCACAGCATTTCATTAAAAAAATACAATTCATAAAAAGTCATCACAATCTGTGATACTTGTCATTTAACATCCAATTGAAATCCCGTTGAAAGGACCTAAATTTACGATTGCATTTGAGGAAGAGCACGGTAGCAGCTACAAGAAGTCTGAACTTACCGCTGTGGTCGTCGATGCTTCCTGCTAATATATTTGGAACAGCCCCAATAGTACATTGAGAGTTCGTATTGTCTTGACCTACGCAGGTCCAGTAAGTATTGAAACGTCAACACACTTCAAAGGCTCCACGAACCTGGGCAAGAAATCCAGGCGTTCGTGCTAGAGATATGGATTTCACCTTCAGTATGGGCATATCCGAGGAATCGACCTAAATTTTGCGGTTAGAACAGAAGCTCGACATCCCCCCGAACACAAATACTTACCTGGAAGGATGGGGACCAAGTCTTTCCTAAAATTTATGTCAGATAACAATGATGAAAATGGGAAGCATGGCGGACTTGTTGTTTATTCGGACCATCTCAGCCCTTGCATTTACAAAATTGACAAAATCTGCATTTCCCACCTAAAGACGCAGAAAAGGTTGAGCAACGACCTCACACAGAGATACCATAAGGCAAACATACACGAGGGGCGGAGAAAGAAATTGTCTTCAAAACTGTCGTTGACGGAAGGTTCAAGGACAAATGAGCGGTGCTTATGATAGCCAAAGCTGCTCCTGTTTAGGGGCTAGAGTTAGCGCTCGTATTTTTTGAGAAATGGTGTTGATGACATACCTAAGGAGTGCCCTACAACCGTCACTTTCGTCGTGCTGTAGGTGGAAAAGCCTTTCTTCACTGCAGCCAGAACTGCTGCAGCGGACCTGTGACCATGGTTCAGTCGAGGAAAAAACCGATATATCAACTTATCTTACCGTGCATGAGCGTCACCAAACCCATTGTGCGTCTTAACGGAGGATCCTATTCCAGGGAAGAGAGCGGAATCCAATTTCGTGAGGGGAATATCGATATCTGTTAATAATGGCAAGCTGGCAGAAAGAACGCTGGGTCAATGGGCTGGCTATGGAATTCAAGAATCATTCACATCTTGTCTCCATCGGTGCCCTAGAGCATGTCAGTTAACAGCCAGTTGGTTATCTCGACTCAGAAGGGAGCTCACTTGGTATCCCACGATGATAGTCTATACCAAGAAGTTCAGTATAACAAAGGGGCGACATGGACGTCAATTTACCTGCAGTGTCGTATCATACCCAACATACCAATACTGTATCGTAGCCCCGTTTCCTCCAGAAGCAATGGGTTTAAAACCGTTGTTCTGATTACAGTTCGCTATGGAGTCCGTAAGATCTTGTTAACCATCGACTGAAAATGAACTCACTGCCGCAAGACCATGCCAGAGTAGATGAAGGTGAACAGTACGCTGCACCAGCGTAGTAGGTGTATGGCTTGTACGAGGCTACCTGCTCGTTCGAAAGAGTCGATATACTCTGACGAACTTCCAATACCGGTACTGCAACAGTGCCAGCCACAGCTGCAAGAAGTACCAAAGCAATTCCAGAAGCCAGGACGATAATTCTGGAGTGGATGCAGGAAATGTGCGACAAGGAAGCAAACCAGGTGGGACCTTGGGAAGTTGCATGAAAAATAGGCTCCCTTATAAGAAATTTCTTTACGAGATCTGAAGGGAAGGCAACTGTGTAAAATTAGAATTGATCGTCTCAAGTCCTGTAGATTGTCGCCTTTAGATTTGCGATTAGCTCGGCCAAGGCAACCCAGAGGACTTGGAATATGCTGAAACTCATGAAGCAACAGGTAGCGAAGAGTCGTTTGTAAAGTACTCCATATGCGTCAAAGTCACGTATTTCGTCTATGGCATGGTCGCGTCATAGCATGACCTCGCAGTATTTGTTGGGTGTCATTTAGTTGCCTTGTTCGGGAATGAATTGATCCCGTGAAATAGGCATTCAGCGAGGCGTTATTAGGAATAGTGCAAGATTGTATTCGGAAGACGAAAACAGAGCGCAGATGCCTCAGCGAAGCTTCCCAAGTACATGCTTCCTGGTTTGGAACAGACAGCGCGCAGACATCGGAGGAGCAAGCTTCTGCTATGGATAAAATTTTGCCAGGCGTATCCGACGCTAAGAGTTGCCAAATTATGAAAGTAATGTGTAAACATCACCAGAGCGGAACGTACTTGTAGCCACTGTGTCGTTGTGGATTTGATGCACCGGCACCTAGGCTGGTGTGGGGCAAATAAAATTAAGTGGGGAAATGTATTAACCAGATGAAGCCTGCTTGAGAGCTCACTGACCCGAGGGCGGAACAGAAATTGCGACGTAGGTGTGGCATTTATGGTAGACAGTGCGATTATTTGAGGCCGTTGTCGTAGATTCGGAGAAGATCCTCCGTAAACCAGTGTTGTGCCAGTTCCATAACAGTTATGACAGTTAGGAACAGTTATATTTCGGTTAAGAACAGTTATGGATTGATAAGAACTGTAACCGTGACCACCAAATAGTTCTAACGCGCGAAGTTCTCAACTGTGTGACGTGTTCATCACCTGACATGAAGGAACAGTTACAACACGTGATAGAACTCAGCTGGTGGCTGTGGGAGAGTTGATAACTGTTAATAACTGTTACTATGAACTATAACTTTAACGGTAACTGGAACTCATAACTTTAGTTACTAACCGCACAACACTGCCGTAAACATTCATTCGAATAATCGCCAGGGTGAGAAAAATATTGTTCAACATTCCGGATCCAGCACGCGATTGAAACAAGTGCATATGGTTTTGCCAGAGATGCGGACCCCGGTGCCATCATCTCCGGTGGGTCGTGGGGGTAAACCATGGAAGAAAAAATATAAATAATGAGCCAAGGCCACTAGAGCAAAGGCACATAGAGTTACCACCATCCCCAACGACTTACTGGTTGTCCAATTCTCGGTATGGGGGACTCGAAATTGGCTGATCAAGAGGCGTACAAGCGCGTTTATTGTTCCCCACAAGCACGACACCACCGTGATCACTAGGAAAGGTCAGTCCTCCGTATTTGCGGAACTTGTTCAGCCAAGAATTCGTGAGAGCCTCCGCAAACGTGAGCCGGGGCCCGGAAGAAAGATTGATCTGAAGAAAACATGGCGGAACATTGAACGGCCAAGTACTAGTAGACTCCAAGTTGTTGATCACGATCGGATACAGATGGAAACGCGGATGCATTGCGATAGGGATTGTGTCCGAAGTAGAGCGAAAAGTACGTCAGATTATGATATCTGAATTCCAACATGTCAGTAAGGAGGTTCCGTATAAATATTCTTCGCTGAAACCCACCCATCAACTCTATCTACTCTATACCGTAGTACTATTAATGTATGGCGCACAGACATTGGGATCATGGAGCTGTGAGGGGTCCTTCGTGAAGTAGCCGAGTCGCAGACCTTCCATGTACGACCTTATTAAAATAGGAAGTGAATTCAGGAGATGGAAAGGTAGGAACGCTCAAATAGTGCGCACCATTGTCGAGCAGTGTTGTTCGCTAGACTGGAGATTTCGATTTTAAAGTTCCACGACTGTAACCCATCAGTTTAGTGTATGAAATGCATAAAGTTACGCACGATCCATCCAGCACCTTTGCTGTATGAGTACTTTTGAGCATCTGCCCACTTGTGGAGGAACTCATCTGTAGCCGCAAATTGGGTCGACAAGCCCCATTCTTCGTAATGAGGAACGAGATATCAGTCCAAGTAAATTCCGGGTAGAGCGATATTACCTCCAAACCAAAGTGGGCTATTTCCAAGTGCAGCATCGTTTTGGATGCGATTCAGATCTAAGACGGTATTTAATTTCTGTACAGGTGGTGACGAAGATAGAAATAGACTTACTGCAGACGTGTGTCAAATACGCCTCTTCATTTGCATCCGCGACTCCCTGCACGACGAATCAATCACGTCTATCAAGCGAAGAATGTCATATCAACATACTCCGAACCTGTTTGAACAACAAATGAGTGTGGAGCAAGTTTTAGATGGCTTATACATACGAATAATACAGATGATCATCATAGGCTTGGGGGCCAATAGCTGCGTCAGCTGGGTTTGAGGGGTTGTTGTGTTGCCAGCTGATATCCATGAAACTAATCACAAATCATCAGTAAAACCCTCTTCTTGTAAAAGAAATGATAAACTTTGTCACCAATGCCCTTCTGCGTGAAAGACGCCATCTCAGGCCTCCCTGAGCAAAAGCAGTGTTCAAATCGAGCTGCCTCGCTACTTGCTCAAAAACGGGGGCAGCATCAGTCAGAACCTGCAGAACTTCAGAGTTGAAGATAGACGAAAGGGTGGCGGCAATTGCGAACGCGGAGGTAACGTTCTTAGCGGTACCGAGACGAGGAGAAGGTGGTGAGTTAATTCCCGGAACAGGAATACCCATAGATATTTCAACTGCGCGAACTGTTTGAACGAAGTTTTTCTGGACTATAATCGCAATGAAATGGATAAATTGTTTGTCAAATATGAAACGTACAATCCCCAAGTCCAGGGGTCTTGTTGGCATCCATGATGGGTTCGTTCATGGCCTCCAACACCGCCACAGAGCCAAAGTTAGGATCGAGATGCGAGAGAGCGGTCATCACAGCCGTCCAGATAAGGGCGCGGTGGTAATTATACGGCGTCTATACAAGGATTAGATCTTAGAGGAAACTAGTAGAGACGTTTCTTGTTCACATACGTAGAATTGGACGTCGTCGGTACATCTAGATAAAGGAGTCAGAATCATCAACCATTAGCTCTGGATCGCATCTTACCTTCCTGCGAACATTTGACCCGGAGAAGCCACACCAGGAAGGGCGTGATGGTCTAATATAACGGTTATACCAGCAGCTTTCAACTGCTGCAGGCCGCGTTGCTGTGGGGGAGGGCAATGAGGGATTGATTACAGGACGGAATGGGTGACATACGAGTTCGAGAATCCCTCCTTTGGGATAGAATTCTGAAGTCCTGTCGACTAAAGGTTCGACGATCCAATAGCCAAGCTACAAAACCAGTCAGCCATTGTATGAAATACCATACCGTGGAAGCGCACACACCGGAACGCGAACAGTATTCATTCCAGCGTCGACAAGTTGATCGACATCTACTTGATTAAACCAACTTTCCCTAGATTTTGACACCTCAACTTCAATAAGACATAGGCTGAGGAAGGAATTACCAGTGTCCTTTAAATTTTTCATCGACAGTCGCAGGGTAGGCCTGAGCAAGGGCACTAAAGGATAATCAACACATGGGCCCCGAACAAATAAAACATAACGGACAACTCAGTTGCGATGCATTTGGAGCAATCATTCAGGCAATTCTCTCCGCCCATGCTGACCCATTCTGTACGAAAGGCATATGCTTAGAATTCAAGACCGGTGCCAATCTTTATACCTGCAGGAAGCATCCAGGGTTCAAGGACAAGCCTAAATCGCTCACCACCATTACTCAAAATCAGCGAGTTTAAGAATATGAAGACGTACCAGGAGCCAATGTTTACACCGTATATTTTATCTGGGAAGCCTGGGAGTACATTGACAGAAAGAACGCAAGTACCCAGAAGAGATAAATAGAGGAAAAGAGCGGAAGACATGTTGCAAATGCAGATTGGTCTTCAGGTGGTTAAACGAAGGTGGGCAGCCTGAGGCCTTGTAGTGTTTAATTCAAGTAAACGAGCGACTGGAAAGGGGGAATAGTATCAGTTCGCCCGGGGCTCAGTCGGCCACTTTTAAATCAAACTTGGCTGTGAATGATATATGTCAATGTTAGACCATTTCGAGATGTTCTTTCGCTTCCTCTGAATTGCGGCATCTAAACCATCGCAGGAGTCCCAGCGTCCATCGGATCCACTTGCCATCCACGCCTTCTTAGAACCTACAGTAGAAGTCCGGTTTTCGTATCCACCGAGAAGATGTAGACGCCTGAGAGTCTGAGCTAGTGGTGATGGCCGAACCTCCAAAAAGTTTCGCCATTATGATTCGCCGTCATGGCGAGTCGTATGGCGTGGGAACCTGGCGAGTCCTGGCCAGAGTGGCGAGGGTTAAAACCGGGAAAACACTGAGGGTAAAAATTGGGTAAAAATTGGTGTGCAGAACAACTCATGCCTTTTCAGCAAGGGAGATGATTCAGTGATGTAATAAGGGCAGGTGGAATCCTGATGCCAAATGATGGGATCAACACCGGATCAATGAAAAATATTGAAAGGGAAGACAAAAATGAGTGGAATCGTTTATAAAGTTGCTATAAAGTTGGTTTGGGGACGGTTTGGAGAAAATTAATCATGAAATGACCAAGAAGGTCCTCATCGTGTTGGTATTGGACCTTGGTTCAAAATTTGACCGCTAAACTCGGTCTATACCTGAACCTCTTGCCACATTCGCTACCCACTTTCGAAAACTTTCTCGCGTTCGGTAAGCAACGTGATAATCGTGAATAAGAATTTGTTGAGTTGGTTTATCAAGGCGGTTTCCCACCGCGCCTTTCCGTGTGAATGGTTGCTTCCATATAAGATTTAGTACGGTGGTAGAGCGACGGGGGGCAACGAGACAACCACCGCATGCCAAGGGTATCAATTCTATTGAAAGTACAAGTTGAATCAAGACAGGCATGGCTGGTGAAGTAACAGAAGAGGTGCGATGGCCAGTGGAAAGGCCGCATTACGTCCGGGAATTTGAAGACCTGTGAGATGATGATTTAATTTTCATGGATGGAATTTGTCAACCGGCGCAATAAGTCATACCATTTGACACTGCTCTACTACTGATGAAGCCCTTGCTTTGTGGTTTCAGGACCCTAGCTTTCGATTTTTATCCTTCGGCGTTTGAGCGAAGGCTTCGCATGTAGGTGAGATCCAGACGCCATCGGGGGTGGGGTTGCCAGGGTACGTTTCCTCAGGTTTGACCCGGTCTGCTGGGGTCGAACAACAGCTATACTTGCTATCTTTTGGAGATTTTCTTCTGCGAGCTCCTTTTTGCGACCTATCTCCTTGATTCTGAAAAATGGTGTAAAAGAATTTCCTTGCACCCAGAAAAGTGGAGCTAAAACTCACATTTCCCTCAACTCACGATTGTGCTTCTTCAACTTTTCAATGTCATCACGATGTGATTGTGAATCAAGTGCTAGGTCATTTATCCTTGGGGCACCGGGAGGTATAAATACCGCACCAAAGCAAAAAAAAAAAAAAAAAAACTTACTCAACACTCATCCCATCAGCTACGAACTCCTCTGCGTCAATACGATCTTGTGCTATCTTCAGTTCGCCTTCTAAATCGGCCATTCTTTCCCCGAAGATAACTCAGCAGCTATTTCGATGGGAAGATAATGGAAGAACCAACTCACTCAGCTCTCATTTCTCTGTTCTCCGACGTCCTTCCCCTCAGTTGCTCTTCTGTTTGGTGCAGTTCGAGACACAAAACGTTGATCCTTGCAGCAACGAACAAGGTGAATTCGACATCGCGCCACGACGAAGAAAGACTTACTGATCTTTCAGGTCCTGGATCACCGTCACGGTCTCCTCATTTGTCTGATCCTGGGTCATATTGTACAACTCGATTTCTAGGTCGCCCATTCTTTTTGACAAATACTAGGATAAGGGAGTCATTGCAAAGAGGACAAAAAGAAGCTTACTCGTTCATTAGGTCCATCTTCTCTACCGACAATTCTACGTTTTTCTGGTAATACGCCAGGCCCTTTGCTGCGAGGCGGGTAGCGTCGGCTCTCAGATTCTCGCACTCTGTGGTCTTTTCTGCGAGACGCTGCTCAGCTTGTTCGAGCTTCTCCTGCAATTCGGAAAAATTGGTATTGGGGATGTGGAGGTATATGCGCCGAACGGCGGGCATGATAAATGGGTGATATTTCTTCGGAAGGTGGGAGAGCTATTTCGACCCCAAACGACGTGAGCATTGGACAATGGGTGCGATAAACCGCGAATATAATGCGGACAGATACCTACATCTGGCATGACTTCGTGTTCTTTGTAAGGGCACGGCACTATAGTTAGCGGAGGGGGAGACGTACCGACATGGAAAGGGGTTCGGCAGTCAGGACAATAACAGGTCAACTCCTCGTCTGGCGCGTTAATGTGCTGCGTAAGGCATTTCTGGCAGTAGAGATGCCCTTGTTGGGTGAAAAATGAGAATTAGTCGGATTTCAGACGCCAACGACAAGAGCCAAAGCTAGGCAGGCTGAGTCCGAGGATCATGATACTCACCACAGGGTAGAGACACGGTATTTTTGAAAGTGTTGAGGCAGATAGGACATTCGAACGCGTGATCCATGGTAGAGCAATGGATAAAAATGTGTCTGCTCAAGCAGTTGGGGGATGGGGTGATTTAAGTCGCGACGCGTTGCCGTTTTTGGAAAGCGACGTACACACGTGACCTTATTTCCTTTGGTCGCGACGTCAAATTTTCAATTATCGTTTAGAAAGTTGGATATATGAATTTGGATAATATTTCTGGTAGTGCTGGCCTTGTGTAGATGTTTATGTACATAGAAACAAAACAAAAAAATGAAGATCCTGTATTTGGTGGAATGTCAAGGCATGAAGATCTTTGCGTTAAGGGAAATGCAAGATATGGGGATATAACAAGATATAGGAATCAGAGTTGGCCGGAATAGCTTGTCTCATGTATAGTGACGCGCTCGCTTTTGCACCTGCGGGTAGTTTGGAGGAGGGCTATCGCTCTCAACCCTCACCCTTCGTCGTGTGGGTAAAGGTCGGATGGGCCGCGAGTATAACATGACGTTCGTAACGGGAGATGGAAGTGCAAACGAGTGTGACCTGTGGCCAGGGCCGGATATGTCTAGTTCGTCGTCTCGCCAGCGCGCAGTTACCTCCTGCTCTTTCAATTCTAGCTCTTCTATGCTTCGCGGCCATCAGACTCACATAACACACATTAGGCGGGGGACTCACCGTTCTTTCAGCTTCTGGTTTTCCGCGGATAACCTTTGGGACCTTCTTTGTAATTTCGTTTTTTCTATCTCCAGATCCTCACACCGCTGTTGAAATACCTCGAGTTCCTCGATTCTTGACTCAAGGTCAATAATCTCTTCCTTGGCATCGGCTTCGCCTTGTGCATGAACATCACGAGCGGCAGCGAGTCCTTCACATTTTTTCAACAAAGCTTCTTGACTCCAGTTTCTGCTTTCAAGACGCTTTTCTGCATGTCTGACCTTCTTTTGCAGGGCTGTGTATGCCGACGTGTCGATATAGACGCGCCGAACTGCGTGAGAAATGAAAGGGTGGTATTTTGCTGGAAGATAGGAAAGCTATGGATTCAGTCAGCAACGGTATACACTAGAAGTTAAAGTGAAACGTACATCTGGGATGACTGTCGTGAAATCGCGTGATTAGCTCGTGCCGCCACTCAGAAAGTGGGGATTTACCTATGTTGAAGGTAGCTCGACAGTCAGGGCAATTTGAGGTCAGCCCTTGGTTTGCGGGAACATTGACGTGATCCGTAAGACATTTCTTGCAGTATAGATGACCTTTACACGAAATGTCGAGTTCAGGCACGCACGATAGCAACGGATAAACATTCAAGTCGCGTACCGCAGGGTAGACAGACTGGGTCTTTGAAGGTCGAAAGGCAAATAGAGCATTGTAAGGTCATTTCACGAGTCAAATTGGCAGGGAATGACCGCAGTGGCCAGTTGGCATAAGGATGTTACAAACAAAAGGGAATCAGGGGATGATAGCAGGGACGCGTTTAAAGTGGACGCACGTGACCTACCACACTGCCAGTCAACAAATGCAAATTCTGGAGAGAAAGGCGATCTTGGCCTTCGAAGGCTCCAGCAACGTCACCTCGACGAGCGGATACCATCGTTGCCAGCATTCTGCGACGACGGCCACGAACACCAGCCAGCAGAAAAAAATTATTTCTCTAGGCTGTGCATATACCATTTTCTTTCATACAGGTCGGAGGTGAATGTCTTCGAGTCCCAACGGCTACCCATCGAAGTTCCCACCTGAACCTGCTCTCTCGCCCTACAAGCACGCGCGCGATCGCCCTGCATCACGGTCGTCGTCGCGCACTTCGTTTCGCACACACAGCCCCTCTTTCTCGATTGACGACCCAGGTGAGTGCATGTCGAGGGTACAATCTCTTCCGCATGGTACTCACAAAACCTTTACTGTTAGTCGCTGTGCGGAACCAGGTGTCTACCCTAAAACATAATATTCGACAACAGCAAGCACAGCTCAATACCCTTGAGAACATCGTACGGAGTGGCCCTAGACCATACTGGCCGGAAATAATATCCGATAATCATAACGACATGCAGGCGACAGCTTCGTCTTCATCTACGCCTCCCTCATCTTATGCTCCCGGCACATCTACGTCGACCAAGGTGAAGCGCAGATCAAGCCATGATGTATTGTTGAGTCTTGCTGGGCCAGAATCACATATACCTTTGCCCAAACGCGAACCTGGTGAAGAG